>Ga0098048_1000046_pt1 | contig 59870 bp, 63 predicted proteins | sample 13_taG_FD_75052 | JGI IMG/M metagenome (GOLD analysis project Ga0098048, IMG submission 75052) | Marine viral communities from the Subarctic Pacific Ocean - 13_ETSP_OMZ_AT15268 metaG | ecosystem: Environmental > Aquatic > Marine > Oceanic | place: Pacific Ocean | collected 2015-01-16 | reverse complement strand
CACTTCAAGCAGAGCAGCATCGATTTTGCTTAGTGCTTCAGCGTACTTGTTATAGGTGGCCGTTGACTTTAGCGCCTCTCCTTGCTTCCGGGGCTTGGCTGCTTTAGCCAGACGCTTCTGCAAGTCTTTGATGCCGCTCAGTTTGTCGAGGTAGTTCTGCAACTCCTGCTTGCTGTCACGGGCGTCGAATACGGCAGATATTTTATCGATGAAAGTCTGCATCACCTCGTAGCCCTCCTCCTTTAGCCGCTTCCCGGAAACCTTGTGTGCCTCTCTCGCCACACGCATGAGTTGTTGAACCTGACGATTGGTGAACGGAGTCTTGCTGTTCTCCTTCATCCGGTCATTGATGAGCTCGATAGCCTCCTTCAAGAACTCCCTATAGTTTGTAGAGCGGTCGCGCATCTCCATTAGCGCCTTCTCCAAATTCTTGGCCTCGGTGCTTTTCTTACGGAGCTTTCTGCGTAAGGGCTTGCCCGCGTCCATCTTGCCAATCAGTCTACCTCTCTTAAAGCTATACGCCATGTTGTAGGTATCACGAGCAGCCTTCTTGTTCATACCCATGTCCATCAAGAGCTTGATGATGTCCGTCTTGGCATAGACCATGGTAGCCAGCTGTCCAATAGAAGATTCGAGACGAACTGGATTCTTCCTACGCTTGTCACGCTTGATGACTGGGTTGCTGTACTCCTTGTCTAGGAAGTCAGCAATCATCCGAGTGAGGTCACCCTGAGACTTTACTCGTCCCCCGGATACATTGCCATCACCGCTGACAGCTCCTCTCCCTCTAGCTCCTTCCCCTCTATTAGCTCCGCTACTTGTATCCAAGTTTCTAGATTGGGGCTGCTCTCGGCTAACTTGTTTAACGGCGTCTTGAACAGTGGAAGCCCAATCTGGTTTTCCAATTCCACCTGCTTCTTTGAGGATGGACTCTCTGAGTTCGGTCTTTGTGATTTCTCCATTTCTGTACCTGTTGTGTAGCTGTTGTATTCTATTCTTGTTTGCTTCTGTCTTAAAGCCAGAGGTGTAAAGAAGCCTTACCGCCTCCCATGTAATGCTCTGCATCTCTCGCGGGAGAAGGCCCCTTTCTTCTGCGGCCTGTCTGTAACCCTCAAGTGTAGCAAAGTATGTTCCTCTAACGCCTCTGGAGTTACTTGGGATGGGGACCTCGGAGTATCCTTTTTTATTAGCCCATGGCTTCCAGTTCTTAGCAGAAGACACGTCGATACCGGCTTTCTTAGCTAACCTTTGTACGTACTTACTGTCGTACATCACGCCGTCCTTAATGAAAGGATTGCTAGAGCCAAAGTTTGCAAGCACCTCATATGACGAGCCTGCCAAAGGCTTTAGAAGCGCAGCGGCGACAGCGTGTGTATCGATGGTAGCGTCTGAGCCAAACCCGGGGTTGTGGATGTTGTTAAAGAAGTGGCGAATCTTGTGCTCGTTTCCAAGAAGTTCAGATATGTCTGAGAGCTTGTCTGATGTAGTTGCTCTAATGGCTTTCTCTATCATGGTGAGAGAAGACCACGCGGCCTTAGAGTCTGCGCCCTTCTGCGTCGTCTTCTTACCTCCTCGCTCTCCGCTAGGGGTAATGATGTCAAACCTCTTGTCAATATTAAGGTCGACGTAAGCCCATACTGCGGAAGCTCTAACGGCTCCCTCTGGGAGCTGGTTCATAGGGGTTCCTACAAACTCTTCGAGTGCCTTAGCCCATTTAGACTTGCCTCCTTTCTTGAAGAAGTCAACCATCTGTTGGGTGACTGGTTTATTTCCGTTCTTGACGAAAGCCTCCAGCACAAACTCAGCAAGACGAACGTTTTGATACCAATCTTTCTGAGGAGAAAGAGCCGCCATCGCTGCGGCAACTTGAATGGGTTTAAGGCCGTACTCCTCTGCTAGTTGCTGAGAAATAATATTAGCTCCATCGTACCACAGCGTAGCCACTTCTCGTAGTTCAGCATCAAAGGCGTCATGAAGAAAGAGAAGATTTTCTTTAACCTCTTGAGTGTAAATAGAGTACACTTCATCGGCAAATTTGACCGCGTTCTTTCCCTCGAAAACTGAGGGCCTAAACTTTCTTACAGAAGAAACGATGTCTAGCTTTGCTAAGTACGCTGCTTGACCTACGTAAACTTTCTTGTCCTTCTTTGCGTGCTCAATGTCAAGGATGAATTCGTCACTGAACCTTTGTGGGTCGTTCTTTGCGGTGATATATCCTTGTCCTACTCTCTCACCTTTAATAGTCTTATCCTTGACAGACTGAGCAAACTGTCCAACTAGCTTCGGGTTCAGGGCAGTCTCTCCATCAGGCATTGCCTCAGATAGCGGGCCTTGATACCGAATCAACCTACCGTCTGGTGTGGTCAGACCCGTGTTAAATACATCATCGTCAGGACGAATCTTAACCGTGTTCTTTGCCAGCACCAACGCGCCAATCTGAATGACCTCAGAAGCGCTCGCCACTGGGTTACCGTCGCGCTTGTCGTAGAACCAGCTATGGCGGAAGGGGTTCATGCCTACCTGAATCCAACCATCTTGTTCACCCTCCTCCTTGTACTCCTTGTTGTACTCTTCGGAAGACATGATGGCTTCTGCTTGAGCGCGTACAGAACTTGGGTCGTGGTTCACCCAGTCACCATACATTCTGGCGACAGTAGCCTTGTTCACGGTCTTCACCTCACCCTTTGGGCTAATTCTCGTGCCGACGCCAATCTTCATAGCCGCAGAGGTACGCTCTAGACCGAAGGTTACGTTCTGAATGATTCCGGTCTGGGAATAAGCAACAGCCTTGCCACTGTTCTGCCCTTTCCTCTCCTTCATGTTGGCATCAATCTTACTGCCCTCGTGTACAGAGACAACCCATGTGTCGTAAAACTCATAAGCAGGGATGTCTAGCCTAAGCCCCACAAAATATCCTTCGGGTAGCTCCTTGTTAAGGTCATAGATTCCAGCCTTGAGCTGATTGGACTTCAGGGCCGCACCAAGGTCGACGAGGGTTGGCATGGCCGGAACCTCATTGAACGGCTTAATAGGCATAACCTCACGGACGACAGCGATGTACTCCTCTTGAGTCATCGTGCCCTCTTTCATACTCTGAATTGCTTCAACAACGCGCGAGTCTCTTTTCTGTCGAAGAACTTCTGGCCTCGCCAGCTCCTCCCTAAGAGCCAGCATCTGCTGCTCAGTTTGATTTGTTGCCTCCAGATACTGAGTGATTCTTGCTTCGTCTTCAATCGTCAAGTTCTCAAGTCTACCTTGGAACTTTGCACCCTGAGATGCAGCAACAGCAAAGTCGTAACCAGCATCCCAGCTTTCCTGCCGTCCACCCTCACCAACTGTACCGTCTCCCTTCACAAAGAACACAAGGTCTGGCCTCTGTCTGAGCGGGGAGTCTGCATCGTCCCATCCTTCAGGAGCGATGTTCTCATCGAAGTCGACACGAGCAACAGGCTTGTACCCGTTGTTGACATAAAGCTGTTCGAGCTTTGTTGGAGAACCGAACGCATCAAACAAAGCCATGCCGTTCTCTTCGGCCAGCTGCATGAGCGGGACAGACACTCCGAACAAGTCTGATTCTGGATTTCGGAACAAGCCACCCATGTAGTTGTCCTTGTTGAGATACAGACCAGCGTTGTTGTCTGAGGTCATGAAGAATCTGGCGCCGCCGTCCATCATGTCCTGAACTTCCTTTTCTGAAAGTCCAGTCACCTGCATGTACTCCTTGCGCCCCATCTCTTTCATGCGCTCAATCGCGCTGTTCATAGCATCGGAATACTGCTTAGCGTCTTGAACCTCGAACACGTCTCCACGAACGGCACGTCTCTTACCATCTGTGTCCTCGTCGTCTTGCAGTTGGGCAGCAGCAGACGCATACCGCATGCGCTCTACGCCACGCTGGAGCTCCGTCCTTTCATCAATTACGCCTTCACCCTTTGCCATACGACCGGTCAGCCTTTGAATAGCTCGACCCAAGTCTGCGAGGGCAGGTTTTGGTAGCTTCCCAAGAAACGGAACGGGGTCTAATCCCCTGTTAACCAAGTCAGTAAACCTCTCAATGAGACCTCTTTTAACCTCAAGGTCTAGACTTCCGGCAGTGATGTCACCCAAGAGTTCAGCCAAGAACTCATCAGCAAACACTGGGGAAGAGGCAAGCTCCTCCATTGACGCCTTAGATGGGTCCTTGATTCCTCGTGCAGCAAGCTCTGCCTGTACCCGCTCAGACTGCAATACCCGCGCGAGGTAGCGGTTGAATTTATTCAAGACGCCGTCACCCTCGAGCGACTTCATTAGCGTCAACGCGAGGCCCGAAATCTGGTCTGCACCCAGTAGTTTCTCTAAGGCAAGGTCGTGATAAGCCTCGTGGTATGCGGTGTTCTCAAGGATGGCAGGAACAAGGAGGTGAATATTGTATCCGTCAGCGTTGTCCTCAATATGCAGTCCCCGCGAAAGGTTATCGGCACCTACAGCGTTTGCCATAGCCGCAGGAGTACGATGAATGACAATACCCTTGAACCCCGGCTTAGTCTTTGCCAGCGTCCGTACCGCAAGAGTCATGTTCTTCAACCCATTGGCAACCTGCTCAGGGTCAGATACCCTACCTAAACCCAACGGCATATACAGGGACAGCTTGTCGAGCAATAGATTGTTAACCCTGTCGAGAACGGAATCAACGTTGTCTTCACTGACGCTCATTGAGTCTCTTCCCTCAAACAACGAGTCGAGATTGTATTCTTCTAAAACACTATTGACGTTACCCATAATAGAGTTCGTCACAGACCTAGAGCTCAAGTCAAACGTTTGGTCAAACTTGGATTCGAGCTTAGCTCTTTCTTTTACTAGCTTGTTTACATCGTTTCTAAGCCTTCTGCGTTCAGACTTATTGGTAGTCCTGCCATGGTCAATAGCCTTCTTAGTAATTTGAGTCTGAACCTCAATTAGAGTGGAGTAGGCTTCGGGGTCAGCTTGACGTAGCTCTTCATAAAACTCCCTGCGCTTCTTGCCCTCTCTCTCGTCAGTCTGAATTGCGGCAACAATTCTGGCCATTACGTCTCTTCTAGAAGACACGGTTTCTTGTGAGTCTAGCTCTTTTTTAAGCTGTCTGATAACGAGCTTGGACTGTACGGCAGGAATAGAACTAGCTGCAAGACCGAGCACGCCGACAGAGCTACCGCCAGTAGCCATTCCGCCACCCATGATTGCTCCCGCATAGAATCCATTCTTGACAGCAGACTCAAACTGAACAACGTCAATATCTTGCTTCTTGGCGTTCTGCTCGATGACGTATTGCATGCCACCAGTAACAGCCTCTGTCAAAGCCTCCTCACCCATAGCCAAGGGCGTGTTCATCAGCATCCCTCGAATGAAGTCAGCCGTTCCCTTGCTGCTCGCGCTAAGGCCTCTGAACTTCTCAAAAATCTTGGCCCCGACAAAAGCTGGGGCACCCTCGGCAACACCGTAACCCACGACGAATCCCCCCTGCTCTACGGTACTCAGTTTGCTGAACCACTCTTCATCACGCGCAATGTCATAAGCAGTGACAGAACCCATAGCAGATACCACGCCTGCGGTGAGCTTGGAGTTTCCGGTCATGCGCTGGGTAGTGATAGCCGCAGCCATCATTGGCACGCTGTGACCAAAGTCAGCCAGTACATCTTGGAACCCGCCTTCCCAGTCACCACTCTCAAACTTACTCGCTGGGTCGGATTGAGGGATTGCGCGTCTTCTCTCGATAGACTCCTCAATTGCCTTGGAAGACTTTCGGTGCATGTCTGTCACCTGCCTACCGTAGGCCCACTCCCCGAATAGGGTCTCTACTGCTTTGACGCCGAGGTCCTCAGTAGCTACAAATGTGGTCCCAATAAGTTTAACAACCTCTGACTCCAGACCACGGAAGAAGTCTAGTCCTACTTGACGTCCTTCACTGGTGTCCCCGATATAGCCAGTATTGTTGAGGTCAGCCATGATGTCGTACTCCTCAAAGAGGTGCCGCTCAAGCTGTTTTACTTTCTCGTCATCAGCCAATACATCAGCTGAAACCTGACCTTTCACAGCATCATTGGTGTCAGCGTTGACCGCAGCCATAAGTCTAGCCCGTGCCGCTCCTCGCTGGCGGTCTTTGTATTGGTCTACAGCGCTCTCTTCGAACCTGCGATTCTTCTCTTGAATCTGCTCTTCGGTTAAGCCGGCAGTAGATTCCAGACCTTCGATTAACTCCTGTCCAAAGGCAGTGTAGATGGGGTTACCACTACTAGCTGTAGCTGCCATACCTCGTCCACGTCCCGCCATGGAAACCTGTCGGCCTGCTGACTCAGCTTCTCCAGTCTGGAGTGAACCAGAGTAAGCGGGGTCGGAGCCCTTGAGCAGCTCGTCAATAATTGTTTCGTCGCTGTACGGGTTGAGCGGGCTGCCTTCTTCGTCAGTGCCAGCCTTAGACTTTAGTCCCGCCAACAACGACGCGTTCATTCTACGCTGTTGCTCAGCAGAAGAGTTCCTCCAGTTTTGAGCAGACTGTGGTCTACCAGTAGCTTCATAGTACCGGTCAGCATTGAAGTTGACGCTGAAATAGTTCTCGAGAGAATTCTGATACGACTCTGTGTAGGCCTGTATCAGGCTTGCATCCTCCTCCTCAATCTGCTTACCATCATAGATGAAGGATGTTTGCTGAGCTTGAGCGTTAAAGGCTTCTACATCAGCCTTGTCAAACGGATTAAAAATCTCTACGGTCGGAACTGTATCCGAAACTCCACCGACTTTTTGAGAAGAAGGAGCCTCGCTCGAGGTAGACGCCGTAGAATCCTCTGTCTCCAAAGCTGATTCCGAGACGGTAGTTGACGCTTTTTTTTTTCGCCCGTAATAATCACTCATGATTTCACGAACCTCCTGTCTAGAAGCGCCTCTCGCCAGCGCTTCATCAATGAGTGCTTTCAGTTCCGGGTCCATTATTCTACGCTCTCTGATTTGCCAACAAATTTAAGCGTTCCGCCACTAAGAACTGGGTACTGCCTAGGCTCCCTCTTGTAGTTATTGATTACCAGTCTCATAAAGGCCTCTTGCTGTTTTTCACCCAAGGATTCGTAGTAATCTTGAACTTCCTCGGCACCATCCTCGTTGAAGTCTGCCAGCTCGTCCAGAGAATTGTAGAAGTCGTTTAGGCTTACTGTAGCTTGACGCTGTTCAGCTTCTTCTTGTTCCTGTTTAGCTGGCTCAGAAGCAGTCGGAACCTCGATGTTGGCCACGTCAGTCTCGTCACCGGGGGTCACTGTAGCAGTCACTCTATCCTCGGTAGGCTGTTCGGGGGCGGGCTGCTCAGAAGCAGTTAATGTCCTTAGTCTTTCAACTTCCTTTGCCTCAAAATCCATTCTCCAACCAGCATAGTCTCCCGCCGACATCTTCTCTAGTTCGTCAATCGACATATATGCAATCATATTTCGCTCGCCATCATCAGACAGCATATCTTTCATCGCTTCTAGCTCTACTGGACTTACGTGGGTCTTTGGATTAAAGCTAACGTAGATTGGGACAAGACCCTCTTGAAGTTTCTCACTCATCTCGGGAGTGAAAGTCCCTCGTTTTTGAAGTCCCAAAAGCGTATTCATCCCATTCCCCGCTTCCAAATACAGCAGTGCGCTCATGCCTCTCTCAAGAGTATTGTCTATCTGAACTTCTTCTGCCGTAGGTGTTACATCTAGATTTGCTGGCTCAGGCTCAGGCTCAGGTTCAGGAGCGGGCGTTGGTGCAGCCACAGGTGTAGTACCCGTACCGGCAGCTGGAGCAGGTGCCGGGGCAGGAGCCGCCTGAGTTGTAGGCGTTGGCGATGTCGAGGTTGCCGGAGGAGTAGTAGCTGGTGTAGTTGTTGACGAAGGCGGTGTTGATGGAGCAGGCGAGGTAGTCGTCGTTGGCGTTGTGCCAGCCGGCGATGATGGAGCTACGGTTACCGGTTGCGTTGCCTGAACCTGCTCAATTCCATTTCGCGTAAGCGAACCCTCAACCAGCTCTCCGTTACGATGCAACATCATCTTGCGCTTTCCTAACGCCCTATGAATCTGTGACCCCGGTTTTTCGCCCGAAGTAAAGATTCCGTTGTTCAGGCCAGTCATGATTCTCATGAAGTTTGGCTCAACGTGCGCGTTGCCGCTTTGGTCAGTGACCATACGACTGATGATGGTGTTGTCGTACTTAGCGAACCAATTATCTACCACACTCTGAGCAGCAGCTGAGTCTTCTCCAGCATCAAGCAGTTGTTGAATCATCTCCTGCTTGGACATCGTAGCGGATGTCTTAAATCCTACCTCGACTGGGATAGACTCGCCGTCAGGTCCATCAACAAACTCAAAGTATGTCTCGTCAATGTTCACTGGCTTTCCGTCCAGCTTCATTTTGTATCTGCTATCAGCAGCATGAACCATCGTATACTGACTATCCCCGTCCCAAATCAGCGATGGGGCCATGCCAATATCCTCAGCATTGTCAGCAACAGCCTCTAGCTGAGCCTCTAGGAGTTCCTTCGCCTGCTCATCCAGCTGTTCCATGTACTTTCCAGACTCGTCATCGAGCTTGATACGTTCTTTGAGGTCACCGGCAACAGACTCGTAGTAAGTCTTTTTAGCCTCTCTCGCATTTATGACAATATCTCTCTGCTCTTCAGGAATCGTTTCAGGAAAATCATCTATACTGGACTCAAACTCAAACTCACCTTGGCTATTCAAGGTGCCCCTGAGAAACTTATTGTTCCTTGTAAAGGCCTCCGCTGGGTAGATTCTTCCAGCTGCAAGAACGTCTTGCTGACTGAGGTCAGACTTGTTTGGCACCTCGTTGACCTTGTATCCATGCAAGGATATGGCCTCGGCCATCTCGTTAGGATTGGCCACCAGTTTATTGTCAATGTTTCGTTGAACGGCAGAGAAGAACTCGGCGTCATTCATCTCGCCAGTTTGGAAGTCGGTGCCCTCATACTTGACTTGGTACAACCCCTCTCTTCCGGACAGGCTTGTGTTGTAGATGTCTGTAGCCAAGGGAGCTACCATGAAGTCCGAGCCCTCCCACTTGAGCTGGGGCAAGAAGCCGCCTCTTGGGTCGTTGATTCGGCTCTCCCTCCAAGGCTTTTCACTACCATCAGTATCCACAAACATCAGCCGACCACCCTCGTACCTGAAATCTCCTTGGTCGTGACTCTTGTAGTCTTCGAGGGTTTCTGGTACCGTACCGGTCAAGTTTGGGAACGCACCTACAGAGATGTTGTCGATGATTTCTCTTTCTCTTGAGGAGACTGAGACTCCAATGTTCTTGAGGTCGTTATACTCCTGCTTTGCCTGCTGATATGCCTGCACGTCAGATGCATTGCCAGTCGAGTAGGCAACGGCAGCTTTTTCCTGCATAGACTCAAGAGCTATTTGCGTCCCCTTCATGTATCTACCCGATAAACCAGCTGGTAGGTTCTCGTTCTGAGCTTTAGTAAAGCCCATACGAGAGTCTAGCTCTAGCTGTCTCTGCTTCCTCGTGGCAGAAATTTTATCGATGCTCGACGTGATGTCGTCACCAATCTCTTTACCAAGCTGCGAGAAGCTCGTCCTGTCTGCTAGATAGCCTGTCTTAAATCTTTCTCCCATGTCAAGCCTTGTTTTCGAATTGGTCAACCATCTGGACGACCTCCTTTCTCAGAACCCTCATACCCTTCAAAGACGAGTCTGTTGATTTCTTCTTTAATCTTTTAGCACGAGCTGGGTCAATAACGAACTCACCTCCAGTAAGCGCGATGCCTACACTATCTCCTTGGCTATCCACCACATACATCTCGTTCTCCTTGTGGCTGTACTTCCCCGGAGTCTTCTGAACTTGACCACCCTTGGCCATACTGCTAAATCCAACCGCAGCCTTTGCAACACCCCCAATGGTGCCTACGATACCTTCTCCAATCTGCTGTCTTGCTTGTGCAAGCCTAGCTTCTTCAAGAGCCTTCTGGTCGTAAGCGTAATCAAGGTCTCTGTTCGACCTAGCCTCACGTAGATTAGTTTCTCTTTCTCTAGCAGAAGCTAAGTTCGTGAGTGCGTCAGTCTGTAGCTGTTGTTGAGTCAACGCTTCTCTACGCAATGCGTCCTGAGACTGCTGCTGAGCAGACATGACAGCACCTAAACCGCGAGAGCCATATTGTTGTGCAGCCTGAGCTGTGGTAGCAAACGAGCGGTTGATGTCCTCAGTCCTCATCTGCAACAGGCGCTGGTCATACGCGTTCTTCACGGCATCATAGTACTGCGACGGAGTCGAAAGAGAAGGTTGAGACGCAAGAACAGAGTCAAGATTCTGGTTTGCATTTGCAAGACCCAGCTTAGCGCGTTTCTTTTCTTGAAATCCTGCGACAATATCTACAATGCCACCAATCGCGCCAGCGGCGCCAGCAGCACCCATCGCCCCACTCTCTAAACTTGTACTGTAGGCGTTACTTGTACTGGAGGTGATTCCCAGAATTTCGTCGGACATGTCTTATTGCTTTTGTGATTGGTCGTTGTGAAACGGAGATGCAGTATAGTTCGTGTTTACTGCAAACAGCTCAACCGCTCCCGTAGAATTATTAGTGAGTTTAATCTCTGCGTAGTAGTCACGAATCTTGTCACCATTGATAGCGCTGTTTGAGACAGCCATAAGGGTGACACCGGTACCGCTAGTATACGCACCGCTAACCTGAATAGTCTTCCTGTCTAAGATTTTGGTTATTGTGAGTCCTTGATTAGTCTCAGAGTCAGAACCTAAAATGTAGACTGTGTCGCCAAGGCTAAACGGAAGGTTGCTCACCCTGCTCGTAAAGCCAATCTGGTTAAGCGCTCCCCCTCCTACAGATTCAACCTCGCCCAGCACAACCTTGTGTGAAGTGTTGTTTGTTGAGTTCGGAGTAATGTCTTGGGGAATCACAGAGTAGTACATGCCCTCTCGCTCCTCATACATAGCTTCAGTAATGTCCGTAGTCTGTTCCGTATTGTTGATTGTCGCCGCCCAAGTGTCATTCCCCTCTAAGCTAAGAGCATTAAAAACCTTAATCATAGAAGGGTCTGCCTTAGAAACCAAAGTCGCGGTAGAGTTGTACTGGTTCCCGTAGAAATTGTTTCTTAGGCCGTTAGTGTTATGGTTGTATATCTGACCATTGTAGAAAGACATAAACCTATTGTGAACGTTCACATACAGCTCTGGGGTGAAACTATATCTAGTCAGCCACAACTCCTTTGTAGTCGAGTAGGCTAGGGTGTTCGTGACTGAAGCGGTGTTCGTCTCCACTACAAGAGTCTCGTCTACATCGTCATTGACTGTAGCTCCAACCTGAACAATTGTAGAGGGTAAGTCAATGCTCCAGTCCAATAAGCTCAGGGTCGCTAAGCCAATAAAGCGAAGGTCACTAGTTACAATGTCGACAGTGATAGTACCCCCTGATTGCCTCTGTGTTGGACTAACATAAACCCCGTCTCTTTCATTTAGTCTGTCCAGTACAATTGTACCCAGACCTTTGTCCCCCCAGTCTAAGTCGTTAAGGGTTGCGTCTTCCCATCGGCTTTGGTCTCTTCCCCATGTAGTGATACCAGAATCTTCAAATATTGGGGTGAGTTTGCCGTCGGCATAAGTAAGGCCTGTGCTTACCGCAGGCACAGTTCCAATAATCTCCTCATCTGCCTCGCCGTCGTTGATGAGAATGTTATTTGTGAGGAGCTGGAAAATACTTAGAACGTATTCATCATTGTCTGGGTCAATGCCAGATGGAATCCGAGGGCTGGTTTCAGTCTGAATTGCAGACGCGAACGTCGACTTGAAATACGACGACATCTTGTTGTCGCTAATCGGATTGAGTCCGTTTCTAGACAGCTCGATAATTTTACCAGATTCAACATCAGCAAAGTACGTCTTGCCAAACCTAGATACTACTGACTCAGGATTCCTGCCCGGACCAAACATACCTGCGAAGTATGTCTCCGTACCCATCACGTTTGTAGACGTCACCAACTGCCCCTCTCCAGCAGACTCGATAAGGGTTCTTGATATTGGCTGAAGGGCGACGCGCTTTTCTTGCATCACGTAAGCAGCCTCCCCTCCGTCGTTCAGATAAGTCACTTGCCCATACTTCGTGGGGAAGTCCTTATACGGGAAAAACAACGGGTTGAATGACGAGAGGCTTAGTCTAGATGAGTCAAGAACAAACGGGTCGCTGTAAGTGACTGAGCTAGAGCGGGTTATCTGAACGAGCTCTGTGTTCTCTACGTGAGGACGGCCAATCGCCGTGGCTTTAGATTCGAAGAAGTCGCTAACGCTCTCTGATTCAATTAGGTAGTTCGAGTAACTCTGAGACTCAGGGTCAGTTGCGTCGTACTTAAATGACGTCCCCGTCGCATTGACCGTGTACGCACTTTCTGGTTGCGTAAGTTGCTCCCTCACCCTCAGATAAACATCACCCTCCGTCATAGTCACAACTCCCGGCCAAATACCATCAGACACACCGATGGTAGAAACTACCGATGCATTGGCAAATGATACTGGGTTTTGAGGAACTGTAATTGGCGTGGTGTCCGACACTGTGTAGGAATAGCCAAGGACTTCGTTTGGCTGCACGCCCGTAATAATTACTGAGCCTGCTGTGTTTAAGTTGGCGTGACTCACCCTGTCACCTACATAGAGACGGCTACGTGAATCAAAGCTGCTCTCAGAGGTAGGTGTATACGAAAAGGCTTCCGCAGAGGTGTTACTTCTGTCTCCACCATGAGTTCTTTGACCTCCGGACTCTACAATTTCTCTCTGCTGGCCAACCTCATAGTAGAGTGGGGTATCTGTGTTTTTCTTAGGACGGACAATCTCTATGACACATCTCTGAGAAAAAAAGTCTGAGCCCAGTGCTACATCTGATGCAGAGAATCCGGAGACTTTATCGTCGCGGATTGAAAGGAACCAACCAGTTCTTCGGTAGGCTTCCTTTTCCGCAATTTCCTCTGTAGTGCCAGTACTATCTCGAGATAACAGAATGGGATTCTCGTCGTTGTCTATGAAGTAGTTGTACCCAGTAATGACGAACTCGTAGTAAGGTCGGAAAATATCATCCTCATCATTGTACTGCATGATGCGGAGCTTGTCTCCCTCCTGATACTTGTAATCAATCTGCCCGCCTTTGAGTTCTTTGTACGAGTTGTTCTTCCCCTCTAAAGTCCTCATAGACAAAAAGATAGTCTCGTCAATTGAACTCTTCAAGCCTCCAATAACTCGTTGAGTTCCTCCTCCAGCAGTGCCGCTAAGGACATTGTTGAAAGACGTCTTGCGTGGGAGTGCCGCTTCAGCAACAGCTACCTGAAGAAACGTATCGTAGCTAGTGTTCTTTGTGTACACTGGTGCCCAATAACTGGCGTACGGTGGCGGCTCATGAAAGAGTTTAATGTCAACTTCCGTCCGTCCGTTTCTTCTTCCTCCTCGGTTACCAAACCTTTCCGTATTGATAGAGCCTACCTTGTATACTGGGCTAGGCCTGTTTCTATGGTCGTAATAAACGATTCCGAAATCATGTCGAGCGCCAGACTTAAAGCTGCTTGCGGAGGAGAGCAATACCTCTGACGATACCCGGATATCAGCAGAGACGTTTCTTGCGGCGGAATTAATATATCCCCCTCCTGAGATAGAACCATCAATCCCGTTTACGATGTTGCCGTTCTCATAAGTTTCAGAGTTAGCAACCGTGTTTTGATTGGAGTACTGAATGTCAATCTGATTGCTCTGCCAAAGAACAATGGTATATTGGGAGTTTTCCCTGTTCTGAAAGTCTAGGGTTGAGCTAAAAGAATTACCATACTGGGACATGTTCTGAACCAGAGGGTGCGGAAGAACAGTCCCGACCGTACTAAACGAATTACGGGAAATGGACATTGCGTGAGTACAGCGCAGGTCAAAGCCTGAACGTACAATCTTAAACTGCACGCGGTTATCTGTTACGACAGCGCTATCTAGAGTAAACGTGACGCTACCCTCCATCCATAGAAGGAGCTTTGAAGACACAGCAAACCCCCCATCACCAGAGGTGAAGTCAGGTAACCCGCCGTCAGCGTCTGTAATTCTAGCTTCAGTAGTTACCCCGTTAGCTAACTCATTTCCAAAAACATCTGTCTGCTCAGAGGGAGTGGCATTAGGTCTTACCCCAACGGATGATGTTGCTCCTAAAATATTGTCACGAAGAATCTCTCCAAGCTCTGACTTTGTGGTCCACCCTTCAACGTCTACCGTGCCAGAGAAGATTAAATTGTTCTCTACGCGAAGGTTTCGAAACCCCGAATTTCGGTCAGCTAGTTCTTGCTCCGTACCACCAGACGCCTGCGACGGCATGCCAAGCCTAAGCCCATCAGTGTAAGTGTCAGTACCTACAGCATCTCCGACCTCGTCCTTAAAGCTAACTGGCACCAGAGTATATGCCGTACCCGAAGTGAACGAACTGTTCGATTCAGTGTCAAAGGCCTTCCAAGCAATCTCTCCAAGCGAAAGGTCAAAGTAATAGGCAAAGGTCGTGGGGCCGCCACTGTCCTGAACCTCACTAAGGTCCACGTCAATCAGAAGACTGCTTAGAAATGAGCTGTCATTGTATTCTGGGCTTAATTCATAAGCCGCGTCTGAGCCGTCGTCATAGTCAATCCCGTCGTAGTCAGGGTTGAAAATAGACCTCTGGTCACCAAACACTCGAACATGAGAATCATCGTCTCCGTCAAAATTACCTAGACCCTCGACACCTCCACTAATGTTAGACAAGAACTCTTCGCCGCCCGGATAATACACCGGATACTGATTACTGTCTGGAACTACGGGGTCAAACCCCTCAATGTAATTTCCGTAAAGCAGGCGGTTGTTTGTAATTGCTTGAGTTCCAGCGCGACGTGGCAAAGAATCAAACGGTTTGTTTACCTCGGTGTCAGGTATGATAGGATAGACACCGTCATTTCTCCACCTAAATACCTGAGTATCTGCTTGATTGTTATCTAGCTCAGCAATCTGATAGAACGCCCCGACATTGTTTCTCCTAGCCAAGACGCGAACCTTGACAACGGGACCATCAGAGTTTGGTATGTTTAAGTCAATCGCGTTGTTTTCATTCTGAAAGAAACTCTGCGTGGTGGTGTTGTAAGCGAGGTGAGTACCGCTAACAGCGAGAGAAGAGTAAACCCCAATAGAGGACACCTCCCCGTCATCATAGACGTACTGGCAAGCAAACTGAAAGCAGCCTTCCTTGAGGTTGTTCGTGGTGATAACGGGGTCGTTCACAAACTGAAAAGTGACTGGCGTCTGGGGAGGTCTTTTGCACGCTGTGAGGTACAACTCCTTGACGTAGTCTGTTCCGTTCTGGAATTCGTCAGCATACTGGTTCAGGCCAGCACGTGTAGCGTTGATTTTCCTAGGCTCGTTCCTATTGTCAGTGAAATACAACAGGTCTTCCTGATACTGGTTAATGACAACATCAGCTTTCACGAAACCGTTGTACTCAAAGTTTAGGACAGAGTCTTCGTACAGCTTCTCATAGTTGTCGTTGCTGATGTTGTACCTGTAGATACCGTGGTTGGCGGCGCTGTTATACAGGAAGAAGTAGACACACTTACTGGCGTCACTAGCCACAGCCCCAATAACTCTGTTTGTTCCTGATGACGGAATTGTATCGACCAACAGTCTTGCTGGCACAGCAGTCGTGCCCTCAATGTTTTTCAAGATGCCCTGATTGCCGTTGTCTTCATTTGAAACACGGACGTTAAGGGCGTCGATGAGCTCGTAAGGTTTTACCAGCCTTTCATCTTCATCCTGATTTAGGTACTGCGGTATGAGCTTTTCAATAGGCATCAGTACTTAGGAGCCAGCTTAGTGTTCTTACGGATAGTCTTGAGCGCCTCTTCGCTGCTGAACGCTTTCAACCTAGCGTTAGCTTTTCTCCTCTCGTTGTAGTACTCTGCTCTAGCTCTGTTCTTTTCTGTAGCAGGGACACTCGCCTTGCGCTCAATGAGCTTAAAGTACATGTACGAACGAAGAGCTTCTTCAGCCTCCACGTGAATCGTCGGGTCTACTGACCGCGCCTCGTCTGCGATGTATTCAATCACAATGTCGTTGAACGTCCCGCTTGATAGCTCAATCCGATTCTGGTCCTCGTTTAGTCTGTACTGGCCTTGATAGAATCCACCGCCCAGTCCGTAAATCTGTCCTACGTTGTTCTGAAATACGTAGTTGCTAAACACCACGTAATCTTCGTCACCGAAAAGCCCAGTCCCTGTGGTCTGACCCTTGTCGTCTTCGCGGTCATTGACCCCGTCGTTGTCAGAATCAATTACGTTTCCTCCAGTGTCGGTAGAGTACTTCTGAGAATAGTTGATGTTCTTGTTCTCACCCAAGACATAGACCATCCCATCACTACCGACAACACCAATCTTGACCAAGGAGACGAAGTCGTCGGGCAATGTCACCGTGTCGTTTGAATTCTTAGAGAGCTTTAGAGACCTGACACGCTTTAGCAAATCAAACCCCATCTCACGGATTCCCCGCAAAGCAAAATTTCTAATCACTACATCAGATGCGTTACTGACATAATCATCAGAATCAATGGTCAACACAAAGTCGTTGACTACTTGGTCTACTGTTACGAGGTTCCTTGCCATTCTTACTGCGCTTGTCCTTGTTTAGTTCCGTAGCTATAGATGTTAGCATCACGGAGGTTTACACCAATCAACCGCGCCATCTCCTCAATCAATTGTGGAACGTAATGCTCTGGCAACTCGAAGTCAACACTAGTCGACGCCTGATACACTTCTTTGTTGTTGCTCGTCGTAAACCCAAACTTGGGCATTGATGCTGTACGAGCACCGTCAGTTGCACTTAAACCCTCCGGTTGCTTGTAGTAGCGAATCTGAATCTTTCGTACTGACTTGGGTTCTACGTAGATACGGTCATCCATGAAGGCCACGGGGTTTGCATCAGTAGGCTTGCTCAGCGTGCTGGCAATGATGTACCGAAATTTCTCTTCATCAAACTCCAGCGGAATAACTGAGGAGGTGGTCACATCCATTAAGATGTCTCCATACGTGCTTAGCTGAATCAGCTTTGCAAAGTCGTCAGGCTTACCAAAGTCTCTCGTAGTGTTGTTCCTGTTAAGGGTCTCACTCTTGGAAAAAACAGATAGGTCTTCCTTGATTTGTTTAATCAAAGACTTGTCACGTCCCGGGTCGACACCCCGCCTTCTCAAGTTTTCTGCACCCGAAATCTGACTAAACAGTTGATTAAAGATGTTGGCCTGTGCAATGGGTGCGAAGGAGTTAAACTCCGTGGGAGTGACGAACCCCCGCTCATCCTTATTAGCGATGTCCTTCAGTGCATTGTAAACCTCTCTAACACTTGCCATAGTTGGGGATTGTCAAGCAAATATACAGAAAAAGAAAAGGGGCCTAAGCCCCTCTTCCCTGCGTATACCGTGGTGTTTGGTTAAGCAATCATCTCCAACTGCTTCTCCATCTCAGACAAAACACTTGCGCCTTTGTCTGTCATTGCAAAGCGTGTCAGAATCTCAACTCGGTCTTGACCGACTGGAAGAGAGACAATCAACTTGCCAGTATCGAACCACACAACGCCGCCGTTGCGTTCTTCTACAATCTGAAAGTCGAAAGCCTGTGCGACTACGCTCCTTGCATTAACCATCGGACTGTCAACCAATGACATGAACTCAGCGGGCTTCCGCTTTGCCGCAATCACGAGTGCTCTTTTGATAGCCAAGTCTTTTTGATTCGTCTCAATCTTCAACGCCATAGCCACCGGGAGTAACTCCTCGATAGGGCGTGATTTGATGAGGCTCACAGCGTCATGAACCATAAACTCATTGTCAAGCTCTTGCTCGATATTAGCCTCTTTGTTTGCCCTCTGAAACAAGCTGCCGCCGTTGGCAGCATTCCCCGGATGCATGTCCAAGAACTTGATGAGGTTCGGCTGAGTATAGTTTGCAATAAGAATCTTGTTCTCAAAGAGAACCTGTGAAACTGAAGCCGCGCTACTCTGCTCGTCAATAAAGACTGAGTTTTCTTCAGAGGCGTACCTAAGACCGCGAACCTTTCCGGTCTCCTCATCAAAAACAGTGAGGCCTTTGTTCTTGATTTTCAGGTAGATACCACCCTTGTTCCCTATCGTTTCAAACAACACAGGAAGTTTCGTTTCATCTGCGAGCTTACGCTTCACTTTAGAAACTTTGGGCTTAGTTGCCGTAGCTGTGGCTGGGGCCGGAGTTTTTTTGGGTCTTCCGGGAGACCGCTTCGATGTCTGTTCCATTGTATAAAATTGATGGGTGGAATTAGGGGGAGAGCGGACCCTCCCCCTATTCCTATATGCAGATTTAGAGGAGGGGCCAATCCCTTCCTCCGTCACGACTCATCAGTCCTTGAGCAGAATGTGCTGGTTAGCAGCGCGAGTCACCAAGCAGGTCTCGGAGCGGTAGTTGAACGTAGCGACGTCCTTACCGTCCTGTCTGTTGTTGAATCCGAGAACGGAACCACCAGTCACCCAGTGCTCCATCTCACGGCTGTATCCGTTAGTGGACTTGTAGTTCATCTCCAAAGCGGGGGCTCTGTTACCAGACTGCGGGTCAGCAACCGTGGTGAGAGGAATCATACAACCCTGAACAACGTTGGCAGCCAAAGAACCCTGAGCGAGGAGCGTGGGGTCGTTCAACAACTTCCAGTTGTGCAGGTGATAGGTGTATCCACCGCGAGCAAAGGACTGGAAACCGAGGTTCACAGCCATGTCCTTGCTGTTGTTAAAGGCACCATAAGCATTAGCGAGGCCTCCACCAGAAGATACCGCTGCGAGCATGTCATGGAACTTCAACATCTGCTCCGTGTTAGTGTACACAGCGTACTCAGGAGGGCATCCGTTCTTGTCCATAGCCTTCACCAAAGCGTCGAGGTCACTGAGTGAGGTCACGGCGCCGTCGTTAACGAGACCCCTGTCCTCAATAGCAGCGAAGTAACCTTCAGAGCCACCTCCGTAAGTGGCGTCAGCAATGTTAGTCGTGTTGGCCACCTTCTCTCCGAGAAGCATCATCATCTCTCTCTTGTCGAGGAAACGCTGACGGGTGTCTTGCTCAGACTTCAGGTACCAGCGGTAGTCGCCGCCACCGATGTCGATGTAGCCAATGTTCGTGGCTTGGGAACCAGTCACCTCGTACGTCTCCTTAAGGATGTTGTAGCTGTTGGTTCTCTTCACCACGTTGGACTGCATGAACTCGGTAGGCTGAGCCGTACCCTGTCCGTACATATTACCAATGACTGGCAAGGAGTAGGTGCCAGCGCTAATAACTCCGATGGCCACATCGGCCAAGTTCGCAACAGTAAAGGCACCGTCACCGTTGGTGATGTCTGTAACCACAGCTCTTTCGCCAGCCGGCATCAACACCACATCTCCCTTACGGAGGATGAGAGTAGCATCGTTGTCGTAGTCAAAAGCCGCGTCAGCACTACCAGCAGCGATGGTAACTGTCTTGCCTGCCGTAGTGTTGGCGGCGAGGACAATCTTCTGAGACTGGTGCAGTCTAGCCTCCTCCCAGTACGTAATCGCGTCAGCAGTACCAGCAGCGTTCACAGCACCGGTGAGCTTCAAGAAGCCGGTGATGCCTTGGTCGCCGTAGGTCTTGATGAGAGACGCACGAATGTCGGGGGCGTTAACCTCGTCGATGAACTCATCGAGAGAGGTGTACTTAGCAGGGTCTGCCTGCTTGAAAATGTTGTTCACGATTCCTTTTGGAGTCGTGGCGGGAGCGGTTGCCCCCTGTTGGGTAATTGCCATGTTTTCTTAGGTCTTAAAAGTTAGAGTTCTCGGACCACCGAAGGCTTTCAAAATCTGTTCGTCGAGACTATTGGACTGCTGACTAGGGTCACGCTGAGCTGGCTCGTTGCTGATGTTAGCTGCATTCTCAACGACCTTGCGCTGTCCGTCACTCAAGCCTTGCTGATAGACAGATTTTACAATAGAGTCGATGTTGTCAATTACAGCGCGGTGCGCATTGAGCTTCTCATGGTTCCACTCTCCAGAGTCGCCTACATAGTCATCGAAGAAGTTTTCGATGTTGCTGTTTTTTTCGATAAGGCTTTTCCGGTACATGTCATCAACTCCGAAGGTAAATTCATTACCAGTAGGGAGTTCAAACACTAACCCATCAAAGTCCTTAACCTCAGCTTTCATCGTAGAAATCCAGTCCTCGGTGATTGGGGATTGCACTCCACCCATTTCTCTTTCTGGGAGCATATATCCATCTCTCAGATTAGCAATGGTTTTCCGTGCTTTTTCCGCATCCATCTTGAGCTGCAACTTGGACATCGTGAGCTCGTTCTCATCGTACTGGGTTTCGTCCGTACGATACTTATTGGCCAACAACATATTGACCTCTTCGGTCGTAAGGTTGCCATGCTCAACAATCATCTGGTTCCGAATAGCAGTCAGGTCATCCATTTCAGATGGGTCTAGCTGCTGATACTTGTACCAGTCTTCCGGACTACGCCCCGTCTTGAGAACGAAATCGTTGATGGCTTGAACGCGCTCGTCGATTTCAACGGAGTTATTAGAATCAGCCAAAGCAAGAGCGTCAAATGCAGTGACCTCCGTTCCGAGCTTTTCGCTCAAGTATCGGAGAACCTCTACATCAACGTCGATGTCTTGACTGGGTTCTGAATTATTTTCTACTGCTTCCTGAACAGGCTGAGCTTGAGGCTCACCCACAGGTGTCGCAGTTTCAGGTGCGCTCTGTTGAGGCTCCTCTTGAGTTTGTACAGGCTCCGGAGCAGGCGCTTCCGGAGTCTCTGCCACGGGCTGAGTTTCAGCATCGGTGGTCGTTGGTTGCGGGGGGGAATCACTTAGAGTGAACCCTGCTCCTGCCATTGCTTCTTGTAAATCTTTACTCATAATAAATTAACCGTATTTCTTTTTCTGACTCTTCGGAGGAGCCTTCTTATGTCCGCCAGACTTCCAAAGAAATCTGTTAGCCCAGTAAGCGGCGCTTCCTTTGCGGGCAATGTTCTTCGCGTGTCGCTTTCTAAACGCATTGCGGGCCTCAGAGTTGTAGTTGTTGCCCATGCTCTGGTCACCGAAACGCACAAGCACACCATTCTCCTGACCCGGCCCAAGCGTGCTAACAACAGCAGCTTTCTTGGTCGAGTGACTGCGAGTCAACTTAGGTTTGTTGACTCCGGAAAATCCTAGCTTTTTTGCTTTTTCGGCGGCTTTAGACACAACGCAAATATAAGTTAGTTATGGACGCTCAAGTGCAGACACCCGGTCATCCAGTTCATTCAGCTTAATGATGAGCTCATTCAATACTCGAACCAACCTTTCGTTATCGAGAATATCTCCCGAGTCGTCACTAGATAATTCTATTCCTCGTATCATGCTTCAAACAATATAGTTCCAGTCATATTTCCATAAGCTCCACCAGCGTTACCAGAGGTGAAGGAGTTGGTTAATCTGAATGCGTAGACCTGACCTTGAGTTAAGCTGGAGCTACTAAACGTATAGGTAGCCGTCCTACCCGACGCTCCAGTAGTAATTGCCTCTGACTCGATTTCGGTGTAGCTAGAACCACTAATGCTTCCTATTCCGACAGTTCCTGAGCCGGCTGTCTGTGAATAGCCGAAATAGATTGTGATGCTTTTCAAGTCCATGTCCATAGGGGCAACGAACCTGTTGTACCTCTGGATACTTGTTCCCTCGCTTTCAGAGGACATTGGTATATAAACATCCCTAATACTACTGTCGAAGAACGCAAACGTCTTCATCACGTTGTTAACCCCGCCGCCGCCGCCGGAGCCATTCGCAGCAGAAGTCACACGACCTTGTGCATCTACTGTAATGTCAGCGCTTGTATAGCTACCCGCAGTTACAGCTGTGTCTGCCAGTTCGTTAGGGCCTACAGAGTCAGCCGCAATTTTAGCTTGAGTAACTGCATCATCAGCAATTTGAGAACTGCCAACTGTACCAGTGACATTACTGAAGTCTGCGTCAATTGCAACCTCCAGTTTCTCTACTTCAAAAGTGCCTTGTTCTGCAAAAATAGAACCGGTAGCAGTAGACTCGTCGTGAGCGCATACGTTTACCGTGTCATTAGCAGACAGCTGGACAACCCGTGTGATGTTTCCTGAAGCCTCGTTATTACCACTCGAAGAACGAATATATCCGATTGACTCCCCCGCAATTACAGACCCGTTTACGTTAAACACCACTGCCGGTGTAGAACGCACTGCCGCGCTGTAAAAACTTATGTTTGCTGTCAGCCTGTAAAATCCATCTGATGCTACGGTAACCGTGTGGTTAGTTGTATTGGTAGTTAGCTCTGTACCGGCAAGGAGGTCTTGCGTGTCAAACTCAACATCAACATCAGAAATGCCAGTGAAGTCTTGCGCGTTAGCTCCATTACGCAATACGTCAGAGCTCATAGTCATACGAGCATAGTGGACTGTAGTTCCCGTCGACGGGCCGTCTACAAACTCCACCGCGTTTGTGCTAGAGTTAACCGCAAGGAACTGACCTTCCGTGCCAAAACTTGATGGAGTATCTGTTAGTCCCAGCAGAGTGCCGCTGCCTCCCCCTGCCGAAACCCATGAGGTAGTTAGTATGCTACCGCTCACACCACTAATACCTAAGACTTCGTTAGTCGAACCGGCAACAGCAGGAAGCCTTACCGTGTATCCGCTAACCTGTACAGCAGGACCGCTGAGGATAACCCCGATGTTGTTGTTTTGAGCCTCCAACAACATTGTGCCGGGCGATGACCCTCCTCCGTTTACATAAAAGTTACCGGGTGTAGCACAAGCAACTTCTATCTTTCTTCCTGACCCGGAAGAGCTGCCGTAGACTATAATGCTATCAGTGGAAGCGCCTGCGTTAATACTTAGTTGCCTTCCGGTTGGTACTGTATAGGTCCTGTCCTCGTCCGCCTGTGTTAAGTTACTGGTAGCGAGATTGTCAGTTACCGCGTCGCCAGTGAGGAGTACCTTTTTCCATGTTGACATAGCCTGCTTTTTTACTTAACAGTCTCTGTCTCTGTAGAAGCTGCCTGTTTTTTTTCTTCGAGCTTCTGCAATCTTTGCAGCTCTCTCTCAACCTTATCCATAGTCTTAGCGACTACCGGTGCATCAGTTGCTTTGATATTCACTTGGCTTATGGCCTGCTTAATGAAGTAGACCTCTGTCATTTCAAGTTTCATGATATTGTAATTTAATTCATCACTTCGCCTTTAGCTGGTTTTGCAGCTTGACGACAACGTCTGCCAACAAAAGTACGTCTTTACCCTCAAAAGTGTTCTCATGAATTACCCTCAAAAGCAATGACAACTCTTGTTGGGTAAGAGTATCCGTGACTACTTCACGGTCACCCCTAACCTTATCTAAAAGGGCCATCAAGTAGTCCGGATGTAAAGCTCTCCATCGTCAAACCAGAAGGTTCCAACGCCAGCGCCAAAGTCTGTAGAATTTACAGGTGCTGTACTATTAACCTCCATAACTGAGACAGCGTAGTCATGTCCAGCAACGTCGGAGGCACCACTGAAGTCAGCTGTATCACGCACACTCCAACCAGTCAAGTCTCCAGTAGAACTCCAGTTCAAACCAGCAAACAATGCCTCGTTAGAACCGTGGTGAGAAACTAGGTTGACACCTCCACCGTTTGCAGCTGCATTCGCCAACCCAGCACCAGTGTCGTTTGTTGCATAAGCACTAGATGGTTCAGCAAGCTCAATGTTTTTGTCAGATACAGTTACTGTAGTTGAGTTGATGCTAGTTGTAGTTCCATTAACTACGAGGTCGCCAGCAATAGTTACCTGAACATCATTAGCGTCACCGATGGTAACGTTTTCAGTAAGGTCTGCAAGCCTAGCCCGAAGGTTCGCCTCGTTAACGTTGATGTCTGTATTGGCGTCCCCACCAAGGTTGGTAAGAACGGTATCGTCGTTGAAGTAAGCTGTAAGCTGAGTAAGGCTAATATCGTTTGCTGTCCCGTTACGACCACCGTCAGCAACTAAGAATGTATCAGCGCCAGCGATAGTTGAGCTCGTAAGGCTAGTTGCAGTAAGTTCTCCTCCATCCAAAACTTGCGCAGCAAGACTCTGCATGCTGCATTTATTGATGCTGCCGTTGTTGTTTTCAAAAACAAAATTGTCGACGTTGCCGGTGGGTTGGAGAGCGGAGAGGGTGCTGATGTTGAACTGAATCTCTGCCCCGGTGTCACTCACATCTACAGTAATTGGCGTGCTGGACTCACCAGTAAAGGCCAGTGATACTGACCCATTCTGAGCAGCGTGAGAGCCACTATCACCAGTAATGTCTACCGTAGTAACGCCACTAGAGACTGCTCCAACAATGTCTGCTACGCTAGTTTTCTTGACGTTGTTACTGTCGGACGCGTCGGCTACGAGAAGGAGGTCTGTAGAAGCTACATTAGAACCAAGGTCTGTTGCGTTAGCAATGTCAACTGCAACGGTAGCCGTACCACTTCCGTCAAACGAAAAGTCCCCGATACCAGCCCCGTCTACTAGGGAGTTGCTCGTGGTACCAATGGCCGTGCTGTTAAATGCGTTAGAACCAAACGTATATGTTTGACGCTGAAGCTCTTGCTCTCCAGTGCCACCTACCATAACCAGTTCTACGGCACCTGCCGCACCGTCTGATGTGTTGTCCCCAAGGGTTGCCGTAATCGTGCCGTGAGTGGTGTTCGCGTCCTCAACGTGAACCTTCTTCCATACTGAACTCATGTTCTTGTTTTTCTCGTTATAAAGATATGTATTAGGATGTTACTCCAAAATACAAGTTGTCATTTGCATCAGCGTACATGCCTCCTTCAAACGCTACAGGAGGAGTAGTAAACCTTTTGAACTTAATTGTCCCGTCAAAATTTACTGTTCCTGTTCCGTTAGGAGTAAAGACAATGTCGTTGTTGCTAACCGAAATTATTCGGAAACTATTTACGTCTAAGTTTCCGCCTAGCTGTGGGGTTGTGTCATCAACCACCTCAAAATCTGTACTGCCTGTACCTACCTCTGACCAGTTGTTTGCAACGGTCCATCCCCCACCATTGTATATGAATGCCGTAGGGTTAGATGTGCCAACGATAGCCAGAAAACCTACAGTCTGAAGGTTTGTAGAAAGCGTGTCCCGCTCTGATGTGTCATCAAAGAATCCGAACCCTTTAACCTGATTACCTGTAGCATCGAGGATAGGGGCGTTCGCATTGTTGTGTGATACTGGGCCGGGAAAAATTGGCATTAGAACTTAATCGTAAGGATTTGACCAGAACTAAAAGCATCGTCAAAGGTGCTTCGATAAAACCGATAGGATGTAGTTACTCCATAATCGTTGGTTAAATTCTTGTCTACTGGGGATTCAAAGTCCGAAAGCACATCAGTGGCGCCGAGCAACACTTCGCTCAAGTTGCCAAAAGACGCGGGGTAAACAATCCATGTGTAATTGCTGGCGGTATCCATACCCCCGTCGGCTGTTACAGTAAAGTCTGACTCTCCTCGGAGCGCGTCAAACACCGTGCTCATGCCATCAAACAATGCCTGAGCCGCCGCGTCATTTGCTAGTCCAGTGGCAGTAGAGCTTCCCATACGGACACGGTGCTTCCACTCGAACTTGATTGTGCCAGAAGTTAAAGTCTGGTCCGGTTCACCTGCACCACCGTCATCAATTACAGTTGACTTATAGCTTACGCTCGTGATTGAACCGGGGTCTTGAGTGTCAGAAGAAGTAAGTGTCTTAGTGCCAGTCGTGTCGCTAAAGCCAGCCTCAACCTCGGTAGCTCCTCGAAAAAACTTGACAGAGTTATCTGTTGTTTGCCCACTATCCCCAATCGAAATCCGGAACGCGTCAATGCGCACACCCCTACCAATCTCTAAAGTTTGATTAGATGTAACCTCTGATGCGCTACCGTAGCTACCACCAGCGGACTGAAGAGCGCGGGTGACGCCGTTCAAAGCAATCGTAGTGCGGTTGTACTTCTCTAAAATTTGACGTAGAACTGATTCAATGCTGGTCCCTGCGGAAAATGATGAAACGTGCGTGAACGCCCCATCAGTATTGGTCACATTGATGGGCGCCACCAAGTCAACATCATCACCTCTTGAAGTCGTTTCAACCGACGCAACAAGTGCAGCCGGCTGAACAGTAATGAAGTTCTCCGTGCTTGGTAGGGTAATTACTTTCTGATTAACCGGTAGGTTGAACGAGATAGTATTGTCAGAGCCATTAACAATCTCGATGTTCATCACACGGTAATATCTTCGTTCACTTTAAAGACTCCATACAACCAAGTCTGAACCTCAGTGCTCGAGTTAGTTGCCTCTATATCATAAACATAGAGTCCAGAAGCAACGCCCCTCATGTTTGCCGCGCTACAGGTGAACGTGATTTTTTCGTTGTCAGTACCGCTAATAACATAGCTAACGTACTTACTTCCACTAGAATCGTCCTCGGTAGATAAGATGATACCTGTCTCCGAGTCGTCATATACTGCGTCCTCAAGGTCATCAGTTCGAACCTCGAACCTGAAGTCTGAATATGAACTAAGGTTTACTGGCTGGCCTCCTGAGTCCTTAATCTCTAAGGCCAGCTTCATGGTATCACCACGACGTACGGTGATGTCTACTCTCTTCGATACGTCAAGATTAAGTGCGTTAGCCATCGCCTAGAATTTGGTTTATGATTTGGTCATTAGGGTCTGAATCCTCTTCCATAGGGGGGCCCTTACGCTGACGTTGAGCAATCAACTTGCTCTGCTCTACAGCTTGTTTCTCAACCCTGCTGTCTTTCCTATCCTCTTTGAGAGTCTCAATTTTTTGTCGGAAATCCTTGTCGTCAGACTTAACGCCAAGCGCAGCTTGAGCACGAATCATCTCAATCTCTTTCCGCATTTCATGTAGCGCGGCGGCGACCTGAACGTCGACCTGACCCTTAACCTGAATCTTCTGAGCCTCAATCTGAGCTTCAGCCTGCATCTTCTGCATCTCCATCTGAGCCGACTGTTGAGTAGCCTGAGCGTTTGCTTGAGCTTGAGCCTGAATGTTTTGTTGTTGCTGCTGCTGCAACTTTGCTATCCTCTTAGACCGACGAACAATAAGTAATCGCTGAGCTTGGTCTATGTCTTTAACTTGACGGACCGCCATTGCGTCCTCAAGGTCAATCTCTTTCTGAGCAAGACTTGCTTGCAAGTTCTGCTCTAGGAAAATTCTGTCATCGTCTGACATCTCTTGAACGACGCGGATTCCGAAGTTGTACATCGGGAGTTCCTCGAAAGAAGACAGTACGTCCATGCTCTGTTCACCTACAGCTTTTCCGTATACGCGGAAGAGGATAGATTCCTTTGGAATTACCTGAAGGCATTTAACAACGTCTTCGCAGACCCTCTTATAGAGAACCATGCTCGCGTTTGTGATGTCGTATAGAGCGTTATTACCTGCTGCAATAGCCTGTTGACGAACACCCACTAGAGCGTCTCCTTTTGGTGTGCTGGCATCCATGACCTCGTTGATTCCGGTGGCGTCCCGAATCATACGGAGGTAGTGGTTGTACAGGTTGATGAACTCGTTGATGTTTCGGATGCTGTTCTCGATAGACCGAATAGGAGGGTTCTGGAACCCACCCTCTGGATTCTTACTCCTGTAGTAGAAAACACCCGTCTGCTCGTAGATGTCCTGAATCTGCAACGGCTCTAGCTCTCCGCCTCGGCCTAACTGAACGTTCTCCAGTCCTTCGATATCTACGAGCACACCGTCTGGCTTCGCCTTAGAAACAGCTTGCTGAATCTTCAAGTGAGTGAGCTGAAGCTGGTCTGCAAAGCCGATAACTCCAGACACCATTGACTTGGGCATCATCCGACGCAGGTTCGTGCTGGCCACGCTGTACGATAACCGAGCCTTGCTGATGTCGTGGACATTCTTCGGGATGTTCTTTTTCATCCCGTAGTTGTACAGGATTTCAGACCCCATAATGTAGCACCCCCCGTAAACAGTCTGGTACTCCATTTTATGGGCCTCCCTGTCGTACACCGAGTTGGACGGCATCTTGTATTCAGAACCCTTGTAGTAGAATCCGGTGTTTCCGAACTGAGTCTCCTTCTTCTCGTAGTACACACAGTCAACAGAAACGAATTCGAAATCCATGACGTCTACGAGGTAGTCATCATAACCATAGGTGTACCTCTGACGGTAGTGGTCGTACTCCTTGTGATTAAAGGCGCTGCCGTTATTGTACGTCTTATTCTTGACAGACTCCGCCAGCTTCTCGTACTGCTCCTCCGTAATCTGGCCCCCAGCTTGACGCTTAAGTTCTTGAATACTAACTCTTTGAACGTGAGCTCCGTACACGATGTCGGACATGTTGGGGTCCTCCGTGTAACTATGCAGGAACATAGCGGGGTCAATATACTTCGTTGTGATTCCGTAGTTCGGGTCGTTGTCTCTTTTGACCACAGCCATGCCGCAGACAACTAAATCCTCAACAGACCGACGGTAAACGTTCTGGTCGAAATCGTTCCAGTCTAGAGTCAGCGCAGTAGCCAACTGAGCGGCAATCTCTGCGTTCGTCTTCATGTTTTGCTCCATGAAGATTTCTGCCTCCTCTGTAGTATCCGGCAAATCGTCTGGGTCAATCTTAGGACTCAGACCTAAAGACTTAGCCTCCTGTAAGAGCTCCTTGTCTTTGATGGAAGACTCTACAGTAGCTCTCGCCATCGTCTTCTCATTACGACTCACAGGGTCAAGAGCCTCGACCGACGGGTACGGCTTTCGAGAAAGGATACGGTTAACAACGACCTTAACGAACTTAGGAACGATAGGGACGGGGCTCCAGTCCAAGTTCAGCAGAGTGCCGTCTCCGTTGTTTGGGTCCAGAGAGTTTAGAATCTGCTTGTAGATGGATGTGTCTTGAGTCCCATTTGCATAGTCACGACTCTTGTCGAAGTCGTGCATCCTGCGACGGAACAAAGATGTCTGGTCGCCGCCATGACCCCACTGAGCATTAATGGCTTTTGCAAAAGCACAACCGTAATCAGCAGAGGCCTTTACCTCCGGTGACACAAAGGGGTCAGGAAAACCATTGTACTTGTTATGTTTTTTCCCACCGGTCATCTGAATTGTTCTGGGCTCATGTGCAAATATAGCAATACAGCCGAAGGCTCTCAGGCCTTATACCTTCGGAAGAAAACGCTCTCCTCAAACTTCTTTTTCTTTTTCTTCGGCTTGACCTTCTGTGCTGCAAGAAGGGCTAACCCAGAACTAATAGAAAGGTCAAACTTTGTCCTGTTGTCAATCTTAAAGCCAATCCAGTCTTCCAACGTTCTATTAAAATACATCCTGCCCGGAGACCCTTCTTCATCAAGTCCGACGTAGTTGTGGATGTAGTCCTCGATGGCTGATGCGTGAGATTGAATAACGTCCTTGGAATTAGAAGGGATGCCCTTTGTCCTAGACGAAGATGTCCCAACCTTCAAATGTTCTGGTCGGTCCATAACGTACCCGTCGTAACCCCTTGATTCAAAGTATCTTACGATTCCGTACTTGTTGTTCTCAATGAGAAGTGGATAGCCGTAAAATACAGCCGCCATGAGGACGTCTTCATAAAAGATGCTCGCCATCGGAGGTCTGCTTGCGTACTCTGCAACAAACATGTTCGAAGCCCCGGACATGTTAAACTTGTTATAGATGTGACAAGCGCCCTTAGACGCCCTGCTATCGACCGTCGTATCAAGGTCGTAAGAGTCTACACCACCGCAGCCAACAGTAGGGTGAGGAGCAACACGTCGTCCGCGCTCATCTTTCATTACACTGCGCTCAGACTCTTCAGGCATCCAGCATACGTACCACCTACCGTTTGAGTCTGGATTAAAGAAAACCGTGGTGTCTTTGACCCCGCCCCTCCACTGAAAGTTACCCCGGACTACAGGGTTAGGGTACATATACTCGTTGTGCTCTATCTGCTCGTATATCTTGCCAATGTTGAACAGACTGCCTTCAACGCTATCCCTAAACGCTTCGTCTGGATTAAACGGGAACTGCCTAATGATTTCGTTCATCTCACGGGCGTCATGCTTAACAGAGTCCCGTTCGTTTTTAAGAAAGGAGCGGGCACCAATTGACATCGTGTCCCCGTCTAGTGTCTCTACAGGTGATGCAGGGTCCTCAACAATTGGCTCTCCATGCTTATCGAAAAAACCCTCCAAGGCTTCATAGGCGGGAATAAATAATCGGTACAGACCAGATACAGTACGACCGTTAGCGTTTCGACTACTTGGGTCTGAGTCTTTCCAAATCTGCTTGTACTCAGCCCCGCCCTTGTCCATTGGATTTACAGTACTTCCAACAAGAGCTTTCCCAACAATACGACGGCCCACAATAAGACAAGTCCTTTCAATACGCCATGCCTCTCGAATGTCTGAGGGCTTCTCCCACTTCCCCGCCTCATCCATGTAGAGCATGTGTAACTTCTCTCCGTCATACGCGTTGTTCGTTGTGTTCTTCCAATTGAGAACTGTGTTGAGCGCATCCCCGGCCCTCGACGTCTTATTATTCTTTGTAATTCTTTTGGATGGTTCGCGGAAAGCCAGCTCCATGCGCGGGTTAGTTGTTCCATCTTGAATTGGTTTAAAGAAGAATGGATAGTGCCTGAACATAGGCACGACCTTTTTCATGAAGATGTTCTCCTGCGCGTCTTTTCCTGTCTTGGACTGGATTCCAAGAAGTTTTTCTTTGACTTGCGTAGCCTCATCGAGAAGGACAGAAGCACATATGTTAGTGTAACCAGAGCGGCGACACTTAGTATAAAGCTGCCCGATACAACGTGGGTCAGCTTCGCACGCAGCCATGTGAATAAAGATGTCCCGTTGGAAACTGAGATATGACGGGTGTCCCACATCCATCTTAGTCCACTGGAGTAGCATGTAGTGTCTACCGGTAATGTATGTAGGCTTACCCGCATTGTAAAACCAAAAACCGTCACGACGCCTTCTAAACTCCTCTTCGATATATGGACGAAATCTTTCTCGAAACTCCTTCGGGGATTCGGCCCACTCGTCCATGCTTCGAATGCGGGACAGCTCCGGTGGCATAGGTAGCCTTTGCCACACCTGCATATTTGTCTCCAGCTCTTCTCCGCAGGTTCCGCTTGAGGGCTCTTCGGGAAGGCCAATGAGAACCCCGCCAAGTTCGACGACCTCGCCAAGCGTACCGTTGGGACAAATCTTGACAACTTCTTCATCATACGAATCTAGCTTGACTAAAGGGTTCATTTAGAAAACTTTTCTGCAAACCCTCCTGAGTAATCTTTAGCCTCCTCAATAACCCCTGTAGACTTAAGGTCTTTGACCATTTGCTCTAGTCTTTGACGCTCTACCAATAGCTCCTTACAGTCTATCGCGGTTTGTTTGATAGACTGAAGCTCAGCCTTTCTCGCTGAGCCTCCGGCTTCAGGGTCTACAGGTTTCTTGACCTCATCAATCATGTTGTTGATGGCAGCCTCCATTGACTTCATTAGTCGTTGGGCGGCTTCGACTGTCGTGAACTTAGTCCGCGAAGGCATAAGCAATGTCAGCTACACGCATGCGGTACACAATAGAACCATCGTCTAGCTTCATCTTGTAGTCCGAGTCCTTATCAAAACCAACAACGTCACCAACGTTAACGCCCTGAGACTTAAGCTCTTCATTAGGCATGAAGACAGACGCAGTTCTGTTTTCCTCCTTGTTAGTTCCTAGCTCGTAAATAATACCCGAATCACTAACTGAGTCAGGAGTTCCTTCCGCTATAGGGTTAACAAAGACCCAGCCGGAAAGCATATTCAACTCTCCTTTAGAGTTACGGTATGCTATGGCGTGGGAGCATTGAGGATGGTCCTCATCATAAATGACAACGTACATGTCGTCCCCCAGACTGAGAGACTTGTTCGTTGTTACATGGTGGTGAAAGAAAAGGGTGTCGCCCTTACTTACTCCTGTGTCCAGTAGCTCAGGAGGAGAAATAACAGTGCCATGACAAACGCGATGGTCAAATTCGTTGAATCGGGTGTCAATGTAAATCTCTTTGTCTCCGAGCTTTAGTTTGTCGCTGTGTGTTTTAGGTACCTCAACGACGAAGTGCCTCAGTGCTCTCATGAAAAATTGCAGTCATATTCAATTAAGACCGGTTGATTCTCAACCGTCTTCCAAATATAAGTGGAATCATCATCTTCTAGGTATACGTGATACCTACGCACGTTGTATTTGTAGAGTGAAGCCTCGTCTTCTTTGATGGCACACACCCTAGCAGAGCCGGCTTTCATGCCTACATAATAGGCCATTGCGTCCTTGGGGTTTGGCCCAATGACAATCTTACGTATTAAGTCCATTATTTCAGTTTAGTGAGAGCCCACTAAACCACTGATTAGCCTCGTCTTCTTGACTGTAAGCCTCAAGTTGTAGTGTCATGAACTCCGCAAATTCTTCCTCGTCAATGCAGTTCCATCCGTACGCCAAGTTCCATTTCTTAGCCTCTTCAGTCTCATCTTCTACAAAGCCAACAGCCAGACTGTATACCACCCCCGTAGAAGAATACTTCTCTACGATATCCTCAATCCTATCGAAGACATCTTGCACCTCTTTTTGAAATGCTTTCTTTAAAATGCTATCCATTATGGTTGACCTGTTATTGTGTTACAAGCAGTCGGTGAAGCTGCGGTAGTCGTTAATGATGCGTCCAAAAGCCAATCGTCACCGTCAACCGCAACGAGACGGAAAGTGTCTCCAAAGCTGCCTCCAGTAGTAGTACCGTTTGAATCGAGAGTAATCCTATCTGTATTAGACCCACTCTCAATCTGAGAAATTGACTGTCCTTTAGTTGTGCTAGTCAGTGTGACCCTCCCCTTGATTCTGTCTCCACTCGAAGCATCAATATGGATAGGGTTACTGTTTTCCGCGATAATCAAGAAGTCAAAATAAACACCTTCTGCTGCCGGAGGTAGTGTGATTACATCGCCGCTTGAAAGAGTGTTTAGCTTCAACTTAATTAGCTTCCCAGAATTGCCGGCTGCAATACCGGCTGCTGCACCAAAGGTTAGCTGAGACTTGGTGTCGTTTGAGAACGAAATCGTCCCTGTATCACCAGACACACTACCATTTAGTGTGATGTTTGTTCCGCCACGAAACGATGTCGTTTTGGTGGTACTCAGGTTGTCTGTAATCTGAAGGTCTGGCTCCGTCGCTGTCGTGACGTCATAGGTGACAGAAACACTAGCGGCAGAAGAAAGAGCTTTGTATCCTACAGACTTTGTGCTCTGGTTCCAAGTAAGGATGTTAGTGTCGGTGGTTACAGCGGGATTATTAATCTCCAGTTTCTCAACCATCACCTTCGTGGTGGCCAACTTAAGAGCCGAGTCGTTGCCTCCCCCGTCTTGAATTGTTTTCAAGGTCCCTGTGACCGCACCTGCGTCTGATGTTTTGAGAAGTCCGAGGTAGGTGTCTTTGACCTTGGTCCCTGAAAGTGTAGCCATCGAATTAACTTTAAAGACAAATATACTAGATGAGCAGACACCATTCCGGGCGGCGTCGGCGTGACTTCAGCAAGCTAAATAACAGGTACGTGTCAAAGAACTACCTGAAAAAGTGGGCCTTGGTAATTAGAGATGTAAAGAAAAACTATGACCTACAACAGACGGAAATAGAGTTTCTTCTCTTTGTTTACGACTACGAGTTCTTTACTGTATCACACGCTGCAACTGTCTTAAAGCGAAGCAGAACTAAGCTCTACGAAAGGACTGTCCTCCCCTTAAAGCAAAGGGGCTGGCTAGAAACTATCTACCACGGTAAAGACGTAGACCAGTATGTCAATCAGTTATTTCACGAAAGGTCTAACCACGAACACAGGTTAGGGCTTACCCAGAAAGCTAGAATGATGGTGCAAAGAGTTTACCGAAAGCTAGAGGGGGCAGAGCCTATTAACCTTTAGGCTTTGAGGATTTGTTCCTGACGAGGGCCCCCTTATACTTTTTCCTCAAGTCCTCGGGGAAGTATTTCTTGACCATATATCCGTCATTAACGTTTCCTCCCGAAAGCATGTAGTACTTCTTGCCATTTTCAGTACCCGTCCCCACGATTACATCCGTGTGGCTGTTATATAGGATAGGGTCCCGCTTGCCACTATCATGAGCCTTTAGCGCATGACGCTTAAACTTTCCGTACGTCCAGTCCGCAGTCTGCTTAATGTCTCGCATATCCTCCTTGTCGTCGTACCCCCTGAATAGCATGTCACCAATCTGCAATTCTTCGGAACGCTTTCCTAGGAGTCTCTCCGACCTGTAAGCATCGTACTTAGCATCATCTTCATTTTTACCCCTACGTGTTGCAAAGCTGTCATTTATCCAGCTGCGGTGAGCCGCAAAAGGCCGGAACCCCATCTCCTTTGCCTGCTCATTTGTTTCAGCCCCTAGGTAACTACGGATGTGGGCCGACGTAGTTGCGGCGCTCCAAGCTGTCTCATTAGCTATACCGTCTGGTCTCCACACGTCAGTAAATAAGACGTCTTCAATGAACTGAGCTGAGCGGGGGTCGTCCTCATCGAGGAAGCGCATACCGTGTCCGTCGTCAGCAACAAAGTGGTTCTGGATATTTGCTACCGTCATGGAAAGACGCATCTCGGCTTCGTCACGAGCGTTATCCCCTTCTGGGCCTTGGGTTACTTCGGCCTTTCCCTTCTTACTGTGACGCCTTCGTTTTCCCTTGCCACCTGTCAAAGCCCGCATTACACCCATGGAGCTGTGGGGCTTCTTCTCCTCCTCTTCCTTCACCTCCTCGTCAACTGTAGGTTTCTTCAAAACACGCATGCTGCGCAATATACGAAACAGGAGTGCGTTGTAAAGGTGAATCCCATAACACACAACACGATGAATAAGTACATCACACTCCTTTTCCTCGCCCCTTTCTTTGCATCTGCACAGTGCGGACATCAGTTTATTACCGACGACCAAACGTGGTCTTACGACGCGGAAATCACATACTACTATTTTAACGGAGCCATAGATACGGTCTATTACTTCGAAAACACAGACTTCGTTCTGCTTCCTATTTGCGAAACAAAAACCAACTACATGGCCACGTTCACAGATGACGGACACCTAGTCGATAGGTATATCACTATGCATGACAGTACTGGAACACCAAACACCACCCACGTAGGATTTGGGAGGGTCAGCTTAGTCAAATACGATTACTGATTCTTGAGGTAGTGCTCAGCAAGATTTAAGCGAGGAGCTCTTTCTCTCGCCTGAAGTTGGTCGGCCCGTGCATTGTACAGGCTGTCCACCTTCGGGTGACCACCTTCTTTAAAAGCCTTACGCTCCTCGAGCGCCTCTTTAATACCTCTATTGGAACTGCTATATGACCAGCTGCCTCCTTCCTCGTCATTCGTCCAGCGGAGGCCAGACCTCTTCGCGGCATTAACGACCATCTCGTTTACGTCAACGTTTGGAGCCTGCTCACGAAGCTGAGCCGTAAAGTCTGTTGACTCAACCTCCTCTCCGTCGATGTAGAATTTATAGTTGATGGGACTGTCCTTTCTCTTCGGGTCTGCCGGCTCTGGAATAACACGAAACCTTCCTTCCAGATTACCCATTCCTTGAATCGGACCTTTGTCACCCGACTCTACTTCTCCTCCGTTCTCCATGACTTGGCGAACCTCTCCTCCGTTCATGTACTTGTACATCTTACCTCCGTCCCCCATGGACTTTATCTTCATCCCGTACATGGCCTTCTTCAAGTCGCCTGAGCCCTGACCGTCTGCCGCGTAGAAGGGCACCATCTTACCGTTAATCTTGACTAGCTTCATGCTGTAAATATAATGATTACCGGAGGTCTGTGTCGTGCTTCTTAGAGCCCTTCATATAGCTGTTCACCCTACCCATAGCCCAGCCTGCCATGGGGATTCCTTTGCGGCTACCCCCAGATAGCCACGCACCCTGACCTCGTCGGTATACTTTGACTAGAGTTCCGTAGGAAATTCCGGACTTCTTAGCCTTCTCTTGCAGCGTCTTCTTGACTGACGCGCTGATAGGCTTGCGCTGTATCTTCCCCCCCTTTTCTAGCACTTGACTAAAGTCGACTTTCTGACCGGAATCATAGGCCTCCTTCCTCTTCTTCATCTTACTGGCATGGCCAGTGTCGCTCCCGCTGTCAGGCGCTCCCGTGAAATACTTCTTCGGGAATCCGAGCTTGTACGGTTGACTCTTATTTGCCATGAGTAGAAACTTTAAAAGCGGCCTCCTTGACTGCTCCGGGATGAGGTTTGTAATCACCCTCCATCAAATAAAAACGCCCCTGCTCTTCCATCCAGTGGTATCCGGACGGGGGCGGAACAGACACTTTTTTAGATGAAACTTTGAGCTTGGGGCGTTCTGATTTCTTTGCTGCCTTCATGAGCGCGGGGTTTACTTGTCGTTTACAATGAGGGAGAGTTCTTCATCCGCTTCTGCGCCAGTGGAACGGTGACTGAATCTCGGCGCAACTCCGGGCCTATTCCTGTCCCTTATCTTTTTGACTTGCTTATCCATTACTTTTGGGTCCAAGCCTGTCAGCAACCACACCATGCTGATGTCCCGCACCTCCTTCTCAGCGATTGTGTTATTCGGAAACTCCTTATTTAAGCGCTCTTGAGTCATCTTGAATACAGACTCTTTGGTGATGGGGTCTTTCTTGCCGTTGCCCTTCACCTTCCCACCTTGCTCGAAAGAGCTGAGAGCTTCTCTATCACTGGGGCCAAGACCAGCGTACTCTCTGGCCTTACGAGTAACAGTCTTACTATGCTTGTGAGGCTTGTGGGTATTCTTCGAGGCCACAGCTTTAAGAGCACTCATGGCACCTGCGTTGGGCTTTTGAATCCCTTTGCTTTTATGCTTGCCGCTCTCTAACTCTTTTAAGAGTTGGCTAACATGGGGCTTAGATTTGCGACTATACTTCATTCTTTACTCGCGGCTTTTTTTTCTAGCATTTCCTTAGCCCTATATACCCTGAGCTCAGCTATCTCGTGCTGAAGGTGACCAATCATTTCAATGAGCTTGAGGTTCTGGGAATGCAGCTCGTTAACTGTGGTCTCCAGCACCTCAATTCTATCAAGCAACCGCAGTATGAGTTTTGACTTTCGAAACATAAATACAAATATATATCAGCGAGTAAGTCCCCAATTGTAAGAACTGTACCCACACTGAACCTTAAAGTCAATAGACTTAATCGTCAGTCTGAGGTTATTCCTTTGCTTCTTGATTTTGCTTGGCGTGCGAAATGCATACTTCAGTAATCTGTCCCTGTGTGTGTCACTAGCCCATATGAGGTTCTTGTCGTTACCGGCAAGGACTACATCATTTAGCTTGTACTCTTCTTTCGTTCTGGAATCCCAGAGGACTACATCACAGAGATGGATAGGGTCTTTCATGCAGGGGTTAAATAGAGACAGCCTGCTTTCACGAACCCTTGTTTGTGTCGAACCTGTCAATTTGGTTTCGAGCCAGCAACAGTTTAATCTCTTGAACATCCTTGAGAATGCTCTTAATGTCAGTCTTAATTTCACTATTGTCTTTTTCCAAGGTGGAGACCCGCCCCTTTAGCTCTCCGTAATCAGACTGGTGCTTGAGCCATACACCCAAAACAGAACCCGCGATTACGATGAGCTCAAACTGAGTTATGGCATCCCCCATCATTTACGTCTGTCTGGAATAAGGGCATTGATGACTCTGTCCAGAATACCGAATACAGCGTTGTCATCTTCTGTAGGCGTGAGATTCACGATAACCTTCAGGAAAGCGAGAGCGGCGAGCGCAAGCTCAGCCCAGTGGGTAGTAAAAAAATCCATGTAGGCAAAGATATGCACTATATGCAAGCACGCCTTCATTTACCTACGGGAAAGGACAGGGCACAAGCTATGGCCATACACCTCTATAGTGTCCTGATTGATAAGGGCTCAAGGACAAAGACCGTGACCCAGCCCTTTAGGTAGTGACTGGACCGCCCCAGCGGGCCGAGTATCTACCGTTTCGTTGCTAGGCATAGCGAAGTTACACGAAAAAATTGACATAGTCAAATGTTAAAAGTGAAAACATAAATGCCCTAAAAGTGAACACATACATGCCCTAACCCTTGGCTACCGCACTCGCCTCCTTTGCTACGAAGAATGCCCAGATTGCTATGACGGAGTACGCTACATAAATCATTTCGCGAAAATACGTCACGTAATGTGTCTCTTGGTGAAAAAAGATGTGAGCTCTACGTAGCTAGGGGATTATATGTAATGCAAGACGCTTCGACATTAAAACCGAAATCGTTTGATGAAACCCACCCCCCTTGATTCTGGTGGCATCGCGGCCAAACATTCAGCGTTTTTCCTGACCACTCACGACGACCTGCCCCCGTGCGGCATCCATCCATGTGACACCAGCCCCGACAGGGTGAGCCGGAACGCGGTACCACACGAAAGCACACCGGGCACAGACACACCCCCCAATCGACTCGTGCTCTACTGGCCCCCACACATGGGTAAACAAAAAAAAGTTTGACCCCTACACAATAACATGCCCAGACATGCGTCTTGTTACTGAAGGCGGAAGACACACCCCCCGCCGATAATGTGTAAACAACATGAACACTGCTCCCTCCCTCCCCACCGCCGCTCCCGTTGTCACTTACAAGAAGGTCTCCAAGGTCTTCATGGGCGTAAAAGCAACCAAAGTCCTCGTTGACGGTGTGCCCACCTACGAAATCCAGCGGCTGTCCAAGTACTACGTTGGCTTCTTCGCAGTCAACATCGATGCTGACGGAATCAGCGGCGACGAGTTCGTCTGCGGCGGCGATGGCGTCCTGCTCCGCGAGGTCAAGGAGACCCTCGAGGGCATGGTTCTCCAGTCCTACAACGAGGCCCTGAGCGACCCCACCACCGATGTCCACAGGGAGGCCTACAACCGTCACCATGACGCCATGGTCGGGTTGACGAGCCGCATCGATGACGTGAACCGGGACACCATTGTCACTTCCATCGACGGTGACGAGCTCCCCGAGTTGCTCAAAAATACCTTCCAGACCATCTTCGATGCCGGCATGAACACCCCCCTTGAGACCACCTCCCTCAACGAGCTCAACAACGTTGCCGACATGGTCTTCGAGGCCCAGCAAATGCTCAAGGAAGCCGCAGAAGCCATGCAAGCCCTCCGTGCCCGTGCCGCCCTCCTCGGAACCAACAGCGAAGCCTGAACCCCCATTCGAATCTGTTTCTTTACCTCAAACCCCCCAGTCCCCATGAACACTATCATCATTCCCCCCGCCCGCATTGTCGAAATCTCAGAGACCCTCGTGGCCATCTCCCGGTACCTCAGCGGAACCAATAATTTCGGTCAGCCACGGTTCGAGGGCGTCCACGTCGACGTTCTCAGCTTCATTAGCGAGCCCACCCAGCAGACTATGGCAACGGCTATTGCCTCCATCCATTTCGCCCGCGAAGCAATGCTGTCGTACCGGGACACCTGCAAAGGGTCCAGCTCGGAGTACAGTGCCGCCCACAACGTGGCGCACCGGTACTTCATCCTGACACGCGACTTGGTGACGGCCTCAAAGGTCCATGACCTAGAAAAAGTTGAAGCCTGACATAATACATCCAACCTCCCCAACGTTACACTATCAAACCCCCCTGCAAAATGAGCAACTCTCTCCTCCCCCTCGTCACCACAATCGTCGACCTCGGCGCTGGCAACATCGCAACTCTCTCCACCATGGGTGACACCACCCACGTCCAGACTGACCAAGGCGCATGCTTCCACGTCCGCCAGCTGTCCATGGATTCCGTCTACTTCGAGCCCGCCCAGCGCATCATTCGCCAGTCCCGTCTGCTGACCCAGCTCGAACAGGAAGTGGGCCAAATGACCAGCATCCACAGGTGCAACGTCAATGACCACAACAACCAGACGACTCCCGCAGGCCGGTCTGAGATGTTCGATTATGTGGTGGAGTCCAAGCGTCGACTGGACAACGCCCAGAAGCAACTCTCCGGTCTCCAGCTGGCAATCAATGTCCAGAACTGCGAAGACAACTACATCAACCAATAATCCCCCGCAACAAAATGAGCAACATCATTCGCATCACGCTGACACTAGACCAGCCCGACCTCAATTCCCTGACCATCCTTAAAGCGTCCGCCAGCACTGGCGTTCACTTTGACGAACTGGCAGAGACGGCAACTGAGCTCGCCCAAGATTACGTCTATCACGGGAACAAGGGAGGCCGGTTCCTCGGCACCATCACGCAGTTCAAGCGGGGCCCGCAAGGAACTCACTCAATGTACTTGGCTGGGTACGACCGCCTGAACCAGAGAATCACCTATGACATACACTGTTAACACCAGTTGGCAAACGCCTGACAATATTCCAGAAGTGTCCCCGTTATAACTAGAGACAGCACAGAAAAGCCCCCTGACAAATGAAGATGACTATCACCCTCCCCAAGACAGAGAAGGCCCTCGACGGCAACACCGCAGGCGACCTTGAGAACAGCATCCACACCGCGCTGTACAACATCCTCGACGGACACAACGAGGCCTTCGCCACCAGCGGCACCGGGTTCTATGACGACCCAGCCCGTAAGGAGATGTATAAGCTCATCTCCTACGTCGAAACAGGGGACCGCACCTTCCTCCAGACGCTCAAGCGAATGAACAAAAGTGTCAACACCATCCTGAAGCTCCGCGAGGACAGCCACTACGAGCCGCTCGGATACAACCTCCAGTTCCTCATTGCCTTGGTCATCGAGAAGGTCACCCCGGACAATGAGAAGGAGATGCCCCGCGATTCAGATTACTCTTAAACCCTAGAAAACATGAACAAAATGACACAGAAGCAACGCTCAATGGAAGCCCGGGAAGACCGGATGATGCGCAAGGTTCGCCGCAAAGCCCGCGAGCTCTATGACCTTCCAGCCCTTCCCCGGATTGTCATGTCAGACTTGGGCCGGATTTGGCAGGAACACCTGCGGACCCCGCTGGGAATCCTCGGAACTAAGTACATGACCGAGGGTCTCCTCGACATCCTCAAGTCCCGTGGCCTCACCATCGTCAAAGAGGACAGCGTACCGACCAGCGACGAAATGCAGGTCATTCAGCAGGCCCTGATGATGGCAGACATGGCCCTCGCATCTACTATGGTGAACAATCGCCACACGGACACAACTAAGGCCAGCTTGTCCAAGGCCATTGGTATCACCCTCAAATTCACTGAAGCATGAGCGACACACGCACTCCCCTCCAGAAGGAGCTCCAGTCCGAGCTCTACACCCTCACCACGTGGGACGACATCCACTTCTTCGTTCACGAGAAGTTTCCGGTCCCTGCCCGGCGCAAGACCCTGAACACGCTCCAAGACACGCCCATGGATGCGGACCACATTGAGTGGCGCGGAGTCGTGGACTACGCCATCCGAACGTACATCAAAAACTGAGCCCCATGAAAGAATCAAAGACCACATTCGTTGTCACTGGAACCGCGCCTGCGCGTTCCCTGATGGAAGGAGAAACTGTGAGCCTAGGTAAGTTCAATGGACTAACCGAGGCCGAGAGATGCAAGGAATTCTACTCCCTGCACTACGACAACGTTGTCATCCAACGCGACGAAAAAGAGCGTTAACATTCATTCACACTCCCCGAACAATATTCCAACACTGTCCCCGTTACTACTACATAACCCTTAAAAACACAACACTATGAAAAACACAACAAGACAGGCAGTAGCCAACCTCGCAATGGCATGGACTCCATCCAGCACCATCCAGACAATCACCGTGACCTACTGGGGCGACACGCCCTTCTACGTCAGCGTCCTGAATCAGGTCGAAGGCAGTCACCGCCACTTCTGGAGTGCGCTCCATAAGGGCATCGCTGACAAGGTAGCCCAGCAGATGCTGAAGACCGACGAGTACAGCGGATTTACCCTGAAAAAAGAAGTCCGATGAAGAAGTAAAGCGTTAACACCCATTCACACTCCCCCGACAATATCTCAGAAGTGACCTCGTTGTAACTACAGAACCCACTAAAACACATCATCATGAAAAACATCAATCCCCAAGCCACAGCCGACGAGCTCCTCAACTTCGCCCAGATGTTGGCCAACAAGTTGGACACCAACACAGCCTTCGACCAGTGCTATAGCAGTATGACCATCGACCCGCTGGTCCGCCACAAGGCTTCCGTTGAGTGCGAGAAAAACATCACACCCTTCGGGCTCTTGGATGAGTTTGCGTTCGGCGGTACTGTTGTGCAAAACGCTGTCAAGGAATACCTCGGGGAGGAAATCATGGAGATGGTTCCGTCCGTGTCCGAAACGCTCGAGCTCTTGACCGGCTGGCCAAACAAACTTGGCGAAGATGTCAAGGAAATCAAGGCGATTCTGAAAGATAGCGACCTCCCGGAAATCATGAGCCCCACCACTGACTACGACAGAGGTTTGGCCGGCCAGTGGACGGTGCTCCGTCACCTGAAAGAGGCCTGCGAGTACCTCACGAGCAATAAGAAGTGGTGCCCCGACACGGACAACGTCCGCACCGAGTACCAAAAGACACTGCGCCGCAAGTTCAAGCGCGCCAAGTTCTTTACCAAGGACAAGGAAACTGGTTCCTACACCCTCAACGAGGACGGCATCAAGACACTGTTCGGCGCCAGCCACCCGGTACTCGCGAAGTTTGTTGGCACCGAGGTGCAAGTGACAGAGGTCGTGGCTAAGCGGGACAGAGATGGCGATTACTTAGTCGCCCTCACCTTCCGTAACGGAACCAGTTTCCGAGTAAGCGTAGAGAATACGCTGACTGATGTCGCCCAAAACATCATCGAGCGAGTTGTCTCTCACTACCAGACCACATTGTCGACAGCCCAAGAGCTGGCCGAGAAGGGGATGCCCGTCACGGCAAGCTGGACAAACGGTACCGAAGAGCACAAGCTGTCCGTCCTCAAGTACATGGGATTCGAGTGCCCTGCGCCACTTCTGTACCAAGTTTTCTGGAACTCCACCTACGATGGAAACAGCTGGAATCGTCCTGCGTACACGACACTGCCTGCTGGGACGGAAAAGGAAGGTTACGAGCCCATATGCAAGCCAACTGATTACGCCCGAGCCGTGGAACTTCAGGCGGGCAAGGAGGAGCAACGCAAGATTGACGGCAAAATCGAAGACACAGGAAGTCAAATCGCCAGAGTTTCTCGCGAGCTCCTTGAGCTGAAGAAAAGACTGGCAGACCTTCAGGTCAAGAAGTTCGACAGCCAGTCGGTTACGGCCAAAGTTATTTCCGGCATCGCAAAATAAACCCGATGTCCACACGTTGAGTAAGTAGAACCCCCAGTAAAATACTATTATCATGAAGAACAAAAAGAACGTATACCAGCAGGTCACCGACCGCATCATTGCTGGACTCGAGCAGGACGGACTCAAGTGGTTCCGCCCTTGGAACTCCGGACAAGCAGGGCAGATGCCCATCAACAACGCCACCGGGAATCCATACAAAGGACTCAACGTCCTCTTCCTCTGCATCGAGCAGATGCAACAAGGGTACGAGAACGCAGAGTGGCTGACCTACAAGCAGGCTTCGGCAAAGGGAGGGCAAGTTCGCAAGGGAGAGACCGGCACACCGGTGGTGTTCTGGAGCATTAAGTTCAAGGCCATCGATGACAACGGAGCTGTCAAGTACTTCAGCAAGTTCTCTGACATCCCTTCTAATTGGAAGAGTGAGAAGACTTTCATGCCCCGTGTGTGGACTGTGTTCAACATCGACCAATGCGATAACATAGAGCCAGTCCGCGAGCGTGTAGAACCAAGCGGTGAGTTCACGGCAATCGAGTCAGCTGAGCGCGTGTACTCTATGCAGTACCCAGAGTCCAAGCGTCCGAGCCTGAAGCACGGCGGAGCCAGCGCGTTCTATGTGCCATCAAAGCACCACGTTCAGATGCCGAAGCCAGAGACGTTCGTCACCAACGACGACTACTACAAGACCCTGTTCCACGAGCTGGTACACAGCACAGGACACAAGGAGTGCCTGAACCGCGCTGGAGTAAGCAAGGTCGTGGCCTCTGGTTCAGACAGCTACTCAAAAGAGGAGCTAGTCGCTGAGATTGGGTCTCAGTTCCTCGTGAGTCTCACGGGCATCGAGCCCAAGGACGACAAAGAAAACAGTCAGGCATACATCAACCACTGGATTAAGCAACTCAAGGACCAGCCTAAGATGGCCTTGTCCGCCGCAACACAGGCGATGAAAGCAGTGGACTTTATTACTGGGGAGTAATGATGGAGCGGGAATAGAATCGGAGGAGAACTCCGGACGGGGATGTGTTTCTCAGCCCTTAGTTAACACCCGCTTTAACATTCATTTGCAACCACAGTACAATAGCCCAGATTTGTATCCGTTAAACCACCAAACCCCCTAGTACAATGAACAAGAAAGACCTCAAGCTCCAAGTCAGTCAGTGCCTGAACTTCTCCGAAGGGGAAAACAACAGCGCCTACTCTCACCTTCGCCGCTTGCTTATCGAAATTGGAGTCAAGCAACCACACACCCTCATGAACAACATTGCTCACAACATGGAAGAGGAAATCACAGACATCATCACCAATCAAATCATCAAACAAAATGACTGAAGCACAACTCACCAACACAAAGCGGTCCTCCCTCGTCGACTGGGACCCAACCTTCGAGCAGGCCATCGAGTCCATCAACCGATTGCTCCACTCTGACGAAGTCAACGACGACGACCTTATGGACGCAGAAATCCTGAAGGCATACCTCGTAGACGTCAAAAATGGTCTACACATAAGGCCTTGCAGAAAGCAGGAATCACCGGTATAAGTCTTGAAGAGTAATGAGCACCGTGAAGGACTACGTGGACAACGTCAACGCCCTGTCTATGGCGATGATGAAGGGCCATAAGATTTACCGCCTGCCAAGCAAGCGGATGGTCGAGCTACCGAAGCTGGACCCTGAGCTGGACTACGCCAGCCGTCTCTGCCAAGCAAAACTTTTAGCGAGAGACATACTAAAGACAGAACACGTATCGTTAAACTAAAAACACACCACCATGAGTACAGAAAAAGAACCCCGCACAATGAAGGTAGTCAGCGACAAGTCGTCGGCATGCTTCAAGATTCAAGTAGGCAAATTAGAAATCTCAGTCATCACCGAACCAGATAAAACAATGTCTCAGGTAATCCTCTTCAGCGAAAGCGGAGACCAGATTTCCGAGAGATACATCAGTGACTTTAACGAGCTCGTCAGCTACTTCTGGAAGGTCGAGCGTTTAATCGAAGACCAATGAAAGACACACAATCAAACCCCAACCCCTCGAAGGACTTCTTCTTTAAGGACGAAGACACCCGCAAAGTTCTCAACGAATTCATGGACGCTGTGGATGACTACAAATCAGGGAGCATTGACCTCACCTCGTTCGTAACCAAGTGTATGGTTGCCGCAGAAGATGCAGACAACTACGGACTTAAAGACTGGGAATGATGTGGAGTTGGATAAAAAATTTGGGCAACCCCTTGAAAATGTGCGGCGAATCAACGAACTTTACAGAACAAGTGGAAAGGGAGCGTAAGAAATACTCGAACCTGATACAATCCCAGAACGTGATGCTAGACGAATACGAGTACCTCGTCAAAGCATATGAAGAAGAATTAAATAAACAAACAAACACACAAAAGGATGAGTAAGCAATCGAATCAATACAAGTTTAAGACTACCCGAATCAAGGGGAAGGAATACGTCGAAGTAAACCAAAGAGTCTTATTCTTTAGGCAAGAGGAGAAGTACAAAGACTGGTCTATCCTGACAGAATTAGACGTCAAGGAGGATGATAGCGCTTGTATAGTCAAAGCAATCATAGCTAACCAAGAGGGTAGAGTTGTCTCTACTGGGTACGCACGAGAAGAGAAGGCGGCGAGCATGATTAACAAGACCAGCTTTGTAGAGAACTGCGAGACCTCAGCTATTGGAAGGGCACTGGCAATGCTTGGTATCGGAATTGAAACTAGCATCGCGTCCGCCAATGAGGTTCAAGAGGCAATCTCTCAGGGTAAGCCTGATAGTAAGAAGGCTGTTAAGCCAGTGGCTACAGTAGAGGATGACTATCAAAAGGCTGTCACCTATTTGAAGAATGCTACCGACGTCACGGACGCTTGGGAGAAGATTGAGAAGCAGTCTAAGACCAAGTTCTCTCCAGAGCAGTACGAGCGCCTCGTCAACTTCGTGAAGAACAAGAAGTGATGCTTAGTATTAAGCTCGCCGAGAATGTAGGTAAGGGCCATCTTTCCTACAGCTCCATCAAGCATGCTCTTCATGACATGAAGTTGTGGGAGATGTATATGAAGGGACAGCTGAAGTTTGACAGTGACGCCCTGACATTCGGAAGCATGTATGACTGCCTCCTGTTTACTCCTGAAGATTTCTCTGGTAGGTATATGGTCCTAAAGGACTATGCTAAGTGTCAGGAGATTGGCGGAAGGGCACCACGTATGACCAACAAGTACAAGGCTTGGGTCGCGGAGTTCGAAAAGGAGGCCGAAGAAAAAGGAGTCAAGCTCATAGGAGAAGACGACTACAAAAAGGCTACCGAAATGATAGAGCGGCTAGTCGTAAGTGGCGTAAGAGACGAGTACCTTCTGGGCAACTATCAGCACGAGTTCAATCAAGAGATTGACGGGGTGCCAGTGAGAGGATTCTTGGACTGCCTGAACGAAGACTACATCAGTGACCATAAGACAACCCGTAGCTTAAAGCAGTTCCGGTACGCGGTGAAGGACTATGGGTACGACATCCAAGCATACATATACTGCTCGGTCCTTGGACTTGACAAGTTCTATTGGGTCGCGCAGGAGAAGGCCTATCCATACGCCATTGGCGTGTACCAAGCAAGTGAAGAGACCATAGAGACTGGTCAAGCAAAATTTGAGAAGGCGGTAGAGCGAATCAACCGATATCTCGACAATAAGTGGGACACTGACACGTTCTACATCAAAAGCACAATCTAATGACAGTTCAAGACCTCATCAATAAAGCAAATCTGTTCTTCGGAGTAGACGTAAGTCTGCCCACCAGATTTAGTAGCGACAGCTTCGAAGCCCGTTGTCTCACAACGTACCATGCAATAACAAACATGTATGTGCCGTACTCTGAGCTAATGACTTCAATGCAGGCTGACCGCACTGAGCTTAGGTTGATGTGGCTGTACGCTGAGGGTAACCTTGGCGTTGTTCAGAAGAGACGCGAGTACCAATCATTTAAGAACACCCTTTAATCATAGACAATGGCTGATAACAGCAAAGTGTTTGTGGGCTACACTGAATGCCCACGAGTGACCCAGAAAGTTAGCTTCACAACTGAGGAGCTTGACAACATGAAACAATACGCGACCGGAAAAGGTCGAGTGTATGTAACTGTAGTCAGTGTCCCCGACCGTAATGCTGAAGATGGGCGAAGAATGAAGACCTTCTGTGAGGTCTATGACCCGAACGCGCCGAAGGAGCAGGACCGAAAGGCAGCAGCGATGACAACGTCTGACGTTCCGTTTTGATTGCTCGCGGGACGCGACCAGTTTCACCTGATTAAAACCAGTTGTGCTGTTGCTTAGGGGGGGAGGGTTATTGTGTTCCTTCCCCCCCGCTCCTGCCCCTATAGCTCAACTGGATAGAGCATCAGCCTTCTAAGCTGACGGTTGCAGGTTCGATTCCTGCTGGGGGTACCACATGCGATACACATATCTCCTCTCCTTACTACTGGTCGGATGCACAGTCATGTATCCCCACGCTTACACTGAATGTCCGGCGTATGCAAGTAACATCGTTCCTCAGTGGACCTATGACCCGAACGCAATGGAGTGTTCAACATGGTACGAATGGTACGACACTTACTACTGGTACAGCTACAACAAATCAGAGGCACTCGAGCTCTGGACTGAAATAAGCAAGCGACCAATGTACTTCGAGGGCTTAGGCATCTTTAGGTACACGGTCCGCGCGGATGACGGCAACACATACTTCTTCTGGAACATGCCCGAGTGCATGAACGGATGGTACTGTGATGTGCCGGACACGCTGTACAACGTAAGCGTCGAAGCTCGCCGTTCAAAGCTACCGATATGAGCTACAACCGAATGGTTGCGTACACCTGCCTCGCGTTGCTCGCGATGTCCATTGGTTGCTATTGCATTGACAAGGACTACAAGAGTGGTGCATGCGACCTGTACGAAAAGCGAGACGGAGAGCTGGTCTTCATTAGTCAGCAGTGGTTTACCCGACCGTGCGGATGCGACGACCTGTACGAGACGTTCCTGAGACAGGAGCCAATTGACACTAACTACTGCATAAAATGCAATCACCCATACAATACTTGTAATTCATATAACACATGCAACTGATGAACATCTTTGACGAAATTAAATACCACTACATAGAAGCTATTGGCGAGATACCTGACAACACCCGTACAGCACGGATGGTAGAAATGAGGGGGGCACTATCAAATGCCATGGCTCCTTACTGTCACTTCGATGACATCGCCCGGTTGTGGAAGAGAGACAGGACAACGATATACAATGCAGTCGACAAGCACGACGCGTACATGATGACCAGTCGTGAGTATCAGCAATGGTACGCTATAGCTGTCGAAGTTGTTGACAGCAAGATAGACGACATGCCTCCTCGCAAAGTAAATTTGGAAGCCAACCTTAGACAGAATAGCCATGAGCAAATTGACGCAGTCAACAAAACAATCCGCATCCTTGAAGACTACAGAGCGAGACTCGAAAAAAGATTACGACCCAGTAAATCCAACCCATTACCAGAGGTACGAAAAGGAAGTGTACCATATGATGTTGGACGTGTGGGGGACCAGCTCGTTCATAAAGTTCTGCGAGATGAACAGCTTCAAGTATCGGATGAGAGCGGGAACGAAACCGAACTCCTCGGAGCAAGACGATTTGCGAAAGGCGAGATGGTACGAGGACAAAGCGAAGGAGTTGAAGGATGAAGGAGAGAAGAGTAACCATCTATCCAACAATCTATCGTACTCAGGAAGCAGTAGTAACGACTTTAGATACGGTTCTAACTCGGATTAAAGAAGGCAAGAGCAAGGAGCAGGTAGCAAACGTCAGGAATGGTGACAAGAGCGCTAAGCAGAAGTTGCCCGCCGTTTGTTTCAGCGGCATATTCAAAGATGGAAAACGCGCTGATGACTCTTTGCTGTATCATAGTGGCCTTGTCATACTTGACTTCGACCATGTCGATGTGGAGCGAACTAAGCGAGCGTTAGCGGCAGACAAGTACATCTTGACCTGCTGGGTTTCACCAAGTGGAGACGGAGTCAAAGCCCTTGTCGAGGTTACAAACACCGAGAAGCACCGGGAACACTACCGCTCTCTAAAGAAGTACTTCGACGAGCAGTATGGGCTGGAGCTGGATAGCACAGGGGAAAACGAGTCCCGTGCATGCTTTGAGTCGCATGACCCGGACCTAGTCTATAAGCAGGAATACGAACGGTACGGTGGGATGCTAAGCGAGAGAGCTGAGCATCAGGAAATCAAAGAGACTGGAGCGAAGACCGACTACATGAAGGTCAACATCGCATCCATGATGATACAGCGTGCTCCTGACGGAGAGAAGCACAGCGTATTGGTTAAGGCGGCCACACTGCTCGGCGGTTATATTGCTTCAGGTATCGTTGAGGAGTCTGTTGCATACTGGGTATTGGAACGGGAGATTCAAAAGCGAGATGTTGAGGACATCGACCGAGCCAAGAAGAGCATCAAGGACGGCCTAGAGAACGGTAAGAAGCTACCAATATCTGAGGTTCTGAATAGCGAGGACCGCATCCGTAGGGAGATGAAGCTATCGGATGGCGACATGTCCTTTATCTCTAGCGATGACGTCGACTACGATTGGATTGAGAGGTATGTAGCGGGAGATATTCCGATTGGCCTGAGCTCTGGTAACAAGTGGCTGGACGAACACTTTGTATTTAAGAAGGAGTTCGTAATGATAAATGGACACAGTAACATTGGTAAGACAACCTTTGCCTTATGGATGATGGTGGCCAGCGCCATAAATCACGACTGGAAATGGGTCATCTATAGCAGCGAGAACAAGACGGCGGCTGTCAAGATGAAGCTGATGTGCTTTGCCCTGAACAAACCTATTGCTAGGACCACGTATCAAGAGCGAAAGCACGCTAGAGACTGGGTCGAGAAACACTTTACGGTCATCGATAACAGCAAGACTTACAGCTACACAGACATCATACTCTTTTGCGAGAAGGTGAACAGAAATCAAGGTGTAGATGGTTTGTTTGTGGACCCATACAACAGCCTGAAGATTGAGATGTCTGCTGGTCGAGGGGTTGGTGTTCACGAGTACCATTACGAGGCGGCCAGCGAGTTCCTAACCTTTAGCAACAATCTTGACATTGCGGTTTGGGTAAACGCGCACAGTGTAACTGAGTCGCAGAGGCGAAAGGGGGACGACGGACTACCTATCGCGCCATATGCTGAGGACACAGAGCATGGCGGCAAGTGGGTGAATAGGAGCGACTGCTTCATTACTCTCCATCGTAAGATTCAGCATCCCGATGTTCTACACCGTCGATGCATTGAGATGCATGTACGCAAAGTGAGAGAGGTGGACACGGGCGGTAAGCCTACCCCGTACGCTGAGCCGTTACTATTTGAATTCAACAGTACGATGAGCGGGTACACCCTACAGAAACCAGACGGTCGATTATTTACATCACTTGGTGAGCAATTAATTGGGAGTCAAACTAGTTTGTGATGTAATTTGTACGTATGCCAAGGCAATACAAAAAGAATCTAACCCGCCCACATAAGTCTAGAAAGAAGCGAGACCTTAACAGGGGTAAGGTTCAGATGAAGTCTACACTGGAGACGTATTGCTATGACCAACTGAAGGAGGCTAAGCTGAAGTTCTTTTACGAGCCAGAAACGTTTGAGCTTGTGTCGGGGTTCCGCTATCCGGGAACGTACTGGAAATCGAGTAAGGGAAAAGACGTCATGACTGACGCAACTAACAGAGCTGTTCTCTCGATTAAGTACACCCCTGACTTTGTTAGTCATGAGCACCGTTTCATCATTGAAACAAAAGGATATGTGCCATCACAGCACACCTTTCCTTTAAGATGGAAGTTGTTCTTGAAGTACCTGAAGGACAATGACATGGATGACTACATGTTGTTTATCCCAAAGAACAAGAAGCAGGTAGACGAGACTGTCAAAATCATTAAGAAAGAGCTCGATGGACAACGAGAAACTGAGTAGGCTGTATAGCTTTTCTACGCAAGAGATACAGAAGCTCACGACTGAGCTTTATGAGGGTCTTCATGATAGGAAGGGGGTGCCTAGACACGAGTGGTCTGCTGTCCTTGATGACGTTAGGAAATACAAGAAACTCGTCATCCAAGAGTTGGAGGCGATGAAGATTGCACTGAAAGAATACATAGACGTCAATGAGGTTTCTGGAGCTGAGCGTGACGACGCTAAATGAAATGCCATGGGCTCGGTAAATGAGGACATGAAGTGGGGGGCTGTCGTCGAGCAGCAGTGGGCAGCGTGGTTGAAATGCAAGAACCCACTCTTTGAAATCACTCACGCACCGAAACGCAAGTTCCCCGGGTGGGACTTGATGACTAAGGTTCCTGCTGGCCGGTGCAGATACTATGAGGTGAAGTGGGACGCAACAGCACAGTCCCCTTGGAAGAGTCACCGTGGTAACAACACGCTGAAAGCTACGGGCAATATCTACATTGAGTATGAAAACCCTAGGCAAGGCAAGCCTTCTGGTATTGCGACTTCTCAAGCCCATTACTGGGTGTACTGTATGCTTCAGGCGTACGACCTAGTACCACTAGAAGAGGTGGAGTCTTATCGAGTTCAGACGTTTGTGCTAGACAAAGACAAGCTCTATGAGATGTGTAAGGGCGGCAAGTACAGGGTCGTTGAAACACTGAGAGACGCACCCTCCGGAAAGGCCAATGCTAAAGGGTGGCTAGTGCCTATATCAGACATAATTAACAACCCAAAAGTATCTGGTTTGCGCATGAAGGTGGACTTTACTGACTATATTAGAACCCTTTTTCTTTAACCCCAATACTTATGACAAATGCACCGCAGGCCCCGGAGATTCCGTGGGGCCCAGTAGGATACGTCACCTATAAAAGGACGTATTCCAGAAGAATAAATGACAAGACAAGTGAGGAGTGGCCCGATACTGTAAATCGAGTTGTCTCTGCCTGTGATAAGCAGTTGAACATTGGGTTCACCCCTGATGAGGAACAGGAGCTGAGAGATATCATGCTAAGCCTAAAGGGTACCGTCGCTGGTAGATTCCTCTGGCAACTTGGCACGAAGACTGTTGATAGGCTTGGCCTTCCGTCCCTTCAAAACTGTGCTTTTGTTGTCGTTGACCAACCAGTTAGGCCTTTTACATGGGCGTTCGAGATGCTGATGCTTGGTAGTGGTGTTGGTTTTAATGTCCAGCGGGAGAACGTGTACCAACTGCCTAAGTTGCACAAGCGTAAGGTCAAGCTGATTCGAAAGGATGAGAACGACGCAGACTTTATTGTTCCAGATTCAAGAGAGGGTTGGGTAGAGCTGTTGGACCGCGTGATTAGGGCATCGTTTGAAACAGGTAAGGGGTTTACGTTTGCCACACACCTTATTCGTCCGGCTGGCGCTCCTATCAAAGGTTTCGGTGGGACAGCTAGTGGCGCTGAGGACTTGGTCAAGGGCATCATGAACATTAACGAAGTGCTCAATAACCGTTCGGGCAAGAGGCTCCGTCCAATTGACTGCCTCGACATCATGAATATTGTTGGGAGTATCGTTGTAGCTGGAAACGTTAGGCGGTCTGCTCAGATTGCCCTAGGTGACCACGATGACATTGAGTATCTGAGAGCGAAACGGTGGGACCTTGGTAGCATCCCTAATTGGAGAGCCATGTCCAACAACTCAGTTGTTTGCGATGATGTTAGCATGCTACCCGAAGAGTTCTGGGAAGGATACAAAGGAAACGGTGAGCCCTATGGTCTTATTAATCTTGAATCATCAAGAAGGATGGGACGAACTGGAGAGACACAGTATCCAGACCCCGACGTCATGGGATATAACCCTTGTGCGGAGCAGAGCTTAGCCAACTTTGAGACATGCTGCTTGGCTGAGATTTATCTACCAAACATTGAGTCTGAAGAAGAGCTGCTTACTGTATCTAAGTATCTGTATCGAGTGAACAAGCACAGCCTCGCAATCAAGTGCGCGATTCAAGAGACGGAGGATATCGTACATCAGAACATGAGAATGGGTATCGGAGTCACCGGATACCTTCAGGCTACAGAAGAGCAGAGAAGCTGGCTCCCAAGCATTTACCCTAAACTAAGAGAGTTCGACGATGAATATTCAAGATATCACGGATTTCCAAAGTCAATTAAACTCACCACAGTTAAACCGAGTGGGACGCTCTCTCTACTTGCTGGCGTTACACCGGGTGCTCATCCCGGATATTCAGAGTACTACATTAGGAGGATTAGAATGTCTTCAACTAGTGACCTTGTACAGGCTTGCCGGAGCAGAGGGTACAGCATAGAATACGTCAAGAACTTTGACGGCACAGAAGACAGAGGCACAGTAGTTGTCGAGTTTCCTTGCAAGTTTCCGAAGGGAACGGCGTTTGCTGGTGACATGTCCGCGATTGACCAGCTAGAGGTTATTAAGAGACTTCAATCTGAGTGGTCAGACAATTCAGTTTCTGTTACTATTTACTATAGAAAACACGAACTCGAGGAGGTAAGGTCTTGGCTTTCAGTCAATTACACCGACGTTAAGTCTGTTAGTTTTCTTCTTCATAATGAGCATGGCTTCTTGCAGGCTCCATTCGAAGAAATTGACGAAGAGAAGTACGTTGAAATGAGCGCGAAAGTTTCTCCTATTAATAGTGTTGGTGCTCTGGACATGAGCGACATCGACATTCAAGACTGTGACACAGGAGCATGCCCAGTACGATGAAGAAGCCATCTATGCAATTCATGGTTAACCTTATCCTTTACAGGAAAGAGCAGTTAATGAACGTTCTCCTTCAGGCCGAAGCACTTCTTGCCGACGGATTTGAGGAAGCCCTGATTGGTCACACACATGGTCTCAATATTGTTGCGGTGTACGATTACGACAAGTGCATTCAAATCATGATGGAGAGAGATGAGATGTCGATTGAGGAGGCCGTCGAGTTCATGGAGTTTAACGTGGTCGGAGCTTACGTTGGAGAAAAGACACCAGTATTTATATCCAGTATGTCATGATGCCTGTATCTCGTTGTTGGGTTAGCCAACTTTACTATCTTGGTATCGTTACGCCGGCTTAGTGCTGGAGTTTCGCTACCCCTAGATTTAGCCCCTGCTCTTCGGAGTGGGGGCTTTTGCTTTCGTTAACATCTGCCATACAATATCTCAAGCCTTATGTCGTTTTAGATGTGAAGCCCGGCAACGGGAAGTTCTTTGACTTACTGGATACGCATAATCAGCAGACACTCAAAAACACATATCATTATGAGTAATTCTAAATCCCAACCCAAGTCACGTTTCTGTGACGTCACTAGCTCTATCAACATCCGGCAGGCTCCTACCCATGGAGAGATGCTTGAGAAAGTGGAGGAAATCAAGAACTACATTAAGGCCGGTGATGACGTTCCGTTGTACCGCCGCCTTTTGGACCTTGAGTTCCGTAAGCAAGAGCTGGAGCAGTTCGCCGTGGTCCACCTGCATGCTGTCAAAATGCTGGAGGACCTGTACGGATTGCTCATGGAGAGAAATCTGATTTGTGACAACGACGACCTGAAGAGGGGCAAGATGTCTGAGCAACAGCTCGAAAAGGCAGAGCATCTGTCGTCTCTCCTTGGCGACTTCCCCGACGAGGTCGGGTTGCAACGAATCAAGGAGATTCATGACCGGTGGTGCAAGGAGGAGATTGAGGAGACGGTAAAGCGCCATGAGAAAAACGCTTGGTAACCTTAGTCAGATGAAGTTCAAGAAAATTCAGCCCAGTCGAAAGTCCATTATGGCTGACCCCCGCGTCAAAGAACTCTGGTTCGAAGGCGGTGGTCGCCGCCCCGGTCAGTCCGCATACGATGCAGACGACAGGTGGTGGCTAACCTACGAGGACGGATACGTTTGCACCGAGAACCACACTCGGACCACAAACTCCTACACTCTGCGAGACATCGCCAGCATGATTAACTCCTCCTGCATGAGCATAGAGGAATACAAACGGGAGTTCCCCGGCTTTGCCCTCCCCGGCTAACACCTATTCAGAAACCCTCACCCTAACCGGTGGGGGTTTTTACTTTCTGGTCTTCTCTATTGTACGGCCAGCGAAGTAGGCACCGAAGACTGTCAGCATCAGGAGCTCCAGCAAGTCGATGTAGTTCTCCGGTGGCATGAACCTAGGGTCGAGTCCGTCCCAGACTGAGACCACCATGAAGAAGACGAGCAGGGTAATCATGACGCTAGGGCGGATGTACTTCGCCAGCTTGACGTCGCTCTTCATGTCGGCTTCCCACCGACGGGTCACATTCTCTTGTGCGCTCATCTCTTGCTCGTACCTGAGCTTGTCAAACTCCAGCTTCTGCTCAGGCGTTAGGTCGGGGTCGCCATCGACCAAGCGCTTTACAACACCGAGCACGCCAGAGTCTGGGATAGCGTTGCCCACGGCGTCCAGAACTTTGGGTGCCTTGTCCCTCAACCACTGGCCTACTACCGTGTCCCTGAGTTTCTTCCTTTCAGCCATAGTCAGTGTATGTGATGGTTACTTTGTCACCAGCTTCAAGGGCTCCTGCAATCGCTGGATAAATCTGTCTGTACGCGGCGCTAGACTTCCCGACAAACCCGTCGCCCTTGATGACGTTGCTCTCTTGAGTCTGTCCCACCAGAAGGCAGCCCGACGTATGTTCATCGGTATTGCCGCAGTGAATTAGGATGTATTCGAAGTCTGGTACGTTGCGAATCCAGAGCATGCCCCGGTGGATGTCTGGGAATCTCTTGGTGTACTTGGCGTGGAAGCCCCCGTGCTTTCGCAGTGTGACGTCATAAGTTCCCGCCGGTATGCGGGTCTCCCCTTCGACCTTGGTATTGCGCTCCTCGTCTTCCAGAGTGTAGCACAGGAACCTCCTCTCTCCTGTCACGTCGAACAAGACTCCATTGGTGCAGTCTTCTTGACTGCTGAACCGTAGAACTTCTAACTTCATTCTTCTGCCGCTTGCATGTATATGCTAGTCTCAATCTTTGACGGGGCCAACATCCCGAAGTAGACCTGAGCCAGTTCGTCTAGCTCCTTGAACTCTTGCGCTGGCATCGTCTTTGCCTTTGCCCGCATCAAGACGTAGTAGTCTCTGCTGTTCTGAACCCGCTTGCCGATGTTCCTGAGCTCTGCAATGTGCTTGCTGTACGTGTCCGGGAACCTAGACCTCAACGCTTTTTCGGCGATGGGCTGGTCAAATCCCTTGCTGAATCGGTTGGTCACCTGCTGAATGATATACGGGTCCGTACCGGCTTCCTTGAGTAGCTTTTGCAAACGCTCTGGACCAGCCCCATCCTGCATAGCTTCGACAGCATCAAGGAACTGCTTGTCGCTACTAGACATAGACTTAGCCACGGCCTCGTAAGCAGCCAGCTCTTCCTCAGTAGATAGCGCTCTGTTGCGCGGCACGTTGTCAAGGGTCTTCAGGTACCTCTCGAACTCCTTGTTGCCAAACCCAGCTAGGTTGGCACCCATCACCATCATTTTCATGTAGTAGTGCATGGTCATGTTGGCTCTGTCTTCTGGGCGGACAAAGTATTCTCTACCCGTAGCAGTGGTAACCTTGTTGCTTCCACTAGCAAAAGACTCTACGTTTACGAACGTGTTGCCCATCTCCGAAAGGAACTGACCATACGGTCCGGCCAGCGCCATGAGTCCCTGAATTTTGCTCTGGTTGTTTGACATGGAACCGTACACGGGGACACCGCCCTTCACCTTATTCCATCTCTCGTACCTCTCATCATAGGTCTCGTCTCCGATGCCGAAGTTATCCTCCTCCATCATAGGAAAGATGAGATACTTGTTCATCGTTTCCCGTAACAGGTTGTCCGAAGCGGCGAGGGGAACCATGGGTTGGAAGTCGGTAATCGTAGACACCAGTACATCGTACCATGCTTTGGTCTTGTCCTCAGACTTCAACTGGTCTTCATCGTCTCCGAAGATGGCAGTGTAAATGGCAGGCAAGATGACCTTACCAACCGCGTGGAAAGTCGCAAGCTCTATGACACTACCCGTCAGGGCAGAGATGCCCTCCCTCTTGGCTTTCAATCCACCCGAGTATACCTTCTTGATGTCTGAGCCAATGCTCCGCTTCTTATTCACTGCAAACCTTGAGAAGGGAAGCATGAAGTTCTGAAGAACGTAGGTCAGCGTAGACTGAAAGTCCTTTCCTCCAACGTAGAGGTCGGCTGACTGACGAGGAGTGGAGGCCGCTTGGTCCTTACTAACCAGAGAGTCCGCGTAGCTGAGTGCCTCCTTGTTGGGGTTGACAGCTTCTTGCTCCCAATCAATCTCGCTAATACTCTCTACGACACCTTGGTCAAGCAGAGAGTCAGCGTAGAATCCAAACCAAGAAGCGATGGCCACGACCTTGTCCGTACCCTTGAGGTTTTTGATTGCAACATCGTTCAAGAACTTGGACGCACGTTGGTAGTTGGATGCGTCGAAATTCATAGACCCGGTGAAGGGGTCGATGTTACCAGCCTCATAGTCGCGACTGAAAACAGGTGAGTTCTGGAGTAATCTATACCTGCCGTTATTGTCCAGTGCAATCTTGGAATCCTTCATGAAGAGACCCTTTCCGCTAAAGAAGACCATCTCGCTAAGCGTCTGCAATACGTATGGGAAAGTGCGGAGGGGGTTCTTAGACTGGAAGAAAGCGTTGACCAGAACGTTTGATTGCTTCGCAGTTTGCTCAAAGAATCCACCGAAAGCCTTAACGATAGCGGCTTGCCTAATGATGTAGGCAGGGTTTTCAAACCTCTTTCCGAAGAGCACAAAGTCTTTGGCGAACATGATAGGGACCTTGCCTGTGTCCTGATGAACGTACCGAGCAATCTTCCCCTCCAATCTACTCTTGACTGTGGCGTTTTCGATAAGGGCCTCAGCTTCAGCAGAGTTCATTACAAATCTGTGAGCCAGCGTAGAGCCAACAGTCTCCATCAGGGTCACGTTCTCTCTCAGCGTAGCCTCGTTGACGGACAAGAAGTTTAATCCAATGATGGCCTTGTCTCCTCTAAGTGAGCGAGGATTTCTTTCGAAGCTGCTTCCTGCTGCCCGCTTACCTTGACCAAGACTAGACTCTTCAAGCGCCTTGTGGAAGCCCTCGTACATCCGCATGGACTCGTTGACTTCTTTGTTTTTAGTCTGGACTCGGACATCGAACGGGGTGTAGTTGTCCTCCATGACCAGCTCTTTACCGAGGTATCGCTCCACGTAGTTTGAGAACTGAGGTACAAGACCAGTGTGCATGTCAACCATGTAGTCGACAAACTCTATAAGCTCTGGTCTCTCAGACTTCAGCTTGTCTTGGATTTCTTTTAAGCTGTTCGTTCCTTCAAACAAGAAATCGTAGGCCTCTTGCAACTCATCAAGCTCAGCCTTAGAGTACGCCCCGCCACCAGTTGTTTGCTGGGATACGTGGAACGCAATTGTTCTTTGCATGACGCCTTTGAGGTTGACAAACCACTCGGCTTCGTTCTGACCTACCTCAGTCTCCTCGTCAATCATCGGCACCTGCCGAGTCATAGAGAACACTTGCATCAGCGCATTCTCAAACGTGCCTGTAAGTTTTTTCCCGCTCTTCTTTTGAAGCTCAAGGACCTTCGCCTCCATCTTCTCTACCAAAGCGGCGTGACGGAAGTCTGCTCTGCCAAACGCGCCCTCGATACTTCCAAATCCAATCGCTCTCCTAACCTGCGCAATGGTACGGTTGTCTGTCGGGAACATCATTCGTAGATAGGAGTCCACGGTGTCAAGAGCACCCATGTACACTTTCTTTCTAGACTTCAGTCCCTTCTTCTTCAAGTCATCAAGCTGACCAGCATAGTCAATAGTACCTCGAACCAAAGAGTGTACATATCCTAGTCCAAAGACTGAGCTATTCACGATAAAGTCATCGAGCTTGTAGTCGAGGTGGGCAATCTGACGTCTGTTCAACTTGAGTAATCGCTGTCTCAACTTTGCGAGGTCGAACTCCGCTGGGTCGTAGATGCCGAGGATGTCCGCAATCATAGGCTCCTCCAACAACATGTCGAGGTTCGCTGCAATGCGAGGGAGCATAACATCATTGAGAATCATCTCAGTGTTAGCCTCCTCCTGAGAAACCTTGTCGTTGTACAGCGCTTCCAGTACACGCTCGATATGAGCTGGGTTGGTGCTGTCAAGCTGGTCGTTGGGGTTTGCCTCATTCCACTTGTCCATATACCGAAGGATGTTCCTACGGTTGGCAGAGAGGCGGCTGACCTCATACGCTTTCTTCAGCTTGGCATACTCCTCGTCGATGGTCGTCTTGTTCTTGAGGGCCAGTCTCTCAGCCTTCGCTCTCATAACAGCTTCCCTGCCAATGTCTTCTTTTAACTGGAAGTCTGCAACTCTAACCGCGAGCTGTTCAGCAGGTAGCTTTGGGAAGCTGACCGCCTCCCTTCCGCTTTCCGTCTTGACAGTCTTGGGGGACTTCATGGAGTCCAGAGTGGCAACAAGCGTGTCCTCAAACTCTTGAACTTCGCTCACTT
>Ga0098048_1000044_pt1 | contig 62833 bp, 70 predicted proteins | sample 13_taG_FD_75052 | JGI IMG/M metagenome (GOLD analysis project Ga0098048, IMG submission 75052) | Marine viral communities from the Subarctic Pacific Ocean - 13_ETSP_OMZ_AT15268 metaG | ecosystem: Environmental > Aquatic > Marine > Oceanic | place: Pacific Ocean | collected 2015-01-16 | reverse complement strand
GGATATTTAAGAATAAGTGATAATAAAACGGCTAATACTAATAAAACAAATAGAATTAGAGGTGAGCATTATGATATAACGGAGCAACCCGCTACGTTTATGTTTATGAATAGCTTTTCTACTGACACTACGTTACACATCGGAGGAGGATCAACCGTTGAAAACGCCGCTACTTTATTAAGGTTTTTTACTGCAGCAAATAATACCACTACAGCAGGGTCTGAAAGAATGCGAATTACTTCTAGCGGTAACGTCGGTATCGGGACGACTATTCCTACAGATAAATTAAACATAAACACAGGTGTCGGAACATTTGATTTTAAAAATTACGGTTTAACCTACAGTACTTCTTTAGGTATAAGAGCTGAAAGTGGATACCTTGGATTAGTAACAGAAGGCGCAGATGATGTGTTTATCTCTACTAACGGATTTGCTAATAAAAGATTTGTAGTAAAACCTAGCGGTAACGTCGGTATTGGAACGATAAACCCTAGCACTCATCTCGATGTTGTAGGTAATACCAGAATAGGAACAGATAGTGAACACGCATTTCAAATCACTGATGATAGTACTAACAACTTTCTAATACTATCCTCTACTCAAAGAGCAACAGCATCCGCAGCTAGAGATATAAAGTTTAGAAGCTATGGAACAGATGCCACAGACAGTGTACTTGTTATGGATATGTCATCTGGTAATGTAGGTGTTGGTATAGATACTCCAAATTACCCATTAGAGGTCAATGGTACATCTACTGTATCTATAGCGTATCAACGAACTGGAGTTTCTGCCAAAAAATGGGGCTTTCATTCGGATAATAGTAATACATACTGGCAAAACTTAACAGACGGTAATCTTGCATTAACAATTTCTAATGCTGGAAATGTAGGAATAGGAACAACAGGACCCTCTACTTTATCAGCAAATACCACATCACTTAGTATAAATTCTACCAGAAATGATTTAACCGGGGGTATTTTTCTTAAAGCTAACGGGACTAACAAAGTTCAACACTATTGGGATAGCTCAGGGCAAATTAATGAAACACTAGCTGGAGATATTAGATGGAATGTAGGTAGTACTGAAAGGATGCGTATTAAGAGTAACGGTAACGTAGGTATAGGTACATCCAACCCTATATACCCTTTAGAAGTACAATCAGGTGGAGTTGGAACAGTCTTAAGAGCCGGTACTTCCTTTGTATCCATAGACTCTGTAGGAACAGCATCTTCTCCAAGTTTAATATTCAACGGAGATGATAATACTGGAATATTTAGAGCATCATCAGACACATTAGGATTTTCTACAGGTGGTTCAGAAAGACTACGTATAACCTCAAACGGCGACATCGGGATTGGAACCACTAGCCCTGTTGGGGACTTGCACTTATATGGTGGTCAGCAAAATATAGTACTAACAAATACTAATGCAGATGGTGTTGCAGGCTTAACATTATCAAGAATTATAGGCCAAGCCAGAGGGTATAGCAATAACTTATCAGTTATGCAATCTATTGATTTTGTAACAAATTCATCAACTTGGTATAGGGGAGATATAGTTTTTAAAACTAACAATACAGACGGGACTGATACATCAATTGCAGCTTCAGAAAGAATGCGTATTAATTCAGCTGGTAACGTTGGGATCGGTACTTCTAATCCTGGATCTAAATTACAAGTATCAGGAGATATAGATAGTGACGATATTACAATAGATGGTTGGGGATCAGTATCTAGTTCATTAGCATCAATAGCTACCGCTGGAGGAGTAAATGGATCTGGAACAACTAATGATGTAGTAATGTGGTCAGCTGCTAATTCACTAACAGATGCTCCAATAGCAATTAGTGGGAATAACGCAACTTTTGCAGGTAATATAACAGTAAATGGAAACACAAATTCCATTGCTACAGGGAACACTGGTACTTTTATAACAAACGATACTAATAACTACCCTAGAATTACCTTAACAAATTCTAGTGCTCAGATAGGATTATTTAGAACAGGTGGAAATGCTGGAGGTATGTACATAGGAGGATCAGCAGATGGTTTTCGTTTATACACAACAGGTTTTGCACAAAAACTTTTAATAGATCAATCTGGTAATGCAACTTTTGCAGGCTCTGTCGCAGCAGAAGATAATATATATTTAACAGATGCTGGCACAGTAAGAGCTAAGCTATTATTAAATGCTTCAGATAGAGATAATGTAGAATTAAGAGCTGAATCACTTGGCTCAACAATGAAATTTTTTACAGTTGGAACAGAGGCACTTGAATTAGACGCTTCCCAAAACTCAACTTTTGCAGGTAATGTAGTTTTAGGAGATTCTTCAAATACAACTATGGCAATTGGCGCACCAGGTCAATTAAAAGTAAAAGGCTCTGGGTATACCGGTGCTGTTGCTTTAGATGCAACTGCTATGTATATTTACCATGATAGCTCCATTAGAGATTTAGTATTAGGTACAAACGAAACTGCAAGATTAACTATAAGCGGAAATAGCGGAAATACAGTTATTACAGGAAATGTTGCAATGGCGTCGGGTAATGCTACTGGCAAATTTGCCGTAAAGAGTAGTGCTGTTCATGGTTCATATGACTTTTATAACAACGGCACAACTTATTTAAACGGAAGCACATATGTAGATGCTGCATTTACGCAATCTGGAGGTGCAGATTCAACCTTTTCAGGAGCAGTATACTTTACAGCACAAGGAGTAGCAGGCAAAGGAAGTATTAATTTAGAAAATGATGATCCTTTTATAAGATTACATGACAATGGGTCAGGTAGTACCACCGATAAAAAGAAATGGGACATTAGAGCGATTGGTGCAACAGGGTATGAATCGTTTGATATTAGAACTGTAAACGATGCTAATACAGTTTTTAGCACAAAATTATCTATTGCTCATAATGGAAACGCAACTTTTGCAGGAAATGTATCAATTGGAGGCAACTTAATTGGAGCTTCTAATAACACAACTGAATTAGGTACATATACTACAGGTGCTATAAAAAGAATTAGAATGGCTCAAGGTGGTGAAATACACTTTGGGGATACTACTACAGCAGCACCACTTGGTATAACTGAAGGCAATTGGAATAGCTTTAGTGATCAAGACAGACTAAGTATTTATGGTAGATCTTCAATTAAGTTCTATGCAGGCGCCTTGCAAGCATCTTTAGCCGCTACATTACAATCAACAGGACTTACATTAAATACTATAACAAACGCAACATCTGACACTGATAAGTTTTTAGTATCAGACTCAGGTATAATTAAATATAGAACAGGAGCAGAAATATTATCCGATATTGGAGCAGTTGCTCCTAGTACATTAGGAAGTTATTTGCCACTAACAGCTGGGTCGACTAAAAAACTTACAGATACTTTATATATACAAGGCACAAATACAACTAACGCAGAGTCTGTATTAGTTAGGGGTGTATCATCTAATGACGGAGATTGGTTGGGTAGTATAAGAACAGCAAATACAGGCGGTTATAACCAAGAAATGAGGTTTTATACATCTGATGCAAATGGAACAACTAATGAAAATTTAACTTTAACTTTAAGTCCTAATAAAAACGCTACTTTTGCTGGAGCAGTTTCTACAGGTGGTTATTTAACATTAAATGCAGCAGATAATATTCCAAGATTAGTTTTCAATGGCGGTGGAGATGACTTCATGTTTAGCAATACTGCGAATTATTTTGGTTTATATAATGATACCGATAGTAGATGGGACATTCAAGTAGATGGTGCAGGTAACACAACTTTTTCAGGTGATGTAACAGTTGGGGGTAACCTAATTGTTAATGGTACAACCACTACATTAAACACTACAACCGTAGAAGTTGAAGATAATATACTACAGCTTAATACCACACAAGGAACACCAGATACTGCGACAGCAGCTACATCTGGTATCTCTGTTTATAGAGGTGATGGTGTTACACAAGCAAGTTTAATATTTGATGATGCAGATGACACTTGGGATTTAACTAATAATTTAAATATTGGTGGCAACTTTGTTAGCTCTGGCTATGTTCAAGCTTTTGGTTTGTTGTACTTAAGGTCTAGTGTTGAAGTAATGAACAAAGCTGCTGATGGGTTTTTAAGTCTTGCTACAAGAAACACTAGTGGTAATGAAGCAGTATATGATTTATCAAATATAGGAACGTTAAGCACCTCTGGTAACGCAACGTTTGCAGGTGCTGTAATTATTGAAGGTGGAACTTTAGAGATAGGTAAAGCAGATACAGCATCTGGTCATATTAATGCTAAAGAGTTAATGACATTTAATATTGACACAGACAATGATGATACTAATAGATATTTTGCTTGGTATAAAGATAGTTCTTCTGGTAGCGGTACTGAACTTTTTAAAATTGAAGAAAGTGGTAACGCAACTTTTGCAGGTAATGTATACTTAAAAGCTGCATCAAATGAAGGTAACTTATTTTTTGGGACTGCTGATGCTAATTATAAGATTTTTGGTGGTGGTACTTACGGTTATATGGGGTATAACACAGGTGGTTATCATAGATTTTTAATAAACGGCTCAGAAAAATTTAAAATAAATAGTTCCGGTAATTCAATCTTTTCAGGTAATATAGTACTTCCAGGAGAAGAATCTAATAATTTTAAAATAGCATTTACCGGTGCATCTGCTAGTTCAGGTTTATCTACAGTAGATCAAAGTGGAGCGGGATTATATATAGGAGCAAATTCAAGAGTAAATAATTCTGGTAATGTTGTTTATGACAATTCTGCATTACCAAGTAGTGGTATATATTTTGATGGATGGAACGGTGATGATATGGAGTTTTATACCGGAACATCAGGAAACCCTTCTAAAAGACTTACAATCTCAGGTGCAGGAGATGCCAATTTTTTAGGCAAAATAGGTATTGGAACGACAACTGCTCCTACATACGATATAGATATACATAATAACAACGGTAGAATTAGAATGCTGGGTAGTACTGGATATCTTTCTTTAGATTTACAAAATAATGGTCAAAGTTTTTATTTATCACGAAACGGTGCTACAGTAGATTCTTTTGCAACCGGCAATACTGCTTATGCTGGTATTTTAGCAGTTCAAGGTAATTATAATTTAGAATTTGCTACGAATGGCGTTGTTAGACAAACTATTAATGGTTCTGGAAACGTTGGTATAGGTGTTGACCCATCTGGCAATACAGATAGGCTTCAAATAGATAATCCCGCAAATCCTACATCTATTAGAATAGGTGATAATACAACTGATGACTGTTACGTTATATTTAATACAGACGGAAATGACTGGAGCATAGGAACAGACAGAAGCGATAGTAATAAATTTAAAATATCTGACTACAGTAGAGTTGGTACAAATGATAGGTTTGTAATAGATACTTCTGGAAAAGTAGGAATAGGAACTACTAATCCTGGTACAGCTTTACAAGTTGGTGGATTAGATGACGGTAGCAACTACGATATAACATTAGGTTGGAACGCAGTTAACACTCAAGCTGTAGGTACTAAAAGATCCGCTTTAACTTTTAAGACTAGTCAAACAGGAGTTAACAACTTAGATATATACAAGTGGGATATAGCTATGGTAACAGCTCCCGCAACTGCCGCAAACGAGCCTTTTGGTTCTGATTTAGCTTTTTTAAGAAGCACTAGAAATTCAACATCTGTTGATGAAACAACCATGATACTCACACAGTTAGGCAACGTAGGAATTGGGGTTACTGACCCTCAAGCAAAACTAGAGGTTAAGGGCACTAGCGCTACACCTGCGGATGGAAATGAAATAATTTCTGTGACTAATACGACTGGAGGATCTAAATTACTTTTAGGAGTTGTAGAAAATAGCTATAGTTGGATTCAATCTGCAGAAGGTGGAACTTTAAGAAATTTATTATTAAATCCTAGCGGTGGAAACGTAGGTATCGGGACGACTAGTCCTAGTAGTAAACTAGAAGTTAATAGTACTTCAAATTCAGAACCGCATATACTAGTTAAAAAACAAACTCCCGGTGGTGGCGCTGAAATACTATTTGAACATAATAGCGGCGCTACTCAAAACGCTAGTATTAAATATACTCAAAATGGTGATAATCAATTATATATCACAACTAATTACGATTCACCAAATGATTTAAATAGAATATATTTCCAACCAGGAGGTGAAACTGCTATGACAATTAGAGGTGGAAGTAACGCAACTGGAAATGCAGGTAACGTAGGTATAGGTACTACTAGTCCTGTCTCAAAACTACAAGTTACTGGTGGTATACAAATGGCTAATGATACAGCCACAGCTTCAGCAGATAAAGTAGGTACAATGCGATATAGAACTGATACAGAATATGTAGAGGTTGATGGAGAAGAGTTAGTTACTAATGGTGGTTTTGATACTGATAGCGATTGGACTAAAGGAACTGGTTGGACTATTAGTGGGGGAAAAGGCAACGGAGCCTCAGCTGGAGGTGATTTAACTCAAACAATTTCAATTTCAGTAAATAAAACATATAAAGTAACTTATACAATATCTAATTACATATCAGGCATATTCCGAATAATTTTAGGAGGATATACAGCAGGCACTACTAGAACTGCAAATGGAACTTACACTGATATTATAGAGGTTACAAACGCAAGTTCGAATTCACTTTTATATCTTGCAGGTGATGTAAGTGCTGTTACTTTATCTATAGACAACGTATCAGTAATAGAAGTAACAGAAGAAGACGCAAGCTACGCAGATATGTGTATGCAAACAGGCGCATCCACATACGAATGGGTTAACATAGTAAGAAATACATATTAAAAAATGGGTACAGGAAAAACATATTCAACTAAGTACATTATTGACAACGACGGCAATAAAGGAGCTGCCGGTCAAATACTTACATCTACAGATAAAGGTATAAACTTTCAAGATGCAGAAAAAAATGGACCTAATCAAATTAAAGGTGCAATATTTGACTCTAAGGTAGTATTAATAGATACTCCAAACGGAGGATTAAAACCATATAGAGTTATAACTGATGAGTATGGAGAATGGATTCAGGTAGGTAGATTTGCTGCTAATGCTAAGACTACTGTTCAAAGTGTTTGGAGCTCTGTTAGTGGTTTAAGCACAGGAACATCTCAAAGTGAAACCACAGAGTTCTCTGCCGATTTTGGTGATTGTTTTCCGGATGAAGTAAGGATAATGGGTGCTACTGATTTTAACAATTGGAGAAACACAAGAACTATTGATTTTGTCTATAAAGTTCCTGCAGGTAGAAAATGGAAACATTTCTTTAGTAATGGCGATACTACAACCATGGGAATAGTTGATACTGTTAAATATGGATGGACTGTTAATGGCGCCTACGATGGCTTTGGTAGATGGACAAATCCAGACTTAGTTAGTATAAGAATGTCTGATACAACAAACCCAGTGTTAAACCCTCCAGCAGCATATACTACAGCAACCGTTAATGCTTTTAATTGGGAAACAAATAGTGATGCAAAATTTGCTGTGCATGCCACAAGGACTTTTTGTGGACAAGATACAAATGTTACATCAGGTTTCGGTAATGATGATGGTATTGAAGGGTTTTTTGATGAGTATCCTTCTGAAACAAACAATATGCAAGGTGGATCAGACTTTAGTTCTGCTGTATGGGTGTTAATTAAAATACCAGGAGGCGCAAGTGGCGGAGGAAGTGGTACTTATTGGGCTGAAAATGGAACAGACATTTACAATACCAACTCAAGATTTGTTGGTATCGGAACAACTACTCCTAATGCTAAGCTTGAGGTAGCAACCTCATCGAACGTAAATAGCTATAGTGATGGAGCAATTCAAGTAGTCTCTAGTTCTCCTATTGCTTTTACTGCTGCTTCCAACTTGAATCCTTCTCTAAATAGATGGGGCTTTACTCTACGAGAAGGTGGAGAAGGGCACTTTGGAATTCGAGACTATAGGCATTCCCAAACACGTGTTACTATTGACAATGATGGTAACCTCGGTATTGGTACGACTTCCCCTAATGCAAAACTTCATATAGCAGGTGGATCCTCAGGTATGTTTTTATCCAATTTAGGAGATAATTCAGCTTACGATTCTATTAAAATGTCTTACACTGGGTACAACTCAGGTACTCCTGAATTTATATTTACACAAACCTCTACACCAGGATCAGGAGTTGCAAATACCTGGTATAGATTTAAAAATACTAACGGAAATTTAGGAGCTAATCCTAATAACGTTGCAAATGTTACAATTGGAGGTAAGCTTGGTATTGGAAGCGACAACCCTTCTAAAAGGTTAGGTGTAGAAGGAAGTGTTCAATTAGGAAGGAATGGTAACAACTACCCCGGAGACCCTAACATTACTTTAATTTCAGGACATGGAATAGAAGATTCATCAACAGGTAATTTTTACGGATCTTATGGATTTTTAGAGTTTAACTCTAATACTAACTATACCGGTAGTGCTCGTAGATTTGCTTTGACAAATGGCTTTTTGGCAAATAAATTTGCTATACTTAGAAGCGATACTGGTATGGCCTCAATGGTGCTAGGTGTCGCAGGAGCAGAACCTTCTGGAGCAACTGCAGATTTTGTTATTAATCCAAACGGGTTTATAGGTATAGGTACAACTGACCCTAATGAGAAGCTTGAAGTAAATGGTATTCTACAAATCAAAAGAAGCGGAGATCATCCAGCCATAAGATTTCAAGAAGATTCAACAACATTGGGTTATATGGGTTCAGGAGATTGGGCTATTAACGGTCTAACAAATGGTGATTTTGGTATATCTTCTGCAAGTACAGGATCATTAGTTCTCGGTACTAACTCAGGTAGCGGTAGAATGTATTTAATAGACGGCGGAAAGATTGGTATAGGGGTATCAGAACCACTAGCAGGTCTAGAAATATCAAACGAAGCATCAAGTGTATACCAACAATGGAGTTATGATCACCCCGGCGCCAATAATTATAACTTACAATTATCAGAAACAGTAACCTCTGGTAATGTTAGGTATGTATTCGATCAAAAAAATGCAGGTACTGTTTATTCAGATGTATTAGTATTTAATCAAGGAGAAATCGGAATAGGTACAGACGAACCTGATGGTAAATTAAACATAAGTAAAGGTACTGCATCAGGAATTAGTGATCTTTTAGTATTAACTAATCACCAATATGCCGACGCAGATAATTCAGGTTCATCAATAAGGTTCCAAGGTTATAATTTATTCAATCCTGGTAGCTCTAACCCTAGGTACTCTGAAATAATAGGAGTAAACGGAGGTAATAGTGTCCCTAAAAGAATCGATTTTAAATTTCATGCAGATACAGATATAAAAACACCATTATCTATCTTACAATCAGGTAAGGTAGGTATAGGTACTACTAGTCCTGCTAATTTAGTCGAATTAAGATCTGATTCAGGAGGTACAATTTTACGTCTAAGAAATCGTGATGGAGCTTTAACCGATGCTGGAGATGTACAAAACTCTATTGTAATGAACGGTAGATACTGGTCAGGAGCAAATACTGATTTTGTTGAAACAAGAATAAATTCTGTGCATCAGTTAGCTAACGGTAACGGAGGTTCAGCTTTAACCTTTATGACACAAACAGGAGGTAGCGCACCAACAGAAAAAGTTAGAATAGATAGAGACGGTAAGGTAGGTATAGGTACAACTGATCCTTCTTTCCAACTATCAATCGAAAATCATGATACAGATACCTCAACTGCTACGTTAGAATTAGACGGAAAAAGGACAAACGGAACAGATGGTCCTGTTGGAGAAATGATCTTTAGTAATAACGGTGATACTTTTGCTACAGTTGCAGGATATAGAGATAACGCTGATAATAAAGGTTCCTTACAGTTTCAAACTCAAGATAGTTCATTCGCTACTAGAATGACAATATCATCAGAAGGAAATGTTGGTATAGGAGTTACTAACCCTGCAGATGGGTTACTTCAAGTTAGTCAAAACTCTTCTCAATGGATGGGGTACTTCTACAATACCAGCACTTCAGGTATTGGAGCACATATAGAAACTAATTCAAGCGGCACCCAACAAGTGTTGAGAGTTTCTTCTATTTTTGGAGGCAGCAATAATGCTGGATTTAGAGTATTGGCAAATGGTAATGCTTATTTTGGTAGAAATTCATCTGCACCATCTCAAGAATTATCTACTTCGGCAACACCAACTAACTTTGGTAAATACACTTCAGAAATTAGATTAATAAAAACTCCTAACGGAGGATTACAAAAATGTAGAGTAATTACAGATAATTACGGTGAATGGGTTTTAGTCGGTAGATTCGCTAGTAATGCTATGAATGAAATACAGGGTACTTGGAGTTCTGTATCCGGATTAAGTACGTCTACATCCCAAAGTGAAACCACACAGTTCTCTGCAGATTTTGGGAATAGCTATCCTACAGAGGTTAGAATTATGGGTGCAACAGACTTTACTAAATGGAGGGATACACGAACTATAGATTTTATATACGGAGTACCAGCAGGTAGACTATGGAAACATTTCTTTTCTGGAGGGGCTGATAGCGGAATGGCATCAGTTGGACCTAATCATTCGGGTAATAATAAATTTGGATGGAATATAAATGGTAGTTACGATGGATTCGGAAGATGGATTAACCCATCGCAAACCTCAGTAGGTATGTCTGATGGTAATGTTACAAATCCATCATCGGCATATACAACAGCTACTGCAAACGCTTTCAATTGGGAGGGTGCTGCAGATGCTAAGATTACTGTATCTGCTACAAGAACTTATAGTGGACAAGATAGTTTTGAACATGCAGGTTTTGGTAATGATGATGGAATAAATGGATTTTTTGATGAATATCCTACTGAAACAAACAATATGCAAGGTGGACAAGACTTTAGTTCTGCTGTGTGGGTATTGATTAAATTACCTAAATCAGATAGTGGTGGAGGATCACAAGGGCCTTATTTACCACTTTCTGCTGGATCAACATATTCTTTATCAGGGGAATTATTTATAAATGCAGGAGCAGGAATAAGTGTAGAAGGAACATCAAATGATTTATACTTCTTACAAGGTAAAAGAACTGGAAATTCAGGTCCTACTTTTTCAGTATACGATAACGCTTCTACTGCTTATTTAAATTCGTACGCGTCAATGGCCTTTCGTGCAAATCAGCACGGTGGTTCAGGAGGTAATTTTACTTTTACTGGCGGTAACGTAGGTATCGGTACCTCTTCACCTGGAACTGGTCTTTACATATCAGGAGATTCTGCTAACTGGAATACTACACAACCAGGAACAGCGGTTGGTACTATACACTTAGATCCAGGAGTTGCTACTGATCATTTTGGTAATGCAATAACATTTGGAGCTAGTGATACCGCTAATGGATCAAATGCTCAAGCAGGTATATATGTAAGATCAGATGGTTCCTACGGTACTAAAATGTATTTTGCTACAACCGATTCCTATGCAGTAGGTTCTAAGACTAGTATGTGGTTAGATCACTCTGGTAATTTAAGAGTAAAAGGTGATGTAATAGCATTCTACTCATCTGATAAAAGATTTAAAGATAATCTAGTAAAAATTAATAATCCCCTAGTTAAAATTAATAAACTCTCTGGTTATTATTTTAATTGGAATGATAAACAAGACACTTACGAGAAAGGGAGTAAAGATATCGGTATTATAGCTCAAGAGATAGAGGGAGTCTTACCGGAAATAGTTCAAACTAGAGAAAACGGATACAAAGCAGTAAACTACCAAAAAATAGTTGCTTTGTTAATAGAAGGTATGAAAGAACAGCAAGAAACTATCGATAAATTAGAAGATAGAATAAAAAAGTTGGAGAATAAATAAATTTAGCTTATATTATATTAAAGTAAAACAAAATGGCAATACAATTAAAAGGAACATTAAAAACAGATTGGGGTAATACAGAAACAGCCTACATTAGGATAGAATTTTATAAAGTAAAGCCATGGTTAGGTGAAGTAGAGTACAACCCTGTAGTATTTCTATCATCAAGCGATGCTCTTAAATCTAAAAAGTACTACTACCAAGATGACTTAGTAAATGTAGCATGTGTTCCAATGTATAACCTAGAATACGAATCTGGATCTATCACAGGTTCTTTAAACTTACCTGAACTTATTTCTTTCCCTTTAACAGGGTCTACAGAACAAGTTGTTAGAGAACATTGGGAGGAAATATTCACTTCTTCAAGTCAAACCTATATAGATTTTGATGATGATGGAAATGAAGTAGAAGAAACTAGATGGGTATCTAGTTCGGAATGGACATATATTAGTGAATCTGTACTTGACGTTAACCGTATACAGATGGATAACTTAACTAATATTTACCAGCATTGTTACACGCATTTAAAAGGAGAACTGCAAAATTTAGTACCTAGTTCAAGTTTATTAGACGTTTAAATTAAATTAAGTTATGGATTTCGGAGTTGATATAATCTACGTATTAAATCTCCCTGCATACACTGAAAGGAAAGCTAAAATATTAGACTTTTTCAATAAGTTTAATATTACCAACTATCAGTTTATAGAATGTATTGCAGGAAGTGATTTAAAAAGCCAACAAGAACTTATAAAAGAGGGTACATTAAACCCTATATTTATAGACTGCAATGGACTACTAACCAAAAATATTATAGGCTGTGCCCTTTCCCACAGGTTAGCGTATACTGCTTTCATAAACTCAGAACATGCTAACTGTTTAATACTGGAAGATGATGCTACGTTTAGCGAAAGAATGACTGAATATATTCTTACAGGCAGACTAACTAACTTTATTGAGCAAGTAAAAAGAACACCTTACGATATTGTTATGTGGGGCAGGACCAATGAAGAATTATTAGGAAAAAATACAACTGATCAAACAGAGATATTTAAACCTGATATGCTTTCAGACAAATATGCTGGGCATGCATACCAGTTAAATAGGAAATCAGCTCAGGTATTATTAGATAAAGGTCTTCCATTACGTTTTGCAGCAGATGTATTTTTAGAAACCTTAGGTTTGGAAGTAATTTCCCCGCAACATTCTTTATTTGTACAATACAGAGGACATGTAAAAGAAGAAGATTTACATAGAGTGTTTCATTCTTTTTGGGTTTCAAATACACCTAAAGAGTTTCGAGGTACTACCGCAGAAGAGATACGAAAGGTAGATGACTCTCCTTACGCTGTACAAAATGCGAATATTGCTCCATCTTTTTCTGTGGAAAAAGTTGTTTTTAACTTTTATAAACCTTATCTTAGTAAAATACCGGTTAAGTGGGCGTATATACATTTAAACACCTAATATGAAAGGAATACATGTTAATTGGACCAAACCTTTTTTTCATAGAGAAAGATTAAGAGGACATGGATTTAGATCTACACGTGAATTACCAGGAGAATGCTATGATCAACCAACATACCAAATACTGTACACCATTTTATCTGCAGGGATGTGGAAACATCACAATGGTACAATAAAACTTTACACAGATTCAATAGGTTTTAACTTTTATCAGCAATTTGGTATCAATGATCTTTATGATGAAGTAGATATAAAGTTTTTAGATGGATATTCGAAAACTGATATAGACCCGGCTTATTTTTGGACTAGCGGTAAAATAAAAGTTCTAGCAAACCAATCTGAACCATTTATTTTCATGGACCAAGATATGATAATCAGACAACCTATACCAGATTATATACTGGAAGGAGATTTAACAGTAACTCATTGGGAAATACCCAGAGGGTATTACTACTTTGAAAAAGAAGATTGGGAAAAAGATATAAAACATATTGAATTCCCAGACAATTATAACTGTAACGACCTTTGTCCGAATACTTCTTTTTTAGCAGTAAATAATATGAAATTAAAATCTGAATACTCTAATTGGCATAAAAAGTTAGTTGCAACAAATGGTGACTATGTACCTGAATGGTTTTGGTTACTTACTGATCAAGGCATATTAGGACATGTTATTAGAGAAGGAGATTATAAAGCTAATACGTTAACAGATAGGGTGTTTTTAGCTAATAGTAATTACTCAGACCGTAAAGATAGATATAAAGGTAAATCAGAACAATGGTACTTACCGCTTGGTGCATCAGATAAAAAAGATACTGATTTAGTATGGGAACATGTATGGTTTAATAAAATACATTTTAACATGTTTCCTGAGTTTCTAGCAAAAGAAACAAAAAGGTACTTTAGAGAATGTATTGAGCTTGGATTAGGTAAGTATTTACAACATTCAAGATTTAAAAAATATTGGGATGAATACAACAATACCTATAATTAGAACATACTGGGGGGAAAGGAATGAAACTAAAGCTGAAATTCCAAGATTCCCGGTAATGAGTAATCACTTGGTATACGTTTGGGGTAAGGAGAACGAAAACTTTCTAAAAGAAAGAGGATTTAACACATTCTTAGTTAAGGACTCACACCCCTATTTTGAAACATACAATACCCAATACGGTAAAAAATTAGTAGCATTAGACTTAGCTTTGAAGAAGTTTGAAAAAGTCATTATGTTGGATTGGGATTGTTACGCTTTAAGACCATTAGATAAGAACTTTTATAATCTATTAAATAAAAATGAGACACTCTGCCCTTTATATGCTCAACATAAAGACACAGTAGAATCATTTAAGGAAACTTTTGAAGGAAGATTAATTTTAAATTATAACTTAGAATACTTTAAAGTCCTTGAAAGAGAATTTAAAAAATATAATTGGGAGTTTAAAGAAGGATTAGCAACACCTAATTTTGGTTGTTTGTATACATCAAATAGAAACTTAGGAAGAGATTTAATAGATATAACTATAAAAAATAAAATCGAAGGATGTATAGAAGAACATGCTATGCTAATATATTCCAACTGTAGTTTAAAAGAATATATTAATAAATTTCAACCAGTATATGTTCAAGGAGTAAGTGACGATAGAACTGATCACTACTTTAAGATTAGTAAAATACAAAGAAAACTAAATAAGTTTATTAATGAAGAGCTTGATATGAATTTATATTTTAAACATATATAATGAAAGCATTTTGTGATTTACCTTTTACTAGATTAAAAATTAACGAAGACGGGAGTTACCATTCCTGCTGCTTTCAATCTTCTATGTACGGTAATATATTAAAAGACGGTATAGAGAAGGCTTGGAAAAATCCTGAACTGAGAGGAGTTAAAAATTCAACCCTTAAAGGTACTTTGGATAGAAAATACTGTAACAATAATAAATGTCCATTCAGATTTTACAGTCTTAATAAACTACCCAAAAAAGAAGTACACCTAACTAAGTATCCAGTTGATATAGAGTTGAACATACCCTCTACTTTTTGTAATATAGGAGGTATAAAACCTACACCGGACACTGCCTGTATTATGTGCCCTAGAAGCAGTAAACAGTTTATGGAGAATGTAGGACCTGATATACTAGATGATATTTTAAATGAGGTAAAAATAGCAATGCCAGAGGTTAGAAATCTTTCCGTCTTAGGAATAGCAGAACCGTTTTATAAAGACAGGATTTTTGATGTATTCGAAAAACTTGATTTCATAAAATATAGAGACAATATCTTATTCTGGACTTTTTGCAACGGAACTATATTTACTGAAAGGATACAGGAAAGATTTTTGGATACAGTTAAAAACGTACATTTAGGATTTTCAATAGATGCAGGAACATCTGATACGTATAAGGTTATAAGAAAGTTAGATTATTTTAATAAAATAAAAAAGAATTTAACTTCTTATTTTAAAAAAGTAAAAAAAAGAGAAGGTATATACGACAAATCCTATATTACTAATAATATTAATTTATATAATGTACACGAATTAAAAGAAATGATAGATTTAGGAATAGAAGTTGGGTCAAACAGTACCCAATTCACTTTAACTATGAAATATCTATCAGATTTAAAGATAGATAACAGTAAACTTTGCAATAGCACTAACTGGCGAATATTTTGGGAGGCACAGTTAGAAGCCGAAGCATATGCTAAAACTAAAAATTATAAGGTAGATTTCTATGTACCTTTTCATAATGGATATTTAAAATAATATATGAATTTCAAAAAACCACTAATAAAAACTACTCAAGAACATTTATATCATCTTGCCCCTATTCCAATATATAAACGAATATTTGATGATACTATAGCAGATGAAGTGTATACTCTTGGACTAAATATTCTCAACCCACAACAAAAAAAAATGGGACAAGAACTACCAGGTCAATTTGATACCCAAAGACAGAATAGCTACAACGTTAATTACGATAGACAAGAAGAATGGGTGGAAGAACATAAACTTCAACCAATTGGTAGTAGGTTTTATACTCCTCCAAATGATTTTTTAGAAACTAAAGATTATAATGTAGAAGTTATAAAGAGACGGATAAAAGGCAGTTTCTGTAAAATGCTAGACTTATTGGAAATTGAAAATAACAATAAACCAGAAATTACAGAAAGCTGGTTACAGTACTATGAACCAACCTCAGGTAGAGGACACAATGCTCATAATCACTGTAGGTGGCATCATAATGAAGCAAAGCCAATAATGTTTTCCGGAGGGTACTACTTATCTGACGGTGACCCAATTAAGGATCACCCTTATAGTGGAGTTTTTGCCTTTCATGTAAGAGGTATGAAACATTACATTAGACCTAAAAAAGGTATGCTTATAATATGGCCTTATGATATTATACATTCAGTTGAACCTTTTTACGGTAAAACTCACAGAGCTGTTATCAACTTTAATATACAAATATAGATTTAGCAATATAGCAGCTATTTATTTAATATATATACAAACAAAAACTAATTAGTAAAAAACAAAAATTATGGCATTATCTTATTCTTGGCATGTTGGAGCATTAGACACTTACCCAACAGCTTCAGATTCTCAAGACCCGGTAAACACCGAAAACGATGTAGTGTATAACGTACATTATACTTTAACAGTTAGCACAGGAAGTGAATCAGCTTCTATAATTGGAACTCAAGCAGTATCAACAGAGGATTTATCTTCATTTGATTCTTTTGATGCTCTAGATAATGCAGTAGTATCTGCATGGATAACATCAGAAATGGAATCTGCAAATTCAGGTTCTGTACAGCAGTTAAAAAATGCAGTATCAGCTTCTCTTAACTTACAGAGAAACCCTACATCTGTAGTAAAGTATTTAGCTACACCAGGAGAATAAATTTAAATAAAAGTTGTTTTATAAGATATTTATTCTTATATTACTATTATAATAAATCGATTAATTAAAAATTAAATTATGGCAAATCAAAAGTTAACTCAAGAAGAGCTTGACAAGTTACAAGAACTACAGCAAAAGAATGCTGCTTTGGTAAATGAACTAGGAGGTATTTCTCTAGCAGAAATCAATATCTCAGAGAGAAAAGAAGGAGCAAAATCATTTTTAGCTGAATTAAGAGAATCAGAAAAAGAGTTAGTAGACGCTTTAGAAGCATCTTACGGCGCTGGTTCAATTGACTTGAAGAACGGCGAGTTTATTCCTGCACCTAAAGAAGAAAAAGGTGTTGAAGAACCAGAGCTTGTAGAGGAAAAATAAAGAATCTTTTACATACTTATAGTTAAGGAGGGTTTTACATCCTCCTTTCCTATTTATTATAGACAGATATAGTTAAAACATTAGTTCTGTTTTACATTCCTGAATGATATTTATAATAAATTAAAATAAAATAGACCAAACATGGCAGAATCAATCATCTCACCGGGTGTATTTGCAAGAGAAAACGATATTTCTTTTATCCAGCCTGCTCCAGTAGAAGCTGGCGCTGCAATCATCGGGCCTTCAGTTAAAGGACCAGTAGAAGAACCAACCATCGTTACATCATACAATCAGTATGTACGTAATTTCGGAGAAACTTTTGTATCAGCATCAACAAAGCAAGAATATTTAACTTCTATAGCGGTTAAAAACTACTTCCAACAAGGAGGTAATTCTGTATTGATGACAAGAGTAGTAACTGGATCTTTTACTCAAGCATCTTCAACTCACGTTTCATCATCACTTAACGGTAGTGTTCAACCTTTTGAAATTAAAACATTAGGAAAAGGAGCTATCTTTAACAACTCAGTTTCACTAACTAACCCAGGAGCAGAAATTGCAGGATCTGGAGGAGCATTAGTAGCTGGTTCAGTTGATAACATCAGATGGCAAATACAAAACGTCGATGCTAAAAAAGGTACATTCTCTCTTTTAATAAGAAGAGGTGATGACAGTCACAGTAATAAAGTAGTATTAGAGACTTTTAATAATTTAAGTTTAGATCCTAATTCTTCTAACTACATTGAAAGCGCAATTGGTACTCAGTTTAAAACTAAAGCAACAGACGGGACTAAAACATATGTTAAGACTCAAGGAGATTATGTTAACAAGTCTAACTACATATACATTTCGGCAGTAAATTCAGCAACAGTTGACTACTTACAAAACGATGGTGTATCAGTAGGAGTAGATGGAGCTGGAGCTTCTTATTCAGGATCTTTACCGATTGAAGAATCTGGATCATTCTACAATGCAAATGGAATCAATGCTGTAGCTAACGCTAACTACTTTGGATCTATATCAAATACAAACACTCAAGGTTTAACATCTGGTAACTATACAGATGCTATATCAATACTAGATAATAAAGACGAATACATATTTAATATACTATCTGCACCAGGTTTAATTTACAAACATGCTGATCAAGCAGGAGCATTAAATAGTGTAGTTACTTTAGCAGAATCTAGAGGAGACTGTATCGCAGTAATAGATCTAGAGTCTTATGGTTCAACTGTAAGCAACATTACATCAACAGCAACAGGATTAAATAGTTCTTATGCTTCTTCTTATTGGCCATGGGTACAAGTTGTATCTGCTACGGGAAGAAACGTATATGTCCCTGCTTCTTGTGTTATACCAGGAGTATATGCATTTACAGATAATAGTTCAGCACCTTGGTTCGCACCAGCTGGATTAGTAAGAGGAGGAATCGTTGGAGTAATTCAAGCAGAACAAAAATTAACAAGAGGTCAAAGAGACTTATTGTATGATGGTAAAGTTAATCCAATCGCTACTTTCCCTGGACAAGGTATTGCAGTATTTGGTCAAAAGACTTTACAGACTAAAGCATCAGCTTTAGATAGAGTAAACGTAAGAAGATTATTAATCGAGCTTAAGAAGTTCTTAGGAGATCAAGCTAGAAACTTAGTATTTGAACAAAATACAGTAGCAACTAGAAACAGATTTTTATCTATAGTAAATCCATACTTAGAATCAGTAGTACAAAGACAAGGTCTTTACACTTTTAGAGTAGTAATGGATGATACAAACAATACAGCAGATGTTGTAGACAGAAATCAATTAGTAGGTCAAATATTCATTCAGCCAGCAAAAACTGCAGAATTTATAGTACTTGACTTTACAGTTGAGCCAACTGGAGCAACTTTTAATGGATAATTTTTAATTAACGATATTTATAATAAAGTAAATAGAACATGGCAATATTAGATCCAAACGAAATAATGTTTAAAGCTTTCGAACCGAAAGTACAAAACAGATTTGTAATGCTTATCGACGGAATTCCTTCCTTCATGGTAAAGAATGTAAAAGCTCCTACCTTCACCGATAACGTTATCAAATTAGATCACATCAATTCATATAGAAAAATTAGAGGAAAAAGAGAATGGGACGATATGACCATGACACTTTACGATCCAGTAACACCAAGTGGTGCTCAAGCAGTAATGGAATGGGCAAGACAAGGTTACGAATCAGTAACTGGTAGAGCAGGATACTCTGATTTCTATAAAAAGGATTTAACTCTAAATATTTTAGGACCTGTAGGAGACATCGTAGGAGAATGGATCATCAAAGGTGCTATACTATCAAACGGAGACTTTGGTCAATATGACTGGACATCTGATGAAGCTGTTGAAATCAGCATTACAGTAGCAATGGACTACTGCGTATTAAATTACTAATACACACCTACCTCTTATAAAGTTAATGAACCCGGATCTTTTCCGGGTTTTTTAGTTGTTTCTAAAAGTTATTTTTCTTATATTTATATATAGAACAAGTTATAATTAATAAAATTTATGGAATCACAATTTAAAGTCCCTACAGAATCAGTAGAATTACCATCTAAAGGGCTGCTATACCCAGAAGATTCAGCTTTAGCTGCAGGGAAAGTAGAAATGAAATATATGACCGCAAAGGAAGAAGATATTTTAACTAATCAAAATTACATTAAGAACGGAACTGTAATTGACAGATTACTTAAATCTTTGATTGTTACTGAAGGAGTAGATTACAATCAACTTTTAGTAGGTGATAAAAATGCAATCATGTTTGCTGCTAGAGTACTTTCTTATGGAAAGGACTATACCTTTTCTAGAGGTGGAACAAACCATACAGTTGACTTATCTAAATTGGAATTAAAATACTTAGATGAAAGTTTAGTTAAAGAAAAAGAAAATAAGTTTAGCTTTGCTCTACCAACAACAGGTAATACAATTACTTTTAAACTTCTAACTCATAGTGATGAAACAAGTATAGAGAGAGAATTAACAGGGCTTAAGAAATTAAATAAAAATTCTTCTCCTGAAGTAACAACTAGACTTAAAAAGATAATAACCTCCGTAAACGGGTTAACAGAGCAGAAAGATATTAGATCTTTTGTTGACGAGTACCTCTTAGCTAAAGATGCAAGAGCATTAAGAGCAGAATATCAATTAATTAACCCAGATGTAAAAATGGTATTTAACCTTCAAGATGAAGAAGGTGGAGAGGAGGAAGTTGATTTGCCCATCGGGCTTAACTTTTTTTGGCCTGACGCCTGAATATAGGTTAAGTGTTTTTAACAATATACATGATATAGTATTCCACGGCAATGGCGGGTACGATTGGCATACAGTCTATAATATGCCTATTTGGTTAAGAAAGTTTACTTTTAACAAAATAAGAGAACATTTTCAACAGGCAAATGAAGAAAAAGCACCAACACCCGCAAAAACAAAAACGTCAATTGCAAGACCTAATATAAAACCTAGTTATTCAACAAAGGCTTCTAAATAAAAGAGGCCTTTGCTATTTATATTATATAAACCACCCTATAAATGGCTGAAGAAGGAAATAAAAATATACCAGATCCAAAAGAAGCAAAAGCATTAGCAGAAAATTTAGCTAGAGCTGGAGAACGATTGGCTGACTTACGAGAAGATGCTATTCTATCGAATAATGCATTTGCAGACATGGTTAGTAATATTAGCCAAGCAGCTAAAGACGGAGAAGAATTCACCTCAGCAATGAAAAACTCCGCTAGTGCAGTAAAAGGTATTCAAAACGAAGCAAAAATTATTGCAAGACTTGATAAAGATAAACTAAAATCTGAAAAAGCATTAGCTACAGCATCAAGAGCACAAGCACGTTTAAAAGGTAAAATAGCAGAGTTAGATTCACAAATTAAAGTATTATCAGATGCTAGAGTCACCGCTTCAGATAAAGAACGTAGAGCTATTAATAAAACTTTAAAGCAACTTAATGCCGCTACATCTGAAGCATCAAGATTAGCACAAAATTTTGAAGAAGTAGCCGATGCCGCACAAAAAATAAACGAGGAATCTAACTTCTTTGATAAAATGGCTGGGTTCGTTAAAGATATACCTGGCTTGAGTAAAGTATTTGGAGAGTTTGAAACTGCTGCCAAATCAGCAAGAGCAGCAGCAGCAGAAGGAGGAAATGCAATGGTTGCAGGCGGTAAATCTCTTCTAGGAGCTGTTTCAAAAATGGCACTTGCGTTTACTGTAGGTAAAGTTACCAAAGGACTTATTAGAACAAATGAGACTTTAGTTGACATGCAAAGGAATTTTAACATGTCATACCAGGAAGCAGATAAACTGGATGATAGGTTTATTGCTCTAGGAAAAGCAACAAAGAGTCTTACTAGTAAAGAAATGCTTGCAACTCAACATGCAATGTCCGACGCAATGGGAGTAACAGCTGACTTATCTGACGATACCCTAGTTGCTTTCGGTACAATGACAAAGAAGTTAGGCATTTCTGCTGAAGAAGCAGCAAAACTAGCACAATTCACAGCAGCATCCGGAACAGATTTAAAAACTTTTAACGATAATTTAGTAGGACAAGTAAAACTACAAAACGTCAGCAATAAATCTGCTGTTAGGTATCAAGATATAATGAAAGATGTTGCATCAGCATCATCAGCAACACAATTAACAACTCAGAAATTCCCAGGCGGAATTGCAAAAGCAGCTTACCAAGCAAGAAAATTAGGATTAAACTTCAATCAATTAAATAGTGCGGCTGATAACTTATTAGATTTTGAAAGTTCCATTGCAAGTGAAATGGAAGCTGAATTAATGTTAGGAAGAAATATTAACTTAGATAAAGCACGTGCAGCAGCCCTATCAGGAGATCAAGCTACTTTAGCAGCAGAATTAGCTAGAGAAATGGGATCAGCAGAAGAATTTGGCAAATTAAACGTTCTACAGCAAAACGCTCTTGCAAAGTCAATGGGGATGTCTAGAGAAGAAGTAGCTGAAACGTTAATAAAGCAGGAAGCTATAAAGAAATTAGGTGGAGATCAAAGTAAATCTCTAGATGAAGCAGTTAGGAAGCAATATGAAAAAGCACTTCTTATAAAAGATGAAGAAAAGCGAGAAGCAGCATTAGCAAAAATTAGAGGAACAGCAGGAGCAGAGGAACTACTGCGCCAATTAGAAACAAAAACTGCAGCAGAAGCACAACAAGAATTACAGCAAGAAATGACTGAATCAGTTAAAGCTTTAGGAGATCCATTAAAAACAATAGCAGGATTCTTTTCTAAGATGACAGAATATTCAGGACTTATATTAACTACTGTTGGCGCCATTGGAGCTCTTTCTATATTCAAAAAATTTAAAGGCCTTTTAAAGGTTTTTAAAAATTTAACAAAAGGAGCAAAAGGTCTTAAAAGTGTATTAGGTATGGGCGGTAAGGCAGGCGCTAAAACACTTACAAAAACTGTTGCAAAAACAGGAGGTAAAAACTTAGCAAAGACAGCTGGTAAAATAGGAGCAAAAGCAGTTGGTAAGTCGTTACTTAAAAAAATACCTATAATTGGAGCACTAGCAGGAGTCGGATTTGCTATAAGCAGAGCAGCAAAAGGCGATTACGCAGGAGCAGCACTAGAATTAGCATCCGGTGGAGCAAGCCTTATACCTGGTATAGGAACAGCAGCATCCGTAGCAATAGATGCTGGACTCGCAGTAAGAGATATAAAACAATCCAAATCACGTTCTGCAGAACCTATGAAGGTAGATGATTTTACAATTAGATCTAATCCTAAGGATACAATAACCATGGCTGGTGGAACAAAACTAGGTGGGAATGTAGAAAAACTCCTAGAAGAATTAATACATATTGTAAAACAAGGTGGAGATGTCTACCTTGACGGTAGTAAAGTAGGATCAGCACTAGCTTTAGGAGCTAAACTTAGTACTTAGTGCTATTTATATTATATAACGAACTTTAATAAATTATAAACATGTCATTATTAAACAAAGTAAAAGAATCAGTACTAAGCCTAAAAGGTCAAACACCTAGTAAAAGAGAGGGTGCTAAAATTACATCAACTCTACATGCCAACTCATCAATAACAGACAATCCAGATATTTTGGCACAGCAATCTAAATTGAGTCTAAAAGGTCTCAAACCTAGCAACAATTACTTAGATAATTTACCTGAGAAAGGAGTACGTACTAGAGCTGTAGACGGAACAGGAAATAACTAGTAATTAATTATTAAATTTTAAAGCATGCCTTTAATAGATTTGAATACTAATCTTAAGTCCTTGACTTATGGTGAGTTTGGAAGCACTGAGCCTTTAGTAGTAAAGGATATTAATGCTAATCCAAGCCCTAAGGGTATAGCCTTGGAAGGATCTAAAAGGATAGATGATTTAAAAAGAATAAGCAAACTACTAACCCAAACTCCAGCAGCATTAAAATTTGCTTCTAATCAGGCAGCATTAGGAATAATAGAAAAAGGAATTCAAAACCCTGATGCTGGTTTCGGCAAAAAGCTTTTAGGAGGAGTCGTAGGTACCGTAACTAAATTAGCTTCAACTCTAGCACAAGTTCCTGTTTCAGGAACTGGTTTACACTTCGTAGAAGGTTTTGCAGGAAAAAGAGGGTATTTACCAGGCGTTAGAGGACATATAGAGTATAAAAACAAAGTACCAAATGCACTGTACAACAAAGGTACTAATAATATAACAACAAAAGGTAGATTAGAAAACCCAGAGGATAGTACGTTTAGAGGTAAAATACTCACCACTTATGTAGATAAGTTTGAAGATTCTGCAGCAGATGGTATTAAATTAAAAGATTTATACAATCCTGCAACTACAGCTCCAACTATTATATCTAAAACAGATAGAAATAAACCAGAGCAGTTAAATAAAAATAAAATTGGTTCTGAATATACAGTCCTTTACGTTTCAGCAGAAAATAGAAGCCACGGATACGAACAAGCTAATTTTGGTTTTGATAGAAACAAATATAGTGTTAATCTGAAGAGTAAACTACTAAGGGATAAAGATAGTAAAGATACTACTATAGAAGTAATAGATAGAATAAATGGGCTAGGTCCTATTATTGGAGATTTATCTAAAGGTACAACGATTATTGACCCAAATGATTTTGAAAATCAATACTATAAGGATCTAATTGATTTTAACTTTAAAGTTATAACCCCTAGAAGAGGTAAAGAAGATAACTCAGAAGTCACCTACCTACCTTTTAGGGCGTTTATAGATAGCTTTAGCGATAGTTTTACTGGTAACTGGAATGATCATAACTATGTAGGTAGAGCAGAAACTTTCTATTCCTACGGAGGATTTAATAGAAGTATAGAGTGTTCCTTTAAAATAGCAGCAAATACCAAAGAAGAAATACTCCCTTTATACCAAAAACTAAACCTTCTAGCAGGAACAACAGCACCTACATACGTTGGAGGAGGGTATATGAGAGGCCAGATAGTATCCTTGACTATAGGGGATTATTTATCTGATGCTACAGGAATAATCACAAGCGTGTCATTAACATGGAATCCAGATTATATCTGGCATACAGAAGGAATGGATGAAAAAAATGCAACTATAGGAACCAGTGAAGGACAGACAGAAACTAAAAAACTTCCAACAGTTTTAGATGTATCTATAAGTTTCACTCCTATACATCAAGATACACCAAGATACGGTAATGAATTTATAGGAAAACAGAATACAATATTTAAAGCAGAATTTTAACCCATGAATAGGTACAAAGATATTAAAACGTTATCAAATTCTGAAGGTTTTAACTACAGAAGAAATATTATATTTCCTGAAATAAAGGAATCTTTAAAAGACATATACGTTATTACTACTGCAGGTGATAGATTTGATACTTTAGCTCTACAGTATTACAGTGATTCATCTCTTTGGTGGATTATAGCAGGAGTAAATAAAGAAAAAAAAGACTCTTTAGTTGTAGCACCGGGAATACAAATCAGAATACCTATGGATGTTAATACCATTTTAGATGAATTTAACGAGCTCAATAATGATAGGTAGATGGCAGAAAGTAAATTAATATTCGGAGGCCCTTTAAATAAAGAAGCAGCTAACCAACTCAAACTAAGGCAAGAACTACTCTCCAAAGAAAGCAGATCAGTAGAAGAAACCTCTTTACTTAATAATAGAGGAGGGTGGGTAAAAATAACTTCCGGCGTAAACGAAATTTTAGGTGCAGAATTTAAAGAGCTTCAAGAGAAGGTATACGGAAAAGACGTAAAAGCTTCACAAGATGCATTATCAACATTTAGATCTAAAGGATCAGACGATGCCGTAAATTTTGTTCTTAGCGGTGGTGTACTAAGGCAAGAAATGGACCCTGAAAAGCCACTTCGAACATATATGAAAGATGGGTTAAATCTAGTAGACGAAAAAGCTAGTAGTTACTCCAATTCAGAAAGAGGTTTTAGGTCTATGCCAGGAATAACTTCCTTTAAAGTAGCTTCTAAAAGTACCTATGGTGCACTAAAACAGATAGATATAGATATAAAGGTTAATACATTAGAAGATTTAAATATTATAGATAAGCTGTACTTTAAACCTGGATTTGATGTTTTAGTTGAATACGGAGCAAACGCTTATATAGATGAAGATGGAGAAGTACAAAGCCGTACTCGCTCTGTTTCAAAAAAGTTCTTGAAAGGAGAAGAGCTTTTAAAAACACAGGATAAAGCGCAAGAATATAAACTAAAAACAGGCGGTAACTATGAAGCATTATTTGCTAAAGTAACTAATTTTTCTTGGGACTACGGTAATGATGGTAGTTACGATTGTAAATTAGTTCTTATTTCTAAAGGGGAACTTATGGAATCTTTAGAGTCCACTATATACACAGCAAACGGTGCAGAGTTTAAAAAAATAGCTAAAAAAAATAACACTGCAGGGTCCAAGACAAAATCCGGGGCAGATGTGAATGATGCTATATCCTCTTTACTCCAAGCATGTATGTATAGTAGTGAATACATTAAAGCACAACTACAAAAAACATACGGTATAGAAATCTATAGATCAGTAGAATTAAAAGCAGATAAAGAAGAAGGAGAAGCAGATGAAGATGATAATTCGGATAAATCCAAAAATTACCACTGGTATATTTCATTAAGAGACTTTATGGACTTATTAGATAAAGTATTTCTACAAAGAGGTGATGAGAAAGACGGAAAACCTTTTAATTTATCTACTACGTATTCAAAACAACAGTTCTGTACTTATCATGAACATATGTCTATAGACCCTGGCGTGTGTTTTCTCCCATATATTGGCCCAGGAAAAGCTTGGTATCTTAATTCTGATGAATGGTACTGGCGAAATAGTTTTTTCGATAACCACTCTACACACGGGGGACTACCTCCAAAAGTATTTGAAGAAGCACATAAAAAACAAAAAGAAAAATACGGTGACGCTTATGACCCAAGGTCCCCTGGAGCTATATGCTTAAATATAAATCATTTATTAGAGATACAGAACGGTTTTCTTGATGCAAATAAAGAAGATACTAAAGCATCCACATCAGTATTTACCTTAATACAGCAGGTTCTAAATGACTGTGAAACAGCAATGGGAGGTATTAACTCCTTTGATTTACATTACGATGAGGATGATAAAGAATGGAGTGTTGTAGACAGAGCGATACCTGTTGAACAAACAGTTAAAACAGCACCTACTCTTAACATAGCCGGAACAGGATCGTCTATTACTAAAGTACAGATTAGTTCTAAAATCTCTAGTGCTATCGTTAGCACTTTATCTTTAAACGCTACAATATCAGACACTGTTAAACGTAAACATACTAATTTACTTCAATTTAACAAAAATCTTTATAACAGATACTCTATTACTAACCCTAACTTAATAAAAGAAAAGATAGAAGAAGAAAATAAATCATTAGAGGAAATTATTGCTAAGATTGGCGGAACATTTTCAAGTTATGCTCAAGGACATTACGATAGAAGTAAATTTTTAGATAATACGATTGATTATCAAAAGTATTCAACAATAAGACATGCGATAGAACAAGATGAAAAACGAAGAAAGAAAAAGCCAGCTGGTTTTTCTGGTTTAATACCAATAGAGCTTTCCTTCAGTACAGATGGAATAACGAACTTAAGAGTTGGAGAATCATTTCAAGTTAATAAAGGAATCCTACCTAGTAGGTACGATGGTAAAGTTGGTTTTATAGTAACTCAAATAGAACAAGAAATAGGTAATGATAGTAGGTGGGAGACTAGTATAACTACTAGAATGTTTATGTTAGCATCAACAGACCCTACTGCTCCAAAACCAATAGTAAAAGAAAGACCGGTACCGGATACTACCAATGTAAATTATAGACCTAAGTATAAAACACGAAGTGGTGTTACAACCCCTACTAATACTCCTTGGAGTGCAGCATTTATATCCTACGTAGCGCTTAAAGGAGACCCATCATTCCCTAAAGCTCCAGCACATACTAAGTATGCACAAGGAGCAAGAAGTGCTGCTAATTGGACAGCTCTACCAGCAAAGTCTACTAAACCTCAGGTAGGTGATATTATAATAAAAGGAAGAGCAGGTAATACTTTAAACTTTAATTCTTCTAGATGGGGCGGAAAATCTCATGGGGATTTGGTTACGTATGTATCACAAATTGGAGACAGAAAGTTTCATGCAATCGGAGGTAATGTGATACACACAGTAAAGAAAAAATTCTTTAAAGCTGATTCAAACGGAAATTACGGAAACGGTATGGTAATAGTATTAAGACCTAAAGCAGCTGTAAACATAACTGCTATGGTACAAGCTGCTCTTGAAGAATGGCATATTTGGCATGTAGATACAGAGAACCAAAGAGTAGATCAAGAAACTATGGCTAATTATGATAAACCAAGATCTCCAATAATTTTTGATAGACTAAAAACATATTGGGCCTCTGTAAATTGGAATAACTTTGATAAAGATATCGTATAATGTGGCTACCTGTATTTAAATACCTGTTAAAATTTGCTAAACTAGGAATGTTTGCATTCAAAGGGACTGGACAAGAGTACCAAGGTCCATATGTTGAAACAAATACCGGTAAGTTATATGCAGGTGAATCTCCTACAGATACCGGTTTAGAATTAATTTCAGTAGATAACAATGATATTATCTTTAATGGAAAGAAAACAATTCCTTTTGAGTCTGAAACAGTATTCCCTACTCCTGAAGATTATAATAGAGGATTCATGTTTAGATACTTTCTTAAAAACTTTACAACAGGTAAAATTATAGAAGTAAAAAAAGTTAACTATACAAAACTAATTAAAAAGAAATACTACAAAGGAGATGTATTGAAATGGATTTTAACTAAACCAGCAAAAGATATATTTAACCAAGGTTATTTATATAAAGGAGCAATAACTAGAAATAAAGCAAACACAAAAGAAATATCTTTTAATATCACAGGGTTAGATACATATATTACAGAGTATGATAAATTCGTTAATATAGAATCTGATGTAAAAGGATTTAAATTTGAAGATTTACCTAAAAAAGAGAAGATCAGAATAATTAAGCAACAGAGACCTAACATACAGAGACCTCCAAAAGTTAAACCAAGAGCATTCCTAAGACCAGAGCCTGTAGATAATACACCAGCTCTCCCTATCTCACAATCTAATTCTCCATCTGGTGGAGGATCAACCGGTGGAGGCGGCGGCGGATTAAACCAATCCTTTGATGAAGTAATGAATGACCCTGACAATCAATCAATGGGCAACAGCAATTTAACAAGTAATTCAGCAAATAATTATTATTAGTTTGTAATTCAATTTATTTTTCTTATATTATATAAAAGGTTATAATAATGTTTTATATAGTTGAAGAATCTTATAAGTTAGAACGCTTAGAAAAGCTAATGAGGCTTGGCTGCTATGTAGATATTATACCTACACACGATCTTTATCACCCTAAATTAACAACTACAGTAGCAGTCTATATAAGAATACTAAAAAGTCAACACGGCTATATAATTCCTATAGACCACGAAGAATGTATTAATGTAGATAAACAACGTATCTACGATATTCTTTCTAAATGCAATAAACTATATACATTAGATAAGAAAAAATTACTCTATCATTTTAATTTACAGGGAGCAATAGATATATCTTTAGTCTATAGTATGGTAAAATACGAAAGATTGGACATAACTAAAACTAATTCCACAGTTAATTATTTTTATAATAAATTTAGGGAGTTTCCACATATTAATAAACTAATACCTATATCTAAACATTTCGAAGTTTGTGAAAAAGCATATGAAGCGGTAAGTACTGTATTAGATATTGAAATCCCTGCTGGATTTGATTTTTATAACTCTATAGCAACTAATGTGTTTTTCTTATTAGAGCAACATGGAATTGGAATAGATTATGATAAATTCCTGGAGAACTTTACTCCAAGAGATCCCGTATACAATATTAAGAACAATAAAGTTTTAACCTTTTATAATTTATATAATGCAACTTCTAGACCTACTAATGCTTTCAACAGCGTTAATTTCGCTGCTATACCTAAAAGTGAGCAGCATCGAAACTGTTTCCACCCGACCAATGATTACTTTGTTGAGTTTGATTTTGATGGTTATCACCTTAGGTTACTTTGTAATCAGATTGGATATGAACTTACCCCTGAGTCTGCTCATAAGCAACTAGCAAAACATTACTTTGGAACTGAAGATATTACAGATGAACAGTATATTGAAGCTAAACAAATTAATTTTCAAGCCATATACGGTAAAATACCAGAAGAACATAAAAATTTAAAAATATTTAAATTAATACAGGAATATATTGATAACATGTGGGCAGTCTATAAAGAAATAGGAGTAGTGAGTAATCCTCAATCTGGAAAACCGTTTACTACCAACCTTAAAGACACTCATCCAGCTAAGCTAATGAATTATATGATGCAATCGTTGGAAACCTCAAATAATATTCTTATATTGAAAGAAGTACTGCGATACTTAAGAAATAAAAAGACTAAAATATCGCTTTATACATATGATGCTATCTTATTTGATTTTAGTAAAGAAGACGGCAAAGAGACTTTAAATGAACTGAAAGATATATTAGAAAGCGGTAAAAAATATCCAGTTAAATTTAAGTACAATAAAAATTTAGTTTTGTAGAACAGTTTATATTTATAATAAATGCGAGTAGATACGGATTTTTCAGTCGATTATGATTTCGACGACATTTTTTTAAGTGGTGATATGAGTAACAAATTGTTCTGTACGTTTTCGACCCAAGAGAATTTAGAAAACGTCCTTACTTCAATACAGGAAAGATATAAGATTATATATAATAAGATCTTTGTACTTTATTCTAAAAGTCAAGATGAATATATATGTACTTATAACGTTGATTTCGGTAATGTCTCAGCTTTCTTAGATAATACTATCTTAGTTCATAGAAAGAAAGAAACAAATACCCTCTACACAATCAATGCTCTTAATACACTCATAAAACAGCTCAATGGCGGACAGCTTGACTCTTCTTACAGAATAAATTGGGCGGATTACAGAAACTGTGTACTTTTAACCAAAGGACCAGAATTAAAAAGGATAAATACTAAATTATTTAACATAATAGAGTTGGATAATTGATTTTTTATTCTTATATTAATAGAGTAATACATTTAAAAATTAGTTATATATGGATATTAATGCAATCAAGGCTAAACTAGATGCCTTAAACAACAACGGTCAGGATAGAGAAAAGACTGACTACTCCAAGATTTTTTGGAAACCACAACTGGGCAAACAAACGTTACGTATTGTACCGTCTGCTTTTGACCCTGCATTTCCTTTTAAGGAATTGAAATTTCACTACGGAATCGGAAAGTATCCGATGGTAGCACTATCTAACTTTGGTAAGCAAGACCCTATTGAAGAGTTTGTTAAAGAGTTAAGAAAAACGAATGATAAAGATAACTGGTCTCTATCAGGGAAAATCAGTCCTAAAACTAGGATATTTGCCCCAGTAATCGTTAGAGGAGAGGAGGACAAAGGAGTTCGACTTTGGGGATTCGGAATTACTATTTATAAAGCTTTATTAGCTTTAGCAGAAGATGAAGACATCGGAGATTTTACAGATGTAATCAACGGATGGGATATGGTAGTTGAACAAGCTCAAGGTAACCCTTACCCTGAAACTACAGTTAGAATTAAACCTAAACAAACTCCTTTATCAGATAATAACGATTTAGTGGATACTTGGTTAAAAACTCAACCTAACCCAGTAGAGGTACATAGTCAATATGATTATGACTTTATTAAAAAACAACTTCAAAATTATCTAAACCCAGGTTCAGGAGACGAAACGACTGAAACACCTGCTAAAGATAAACTGCCAGAAAGCTTAGGTCAACAAAAAACGGACTTTACTTTGGAAACAGCTACGGCTGGCAACAAAGACACAGTAAGTAAATTTGATGATCTATTTAACGAATAAACATGGCAAAAAAGAAAGAAGAAGTAAAAGCAAGAGCGACTGCTGCTGTACAGAAGTCGTTTAATTTAGGAAATTTTAAAAAGAAAAAAGGTTTTTCGAATGCTTCCGTAAAGTTTAAAGAACAAGGATGGATTCCTTTATCTAAAGCTTTTCAAGACATTACCTCTCTTCCCGGTATTCCAACTGGTCACATAACTCTTCTGAGAGGACATAGTGATACTGGAAAAACAACAGCTCTAATTGAAGCAGCAGTCAATGCCCAAAAAATGGGTATACTGCCTGTCTTCATCATTACGGAGATGAAATGGTCTTGGGATCATGCTAAAGAAATGGGCTTACAGTTTGAAGAAACTAAAGACGAGCAAGGCAATGTTACGGATTACGAAGGACATTTTCTATATGCAGATAGAGGTCAATTAAATACTATCGAAGATGTAGCAGTTTATATTGCTGATCTTATGGACGAACAAGCTAAAGGTAACTTACCTTATGATATGTGTTTCTTCTGGGATAGTATCGGATCTGTACCTTGTGACTTATCAGTACGTTCTAATAAGAATAACAACGAATGGAATGCTGGTGCGATGTCTACTCAATTTGGTAATAATCTTAACCAAAAGATTCTATTATCTAGAAAAGAGAATTCACCATATACAAATACTATGGTAGCTATTAATAAAGTCTGGACTATGAAACCAGAACACCCTATGGGACAACCTAAATTGCAAAATAAAGGAGGTATGTCTATGTGGTACGATGCTACTCTAGTAATTACTTTTGGTAATATCACCAATCCAGGAACTTCTAAAATTAAAGCAATTAAAAATGGTATGCAAGTTGAGTTTGCTAAACGTACTAACGTTCAAGTAGAGAAAAACCATATCGGAGGAGTACAATCTAGAGGTAGAATTGTAATGACTCAACACGGCTTTATTGAAGATGATAAGAAAGCAATTGATAAGTATAGAGATGCTCATAAAGCTCACTGGCTAAAATTAGTTGGATCTGTAGACTTTGATCTTATTGAAGAAGGAGATTTAGAAGAAACACCAATATCTCCTAATTTACTAGATTAATGGCATACGAAAATATACTTAACAATTTAAAAGAGACCCCACCCCGTGAGTTGAACGATCATATCTTGATCGTAGATGCTATGAATATGTTAATTCGTAGTTTCTCTCTTCTCAAGGCGATGAACCCATCAGGCGCACATATCGGAGGCCTGGTGGGCTTCCTTCGCTCTTTAGGGTATGTTACCAGAATATTTGATCCTACCAGAGTAATTATAGTTTGGGACGGTAAAGGAGGTTCTGCTAATAGAAAGAACATTGACCCTAATTACAAAGCTCAAAGAGCAACCAGTAGAATAACACACTGGGGACTTTACGACAGTAAACAGGAGGAAATGGAAGCTCTTATAGGACAATTGCATAGAACGCAAGACTATCTAGACTGTCTACCAGTACAACAGTTAATGATGGAGAAATTAGAAGCAGACGATATAATAGCATATATTGCCAAAAGAGCTTCAGTAAGTAATGTCAAAAAGTGTACGATTATTTCATCAGATAAGGATTTTTTGCAGTTAGTGGACGATACTGTAGAAGTATATGCACCAATAAAAAAGAAAACCTTTACTGAGAGTAATATATTTGATGAACTTAAGGTATTACCAGAGAATTACAACATAGTTAAAGCGTTATTAGGGGATAATTCCGATAATTTAGCAGGAGTAAAAGGATTAGGTATAAAAACTATACTTTCAGAGTTTCCGAAACTAGCTAAAGAACCTAATATGAGTCTAGAGTACGTATACGATATATGTGCTGAAAAATTAGAAGAGAAAAAGTTTAAGAAAATATTTCCTAAGATAATAACGGAATGGGATAGAGTTGAAACCAACTTTAAACTTATGGACTTGAATGTCTCTGATTTAGACGATAAAGAGAAAGAGTATGTTATGGATGTTCTTAGAGCATCACTTCCGGACTTGCAAACAGGTGCTTTTCTAAGGCAGTTAGAGCAGGATAAAATTGAAGGTATTACAAAAAATACCGAAGGATGGTTGGAGAACTTTAGAGGGCTTACAACAGTAAAATAAACTGCTTTTTTAGTAAACATATACACTAAAACAGTTGCTTATTAAATTAAAATTAACTATATTGAAATAAAGGTTATAATATGACATTAAAGAGTTTACAACAATACGGAAAGGGGTTTCAATTAAAAGTTTTAGGGTCATTATTGACAGATAAAACGTTCTTATTAAACGTAAGAGATGTTTTAACTGAAGACTACTTCGATTCAGATGCACATAAGTGGATTATTAACGAAATTATGAGATATTTCGATAATTACCACACTACTGTGACTATGGATGTTTTGAAAGTAGAGCTTCAAAAACTAGATAACGACATCCTTCAAGTAGCATTAAAAGAGGAATTGAGAAATTCTTATGCTGCTTCCCAAGATGATTTAGAGTACGTTCAAGAAGAGTTTACTAACTTCTGTAAGAATCAAGAAATGAAAGCAGCAATACTTAATTCTGCTGATTTACTTAAAGAAGGTGATTTTGACGGTATCAGAAATGTAGTAGAGAAAGCTATGAAAGCTGGTATGGATAAAAATATTGGACATGAGTATAATAAGGATATAGAAAGTAGATATAGAGAGAACTATAGACCAACTATACCTACTCCTTGGCCGGTTCTTAACGAAGGTATACAAGGTGGTTTTGGACCAGGAGATTTAGCTATTGTATTTGGTAACCCAGGAGGTGGAAAAAGTTGGACTTGTGTAGCAATGGCTGCTCATGCAGTAAAGATGGGTTATAACGTTAATTATTACACTTTAGAATTAGGAGAAGATTATGTCGGTAAACGATTTGATTGTTACTTTACAGGTTACTCTATAGATGAGGTAAATAGCCATAGAAAAGACGTACAGAAAAAAGTTGACGGCTTGAAAGGTAAACTTATAGTAAAAGAATATCCACCTAAAGGAGCAACTGTTAATACTATAAAATCTCATATACAGAAATGTATAGATATGGAACATAAACCAGATTTAATTGTTATTGATTATGTTGATTATTTAAGAGCTCCCTCTAAAGGTAAATTCTCAGAACGTAAAGATGAAATTGACGATGTATTTATCGCTACTAAAGGATTAGCTAAAGAATTCCAGATACCAGTAATTACTCCTTCTCAAGTAAATAGAATGGGTGCTAAGGATTCTGTAATTGAAGGAGATAAAGCTGCTGGTTCGTATGATAAAATGATGGTAGCAGATATGTGTTTCTCTTTATCTAGAATGAAAGAAGATAAAGTGCTAGGTACAGGTCGATGGCATGTTATGAAAAATAGATACGGTATGGACGGGATGACGTATAACCTTAAGATGGATACTAATAATGGACATATTGAATTCGAAGGAAAAGCTGATATGGAAGATCTAGAGCCTAATGCTAATGGCGTTACTTCTACCCATAAAGAGCTTGCAAAGAAATTTTTTAGTGTAGAACAAAGTAATAATGAATAAGAGGCATATTTATAAAAGTATCCTCAAGATCTTTCTGACTGACTCTTGGGGATTCATTGTCTCAACAACCTAATAATATATAAAGATATATGAGTTTACTTAAAGAAAGGGTAGTTTACAAACCGTTTGAATACCCACAAGCATACGATTACTGGCTAAAACAACAACAAGCTCACTGGCTGCATACAGAAGTGCCGATGGCGAACGACGTAACTGATTGGAAGTCTAATATGAAAGACAACGAAAAGAACGTCGTAGGACAGATACTAAAAGGTTTTGCACAAACTGAAACTGTGGTTAATGATTACTGGTCAACACTAGTTACTAAGTGGTTCAGAAAACCTGAAATTATTATGATGGGTACTACTTTAGGGTCTAGTGAAACGATTCATGCTGAAGCATACTCTTTATTAAACGAACAATTAGGATTAGATGACTTCTCAGAATTTTTAGAAGATGAAGCTACTATGGCTAAGATAGAAACGTTAATGAGTGTTAGAGATCACCATGATGGTACCCCTAATTGGCATGAAAGAGCTAAATCATTAGCAATTTTTTCCGCGTTTACAGAAGGAGTTAATTTATTTAGTTCATTTGCAGTCTTATTATCTTTTAAGATGAGAAACAAACTAAAAGGAGTTGGACAGATAGTAGAGTGGTCTGTTAGAGATGAATCATTACATTCTGATGCTGGGTGTTGGTTATTTAGAACCTTAATGAAAGAACATCCAGAATTTAAAACACCTAAGCTTATAGCTGAGATAGAAGAAGCAGCTGAAATGATGATGAGATTAGAGTTTGATTTTATAGATAAAGTATTTGAATTAGGAGACCTAGAAAACTTAACTAAAAATGAGCTTAAAAACTTTATCAAACATAGAATAAATACTAAAATGGCAGATTTAGGTCTTACACCTATCGTACCATCAGAAGATATTGATAAAGGTGCTTTAAAAACTATGAAATGGTTTGATGCAGTTATAGCTGGTAAACAACAGACCGATTTCTTTGCAAGCAGAGTTACAAATTACAGTAAAGGTCATATTGACTGGTCTAACGCATTTTAAAAAAAATTTATGAGCATAATTGTAGATACTTCCTCCTGGGAATCAGGTAAGGATTACCCAGAATGGATGAATGAAATATCAATTGCTACTATATCTAAAGGATACCTTTTAGCAGATGAAACACCAAAAAAAGCTTTTAGAAGAGTTGCTTCTACAGTAGCAAGAAGGTTAGATAGACCGGATTTAGAAAATAAGTTCTTTAGGTATATGTGGAAAGGTTGGTTAAATCTAGCATCACCAGTTTTATCTAATACTGGAACTGATAAAGGACTGCCAATCTCCTGTTTTGGTATTGATACTCCTGACTCTATTAGAGGTATCGGTTTAACTAACGCAGAACTTATGAGATTAACTTCTCTAGGCGGTGGAGTTGGAATCGGTTTAGGTAAAGTCAGAGGAAGAGGTGAAAAAATAGGTAATGGAGTTGGTCAATCAGAAGGTATTGTACCTTGGGCTAAAATTTACGATTCTACTATCATAGCGACTAATCAAGGAGCAGTCAGAAGAGGAGCAGCATCAGTAAACTTAGATATCAATCATCCAGATATAGAGGAGTACCTAGAAATACGTAGACCTAAGGGAGACCCTAACAGACAGTGCCTCAATTTGCATCAATGTGTAAATATAGATGATGCTTTTATGCAACGTTTAGAACATAGAGATGCAGAAGCAATGGAATTATGGATAAAGATTCTTAAATCTAGAATGGAAACCGGAGAACCATATATTATGTTTGGAGATACAGTAAATAATGCAAATCCATTAGCTTATAAGAAAAATAATCTAGATGTTTCTATGACTAATATTTGTTCTGAAATTACTTTACATACTGATGAAGAACATAGCTTTATATGTTGCTTATCTTCAGTTAACCTTACGAAATACCATGAATGGAAAAACTCAGATTTAATTGAGACCGCAGTTTACTTTCTAGACGGAGTATTAGAAGAATTTTTAGCTAAAACATCCGGAAGAGATTCATTGATTAGAGCTCACAGATCAGCTAAAAAAGGAAGAGCAATTGGATTAGGAGTATTAGGTTGGCATACATTACTTCAAAACGAAAGAATTCCATTTACCTCAGTTGCTGCAACATCGCTAACTCACCAGATATTTTCAGATATTAAACAAAAAGCAGAAAATGCTTCTAGAAAATTAGCAAATGAATATGGAGAGCCACTATGGTGTAAGGGAACTGGGATGAGAAATACACATTTGATAGCAGTTGCTCCTACAGTCTCTAACAGCACTATAGCAGGAGGAGTATCTGCGGGTATTGAACCTGTACCTGCTAATGTTTATACTTTTAATTCTGCTAAAGGAACTTTTATTAGAAAGAACTCTGCTTTAGAAAATTATTTAGAAGAATCAGGACATAACACAGAAGAAGTATGGGATCAAATTATGAAAGATAGAGGTTCAATTGCTAACTTACCTGAAGATATAATGCCTGCAGAAGATAAGCCTATATTTTTAACCTTTGCAGAGATTAACCAGCTTCAATTGGTTGAACAAGCTTCTGCCAGACAAAAATATATAGATCAAACACAATCTCTTAATCTAGCATTTGATCCAACAGATAGTCCTAAGTTTATTAACGAAGTACATCAAGCAGCATGGAGATTAGGAGTTAAAACTCTGTACTACCTAAGAACAGATTCAGTAATCAACGGAGATATAGGTAGCAGGACTTCTACGGATTGTTTAAGTTGTGACGGATAAATAATTAAGAATAGTTGGTAAATATAAATTAATTTCATATATTACAGTATGGTACAGGCAATAAAATTTTACGCAGATTGGTGCGGACCTTGTAAGATCTATAACAAAGTATGGACTAAGGTAGAAAGTGAATTAAATGAAAAAGTTGAGTTCAAAAGTATTAATATAGAAAAAGATACTTCGGGTTTAGCAGCAGAGTATAAAGTTAGATCAATACCTTTTACAGTTATTATAAATGAAGAGGGTAAAGCTACAACTAAAACAGGACTAATAAAAGAACAAGAACTCAAAGAATTATTAAAATAAGTAATCAATAAAATAAGTTATATAAATGTTACGTAAACCAGATTCAATCCCTGCTAACGATACTATCGTTCAGGACCCCAGTATGGAACCTTTCTTCATTAGTAAATCCTCAACAGGAGGTTATACCGTATATGAAAGAGTAACCAAAGGAGAGAATAATACAGAGTATATTAAAACTGTATGTTACCCTGCTAATTTTTCTTATGCTCTTAAAAAAGTTGCAGAAGAAAAGTTAAATCAAAAGAAAAGTTATAGTTCTATAAAAGAGTATGTTAATACATACGAAAATATCAGTAAAACTATGACTAATATAATTAATATCTAGCGTTAGCCTATACGTAAAATACCTGGCAAAAATTAAATAAATAAATATGGCACATTGTGTAGTAAGTTTAAGTGGTGGAATGGATAGCAGCACCCTATTGTTAAGAGCTATCGAGAAGTATGATACAGTAACAGGTATCTCATTTGACTACGGTCAAAAACATAAAGTAGAGCTAGAAAGAGCTCAATCATTAATTGATTACCTTGCAAGTAAAGGTCACAAAGTAAATTATCGTCAAATTAAATTAGATGGTTTAGTAGATTTACTAGATTCAGCTTTAGTAGAAGGCGGAGATGATGTACCAGAAGGACATTACGAGCAAGAGAATATGAAAGAAACTGTTGTTCCTAATAGAAATAAAATGTTTGCTTCAATTACACAAGCAGTAGCATTATCTGTAGCAAATAAAACAGAAGGTGTTTGTGATATTGCTTTAGGTATTCATGCTGGTGATCATGCAGTTTACCCTGATTGCAGACAGGAATTTAGAGATGCAGATGATGCAGCTTTTAGAATGGGGAATTGGGATGCTGATAGAGTAGGTTACTTTACTCCTTATTTAGATACTGATAAGTTTGGTATCTTACAAGATGGATTAAATTTATGTGAGGTACTAGATTTAGACTTTGACGAGGTGTATAGAAGAACAAATACCTCTTATAAACCAATGAAAGTTTACAGCAGACCTGAAGCAAATGCTTGGGAATGGTATAGTGATTATAAATCAGCTTCATCAGTAGAACGTATTGAGGCTTTTATTAAATTAGGTAGACCTGATCCTGTTGGATATGCTGATGAAACAGGTGTAGTTAGTTACCAAGTTGCAAAAGCTCATGTTGAAAAAGTACTCGCAGGATATGGCAATTAGTGATCAAACAAACGGAAATACTCAATTAAATTCTGAAAGGAATAAACTTAATAATCGTATAGATAAATTAAGGATGTTGAGTAAAACAAAAAAAGTGAAATGGGACGGTATGAGAAGACACCGTAATATTTAAAATACTAAAAATATAAATTTGCAAAAACAATTAAAAATAGTATTTTGTCTACCGGGACGAACTTTTTCAAATAATTTTTTGACTAGTTGGAGTAATCTTCTACAATACTTACCCAAGTATGGAATTACTCCAATTCTGTCAAATAGTTATAGTCCACTACTATACTACGTTAGAAATCAATGTTTAGGAGGAGCATCAGTTAGAGGTAAAAACCAAATGCCGTTCGATGGTCAAATAGATTACGATTACATAATGTGGATAGATTCAGATATGGTATTTGAAGTTAATGACTTTATTAAGTTACTTAACATGAATAAAGATATTGCTTCCGGAATATACAAAACTCAGAACAATACCAACTACGCTACAGTGGAAAAATGGGACAAAGAGCACTATGCAAAGAATGGTTCTTTTGAATTTTTAGATGATAAGTTAATAAATAAAAGAACTAAACCATTTAAAGTAGAGTATACTGGGTTTGGTTGGGTATTAATTAAAAAAGGTGTATTTGAATCACTAGAGTATCCATGGTTTCAACCTCTTTGGGAAGAATTTAAGGTAGGAGATACTTCATTTAAAGAATTTACTATGGAAGATGTAGCATTCTGTAGAATGATAACAAAAAAAGGTTACGATATATATGTCGATCCAACTTTAATAATAGGACATGAAAAAATGTTGGTTCTTAAATAAAAGTTTCGTATATTGTATAAATATATAGCACAACAGTGTCGTAGCACCACTATAAAAACACGAATATGATAAAAAGAAAAGAAGAAAAAGAAATCCTAGACGAACTATACGACAGAGAAGGTTCGCATTCTACAGGTAAAGAATTTACAGGAATTAAGATCAATGATCATAAAATTCCAGATCCAAAATTACATCAACAAATTAGCTTCATCAAATCAGGTATCCGTATATTAGGGTATGCTGCATTATGGTGGAGTATAGATATAGCTGCTATTTTGCTTATACTATCAGAAATAGTAGGAATAGGAGAAGAATTAGTTTAAAATAAAAATTATGGGAACATACAAATCAACAAAGCTATTTGATAATTACTCAGTAGCACTAAGACAGCATAAAGCTGCACACTCACATTGTGAATTACTTCACGGATATGCTTTAAAATTTAAAGTATGGTTTGAATCTAAAGAACCACTAGAAGAAAATCAATTAGATGAGATGAATTGGATTATGGATTACGGAGGGTTTAAATCAACTGATGCTGAACCAACACCCGGTAATGGTTTAAAAGATTGGATGAACCATATGTGGGATCACACTCTACTAATAGAAAAAGATGATCCTCAATTAGAAACTTTCCAATACATGGAGGAATTAGGACTATGTGCTTTAAGGGTTATGGATTCAATGGGAGCAGAATCTTGTGCTAAATTAGTATTTGATCATTTTAACAAAAGAATGGAACTAACTGGAGGAGGTAGAGTAAAAGTTACCAAAGTTGAATGTTGGGAAGCAGATAAAAATTCATCAATCTACGAGGAGTAGTATTAATATAATAAAAATATATGGCACACAAGCAATTAAAGAGAATAGAAGATTACGATAAAAACCTACCTATCGTAGAAATATATACAGCAGTACAATCAGAAGGTTCAAGAGCAGGTTACCCAACAGTTGTAATAAGAACTACAGGATGTACCCATAGATGTTACTTCGGAGAAGGAGGATGGTGTGATAGTTGGTATACAAGTATACACCCGGAAAAAGGAGACTTCAATTTTAAAGATATAATTGCGATGTACGAAAAGAATCCTCATATAAAAGAGATGATGTTGACAGGAGGTTCTCCTACTATGCATCCAGCTTTAGTAAACGAATTAACACATTTTGCACATGAAAATAATATCTTTATTACTATCGAAACTGAAGGTAGTCATTTCCTACCCACAGATTACCCTATTAATTTGTTATCTATTAGCCCTAAGTTTTCTAATTCTGTTCCAGTCGTTGGAGTAGAAACTCCTCAAGGTGCAATTACAGATGAGAGAATGGTAAAACGTCATAATAAATTTAGACTTAATTATGAGGCAATTAAGCAGTCAATAGAGTATCATTCTGATTTCCATATTAAACCAGTATGGGACGGTAAAGATCAAGAAGCATTAGCTGAAATAATGGACTGTATAAAAACTTTGGATGTTAAATCTGAAAAAGTATGGTTTATGCCTGCAGGAGATTCTAGAGAAGCATTATTTAAATCATACCCAGTATTATTTGATTGGGTTAGAGATAACGGATATAGAATGACTTGGAGACCTCATATTATTGCTTTTGAAGATCAAAGAGAGGTATAATGACTAAAGATGAAGCTTTAGAGGTATTAGAGGAAGTAGCAGAAAACATAAATACTTGCTGTGCTATAACAATGGAACCAGACGAAGTATTAGTATTAATAGATAAATTAAAAAGTTATATAGAAAATGAATGAATCACAATTTATAGAATGGTTACGAGGCTTCACAGAAGGAGTTCACCATTACAATATTACTCCTCAACAATGGGACCACTTAAAAGAGAAGCTACAATCGGTAGGTAGTAAATCTATAGCAAATTACTCTACTGGTAACTGGGTAATGAACCATACATGGCAGTAAAAAAAGTTTTTCTAACGTGGGACGATATCAATAGACTCTTAGATATTATACACGAAAAATGCAAAGGAGAGATAGACTATGTAACAGGAATACCCAGAGGAGGTACCATACTCGCTATTATGTATTCTCATCGATTTGAGATTCCATATATGGAGTATAGAAGTAACCACTATCCTAGGTTATTAATTATAGATGATATAGCAGATAGTGGAGATACAATTTTAAAGTGGAGAGACGAAATGTTTAATCCTAAGTTTGCTACTCTACACTATAAAACATCATCAAAAGCAAAACCAGAATACTATGCAGAAGAAATAGACGATGATTTCGGCTGGGTAGTCTACCCTTGGGAAAAAGAAAATTCAAAACCTATTCAAGATTATTTGGATAATTAAATTAAAAATCGTATATTGTATTAACAAATGAGTCGTAGAACCTCAATAAAACAAATTAAATATTATGCCTAAAAAGTTTATAGACGGAACAGAATTAGTAAAAGCAGGATATGCAAATGGTATATCAAGTCAATTAGCTGCAAAGCAAGAATTAGAAGGACCTGAAGCAAGGTTAACAGAACATGAGAAGCATGTAATTATAGAAAGAGCAGCAAAAGCATACGCAGAGTTTTTAACTGCGTTAGGATGTGATTATAAAGATGATCCTAATTCATCTGATACCCCAATGAGAGTAGCTAAAGCATATGTTAATGATTTATGGGCCGGAAGGTATAACCCTCTAGACCGTATAACAGCATTTCCATCAGACGGATACGACGGTATAGTACAAGAAAGCAATATACCAGTTCAGTCGATGTGTTCACATCATCACCAAACAATCGGTGGTAATGTAAGCATTGCTTATATAGCTTCAGAGGATGGAAAAGTAGTAGGACTATCTAAACTTAATAGGATAGTAGAACAATTCGGTAGAAGAGGAGCTATTCAAGAACAATTAACTGTAGCTATACATAATGCAGTAGATAAGATATGTGAAGGTAATTTAGGAGTTGCAGTAATGATATCAGCTACCCATAACTGTGTTAGCTGTAGAGGAGTTAAGCATAGAGGAGCATCAATGCAAACTGCTAAACTAACAGGAGCGTTCTTAAACGAAGATTCAGCAAAAGCAGAGTTCTATAAGAATATAGAATTAGCAAGTATTTGTAAACATTAATAAATAATATAATTATGACAAACTATTGGCAAGTTACTACCCAGTTCGAAAGAGAAAACGATAGAGGTAGAGTACAGAAAGTAAAAGAAATATATTTAGTAGATGCTATGACTGGAACAGAAGCAGAAGCTAAAACGTATAAAATGCTAGAGGAGTTAGGTGAAACTAGTTTTAAGATTATAAGCCTTGCAGAATCTAGAATAATTAAAGTATATTAAAATGGGAAAACAGTTATCACTTTTTGTAGAAGAGAATTATAAAGTACCATCTTCTCCTTCAGTACCTTTTGTAGATGAAGTTGAGATATTTAACGATACTTTTAGTAAACCAAATAATTATGAACCAAACATACCAGAAAAAAAAGAGTGGCAGTTCGTTTACGATTTCATCCTTGAAGAGCTCGAAGAGTATAGAGAGGCTTGCGAAAACGGAGACATTGTGGAAGTTTTGGATGCTTTGTGCGACATTGCTTATGTTTCCCTTGGGAACGGTGTTATGTTACACGGCCTTAAGGATAAGATATGGCCAGCATATCAAGAAGTACAAGCGAGCAATATGTCTAAAGCTTGTAAAACTGAAGAAGAGGCCATACGCAGTGTCAGCAAAAGAGCTGAGGAACAAGGTGAGGCCTGTCATTTTGAAAAAATCGAGGAGGGACGGTACATTGTTTATCGAACAAGAGATAAAAAAGTAATGAAAAGTATTAATTACTTTAGACCTAACTTAAAAAAATTCTTTTAATATGGCAATCAATCTAGACGAAAACGCTTTCTTTGATTTTGAAAGTAAACTGCAGGTAGTACCATTATCTGTAGCTAAACAAGCAGTAGAAGAAGCAATAGAAGCTGCTCAAATAAAACAATTAGACGCAGCAATAGCTACTCTTTCAGAAGAATTAACTAGCTTACAACCAGACTTAAGTCAATTAGACGATTCAAATTTAGATAGTAATATATGATAAAAATAGCACACGAAAGTCCCAAAGAGGTATTTGAAGAAGTTCAAAAACTTACTGATTATGATTATGCTTTAGTTCATTTATTTGAGGAAGATGAAGCATACCTCAATCAATTTAAAAGAGCTAGAGACAAAGGTAGAGAGATTATACTAGATAACTCTATTTTCGAATTAGAAGAAGCTTTTGATGCTGCGAAGTTTGATAAATGGGTAAAAGACTTTAGACCTTCATGGTACATTGTTCCTGATGCTTTAGAAGACGCTACTAAAACTTGCGATCAAATGGAAGATTGGAATAATAAAGGTCTTGGATACGAAGGAAGTGGAAAGATAGGAGTAGTTCAAGGTAAGACTTATGATGAAATAGTAGATTGCTATAACTATATGAATAAATCAGCAGATGTAGATATGATAGCTATATCATTTGATTATTCGTATTACAGCACTTCTGTACCTCATGCTAACAAGTATGTTAGTTGGATGCTAGGACGTGTTAAGTTACTGGGAGATTTACTTAAAGACGGTATAATTAATAAACATAAACCTCATCATTTACTAGGTTGTGGGCTACCTCAAGAATTTAGCTTCTACAAGCATTCAGATTATGATTGGATTTATTCACTAGATACATCTAACCCTGTTGTTCACGGAATAAAAGGTATAACATATGGTTCAGATGGACTTTGGTCTAAAGAAAGACAAAAACTATTCGAACTAATAAACTCAGATATTGATATGAAGCAATTAGGAACGATTAAAAACAATATACAGAAATTTAAATGGTTTACGAATGGCAACTAAACCTTGGATAGCATTCTTTAGTCAGACTGGTAGTGAGATAGCTGATTTAGCTAAGTCACTTGGTAAATGGCCTGATAGAATTTATACTAACGAGAGACCTGAAAGACTTAGAGAGATAGATCCTAGAATAGTAGAAAATGGTTTTTTCACTTTAAATAATAAACCTACTTTAGAGGATTATGAAGAAATACTAGTATATTTTCCGGAAGCAATAATTACCTTACATGGTTGGTTACGTATTATGCCGAAAGAAGTATGCGAAAAGTTCTCTATCTTTAACGGACATCCAGGTCTTATAACTGAATACCCAGAACTTAAAGGAAAAGATCCACAGATTAGAGCATTTGAAGGAAAATACCCAGTTATGGGATGTGTTCTTCATAAAGTTGATGCAGGGGTAGATGAAGGTAAGATACTAGCAGAAGAAAGATTCAATGCTTTTAACATTACAGAAGAAGAAATGTGGGGGGTATTTAAAGATAGATCATTATATATGTGGACTATATTTCTAAAGAAAGTATTTGGTTTATAACATTTTTTTTCTTATATTAAATAAAAGGTTATTAAATGATTAAACGTATCGCATTAGTAGGAGCAAGTAGTACAGGTAAGACTACTGTTTATGAACTACTTAAAAATAAATTACCTAAATATGAATTCGTAAACGAATCTACTAGAACTGTAGGTAGTTACGGATTTCCTATCAATGAAGAAGGTACTTGTGCTACTCAGCTAGCTATTAGTAGTTTCCATTTAGAAGCTTTACTCCAACCTTATAACTTAGTTTTAGATAGATGTTATATGGATGTTGTAGTCTATACTAAATTTATGAAAGGAGTAACTTCGCATACTTACAATTATATAGAAGATACTTGGAATAGAGTAAAAAATGAATATACTCATTATATTTATTTTCCTATTGAATTTGAATCTGTGGATGATGGAGTAAGAAGTATAAGTGAAGAGTGGAGAAAAGAAATAGACGATGAGTTTAAAGCAGTACTAGATGGAGTACGTCAACCTTACTTAACTATAACTGGCTCTCCTATGCAAAGAGTAGAACAAATAATGAAATTTATAAATTAAAATATGAAATATATAATAGCACTTTTATTTTCAGTATCATCTGTCGCTCAAATAGTAGATAATGGTCTTTATACTGTAGAATACAGTGAAGAATACCAACAACCTCTTTGGGTTGAATATACTGTAAAATGTCCTAACGGCAAAGCATCACGACAAGGTATGGATTTCTGGGTACCCAAAGATATTAAAACCTCAGATAATGAGGATTATAGAAATAATATATACGACAAAGGTCATCTAGCTCCAGCAGCAGCCTTTAGTTGTGATAAAGAAACATTACTCAAAACCTTTTCTTATATCAACTCTGCTTTACAGCATGAAGGATTGAATAGAGGTCAATGGAGTAAATTAGAGTCTTTTGAAAGAGACGCAGCAAACTTTTTTGGAAAAGAAGTTAAAGTGAGAGTAGAAGTCCTATTTGAAGGGAAGTTAGAAGTATTACCAACTGGTGCTACTATCCCTTCAGGATTTCGAAAAATCATTACTATAGGTGATGTAACTAAATCGTTTGTATTTCCGAACTCGGATACAAAAGGAACAAAGTGGATTGATTATATTAATAAATAAAAACAAATGGCAGAAGTAAAAAATTATCAAGCAGTAGTAGACATAGCGTCTAAACATTTAGGTAAAGTAGGAGGAGACGGGTATAAAGATACTTACGCTCCTGAATTACTAGTTAAGGTACCAAGGTATTTAAACAGAGAAGGATACGGATTAACTGATAAAAGCTTTGTAGGAGTAGATACTTGGAATTGTTATGAAGTATCAGCTATTACAACTAAAGGTCAACCTGTAGCCGGTATGTTAAAAATAGTCTGTCCTTCCAATTCAGAATTTCACGTAGAATCTAAATCTATTAAGTTATATTTAAATTCTTTCAATATGACTAGATTAGGAGACTGTGCAGCAGATTGTATGGCTGTGATAGAAGCTAAAGTTAAAGAAGACTTAGATAAATTATTAGAAACAAGTACGACTGTAAGTTTCTATAGTGATATAGATGACGGTAAAGCATTATCATTTGAAGGGTATCAAGATCTAGGAGATATAGCAGATTTAGACTTAATAGATTTTACTGCTTTTTCATCTGATGCTTCTCAATTGGAAACTGAAACTGTAGTTAAAGAATCTAAAGAAATTAAGTTAAAATCAAACTTACTAAGATCTAACTGTAGAGTTACTAATCAGCCAGATTGGGGAGATGTTTTTATTAGAATGAATGGTAAAAATATTCCTTCTCCTGAGTCAATAGCTAAGTATATAGTATCTCATAGAACTGTTAGCCATTTTCATGAAGAGATATGCGAGATGGTGTTTAAACATTTAACGGATGCTTATCAACCAGACGACTTAATGGTAGCATGTTTATATACTAGACGAGGCGGTTTAGATATTAACCCTATTAGAGCTACGCATTCAAGATTTATACCAGATTTCTTTACACATACAGATTATAGAATTGAAAAAACTTTGAGACAATAGTATGGAAAATATAAAATTACAAGAAGAACTCGCTAGTTTAAAATTTGATGGAAAATCGGTATTAGATGCAACATTTTCACTTTATGATTACTTAGGACAAAAAGCAGGTCCAGAATTAGGTAAAGATGTATACAAAACAGCATTAATACTTAAAGAACCAGTTGGAGTAAGAGAGATAAGTAATAAAGCTTACACAGGTAAGGTAATGTTATATAGAAAAGAATTCTTAAAAGAGTATTTTGATGCAAAAAGAAATAGTAGAGCATAACGAACTTATAGCAAAAAGAGTACCACCTGGAGACAAATGGGAACTAGTCATTGATAAGGAAAACCTTATTGATGGCTTAGTACCTACCCTCACTCAATATATGCGTAAAACTAAATTTAAAGGTCACTATAGATTAGAACCTTTGAATGGTAAATTATTCGCTATAAAGACTGAAGAGGTTACTATAGAAGAACCAGAACCAGAAAAGTTCGATCTTTACGGAGAATATTAGGGCAAAAGTTGTTTCCTATTGTTATTTTTCGTATATTAAGGTATATTAATAAAACAATAAAGGTTATGATGAGTCCAGAAAGTTTATACATTGCAGAGCAAGAGTATTTCAAGTTTGAAGAGATTATGAATACAAAAGAATACCTCACACAAGAGGAGTATGACTTTTGTTTTGCATATGATAAAAGTATTAGAGAAGATACTTCGTACATTGGAGATTACAGTAAATTTGGTGATTATTTAAACCTAAGAGTCTATTCAGAAGCTGAACATCATGCTTCTCAGTATAGAATGGAATGTGGAATTTAAAAAAAGTAAAATGAAACACCCAGGATATTCAAAAGCAAAGAACCAATATGCCCAAAGGACAGATACTAAATTATCATCTTCAGGCAAAAAGGCATTCAAAGAAGAAATGAAACGGTTTAACGAAAGATTAAAAAAACTAACATCGAGATGATACCAAAGAATTTCAAGTATTTAGATTCATTTGTACTCCCTAGAAATCTGGAAAAAAGCAACAGAGCTCTAAATCAACATATCACAGAGGATATAAGATATAAGTACTTTTTAAAACTTAAAAACAGGAGAGATCTAATTGACCGTCTAACCTACAAACCAGAAGATTTTCCTGTTATGAGATTGATATACATCTTAGTATGGAAATCCCCTTCCGGAACAAAACAAAAATTTAAAGTTGGTCAATCTCAAAAATGCTTTCAACGTATAGGTAGTAATTATTTAGCAGGATCTGGAGCAAACACAGGATGGCTCTCCCCAGCAATGTATGCATTCCTAAAGGAATACGGAGGAGAATTTGAGATTTATTATAGAGGGTTTGATGATAAAGTTACAAAGATGGACGACGATATAGAAGTTCAGTATACTCCTAGATTAGACACTATAGAAAAACACTACCAAGAGAAATTAAATATTAAAGATGGAAAGAAAGCTGTTCAAGAATTTTTTAGTCTGAATAATTTTTCTTATATTATTAAATAAATAAAACGGTTATATATGCAATTAGAAAAAAAGTACTATACGGTTCAAGATGAAGAGACCTTAAAATTACTTCATCAACATATCTTAGACTCAGATGTAATAGCAGTCGATACGGAGACTACCGGACTTAACCCTCGTAAGAATAAAATTATTGGTTGGTCTGTTTCTGGAGACGAAGGAGTAGGTTTTTACTTACCTACCTTAGTTTTTGATTATGAGAAAGATGAGTTAGTACTACAAGAAATAAACGGCAAATCTACTGAGGTTATATCTAGAAATTTACTAAAATTACTTATAGGTAAAAAATTAGTATTTCATAATGCCTCTTTTGATGTTCAGTTTATAAAGAACTATTTTGGAGTTGATTTACTACCTAGTGTATACGTAGATACTGGACTATTAGTTCATACTGTATACGAAGAAGGAGCCTTTGGCTATGGTAATCCTTTCGGGTTAAAGTCTATTGCTATAATGAATCAAAAAGAGCTTGGTTTAGACGTAGAAGAAGCAGCTAATAAAGAACAAATAGAACTTAAAGAATCAATAAAAAATAATGGAGGATCAACTACTAAAGCGTTATATGAAATATTTAAAGCTGACTTGGATATTCTTAGTAAATATGCTTCTGCTGATACCGATCTTACTTTACGTATATGTAATCTATACCTTGGAAAACTTAAAGAAGAAGGACTAGAGAAGTTTTTCTTTGAAGATGAAGTAATGCCTATCTACCGTGAAGTAACTGTACCTATGGAAGCTTGTGGAGTAGATTTAGATATAGAACTAATTGAAAAAGTTCATGGTGAGATTATAGAAGATCAAAAAAATAATAAGGAAATAGTAATGAAGTCTCTATTAGAGATACCTGAAGTTAAAGAGTGGATTATGGATACAGCTTTTAAAGAGTATCCACCTTCTCATAAAGGTAACTGGGCTCAAAGGTTAGCTGAAAGGTATTCATTAAATTTACCTAAATCTGAGAAGACAGGTAAGTATTCTGTAACTCAAAAAAATATAGAAGCTTTAGAAGAATCTCCAGCTAAAAATTACCTATTAACAGGTAATATAGAACTACTAGATGAAATTGAAGTAGCTAGAATTTCTATGACTATGTGGAAGGAATCGAATGATGGTGACTATATTAATATTCAATCTAAAAAGCAGTTAGGTGAGATCGTATTTAAGTATATGGGTATTACTCCTAAAGTAGCAGGATCGAATACTAAATCTGGTAGAGCTAAGTTCGATATGGATATGATTAAGGATTTATCTAAAGACTACCCTTGGGCAGAAAACTTAAGAGTATATAATAGATTACTTAAAATAAAGTCTACCTATGTAGATAGATTTAGAGATCGTCAGGAAGATGGTAGATACTATTTTTACTTTAAGCAAAACGGTACTGTATCTGGTCGTTATGGATCTGATGCTCAACAACTACCTAAACCTCTAGAAGAAGGAGAAGAAGCTCCTATCATTATGAAGTATGTAAACGTAGTAAGAAAGTTTCTTATTGCCGGAAATGGTAGAAAGGTTATTGATGCCGATTACGAATCTTTGGAACCTCACTGCTTTGCCTCAGTAACAGGAGATAAAGCTTTACAAGAGATCTTTAATAAGAACTGGGATTTTTATTCTACTGTTGCTATTAAAACTGAAAAGCTAAACGAAGATACTACTAGATTTCCTAACGGAGTCTCAGCTGATAAAAGTGCTCCTAACTACCTAAAGAAACTAGATGCTCCAGCTCGTAATAAAGCAAAAGCTTATTCATTAGGTATTGCATATGGTATGGAAGCTTATGCGTTAAAAATGACTTTAGGAGTAGATCAGAAAACTGCTGAACGTTTAGTTCAAGGTTACCTAGATGGATTCCCTCAGCTAAAAGAATGGAGAGAGAATTCTAGACTTCAAGTCAAAGCTCATGGTTATATTAAAAACTATGTAGGACGAGTTAGACATCTACCTAAAGTTCAAAAGACCTATATTAAGTTTCAAGATAAGATGATGGATTGGAGATTCAGAAAGGAACTAGAAAGGACTTACGGTAAAGATATAGTTTTAAAAGCGTATAGAGATTATAGAAACGGACTTAATAACTGTCTTAACTTCCAATTGCAGTCTTTAGCAGCAGCGGTAGTAAATAGAGCAGCGTTAAAGATTAATCAAAAAGCTAAAGAGTTAAACATCGATGCTATATGTCAGGCTCAAGTGCATGATCAACTGATAGTTAATATAGCTGAAAAAGACGCAGAAATGTTTGCTCCTTACGTTCAAGAGATTATGGAGAATACTACCAAACTACCTGGAGTTACTTTAAAAGCACCACCAGAGATTGCTAATAATTGGGCAGAAGGTCATTAAAACGAATTTAACCTATATTTATATAAGATGAAAGATCAACTTGAGAGCGATTTTTTATTACATTAACCGACGATCTTAGGACGTCATAAACTTAAAATGATATGAGTACATTAGAATTATTAAACAACAACCCTTTTGACATACTTGTCAGAAATTTTTTACAGTCACAAGGACACTTCCGTCCTTTAGAAGAATCCAAAGTTCCACATCCTGTTGATATTTACGAAGCACCTAACGGTATTGGTATAGATATTGCTTGTACAGGAATCGATAAAGAGGACATTGAGATTCAAATCCAAGGAAACATTCTTAGAGTAATTTACGATAAACCTAAAACAGAGCTTGATAGTAAGTTTTACCATAGAGGTATTGCTAAACGAGCATTTAATTTAGGTTGGAAAATCGATAGCAAGTTCCAATTGAATAAAGCAGAAGCTTCATTCGAAAACGGACTTCTTCGTATTAGTATACCTTTCAGTAAAGGTTCAGAGTTAAAGACTTTGAAAATTAAATAGGTTTTTTTACGCTCTCAAGTTTGATCTTATCATTATTATTCTTATATTAATATAAATAAACAAAGTTATATATGTCAAAAACACTTACACCGTTCAATGATAGAGTTATTATAAAGCCTATCGAAGAAGACGAACAAATGTACGGTAACATAGTTATTCCTGATTTAGGAAAAGAGAGACCAGAAATGGGAGAAGTTATCGCTACAGGACCTGGCCGACAGACCGAGTTCGGACAATTTATTAGAGTTAATGCTAAAGTAGGAGATATCGTACTAATACCAAAAATTGGTTCTATTAGAATTGATTTTGAAGGTACTGAATACTTCATAACAGCAGACAAGGAAATTTTAGCATCAATTAAACCAGAAAGTAATGAGTAAAAAATTAGTTTTTTCAAAAGAGGCTAGACATAAACTAGCGGACGGAGTAGATAAATTAGCAGAAGCTGTTACGGCTACATTAGGACCCTCAGGAAGGAATGTAATTATCGAACAAGAACAAGGTAACCCTATCTCTACTAAAGACGGAGTTACAGTTGCAAAAGCAATTGAACTAAAAAGTAAAGTAGAGAATATAGGAGCACAAATTGTTAAACAAGCAGCTATTAAAACTGCAGATCAAGCAGGAGATGGTACTACAACATCTACATTATTAGCACAATCAATCCTTACAGAAGGGATAGATAGACTTAAAAAAAGTGCTAATGCAGTTGATATCAAAAGAGGTATTGACTCTGCAGTAAAAGATGTAGTAACTTATTTAAAAGAAGAATCAAAAGATATCACGGATGAAGAGCAGCTCAAGCAAGTAGCTACGATATCTGCCAATAACGACACAGAAGTAGGTGAGTTAATTTCCACAGCCATGGATAAAGTAGGCAGAGACGGTGTAGTCACGATTGAGGAATCCCGAACAGGAGAAACCTACCTAGAAACGGTAGAAGGAATGCAATTTAGCAGAGGTTATAAGTCTCCATATTTTGTTACGGACAATTCGTCAATGCAGGCTGTTCTTCAATCTCCGTTGATATTAATTACAGACAAAAGGCTTAATCAAGTTAAGGAGTTACTTCCTATCTTAGAAGCATGTTCTAGTCAGAACAAGAGTCTTCTTATCATTGCAGATGATATTGGAGGAGAGGCGTTGTCTACCTTAGTAGTTAATAAGATGAGAGGTAATCTATCTGTAGCAGCTGTAAATGCTCCTGAGTTTGGAGACAGAAAGAAAGCAGTATTAGAAGATATTGCAGTACTAACAGGAGGTACAGTAGTATCAACAGAAAGAGGTATGAAATTAGAGAAATTTAACTCTGATTGGTTTGGTGAAGCTAAGAAAGTAACTATCACTAAAGACTCTACTACCATTATTGATGCTAAAGGAGAAGAAGAATCTATTACAAAAAGAGTAGAAGAGATTAAAACTCAAATTGATGATAGTAAATCTCCATATGAAATCGAAACACTTCAAGATAGATTGGCTAGATTTATTGGAGGAGTAGCAATTGTATTTGTAGGAGGTCATACTGAAGTTGAAATGAAAGAGAAAAAGGATAGAGTTGACGATGCACTCCATGCTACAAAAGCAGCCTTAGAGGAAGGTATTTTACCTGGAGGAGGTATAGCATTATTAAACTCTGCTCTAAGACTCACAGACCTAATAGGAGATCAACCTTACGAATATCATACAGGATACGAAATTGTAATCTCAGCTATTGAAAGACCTTTCTATAAAATCCTTCTTAATGCAGGATACACTAACGATGATATAGGAGGTATAGAAGAACACATTAAAGAAGAGGGAGACTTCTGGTCAGGTTATAACCCTAGAGACGAAAAATATGTAAATATGTTCGCATCTGGTATTATCGACCCAACTAAAGTAACCCGACTAGCTCTAGAGAATGCTGCATCTGTAGCTAGTACAATGTTAATAACCGAAGCAGTAATATCAAATCGGAAAGAGGAGGATAAAACAAATGGAATAGATCCTTCTATGATGATGTAAAATTAAAAATTATGAACAAACAAGAATTATTTGAACAAATTGCAGAACAGTTTGCAACGTTACAGGAGAACCATGAAGGTTCAACAAAAGCTTCACAAGCAAGAGCTCGTAAAGCAGCAGGAGAGATTAAGAAATTAATCACACCTTATAAGAAAGCGAACATGGACGCAACGAGGTAGGGGGGCGTTTCTCTTAACCGACGAAGTCGCCACGCGCGAATTTAGAAGGCCCTTCCGGAAACGGAGGGGTTTTTTATTGGAAATATATGGTGATATAGTTGCATATGAACTTTATTATTCATATATTAAGGTAAGTTAGTTAAGGTAAGTAAGTCGGTAAGGAGTAGTCCGGCGTAAAGTACCCCAAGAGCTTAAAAGAAATTTCCGGTAATCTTAATTGCATCCGGTTGCAGTACACTACTTAACAACACGAGCCCGGCAGACGTGCCGGGTTTTTTATTGTGGAATTCTTGCCTATATGCGTAATTTTTCTTATATTGTAGTATAAATAATAATCAAAGTTATGAGCGATTCAATCAAAAAGTATAATGAGTTAGTAAGCGAAGGAAAAATCGTGCCGAAGGAAGGTACAACTAACGGCCCTTTAGAGCTTACCTTAGAAGAGAAAGAACAAGCATATAGACTATTAACTGAGTATGATGGTAAAATAATAAAGTATGCTTTTAATCGTTTAATGTTTGGATAATTGCCAAAAATTTCTTATATTGTAGTATATGCAAGTAAACTTACCTTATAGTCCTAGATGGTCTAAGACCTGGATAGAGAAAAAACTTAGTAAGAACTATTTCAAAAAACCTTATGATAGGTTTATGTGGTGGAGGAGTTATACGCCTAAGAATAAGCCGTTGACTGCTCGTCATAGTTTTATAGATAGAATACTAAATGGAGACTTTGAACCAGGTCCTTACCTGCTTGAAGTAGAATTAGTTTACCATACTATTAATGATAAGTATATTGAGAATACTACTCAGAGTGGAGAGATAGATCATGGTAAGTTTCATAACGAAACGTCTATTGATAGAGCTAGGAAGAAAAGGCTTGTAGAAGATCATGAGAAGGAAGAAGCTAGGAAGCTAATGGAGATTAGAAACCTATTTGTAAAGGAGTTTGTAATGACTAAAGAAGAGTACGAAGAAGAAGTAATAGAGTCTTCTGGTACCATAACCGAATTCTATTTTGAAATGGAGGAAAAATATGGAAAAAGAACTAAGAGACTTAGGAATGTTTCGTAATACCCCTCTATTTATATATAGATATATATCAATAAATACTAATTAACAAAACAGTTTATGACAACAATTACAGTTATTATAGCATTATTGCTCGTAGCAGCAGGAGTGACTATTTACTTGGTAAAACAAGGAAAGATTAAAGATTCAGATGGAGATTATATTCCAGATGTAGTCGAAGACGCAGTAGAAGATGTTAAAGAATTTGCTGAAGATGTAAAAGCAACAGCAAAAGAAGTGAAAAGAAGAGCAGAAGCAGCTAAAAAAGAAATTGCAGATGTAATCGAAGAAGTTAAAGATGTAAAAGACGCTTTAAAAGGAAAGATTACAAAAAGCAAATTAAGAGCAATGACTAAAAAAGATTTACTAGCACATGCTCAAAATGATTTAGGAGAAAAATTAGATTCAGGATTATCTAAAACTAACCTTATAAATCAAATTTATTCAATTCACCACTCTAAATAATGCAACAAACACCAAATGTCGACATCAAACAAACAACAGGAGTTACCTGTGACGAATGTGGAGGAGCCTACTTTGATCAAGGACTCGTCCTTAGAAAAGCATCAGGAATCCTTACAGGAACAGGAAAAACAACTTACATTCCAATCCCAGTCTTTAACTGTAGAAAATGCGGACACTGCAACGCAGAGTTTCTACCAAAAGAGATCGAAGATCTTGGGTAAGTTTTATTCCGGAATCCAAGGTGAAATTTATGATTGAATTAACGGGGCTTTTTGCTCCGTTTTTTTTTGTTTCGTTTTCGAGTTGTATTTATTATAAATGAGTTACATCTAATTAAGTTACATTATGAAAAAATTTAAATCAATTTGTATGAAATTTGGTAACATATTTAAAGACAATAATGATATCAACGAAAAATCTGTCGTTGGTTTTGCTGCATTCGCAGTAATGGTACTATTTGCTTCGGCAGATATTATAACAGGATTTATAGGTAGAGACTTGGTAATACAGGAATTTATTTATGACTCTTTCTTATTCATTACATTAGGCTGTTTCGGTATCGCAGAAGCAGGGAAGATCTTTGGCGGTAAAAAAGGAGAGTAATACTCCTCAGTTATATCTAATAGTTCCCCTAACAATAGTTTCTTATAAGCGTTACCTTTTAAAGGTTTTAGTAATTTTTTAAATAAAGACTTTGAAAATTGCTACTCTTAACGTAATCAAAATATTCGTTATTTGTATCTTGTTACTGCTTCCAACAGGTTCTAACAAAGAGGTACAGATAGACGGCCAGGATCTTATTATGGTCGGTGAAGTCACCAACGAAATCAGAATGGGCAAGTTTGCAGGTAATAGAAACCTGGCAATGGGTGTCCGAAATATACTAGAAGAATTATTAATGGATCTAGATTATGATCTATCAGACCAAGCATCTACTAAGGTAAATGTTAGATTGGTCTTTTTTGATATAAAAAATATTGGGAATAATATAGGTATTCTCCACAAAGATGTATCACTGACGCAGATAATAGCAATAGGTGAATTAGAAGTCAAAGGTAAGGTTAAAAAGAGAACTACTCAAAAAGGTACGAGTAAGACTATTTCTACCAGCACCCTTGTAGTTACAGAAGATGGAACATTTAACCAACAAACAGCAAGCATAGCTTTAAAAAAGGTATGTGAAAAAATTATTAAAAACTTATTATGAGAAAATTACTCTTATTATTATTAGTACCTATGTTAACTGTAGGTCAAGATCTTAAATTAGATCACAGTTATACCGATACAGCACCTTTTATAGTAGGGGATACTATAACAGTTAAATTTAACACACTCAGTGACAGTGATGCAGATGTTTATTTTATGTTATTTGATTATCAATACAATAATAAATTATTACAGAAAATAGATCATACTTTTAAACTTCCTGATAATTCATCAGCTAATAAGAATTTAACTCACTGGGATGGTTACTCTTTTAACGTCTTAACTCAATTTGCTGGAGTTGCTCAATCACCTGCAGATTTAGATTTTCAATATAAAGAAGGTTGGTTAAATCGCGGTAACGGCTCTTACAGTACTAGTAACGATTGGTCAGTAGAAAGAATTACAATTCAAGAAGCAAACACAGCTATATCTCATGGAGAAACTTTATTAGAGGTAAGATTTAAAATTAAAGACAGACAAGGGACTGGCTATGATGACTATACTGAACTAACTAGATTATCATGGATGAAAGCAACAGATAATACTTCCACAGCAGACACCAACTTATACGAAGTAGGAGTAGGTCCTTCAGGTATAAACCTAAATATAGAAAATCAAGGAGCAGTAACAGGTGTAAATGCAGGTACCGTTACATTAAATCTAAACTCAGAAGCTAAAGCAGATTATGCTACAGATTTTACGTATAAAATATATGCTGCAAATGGAGTAAACGGTAAAACTGGAGAAGCTCTTCTTACTGGTAATGTAGATGCAAATGGACAAATGATATTTGCTGGAGGAGATTTATCGATAGGAGAGAGTTACTACTTAGAATTAGGAGTTAGTGATCAAGCAGACTGGTTGGACGATGTCATTACAGTAACAGACGTATATATAATATTTCAACAGGCAATCGCAGCATCAAGCGGCGGTTCCGGACCAGGAGCAGGATCTAGTAATACATTTGATTACAGTATACAGTACCTTCTAGGTGAATTGACAAACAGCGGTAACATAGACTTTGATGATTCATATGAGGCATTAGGTCATATTCAGGGAGTAGAAGGACTAAGTGAATGGTTTACATCAGATACTAACGGAGCAAAAGATGTCTGGGGTAGAGTAGAAAATTTAGGGGTATCAACAGACGATTATTACTTTGGTCAAAACTTTATTTTTACACCTACAGATGGTACTAAGATTTTTAACTTCGGGCATGCATTAATAGGAGATGTAGATTTTTCACATTCATATACCCCAACAGCAGAATCATCTGCTTTATCAACATCTTCAGCTAGAATGTCTTTAACTACTAAAGCACTTCAAACACCTACAACTGCTAATTTAGATATTAATACTGAATTGATAGAAGGGAAAGTACATTTATCTATAAACATAGAAGAAGAGGATTTAATCGGGGCACAGTTTAGTGTTAAGTATGATGAAACTATTCTAACTTTAGACAATGCTATATTCGATACAGGTAATGAAATGACAAACTTTGCTAATCATAGAGAGCAAGATGCGACTGTAAGTGTAGGTTCATTAGATCAATCAGCAGAAGTAACCATAAAAACAGGAGTAGCTTACAAACTAATATTTACACCTAATGAGGAATTAAATAACACATCAGGGTTAATAACATTTAGTTTCACTGAAGCTGTTAAACAGGATGGTTCAAAAGTAATTTTTAATATACAATAAGATAAAAACATGAAAAAATTAATTATAAGTTTAGTAGTACTGACTCTTTTAGGATGTGTAAGAGATGAGGATTTTATAGTAGAACCGGTACAAGAAGTACCTCAAGCATTGATGATGGATGAATTAGTTGGTATCAAATTAGAAAATAATATAGTAACTGAAAGAGTTGCAATGAATGTTAAATTACCTGCAGATGGAGTTTATAGAGTTAAAATTAGACATTCAATGACCAATGAATTAATCTCTCAAGAAAAACTAAATGGTACCGAAGGGGATAATATTTTAAAAGTATATGTAAGCACTCTAGATAAAAGTGCGTACCTATTGGAATTAACAAGTGAGTTCCATATTGTTTTAGGTAGAACATCATTTGTAGTAAAGTAATAAATAATGTCAGAAGAAAAAAAAGAAGGCTTCTTTAGCCAAATTAAAAATCAAATAGTCGCTACTATAGGTATAGTAATAACTGCAGGAGGTGGTTTACTAGTTACTAATATGGAAGCTATATTTAACCCAACAGAAGAACCTCCAATGATGGAACAAACCATCTCAGTTCCAAAAAATAGTATTAAAGATACTTTAGTAATAACAAAAACTATTATTCAACCTGTAGTTAAACCTAAAGTAGAAAAAAAGAAAGAGGTAGAAGAAACAATGGACTGGTAAACTTTTTAATTATGAAAAATAAATTTAATAAATGGTGGAAAGTATGGGGACAAATAATAGGCTTTATGGGTATAGTAATATACCTTAATGTTTATTTTTTAGCTCTAGGTCAAGAAATGCAGGAAAATAAATTATTAGCAGCAGGATGGTTAGCTAGCTTTGTAATACTTTGCACATGGTATGCATGGCAAATGAAAAAACATGGTTGGAGACTTCCAGAAGATATAAAGAACACACATTAATAATAATAATGAATATTTTTAAAGAAAGAATGCATCCAAATAAGTATATGAATATCTTGCTCAAAGTATGGTCAGGTTCATTACTTGCTTTAGCTATTCTAGGATTGATAGGATTACTATATCATATATGTACTAACCCTGAATCAGTTAGCACCGCAACATTTGGAATATTTGATACATTAGGATAATATGAAAAACATTTTAGCACTATTAGTAACACTCTTGGTATATACTTTTTCCTACGGACAAACTGTTGGTAAAATAAAAGCAGAAACATACCAAGCTGAATTTGAAAAAAAGAAATCAATTGATGATGTCTCTGATTATTATGGAGATATGATACCAATTGCTTTATTAAAAATCTCCGCATCGGATGAGGTTTACGAAATGTGGCCTGAATTAAAAGATGCACGTATAGGTTTAGGAGTAACAAATATGGTAATAGAGTACTTAGATTGGACGAATCGTTTTGAATTTGTTGAAGAGAAATCAGCAATAAAAGACAGAATGAAAACACAGTGGGTAGCTTCGAGAAAAGGAATATCTCAGAATGAAGTGTACGGTGTAGGGAAGATAATGTTAGCTAAGTACTTTGTAACTATAGAGATATATGACTTCTCAGTCTCAGAAGATGAAGTACTTTCTTTATCGGACGGTTCTAAACAAACTCAAACTACTAGATTAGGACTACAAGTTAGATTTACAGATGCCGAAAGAGGAACTTACTTTGTAGGTTCAGGTTTAGGAGAAGCTAATACAGTAAAGACTCAAGAAGGTTTATTAGGTCTGGATGTAGAAGAAATAAAATTTAGACAATCAGCTATAGGGGTTACTACACGGAAAGCTTTAGAAACAGCCTCTGCAAGAATAGTTGCAAGAATGATAAGGAAGCGTATATTTGAAAACTAATGAATGAAAAGAAAGTTTTGCATATTCCTTTTAGTGCTACTGGCAAACTATACCTATGGTCAGACATTTACTCAAACATTTATAGATAGATGTACAGGAGAAGTACAGATAGTGACTGCTAACTTTAGCACCGGTTCTGCTGTAGTAGCGTTTTACGACGAAGCTAAAATATTTACTTACCAACAATACATTAACGGAGAATTGCAGCAATGGCTACAGCAAAAGTATGCATGGTGGGCAGCACTTTCTCCTTGTTCGTCAGCTACTACCCAAGCACAAAATGCTCAAAATGCAGCTAACAATGCTACTAATAGTTCTAGTAGTTCTTCAAGTAGCTCATCAGGAAGTGGTTCTAGTGATAGCAGCGGAGGAGGAGATACAGGAGGTAGTTCTAATGATAACTCTGGAGGAGGTGATTCCGGAAGTGGAGGTGAAGGTTCCGGAGAAGGAAATGGTGAAGGATCTGGAGAAGGAAATGGTGAAGGATCTGGAGAAGGAAATGGTGAAGGATCTGGAGAGGGAGAAGGTAGCGGTGAAGGAGAAGGTTCTGGAGAAGGTGAAGGAGAATCAGAAGGTGAAGGTTCGGGAGAAGAAGAAACAGAAAGTGAATCAGAAAGTGAAAGTGAAGAAGAATCTAAAGAGGAAGAAGAAACTAAAGAAGAGGAAAAAGAAGAAGAAAAAGAAGAAGAGGAAAAGGAAGAAGAGGAAAGCGAGGAAGAATCTAAAGAGGATGAAGAGGAAGAAGAGGATAAAAAGAAAAAAGAAAAAAAGTTTATGCCTATTCAACTTAAAGCAGATATGTTACAACAACAGTCTTTAACTTTAAGTTATAATACCATTATGAGCATAGGTGCTTCCCAGTCATCTATATATGGAGATAGAACTAATTCAGCTTCGTTAATGGTGTATGATAACTTAAAACAAGTAGGATTAAATATCGGTACATCTAAAGTATCTCTAACAGAAGACTATCAAGTTTCATGGGTAGATGGAGCATCAATTTCATATATGAGAAACTATACTATGAATGCAGTAGGTATTTCATTAACAAGAACTAAACCTTTAGGTAAGTATGGGACTGTCGGATTAGGTATAAATTACTCTACTATGTTTGGTAAAGATCAATTAGGAGATAAACTACCTAATATGTATTCATTAGGGTATAACTTTTTGTATGCTAATTCTTTTAAAGTACATAACAGAGTATTATATTCTCCAGCTATAATTGGAGCACAAACACCGATGAGCTTTATAGATAAAACAGATACTAGTTTAGCATTTGGTTCTGTTAGCAAAGACTTTATAGGTATACTTGCTAACTCTTTTACAGTACAATTAACTAAGTCTTTCTCTTTTAATGTAGGATGGACAATGATATATAGTAGCAACGAATTTGTTCCAATCATGCATTCTTTCATGATAGGGTCTAAAATACCATTATAAGTATGAAAAAAATAGATAAAAAAATTGTAATAATAGTTGGACTCTTAATAGGTATTGCTTATCTTATTTTGAATCCAATAGAGGTAGTTAAAGAAGTACCTGTAGAGATAGTAAAAAAAGAAGTAATAATAGATACTGTAATAGTAAATAAAGTAGTAGAGAAAAAAGTAATAGAGTACGTTACTAAACTTAAAACTAAAGTACAGACTGATACAATTATAAAAATAGTTGAAAAGCCAGTTGAAGTAATTAAGACAGTTTACAAAAAAAGATATGTAGATAAATTTATAGATGTACCTAGACCAAAAGT
>Ga0098048_1000035_pt1 | contig 73664 bp, 57 predicted proteins | sample 13_taG_FD_75052 | JGI IMG/M metagenome (GOLD analysis project Ga0098048, IMG submission 75052) | Marine viral communities from the Subarctic Pacific Ocean - 13_ETSP_OMZ_AT15268 metaG | ecosystem: Environmental > Aquatic > Marine > Oceanic | place: Pacific Ocean | collected 2015-01-16 | reverse complement strand
TACTTACTGGTATCAAGGCGAGAAGGGCATACTTCCTACCATCGTTGATTATCTGTTCGACTACCGTGATGTGTGTAAACAAAACATGCGCGACGCTAAAACGAAGCAAGAGCGAGCCGCATGGAACACAACACAGTCGGCAGTCAAGCGGGTCATGGCGTCACTATACGGCCTCACCGCGCACGCTGGTTACGGTTGGGCTGACATGGATATTGCTGAAACGATTCTCTCCGAGGGTCGCCGTTGCATTGCTCTGCTGGACACTGTTGCAACCAACATGGGGTACAATGTGATTTACGGATTCACCGACTCTGCTTTCATTCAAGTACCCCTTGAAGATGCTGAACGCTTAGCAAAGCGCGTGACTGATGTTGTCCAAGAACAGACCGGGAACAAAAAGTTGTTCGCGGAACTTGAGGCTTACATGGATTACTGGTATTTGGAGACAAACAACCGCTATGCAGGCATAGTGACATACCCCGAAGCCGACAAAGGCAAATGGAAGAACGCTCAACTGATGAAGGGGAGCGGTAAAGCACCTATCAGTAAGCGTGCTGAACGCACAGTGCTTGAACTCATCTGCACAGGTGGCTCGGAAGGCGATGTGCGCGATGCTGTCCTTGAGATGGTCATGCCTCTCCGCCGTGGTGAATACAACTTGAAAGAGATTACACAATGGACACGCATTGGCGTCTTCCCCTCCAAAACACCTGCCGCGCAAGGAGCACAATACTACAATGAACACATCGCTGATGGCGATGAATACATCAAAGGCGATTCTGTCGCGTACCTGTATGTTTCCCACCCTCCCGTTGGTAAACCCCCTACAAAGTACGCCGCTTATCGCGAAGAAGAAGACTTGGATGGGTTTGAGATTGACAAGAAAGCAGTCATTGAAAAACTCGTTCAAAGCAAAATAAAAACAATGTTCAAGGTCATGGGTTGGGACCTTGGAGCCGCAATGGGAGAACCCCGACCCGCAACATATTGGTGATTACCATGACAAAAACAGAAGAAAAACAAAAAGAACTTGAAGCCCGAATCATTGAACTTGAAGAACTCGTTCAAGAACTCAACGACCAACTTGATGTCGATTACGCGAACGCAACGGACACTGCGAAGTTAGCCCGCGCTATCAGTGAATTGCAAGACATGTTCCCCGAACTGCCTCTCATCAACAGACTGCATGTACCTACAAAGGTGGGACAATCATGAACAAAAGATGCCGAAGATGCTCAAGCATTGTGCGAGCGACGCATCCTTCATCGGAACTGTGTTTGGATTGCCACAACAAGCAAGGACGCATTACCAAAACACTGAGGGGTGATTGAATGCGAGTTGTGATTGATTATTTTGAAACAGGAACTAAGGAAGTCAAGCAAATGACAGGTAAACTCTTTTTTGGAGACGCGCTTCTTTCGGATTACATCGGAGTGCAGACTGGCGAAGACCAATGGGAATATATTCTCATCCCTCAAGCCACTGTTGTTAGAATTAAAACAGACAATCTTGATGAGGAACTTTACATGGTTGATACTGACAGTATCAAGCGTTCTAAAGAAATTGCGTTGAAGAACATGAGGCGCGAAATGGACCGAGGCGAAGGTGGAGGTGCATTTCATGGATAATTACCCACCCGGAATGAACTGGGGCGCGTTTGACGATTACCAAAATCCTCAACTTGAATGCGGTCATCGCTCGGATGACGCCTGTGACTGCTGGTGTGACGGTGGTGAAGGTGTGGGTGAAACTCACCAAGTCGGTGACTGCAACAGTGAAATTTGCACACACCTTCAATGTGAATCATGCTTCCAGCCTCACGAAGATGAAGAATGGCTCGTCAATAATCTTCAACGAGCGAATGAAGAAGGGACTCTCCTGTGGGTTGATAAGCAGAAGACCAAACCACTTCGGTTCATACCTCAGCACAGCAAACTTACGGCGCGCCTTTGTGGTAAGTGCTACAAGGAATACGAAGTTGAAAGAAAAGAGGGGGCGATTGAATGACTGCTAAGATTTACGATGACGGTTCTTCCTACTGTTGGACTCCCGAAATGGGCAAAGATGGTATCATCATCCGCATCAGCAAATCAACTGCTGGTTCACTCGGATGGTGCGTACAACAGATGTGGCTTGAACAAAACTACCGCAAGCCGCAAGGCTTGGTGAAGCATCTCGTCCTTGGTGATGATGTTCACAACGGTCTTGACCTCTTCTATCAACACATTGAGAAAAAGCCACATTTGATTGAGACAATCAAGAACTTGGCTAAGAACAAGGCAGACATGACTGACTATCTTAAGAAGATGATTCCGACTGAGAAAACAATCGTTGACAATCGTCGCGCGGAGAACAAAAAGTTCCCCTTCTATCATGAGGATTACTACCGAAACATGGAATGGTTGATGGAATTTGAGACTGCGCGAATGCACATGAATCCTACCAATCCAATGCCTCTCGCAAATGAAGTTCGTCTTGAAGTCAAGATTGACATGGATATTGTGGGCTACGGTACAGTGCCGATACAATTCGTTGGCATCATTGACCGTGTGTTTGAAGCGCCCGACGGTGGACTCATGCTCTATGAGTTGAAGACAGGTAAGTGGAAGGATAACAAAGCGACGGAGATGAGAAAGGAAATGTCTTATTACAAATTCTTGATTGAAAACTGCGACAGTGCTTACTTACAGGAGCGCGGCATTGACAGGCCTGTCACCCATTGGGGATGGCGATATTCAGCCGCCGACCATTGGATGATTGAACCTGTCAAGAAAATCAGCGAGCGTGCAATGATGAAGCGCCTCAATGACCTCATCAAGATGTACCTCGACAATCACTTCCCTCCAACGAAGCAGGATTTCAAATGCGGCTACTGCAACTACCTTGAACTATGTCCGAAGTATGCAATAGAGGTGATTGAATGACTGAATACAAGATGTGCGAATTATGTGGAAAGAAACCCGATGCAAGCACGACGAGATTCAGTAAGGAGTTCCTTGACTGCCCTAATGGTAAGAACTATGTTTGCGGTCATTGCTTGGGTAAATTGGTTGACTTCGCTATCACTGCTGGAATGAAGTATGCAATAGAGGTGATTGAATGAACGGAAGACTGTGCGAACTGTGTGGATGGGACAAGGGTGGCATAGCAATGCGATATGCAAAGCGCGCTGTTTGTTTCTCTTGCATCGACAAGGTGCTTGAGTTTGCAGTCACTGCTGGAATGAGGTTTGATACAGATGAAACCACTTAAGTTTGATTTCCCCAAAGAAGTTGGTCTGTTCCGAAAAATCGTTCACAACCAAACAGAGTTTGAAAGATATTGGAAGAGCCTTGAGAACTCACAATGTGCCTACATGTCTGTGTATGGCTTCCGAGCGTTGAAACCCAATGGAAGACGCGCGGAGTACAACACTGCGGTTGTTAGCAATTTCGTGCTGGACTTCGACAAGAAGTATCGCAAGGGGAGTAACATGGTTGAGGTTGATGGCGATGAAGTCGTTGAACAAGTGTCTCGTTTGCAAGAACATCTTCTCAAAGAAGACATTAACCATGGCGTATGGTTCAGCGGCAACGGTTTCCACATTTGGATTTCCCTCGACAAGACTCATCTCCCATCCAGTGGTGCGCAAGTGTCTCACATTAAGGCGGCGGGGAAGAAAGTCATCAATAAGTGGAAGAAAGACATGGAGTTGTATTGCATGGACCCGACTGTCCCATTTGACATGGCGCGAGTCATACGAGTTCCCAACTCTTACAACGCTAAACAACATGTTCTCCGATGGAGCATCCCTTTGATGCATCAAGAGGTTGACCAATTAACTTGGGACCAAATTTGTGATATGGCTCAAGAGCCGCGCAACACCGCTTTCTTCTATGGTACGAAGGGTGTTAATTTGCCAGTATCCGAAGTGAAGAAAAGCCAGTTCAAGGTCACAGGCGAACCAGTCGAGTTCGATACTGTCAAGATGGGGAGCATCAAGATTCTTCCATGTCTCATGGAGTCTGCTTGTCAAGTCGGTAGCAATCCTCCACATATCAGTCGCGCGAGTCTTGCAATTTACCTTGCATCGCGATTGCGAAACTTCCTTCCTGTTCAACGAACCACTGTGCAGATGAGAGAGAAGCACATGTTGACCCTTCATGACTTCATCAAGACGCTTCAGTGGGCTGACTATGACCCGTCTGTCACTGAATACCAAATCCGCTCCATCGTTGATGGAGGATACATGGAACGATGTGAAAGTTTGATTGGGAAAGGTCTTTGTGTCGGTCGCTGTCAATTATGGGATGGGACCGGAGAGTTCGAGGTGAGTGAATGAAGAAGCGACGAAACATTGTAACGATAAATCGCATAATCAAGATTCTCAAAGAAGGAGATATGAACACCGCTAATTTGTACTACACTCTCAAAGAGCGATGGCCTCGAACTGCCCCAAGTATGCCAAGTTTAGGCAACTTACTGAGCAGGTCAAAGGAATTTGCGGAAGCAGGCGAGGAGCGTGTGATTGATGATACTGGTCACGGGCAGAATTACCCTGTTAAGGTTTGGAGGTTGGTTAAATGAAGCCACCTCTCATTATTGACACCAACGAGCGTGGCTCCCTTGTCTCAGCACTTGAACGGCGCGCTCTATCAAGGTCACCTCGCATTGATGTGCTGAGACAAAAACTCATCAATGGAGATTACAAATGCGGCGATTGGCTCATCGAAGCCAAGAGCGTTGACGACCTCTTCTCATCTATGAGAACAGGACACCTCATGCGTCAGTTGGATAACATGGACGCTAATGATGGGAACTACGGTTTAGTGATTTGGGGAGACATAGCAGGCTATGTCCGCAGAGCGCGCGACCGTGGTTCAAGAATAACAGCCAGTCAAGCCCTTAAGCAAATGACTGGTTTCCTCGGTCGAGTGGTTGCCGATTTCGGTTGCCTCATTTACCGAGCGCCTAACGCAAGTGAAGCGGCGGCTTTCATGGTCGCCCTTCATGAGAAAACCTACAAAAAAGCAAGTCGGCATGGAGCGCAAGCAGTACGCCGCGTTAGTACAAATGATGTACGCGCTGATATGTTGATAACAATACCCGGCATCGGCCCCGATATGGTCGATGCCATCCTCGAAGCGTGTGGCTCTATTGAAGAGGCCGCATGTGGAGATTGTTTGCGCGATGTTCCTCGTATGGGGAAAGTGTTGCGCAACAGAGTTACGCAAGTGCTCACAAGCGAACAAGAAGTTCGCGTGGAGAAGTGATTATTATGGTTGCTCTCTGCAAAAAGACATTCTTTTATCCTTATAACAACATAGTGATAATTGATAAAACGAGAAATGGTTATAGGATGACCACCACACCCCAAGAGTCATCCGCCCCCCAAAGGAGACAAAAAATATGCCCCAAAGACAATGGAACCAGTACACCGCAGTAAAAGAATACCCGATGATGAAGGAATACCTTGAGAGATTTCGGACGACCTCGTTTTTCAACGAAGTCCCCGGCCTCATTTCCTTCTTTTACCTACAAGGCCAAGCCCTTGTTGACTATGTGCGAATCCCCGTGTGGGCTTCGGCGCTTGACCCAAGAATCCATGTGTTTTGGATTCAAGCAACGCGGTCCGGTAAGTCAATCGCTTGGGAATTTACAGGCGAAGTGGCAGATAAAGCAGGATTGAACATTGACATGTTCACAAGTGGAACAGACAGCGCGCTAATCGGGTCAATCGACTCAGTGAGCGACGGTGATGGTGGATACGAACTTGTGCAGAACGAAGGGTTACTTGGCGGTAACAAGTGTTTGAATTTCGATGAAGGTTCAATCCTTCTCCAATCCAACCCCAAGCAGTTCTTCTCGGAAGTCATCTTGTACCTACAACAAGCGATGAATCCCGTCGGAAGTCACAGCAACACCTTGACTAAACACATGAAGAATGGTAAAGTGGAAACAGAATCCCGCGTATCATTTTGGATTACATCATTCCCGCCAAGCGGAGTGAAAGAATATGTTTTGACCAAAGGATTGTTCCAGCGTGTTCTGTTGCTTTACAGACCATGGAGTGATGACATGCGACAGATGGTGTCGGAACGCAGAATGGCTGGTGTCTTCAAGAACAAGTTGACCGAAGTGCAATCACTCGATGATATTGCAGTCCACTTCAAGGAAATCAAAATCAAAACCCAAGAGCGTCTCTTGCTTCTTTCAAACATGACGGAAGATGCATGGGAAGGACTCAACCCTGCTGGTAAAGAAGAGGTTGCGCGAGGTTGTATGCAAGAGATGTTTACCATTGATGCATCTTTTGAACCTCAAGTTCTTGCCTCCGTCGAAGAATACTACACACTGGTTCGCGGCATGGAGAAGCACTTGTCGGATGTTGTTTGTTCTTTCATCCCTAACATCCTCAACTACACCGTTGTTTTCGCAACACACCTTGCTTTGATGAGAGTGATGCGCGACGATACACCTGTTGACGGTGAATGGAAAGTGACCGGCGACGATGTTGAAATGGCTACTGAAATTCTTTACGACATTTACGAACAACTTGTTCTTTGGCTTGAGTCCGAAGTTGAAGTTGGAGCCAAGGCCGCAGAAAAAGCGGCGCGCAAAGATGAATGGAACAATGCATTCAAAGCCTGTAAGAGCAGTGACATTGAAGGCAGAGGTAGCGGTTGGGTTCTCAAGAACGACATGTTTGACCGATACGCTAACCAACTCGGAAAGAGCAAGCCGACCGTTTACAAGCGGTTCAAAGATGTGGAAGGTCTTTTCACCACCTACCGTGTCGGCAACTCTGTGTATGTCCGTTTCAAGGAGGCTTGAGTATGAGTAAAGTAATGGCGATTGACATCGAAACGGCTAATTTCTCCCATGAGATTGGCGGGTGGGGTAATACCCATCTGTTTGAACCAACAGTGGTGGCTACATGGGACGGCGAAGAAGCACATGTATTCAGCAAGGCTGACGATGTGATTGTAGCAGACGCGCACATGCACCCTCTTCATCCCCGTGAACTCGGTGAGCATCTCAAGAAGCATGTTGACGAGGGAGGCATCGTGGTTGGACACAACATCCGAGGCTTCGACTTGCCTGTTCTCCGAGACGCTCTCGACATGCATTACGCCGGTGTTCTTCTCAACAAGAAGGAGAGCATGGTTGATACTTCTTGGTCGCTGAGAAGCGCGTGTGGCAAAAGTCACCACCTTGACTCGTTGTGTAAACACACACTCGGTAAAGGGAAGGAAATCATGGACTCAGCAGACGCGCCCGTCGCTTGGAAAGAAGGGCGTCACGCTGAGGTTATCAAATACTGCATAGCAGACTGCAAACTCAATCATGACTTGTTTCTTCATGGAAGAAACGAAGGCTTTGTGAAAGGCCGTAACGAAGAAACAGGTTTGATTGAAGAATACCACATAGGATGGTGAACCCACATGACAGAAGAAAGAAAAACTGGAAGAGAAGCCCAAATGAGCAACATACGAGCCGCAGTGCAGGTCGCTGAAACAGTAAGGTCAACGCTTGGCCCTGCTGGTATGGACAAGATGCTCGTTGACGAACGCGGAGAAACAATTGTTACCAACGATGGTATCACTATTCTCCGAGAACTCGAAACTGCACACCCCGGTGCGCAAATGATGGTTCAAGCGAGTCAAACACAAGAAGAAGTATGCAAAGACGGTACGACAAGCGTTGTTGTCCTTGCGGGACAAATGCTGGCGCTGAGCGAAGGACTGCTTGCGCGTGGCATTCACCCGCAAACAATCGTGCGCGCCTTCAACAAGTCATCAAAGGTTGCTCTCGAAAGCATGCCTTCCGGGGACACCGATGTTGATATTTGCCATGTCGCCGCAACTGCATTGCGCGGTAAAGCATCCGAGTCTGCTCTTGGATTCGCCGCACAACTTGTCGAAAAAGCCACGCTTGCTGTGGATGGTAACCTCGACCGTGTTCGTACCTTGACTCAAGCGGGTGGAGATATGACTGACTCGTACTTGCATCGTGGACTCGTCCTCAACAAGATGTTTGTCAATCCCGACTTTGCTGGCAAAGAGAATCCACGCGTGTTACTCCTTGACGGCGGACTCGACGGTTTCAACTACGAAGATGTGCAAATGCAAATCCAAGACCCCGCTCAACTTGAATCCATTCGACAGCAAGAAATGCAAATACTGAGCAATGTTGCACACAAGATTGCTGAGATGTGCGATGTTGTCATGGTTCGTGACGGAATCCACGAAGCGGTTGCCAAGCATCTTGACATGATGGAAATCGGAGTTGTCAGTCGCGTTCAACAAAGTGACATTGACGGTGTTTCGAGAATCATCGGCGTGCCTATCCATCATCGCATTACTGAATTTACAGAGGATGAAGCCCCGCGCATCGAAGGCAAAGTGTCTTCGTTGAGAATCGGCGACCTTGACTATGTTTCAATCGAGAGTAAAGAAAGTGATAGCATAACCATGATTGTTCGTGGTGCTACAAGACAAACCCTCGATGAATACGAGCGAGCGTTCGATGATGCACTTGGCGTGGCGTGTCTTTACATGAAGGACCAGCGCCTTTACCCCGGTGGTGGTGCAGTTCTTTCCAAGTTGGCTATGTCTGTTCGCAACCATGCCACACTTGAGCGTCAATCCTCAGCGCGCGAGCGTATGTGTATGGAAGCGTTCGCTGATGCACTCGAAATCATCCCTGCCGCTATCGCCAGCAATGCTGGCATGGATGCACTTGATGTTGTCATGGAATTGCGCTCAGTGTCAGCAGACATGGGACTTTACATTGACTTTGAAGGCGTTGGTAGCATTGCTGAGACGGGCATCCAGCACGGCGTGTGGGAACCTGCCGCGCTTGTTGAACAAATCATCAAGTCAGCGACTGAGGTTGCCTGCTCCATCCTTCGCATTGACGATATTATTGCGAGGCGCACTTGATGGATTCGGAGACGCTCGGAATACTTTTTTTCCCGACTTCGATATTGTTCTTCTTGATAGCGCTTGCTATCTTTGAGGGTCTTTTCGTGCTCGCTGATTGGTGCTCGCGCAAGTTTTGGAACTTACCTATTCCGGGTTCTGTTGAAACTGAGGAAGAGTAGCGTTTCCTTCAGCGGCCTTACGCCGTTGTGCTTCACGCCTTTCTCTTGCTTGTTGTTGCTTTAGGGCGGCTTGCCTTCGTTGTTCCTCCGCCGCAAAGTCGGTTGGTGTGAAGGCAGGTCGCCCGTCAAGAGTCTTCTGTCCTTGAACGAAGAGTTTCTTCTGCTCCTTCAACAACCGCATGGCTATGTCCATTGGCGCGCCGTGATACATCATGTCATTTTGTTGATTGATTTGCTCTTGCTCTTGTTGTATGCAAGCCACACATACCGTTGCGCCGAACTTCTCATTCATCGCCTGTGCAGTTTGAGCATCAACGCCAGCCCCGCACAACTCGCATTCTGCTGAGTTGCCCATGAGATTCATTTGCGGTGCTTTGACCACGACCATCTTGAGCGTTGAGCCTACGGATGGATGAGAGCGCGCTCTGTTCGTGTGCGGGTCTTCGGGGACAATCTTACCTGTCTTCGTGTGACTCATATCGGGACCCCCCTTGCCTGCAACTCCACGCTTGCGTCGCTCCGCACCTAACTCCCTACGGTATTTCTTGCGCGCGGGTGAAGACTCGTATTCAGTTTCATACTCGCGCTTATGTTCAAGGGCGGCAGGTGACTTGGCTTCCTTATTCAATTCTTCACCAAATGGGTCTTCAATCAATCCTTCGTTTGCCATCTTTCGCCAAAAGCCCTCTGCGCCGCCTACAACATCATCTGTACCAACTAACTGCACAGGTCCGCCGTGATGGGCTTCGAGTTCTTCTTTGAGTTTGATTAGACCTGCGCGCCCATGACCAGCGTCTTCTAATCCTTCGCGCACTGCGTAATGGTCAAGCATGTATGTGTTGTCACCGAGGTGCTTGATTCCCGCACGAACTTTTTCGTCATCCGATTGATAAAAATGAGAGAAATTCTTATTCTTCCCTTCCCACTGGTATCTGTTGTCTTCCGTAAAAGGTGAACCCTTTGCGTTGGGGTTGTTCAAGCGAGGCAGGGTGTAGCCTATTTCCGCGCCAACTGTGCTTTGCGGTGGGACTGCCGGTACTTCTTGTCCCATGTCTGTTTGACGCAATCTTGTTCGGTCGGGTGTTTGACCACTTTGTTCAAGGTAACGAACATAGGCAGGGTCCCTGTCAACCCTATCGTAAATAGGGGCTTTCAGTAAATTCCACCATGCGTTAGACATGCGCGCGCCTCATTCATCTTCGGGTCGGGGCGTTCGTTGAATTGCAGGGTCGGGACCGTAGTAGCCTCCTTCGTGGGCGATGTCATTTTCGTTTTGCATATACTCGCTTGTGTCGCGCTTAGAGCGGTTGCGGGCAAAGTCGTGATGTCCTTGCATTGTTTCTCCACCAACCTTGTGTCGTGCAAATCGTGGATTTTTCAATGCTCCACGGAAGCGGGAGGTGTTATCATCATCTCGCATGTCCCCATGCCCCCCTTGCCAAGCATCCCTTTGATATTCCAACGAGTCTTGAAGAGCACGCGCTTGTTGAGCATAGTTCATCACCGAGGGATGAACAGTATTTCCTTGCGCATCAAGCATATCGGGGTTCGCTTTCAACAAAGCCCATGCCGCGCTCATGACATTTGGATTGTCAAACGATGTGCGGAACATGTTCTGCTCAACCGCGTCCATGTCCATATCTTCTTCTTCGGGTTCCTCTCTGCCGCTACCTTGAATTGGGGAAGCGCCGCGGAAACCATAGTATTCAGCCTCAACAGAACCGGGTGGCGCAGGACCAGCAGGGTTTCTTCCTTTACCCGAAGCCTTTGAGTCTTGTACGCGCTCACCACTGCCTGCATACGGAAGCGTGTTGACAGTGGATGCCTCACCAAAGAGGCTGTGTTTTCTATCCCTATCACCTCCTTTGTTTTCTTCTTGACCACCCATAGCATGCATTGCTCGCATTGCATCATCCATAGGGTCCCTTGAACCGCGCGCCTCAAACAATTGTAAGAGTCGTTGCAATTTTTCCTCTTCGTCGGAATCGCCCGACGGGTCGGAATCGCTGAGAGGCATGTCGTGGACGGAGCGTTGGTCATCGTCGGTGTCAACTTCTCCGCTATGAGCCATATCCACTTCATCAAAGAGAGAGTCGTAGCCGCCTTGTTGTCGGAAAATTCTATCCGCATCGTTGGATACTTTTTTCCTTTCTTCATCACTCATTTCGGGAGTCAGTTCCCTAAGCAGATTTTCAAAAGTCTTATCCGTTAATTCACTATTATCCATGCGCCTTACTGCACGCTCCCAATCTTTAGGGTCAATCCCCCTACTGCGAAGCATTCCTTTGATTTTTGGATTTGTCAAACCGCTTCGCAAACTTTCTGCTCGTCGGTCTGCTCTTGATGATTTGGCTTGTCCGCGCTCATTTGCACTTTTCTCAGCCAATTCATCAATTAGCGGTTGAATGTCAAAAGGTGCTTTGTCATGCGACAGGTACTCATCCATGTCCATACCGTGCCGTCGATGCATTTCTCCATGAAAATTTTCGGGATTGATGCTCCGCCTTTCCAATATATTGTTAATGTCAAGACGATTGCTTTTCAATCTTGAGTGAGTTTTATCTCTTGAAGCCGCTTGAGTAGCCGCTTGAGCATCATTGGAGCCACGCGAAGCGACTCGTCGTTCAGCCTTCTTCATGTCTTTTGGCTTAGCGCCCATACCGATGATGAGAACCATACCGCCTTTCTTAGACTTCTTTTCTTTACCCATTAACTTCCACTCCGTGTTGTTTGAATTTGGGTTTCACCAATCTCGATTCTTTCCATAATCGCGAACAAAGTGGACACTCCCAAACAAGGACACGCGAATCCCTATCATTAACATATCGCCCTTCTAAGCGTCGCGCGAGAACATTTTCGTAGCAACCGGGGCATTTTTGAGATAAGCGTTGTTTTAATTTACCCATTATTACACATCCTTTTTTGAAATCACAAGTCACCCATGCGACTAATTGTTACTGAGTTTAGAGTCCCTGCCGTCCCGATTCGGACTTGAAATTGACCGCCGCCGGAAGTAGGCAAACCTTCAGCCTTGACAAACAAATAAACGGTATGTGGTAGCGTCATCGTATTGTCCACAGGTATGACTATATTAAAATCGGGCGCTTGAGCGAGAACTTGATTGGTCGCCAAAGCGTTGTCAAATCGGTTATAGGACATGTCGCCTGTGGGTTGGTTAGGTGATATGCTTCTATCCCAATAACCCTGTACGGTGGGGTTGGGTGGGTTCGTTGTAACGATGTATTGAACAATAACCCCTGTGACGCTGGTAACAGGCGCTACCCCATAGAGATAAGCCCCCCAATCAATGCGATAATAACCTGTATCATGCAACTCAATGCCGTAATCCGGGTTTATAGAAATTGAAGGGTGTGTCGCCGGGTTGGTTATTTCAGTCCAATTAGGTGAGCCGACATCAACAATGGAGAGAACATCAATGTTGTAAGGGACATTCGACATGTAAGCGTTGCCGGTCTTGTTCAACTTCATCACTTCAACGCTACCGCTTCCCGCTGGACCTGCTGGACCCGCTGGCCCTGTTGCTCCTGCTGGCCCTGTTGCTCCTGCTGGACCTGTTGCTCCTGCCGCGCCATCGCTTCCGTCTGCTCCGTCTGCACCTGCCGCTCCTGCTGGCCCTGCTGGTCCTGCCGCGCCGGTAGCACCATCAGCACCATCAGCGCCATCAGCGCCATCAGCGCCTGCCGCGCCAGTAGCACCCGCTGGTCCTGCCGGTCCTGTCGCACCTGCCGGTCCTGCTGGACCTGCCGCGCCAGTAGCACCCGCTGGTCCTGCCGGTCCTGTCGCACCTCCGGGGTAGTTGCATCGAACCCACACGCTTCCTTCGTAAATCAGTGTAGCGCGTTCTGTTGTAGCGACGGTTGCGTTCAATCCTGCGGGTGATGTTTGATTATCAAAGACAATAGAACCCGTACCGTGGTTGCATATTTCAATGATGTGACCTTCGGGAAACTTGTAGTTCGCACTCCCGTCTCTTTCGGGGTTGAGTGTAATAGTCACACCGCTATTCGGTGAGAGCATGAAGAATGAATCACCGTCAGCCGTCACTACCCATGTACCGTTTGTTGTTAGCGCGGTGCTGGTTGCATCGACACCCATGCCTTGTAAGCGCACAGCGTAGTGTCCCGTCTGTTCGTTGTTGCGACCTGCGAAGTAAAATGAGTCAGCCGCGTGTCCTCCACCACGGTCTAAACCGCGCGATGGTCCTTGACCGTATCCAGCGTCGCTTGAGGATGGTGGCGATTGAGCGAACGCACCATAGCGAGGATGGCTCACCCAATGCACATTCACAGTGTCAGTGACAGCAAGTTCTCCGTTTTCGTTGTGGACTGCGTTAAGATGCGCAATGGTGTTGATACCTTCTGCACCACCGTCAACAATTTCACCGCTTGTGATTGTTCCAACAGAAAGAGGGACGCGGTAATCTGCCGAGCCTTCGATGAAGATGCGCTTGTCGTTGATTTCTGTGATGTTGAGATTGTTGCTACCGCCGCCGCTGGCTACATATTCCACACGGATGTGAGCAAGCACGACAGTCTTCATGTTATCTTGAGTAGCACCTGTGTTGTAATCAATGAGATACTGGTTAGACGCGGATGGATAAAGACCCGTGGTTGAATCGACTGGACTACCACCTTCGTAGTACACTTTGTTGTTGCCTCCGCTCGGTGCAATATACACTGTGTAAACCGCTTCCTCATTGGCAGAGAGTGACAGCGCACCGCTACCGTGTGAACCGTTGTTGAGGTCAAGTGTGACGGTATTACCCACACCCGAACCAAACTCATAGAGCGCACCATCAAGGACGACGAAGCCTCCGCTTACGGTGAGTGTGCTTGACGATGCACGCACTATGGAACCGGGCTGGTTACCGCTATTTGTTTCGTTGCGCGTGGAGCCGTAGGCTCCGTCTTGGTATCGCAGAATCCCGTTGCCCTGTGCGCCTTGAATCAAATTGGTCAAAGTCGTGGGTGACAATGAGTCACCATCTCTCAAGCCGTCTTCACCGAGCGTGTTCTGCGCGGCTGTGTGTCCTGCTATGTTATCTGTCGCCATTATGATACCTCCAATATGAATGAGAAGCGCACTTCGTTCTGCGCATTTTTAGTGAATGAGTTAATGTCTGCGCGGTACACAGGAATGAACTCGCCTGTGGTAGCGTCTTTGTATTGAATGTAAACTTCTTGAATCGGCTTGCTGAACACATACGAAGAGTTGAATGAGCCTTCAACGAGCAGGCTGGTGTCGTCAATGATTTGCACGCGCGGCACTACTCTTGCAAGTGTTCGCGCACCACCATCGTCGGAGGTTGCGACCGTTCCGTCGCTTCCAATGTGCAACTCGTTGACAAGCGTAGCGAGGTGTTCAACCAAGCGTCTCTTTACGGCGTTGAGCATTGGCATTATTGTTCCTCCAATAAATTACCATCTTCGTCAAAGAACTGACTCATGTATTTCCTATGGTCTAAATCGGGGTTCTCGCCATGAAAGTTCAAAACAGGTACTTCTGTATCACCATGTCCCATTTGCCTCAATGCTTCCATGCGATGTCCTCCTTCCTGATGCCCTATCGCGGGCATTCCCAAAACTTGCCCGTCTTTGATACCGTCTATGATGCTTTGAATATGCGCGGTTCCTAAATCCGGCCAACGATATTCTTTGCCGTCAATCATTCTTGGGTTTGTGTCATACCCGTTTTCTGCTAAACGGTCAAAGTATTGATTGGGTGTCATATTTTTCACACGCGCTACATTACGACTTTTATCCCAATCTCTTTCTCCTGTTTCGGGGTTAGTGCCATACGCTTCTGTGCCTAAAGAGTGACCTATCATTCCTTTTGGGTGATTGTTATACGCGTCTATTACTTGTTGGTCTGCGCCGTATTCGGGAAAGCCGAATGCGTGTTCATTATGCTGATAAGCCATTTGAACACCGGGAACATTTGTATCAACAACAGGCATTTTAAGAAACAACCAAGCCCTCTGCATCGGGTTCATCAAATCTTCCTCCTAATCTTTTTGCCCTTGACCGTTCTCATCTCATGCGCGCGAGGTCGGAGCATACGAATCTCCCCGATAGGTGAGGGTATTGCGGCCCCGCTTACCAAAGTTGCGCCTGTGAAGGTGGTGGCTGTTCTCCCACTGTACGAGACAAATGACTGATTGTCGAGGATGAGGTGGCCGCTATCAGCAAAACCGTCTGTGCTGGTGACAGTGATTGTTCCGCCACTGTGCGTGCCGTTGATGCGCGGTGTAATTCCAAAGCCAAGTGCAGACCTTCCACCCCCGTATCCAACGCTACGGTGCGCCAATAAGACACCTCCGTGAATGTCGGGGGAAGTATTGATGCCGCTTGTTTTTGTTCGCGCCAGTGTTGTGATAACAGGTCTTACGCTTAGCGCCCCTTTGACCCTCAGTTGCGAACCGCCGACACCGCTCTTGTTGATTTTGACAATTTGAAAAGTTCTGTCAACTTCATCATCTTCTGCCTCAACATCGCCGCTGTCGCCGAATCCTGTCAATACAGATTCAAGCCCCGCTTCATAAGAAATCATTTGAAAGTCCGATTCTCCTGTCGAAGAATGGTTCACCTCAATCAAGGCTTGCCGCACACTACCGACCGGAGAGTCGTATTCAACAATGTCACCGGGTTCTAAATCCCAAGAGAGTGTGTGTCTTTTTGATACGAGGCCACCCTGCGCTTTTCTGTTCAAACGGAGTGCTTGGTTTGCTGACTTGCGCGCCGCAGTTTCATTGTTAGCGGTTGGGTCAAAGGTTGTCATTTGTTTAATTGAGCCGTGCTTCTTTTGCAACTCAGCATCATCGACTTGCACGCTAATTACATCATTGACTGCAATACCCTTGCCTCTTACAATCACTCTGTTTGCAACATCAACTACGGGGTCGATGCTCGTCTCGCCTACACCGCGCTGAATTCCCAAGGTTCTGTCTTTGACTTGGAATACTTTAGGAGCATAAAGGAAGTTCCCAAACCTATCGTAGTAAATAACGAAATGGTCATGTCGAGCGACAGAACGGATGGCGCTTGGAAGAACAAGTGAATTGAAGTTCTTAGCCACAAAGAGTGCGCTTGTCCCTTTCGTTGCAACACTGTTCAACCCGTGTAACGCTTTAGTGAATAATTTCTCAACCAAATCTGTACTGCGCAGTCCTACGCTAACTGCTTGACCAGCATGCACATGGCGCGTTCTCCCCATTTGCAATTCTGCCAAACTGCGCCCCTTCATATTGTTGAGAGCAATTCGCGCTCCCTTGTCGGAGACGCTGATGTTATCAGTTCTCAACCGTAATGATGTGTCCGTGGAATCGTACAGTAGCATCGGTCGCTTGGATGTAGGAGAAAGGCGCTCGCCGTCAAAGAAAGGGGCGTCTTCGTGAGTGGTGTGTGCTAAACGCACGCCTGCGGATTCTTCGCTGAAACGGTATCGGCGAGGGTGACTGCTTTGGAAGTCCGCTTGGTTAGGTTTGTCCACTTGAGAAGTCAAGCCATTGTTCTGCGCGGGCTTGTAAATGACATGGTGAACTGCATTGTCAACAAATGTAGGTTCCTCCGCCACTGAACCTACATGTTCGTGAATAGCATCCGACCGTCCATTGCTTGGAGCGGCGTAAGATGTGTTGCTCGGAGAAGGCACTGTGTAGGTCATAGCGTCGCCTCCTTGTCGGTTCTGTCACTTTCGTTAGCATGGTCGCCTGTATTCAAATCATCACCCGCATACAACTGTTGAGTGTAGCGCGGCTGAACATTGTAATCAAGTCGAATGAAAGAATCTTGTTCATCTTGCACAGACTGCCTTCGGCTTGCGTCGCCTCGGAAGTGTTGCAAAGTATTACTTGATACAATCATTCGCGCAACAGACTGTGTTGCTGTCGATTTGAAGTCACTTGCGCCGCTACCTGCAATCTTAGGCCCTGTACTTACAGGTGCGCTGGTTGATGCTGATAGATTGAATAAATACACAGGCGCGTATGGAGGGTTGTTTGGAGCAGGGTTGCTACCACGCATGTAGGTCGAAGCCGCATCAGCGGCGCGTGCGTTAGGGGCATCATAAAGGAACACACCGTAACGACCTGCGGCAGTTGCCGACAATACATGCGTTCTCTTATCACGGAACAATTCAATGTGTTTGTTATCAAGCACGCGTACAGGACGAACGAGGAACTTGATAGTCTCATCTTTAGCGTTTGTTTTGTAAGATTTTGAATCATGGTTGCTGGTTTGATATGGGTTGGTGCTCGCACCGCTCGCTGAACCCCAAAGATAATCGTCAATTGGTTCTCCTTCGGAACTCAATTCTAAGATGAATGTTCCGCCCATAACTGGAACTCCGTGCGTTGTCCCAAATCTCAAAACCTGCTTGGTTGAAGCAAAGTCAAGTGTATGTAAATTGAGATTATCAAGCGCGCGGTTGGCTGTACTAACGCCGCCTGTTAGAATAAAGCGCTGACCAACCTGTCTGTCTGTGTGTAAACTGTGCGCTTCTGTGCTTGCAATTGCATAAGCCGGACCCATCTCACCATCATTCTCACCAACTGTCATCGTATCCAAACCAATACGCGGTTTTGATTTTGCAATTGGTTCTTGCATGAAAGTGAAGTTTGAATGCTCAACATTGTTTCCTATGTTGGCTTCTCGCTTCAACAAACCATCCGAACCCGCCAATTCCAAGCGAGCGCTGATTCCTCTCGGCATTTCATGAGATTCTAAATCCACATTTGAAGGACGAATCAAGCCGTTTGTGAACGGTGGTTCGCTGGTATGGTGCGAAAGAACCAACCCAAACGGTTGCATATCTTCGGATACATCTTGAAGAATGTCTTCATTGAAGTATGTCGGGTAACGAACACCGCGCCCGTCACCGCGGTCACCAACTCTCTTGGCTGTGGCAGGGTCAAAGAATCGCTCCGAGGCTACTGATGCGCGTAATGCTGTATCGCTGAACATAGTCTCAGCGGACTTGGTTCGGTCAGTAGCGCGGTATGCATCTTCCGGGTCCCATGACGGGCGAATACCAAACCCGCGCACAGGGAACCTGCGAACATCTTCGCCTGTGGTATTACCCCACCAGTCAATCATGTAGTGTGCTTGAGCAAGCGCGAGATTAACTCGTTGGTCAACAACATCTGTTCCTGCTTTCAAACCCGCAGGTGTGTCGGAGTGGAAGCGGCGGATGGCAGTGGATGGGTTGCGAATGTTTCGTACCGCACATCCGAATCCTTTGGTCATGCGCCGTCCATCACTGTACTGAACCTGTTGACCTTTGAGGTTTGTTCCAACAAGCGCGGATGCGTTAGTTTGTCGTTCGATGACGCCAACATAAGACGGTTTGACATTTGTTGTTGGTGTCGTCGTATTGGAAGCGCTTTGAGTCGTTGTTGTCATTGTTGCACCGTCGTTGCTAACGAACGGCCCTTCTGCTTGGTAGTGATAATTAGTGTAGGGGTCGCGCAGTGCTTGATTTGCTTTGATAGCCCAACGAGGACGATTGTATGGTTGCCTTACTGATACGCGGTAGCCCCATCCAGCGTTGCGGTTAGTCGATGCTGAGTTGATTGAGTCGGTCATGGTTTCAACATTAGCGTCAGTCACGACGAGTCCTTTAGCGTCAGTCACTTGCTTGATGTTCGGGTCGTCCCATTTGTTACGCCATCCAACCATTGCTGTACCGTAAAGACTCAACGAACTCATTTGCGCACCAAACCTATGACCGCCCGACCAAAATGCTCCAAGTTGATACTTGCGCGATTTACCGTCTGTACCTGCTTGATGTGGATAATTAGCATCGGGGTACGCGTCTGTTAAATCGTCGCCGGGGCCTTCCCATGTTTTCATTCGGAACTTGAAAGGACCATCACTCATGGCGTATGTGAACTCATGGTAGTGAACCGTTTCAAAATGCTCCGGTGCATGGTTGTAGGCTTTCTTGTCAACAGCCGCGTCTTCTTTGTTAGTACGGCTGTCGGAGAACCATGTCATTGGGCGACCAAGATTGTAGTGCCACATACAAAGATACGCGTCGGGGAGATGCATTGAGTTGGTATCGCGCGTCCCCGACAACAGTTGCGGCAGGTTGCGTGTAGCAATACTCTTGGTTGAATCGTTGTAATACGCGCTGGCATTGAAGTTATTGTAGGGTGAAGTTAAGCGAACGGTCGCGCCTTGAACAGCCGCGGCCCAAAAGCCACTTGTCACAGGAGCCACTCCGTTGAAAACAACTGGACCTGTTGCCCCTGTTTGACTGATGTAGCCGCGGTCAGTGTAAGTCGCTGTTTGTTCAACGCCGTCTGCGTCAACGATAAGCAAGTGGTGGTTGTAATAGTCGCTACCGACTAACGGGAAGAGCGTGTTGTTCTGCACATACAACTTACCTGTACCGCTAATTGAATGTTCGATTGTCGCAACAGGTGTGAGTGAAGTGAGGTATTCAGTGTAAACATCAAGGTAGTGCGACGGGTAGCCGAGCATCGTGGTCTGTGTCCCCACTGCTCCGAGGGTTGAGCGACAGAAGTGATAGTAGTCGTCGGGTTGATACTGCTCTATTCGCTTCCATTTGTTTGTCGCAAATATCGTTGAAGAGTCAAGCGCGGCGCTCCACCATGGCACAGTCACTGTATTTCCGGGTGTGGCACGGTGGAACATGTTGGGATGGTATGGTAGGCTACGGCGGGTGAACGCTCCCGATGATGTAGCATTGACACCGAATGGGTTTGCAAGACCAAGAATAGGAGTGTTCGCGAACTGTTCGCGAGTGGAAGCATCATGGTCAAGAATCAGTTCATTGACAAATATCTCACATCCGCGCGTATCAGCCATAGTAGCCTCGGAAAGAATGAGGTCAAACTGCACACCATTCCATTGAAGCGCAACAACCGTAGCCACCAGTTGGTCAGTCAATGAGCGCTTGGTTGAGTTTGCTCCACTTGGGTCTTCGGGTGCATCGGTGTTAGCATACTCAGTGTTCTCATTGTTCCCCATAAACTGCTTGCTGAACAGGTTAGGTTGAATGACAATTTGATACGCGCCTACCTCAGCAGGGTCGGGGAAGTTCCATGATGTATTGTAATTGCTTCCGCTTTCGAGTTGTATTCGATGTCCACCCGCTTTGTTGCAAACAGCGCTGTCGTCAGCCATTCCATAACCATCGAAGCGCAACTTAGTTTCTGTCAACAATGTGAAGCCGTCACCATGAATATCGCTTGGTGGCTGAGGTGATGTTGGACCCGAAAACCAAAGCAGAGGATTGTGAACAGCCTTGCTTGAATCAGCATCAGTTGCTCCAAAACAAGCGCGAGCGTTTGCATTTAATTTTTGATACAGTGGGTGAGCAAGATGACCGGGGAGCATAGCCATAGTGGGGGCAACATAATGATGACCCATGCGGGGTAGCGGCATTGGAGTGAGTTTGTTAGCCGCGCGAACAAGAGTTGCAGGGCTTACTCCTGCCGGAAGATTAGCCCAATCAGTGTGGGGCTTGTCGGGACTGTTCCCACTTACTTCTGCATGGTCACGCAGTCTGCGAGCGGCAAACTGTCGCGTCGAGCCAGCAGGGATATAGAAAGATGGTTTGATGCCATCGTCCTCCTTGGCCGTAAAGTCGGGCGCGAAGACAACCTGTTGGAATTGTTTACCACTTACTTCTTTGAACGAAGCGATTGTGCCGTTGACTGAAAGGAAGTAGCGTCCGTCGGGTGTAGGGTCTTGCTTCCAAATGTCAGCGGTGATGGTTTCTTTTGCGGTAATTGTATCTGTTCCAACCACATCAACCGTGAGACGGTTGAGTGTCATAGCGTTGTTGATGATGCTCAACGGTTCGCGTTCAGTGTAGGTGTACCCCATCTTGGTGATGTGGAAATACAACGCGCGGTCGTGAGGTTCGTAGGCTGTTTCGAGGATGTTCTGTGATTGAAGACTGTTGTTACTGTCGGGGAAGTTGTTAGGGTTTTGATTGATGTGTTCGTACCCTTCTTGCTCCCAACGAGGCGCGGTGTTAGGTCGAGCAGACTCCGACTCAAATGAACTCAATACTTCTGCGGTGGGTTGACTTGGGTGTTGCAACCCTCCGCTACCAAGTGTTTCGTTTTGATAAGCCTGCAACCTATCGAAACCAGCGCGTACAAGGATATTCCCCGGTATCTCATCGTGGTTTGGTAAGCGTATTTTCATGTTTGGCGATACACCGGAGCCTGCCAAAGCAGGAGCAAGACCTTCATTTTCGCGGTCATGCACCAGTTCATAGTCGCGTATCACTACACCAAGAGGTGAGCCGCCCTCAAGCGTATGCTCTTGGCCTGTATCATCGACAACGACAGTGCTGACAAACTGCATCTCTTCGTTGGGTATGCTAAGAGCGTTACGCACTTCGTAAGGGTATTGTTCAGCGAGTGAAGGGTGAGCCAGTTCTTGTGCTTGGATAATAGGAAACATGCCAGCGTTAGTTGTTTCAAACGAGAAGCGAACATTGCCGTAAATTGTTTCACCGAACTTAACATAAGAGTCACCAACCTTGTGGACAGCCCATGGTATGCTACCAAGACCGCGTGCATTTTGAGCAGGTAGCGTAAGGTTGCCGCCACTCATTCGCTTCCATACGACATGCTCAACAAAGAAGTTGCGAGCCGCGCTACGGTCTTTCCAGTGTGAGTAAATATCATCGCGATGAGTTTCGTAAACCTCGTACCCTTTCATCTCAACCTTGGCTGTTTCCGAATCGAAAAGAGGGTCGTTGGGGTAATACTTATTGTTTGGGTTCTCTTCTTTGTCAAAGAACAAGTCGCCTGTTGGGAACAAACAAGTCTCGGCCTGTGTGAGTTCGGAAGATGTTGCAGGACTGCTTGTCCAAAGAGGGGATGCGTCAGTCGGGCGTGTAATTGTTGTATCATACATGGCTTCGATATGAGGCCCTGCATTCGACTCTGCGCTGAATCGGTCGTTGTTGAATCGGTCATTGTGGTAGGACGCAACCGTGCCTCCTTGAGTTCCACCCCATTTGAGTTGAAGCATGTCGCCACAGGCTTTCTGTCCGTTGCGCGAAGCCTTAGCGATAATTGGTAAGTCACCCTCATAGGAGACTACGATGAAATGGCGCTGATGCAATCCAGTCGAGTCGTGAAGATTGTTTTTTGGAACCCAAATATACTGAGCGTTCTCTTCCTCACCTGCACCAGTTGCTGGTCGCAAAATCCATTCCATGGATGCAGGTTGATGACATGCCATGCCGGAGCCGTATGGGTTGAATCCAAGCATAGGATGCCATGCTCCTAACCCTGCCGCTACCTTATCACTGATGTTGAGACTGTTGAAGTATGAATATCGCTCGCCATGCCAACCGACTGCGCCAACTGCGCGCGTGCGGTCAATAGCGTCAGTCACGCCACTGAAATGAACTTGTGTGGATGCGTAATGGTCGAAAGGTCCGTTAGACATTTGACCGGAACTTGTTGCCCCTGTTGCGCGAGTTCCGTCAACTGCGTTTTGGAATCCATTATCCCATCGCAAATTACCTGCCTTTGACCAAACGAAAACTTTGTGACCTGCTCCTTCAACACTGGACACATCACCTGTTCCGCTAAGCGCAGGTTCTTCCAATCGGTTTTGTCCGTTTCGGAAGTTCGCACCAAGAACAAATGTTCCTTGAGCAACATCGTAGTGCGAGTAGTAGCCGTAGTAAGACTTTGTACCATTGCTGACGCGTATCCAACCGTTCTCCGGTAGCGTCATCGGGAGCGCCGTTGATACTGAAACAAGACCGCCGCTGGCGGCGTCAGTGTAAGTTCCGAGGTTACCAACATCAATCCATCCGTATTTGTCTTGGCGTTGCGCGTCTTGGAACGATGGTAAGAAAGAGCCGCCGAGTGCTTTGAGATTAGCGCGACCGGGGAATGTGTTAATTGCGGCGGCGACGACTGCTCCTAACTCTTCACTGTTTTGACAGCGCGTAGCATCAATCAAGAATACATCTTCGGGTACTGGTGCGCTTAAATTATCATCGTAATCAATCAATACTTGCGAGCCAACTCGGAACATCGTTGCATTCAGTCCAAGTCTGTCGATGTATTGCACTGTGGAATTTACAGAATTGACCAGTGTCGCAGTGATAGGATGCGGAGCATTCTTCCGCACGCTGTTGTCAAACCAAGAACCGCCTGCCGTGTATCCACCATCAAGGTGGAAAGCAAGTTTGTTTATGCTAAAGTTACTGATAGCAGAAGCAAATCTTGCAGTCGCTCGATAGTGAGAGAATGGATGAGCGTATTCGTTTGCAGCGCTTTGACCAGTGGCGTTCGGTCCAAAGAAGTGACTGCTAACATAGCGCGCTTGTGTTGACAAAGTTTGGTTGAATGCACTGTTTGGTGAACCATAAGATGGTTCCCAATGACGGAATGTTTCGTAAGGGAATACATTGTTCGCGCCGTAAGCATCTGTCGGCGGTAAAAACTGATTTGAAGCGCCGTTAAGCGTACCATTGCTCAACTCATTTGGTAGGAAATAACCAGCCTCGTTGCCTTGGTCGAATGTTGTTCCTGTGGCTCCGTCAAGTGAGCAGTATTTTTTCCATGCGGCTATCCATTTTGCCGAAGGTTCGACCGACTGTGTTATACTTCCTATCTCCCCGCTCCAATGTTTAGGTACTGATTGGCCGGGGCCGAACACCATGTAAGCCACACTGTTTTCGGAATCATCATAGCGTGCATAAGGGTGAGCAAATCGAAGCACGACGGGTACAGGTTGAGCGACTTTGACACTATCGTAGGTTGTGCCGGGGATAGGGTGAGTGTCTCTGTTCCCGTCAATGTCGGGATTGAGTATAGCATCAGCGTTGGCAAATGGAGGCGAAGCCTCACCCCTGTGTTGATTAACAAGCGCCGAAGCAGGGAACATTGCAAACATAGCCGCAGTGTCAAGGAGCGCAAAGGCTCCCATCTTCTCACCAATGTCTTGCAATCCAGCGCTACCCGTAGGACCCTTCGCATACGGGTGTTTGTTGTGACTGCTGTAATCAACACGCGACCCGTCGTTGATGTCCATGACTACGCCGCTAAAGCCACCGCCGAAGTAAAGAGGCACATTATGGTCAACGCTGTCATGCGCTCCACGGAAATACAATAGCGGGTTGCCTTTACGATTCGCGCTAAGACGCATCCCTTGAATGTCGTTGACGAACTTGAAGCGTTGCATCAGTTGACCTGTGCTACCTAACAAAGTTCGGAAATCACCCTTGCCTTCGTTATTATGCCAGCCAATCATTTGATTAGCCGCTACTATGGCTTCCCCGCCACCTCTCTCTATGGGGCTAAACGCCGCGCAATAGATGTAGGAGTCTTCTGTCAAGTCCATACGCTTGAACGGTGACCAAGACCCATCAATCGCGCCGCCAAACTCATTGTGAACATCGCGATTAAGATTGTTACCACTGGCATCCACATGTTGCAACTGCCATGCGTATTGGCGACCAAGTACAGCAAAGTTGTGAGGGTCGCGTAACTCAAGTTGATAGGTGTCTTTTTCACCCGAAGGTAGGCTTCCCGACTGAGTGTCAAGTTGGAAAGTATGAGACTCAAGAGCCGGTGTAATGTGGTCACCATCAAAGCGTGTAAATTTGTCACCTTGCAAGTGCTTCTTCCATTCAGCGGTAGGCACTGCATTGTTGGTTTGGTCAACAAGGATGGGTGTGGCTGTGTTAGCGTTGTAGCCTCGGTAGCGTGTTGATATTGTCAATAGCGTGCTTGGTAAATACCCACAGTCTAACATTTGTGAATTGAGTTGACTTGCTCCCAACCCGCCAAAAGTACCACCAGTACCGTGCGTTGCGCTGACTACGCTTGTTTCTTTACTACTTGCGTTGATGCCCCAATCTTTGGAGAGGGAAACGCTGAATAGAGAGCGAAGAGGTATGATTTGTTTGTTGCGATTAAAGGTTGTAATTTTAATTGCGGTGCGCGCGCTATCGCCCATAACCTCGCCGTAAGTACGACCATCGGGTGCGCGCAAATGTGAACAGTCAAAGAACTGATTGTCCTCGTTCGGGTCAACTGTGAAAGCATAAGCGGTCGCCGCGGCAATCAATTCATCAGTAACAATAGTTGTTTGATTGAGATGTGGGCTGATAATGACAGGCGCGTTGTTATCGTCGTAGGCTGTTGGTCCTCGGTTTACTTGAGCGCTGAAATACTGAGCGTGTATGTCATCCGCATCAACCCCGGCAAGACCTGCAAAACTGTGAGGGCCAGCCCGACCGTTATGGGTTCGCGAAGAATAAGAAAAGACTACACCAACTTCACCATACGCTGAGGTTGAAGAAGGGATAGCCAACCAAATTAAGCCGCTGTCGGGAAAACCCATCCAACCGAGAACATCGTCAACATCGGGAGAATGATGCCATATTCCGCTATTGTAGTACCCGTAACCGCTCGCGGCGTTAATTTCAAGAGTATTGTTGCTCATTAAATTTTTCATTGTTACAGCGTAACCAGCGTTAGGCGTGTGAACACCGCGCCATTTGTTACCTCTCCACTCTTTCTCGCTTCCTGCTGAGTAAAAGAAAGGTGTGCCATCGGAACCTTTACCCCACATGTGAGAGCCAATAGTGAATCCACCCGACGCAACATCGCGGTCATCAAAGTTGATGAGCGTTTCTTCATCAATAGTGCTTGGCATCATTGAGTTTTTGTTAGAGAATGATTCACCCGCGCGTCTGTAAATGTATCGAAGTATGTGTGACTTGCCGCGATGGTCAACCATTTTCATACCATAGAGAGGTTGTGTGCCTGTCACATCTTTTCCTGTTTCAGCAGAAGGTGCGTAAGTGTTGTAAAACTTGTAGTATGTGTCTGCGGGTGCAAGATTTTGACCATAGATGGTGACAAATCGACCATCCCCCTTTCCGTCTTCACCAAAGCCCCATAGACCAGCATCGGGAGCAAAACCGGGAACGCCTGCGGCTACGATACCACCGAAGTTAATGCGTGCTTTAGCGCGTGTGCCTATCTGCAAACCTTCTCGTATTGTGAATTTTTGACCACCGTTTTCAAATGACTCCATAGCGCCACTGTTTGACGAACGACCAGTAGTAGCCCCCGTGTTTGGAGTTTCAAATCCTTCTGCGGTGTTGAAATTAGCGTCGTATCCGAGGTGCAAATTTGTGATGAAATCATCACCAGCCTCGTCCAATGCGACATATTCGCGAAGAGTGGTGATTGGGGCGAACGGTTTGCCGTTCTTATCAATCGGCATAGGCGCAGGGTGCATGTTTTCACCTGCTATTTCGGGAGGTGAACAGAAGAAGTTGCGGAAACGACCACCGTGACCGATAAGGAATTGTGGTTTGTATTCAGCCTGTGACTTACTGTTGTCCAACCAAGCGCAAAAGTTGCGCCCTGTTGCTCCGGGGACAGTGCTGTGTATCACTATGCTGTACCCTTCATTGCCGTTAGCATCTTCAACAACACGACCAATATGCGCGCGAAGATAACCCATGTGAGAACCGCGGTCAAAAGAAGTGAAAGCACTGCTCATCCAAAACGGAGCAGGGTCGTGTGTCGAACCTGTCACTGCAAAATCAGCGTGCTGATGAATTGCAGTAGCGTCGGTTGGCTCTTGAGTTTCAGTTCCGGCTACTGACACTGCTCGCCTGTTAATATCGAATCGCTCACCTTCACCAGCGTATTGGTCGGAGGGTCGTCGCTGACTGCTTCTGCCATTTAACGCACCGCCTTGATTGATGAGACGAACAACTTCGCGTGCCGCGGCCTCTATGTCTGTGACACCTTCTCGCAATCCAACCTCACCCATGTCAATGCTCAAACGGCGAACGAAGTCCATTTCGGTCCAGTGGGGAAGTTCCTTCAAGCGCGCATCGCTCACAATGTTAGCAATGCTTCTCTTGCCCTTCAAACAAAGGAATGCTGAAATGACGCGCGTGCCTTCCGGTGAATCGAAGAAAGTCGCGCTAAACTCATAATGACCTGCGGTGTCATCGACAATTGCTTCGGATGTATCGTGGTCTATCGTTTCAGCATGTCGCTGTTGAGCGCTGGTAATGCTTACTGTTGACTCGGAGACGCGCCCTTGACCAAACTGAGCAGATTCGCTACCGAAGGATATGGTGTGGTCTGTGCCGCGTGTCTTTCTTACAAAGTGAGTGGACGCTACACCGGATGTTGCCATGTAAGCGTTGTCCATCAGCCACCACATTTTGTGAACATAGGCTCCTTCGACATATTGAGATTTGCCTTCATCTTTAATGAGATTGTAAGCGACGCTGTTGATTGTTTGAGCGTCTGTGCTTGATGTTGTTGCCTTATCCTTTCGTTGTGTCTTGAACCCTGCCGCCACATCAAGACCTTCAATGGCTGGTGTAGCGGCGCTTGTTTGAACTTGCATGTGTAAATCGTGGAATGCGATGAACTCACGGTCATGTTCAACATCATAAAGAAGAACGCGCGCATTTGTTTCAGTTGTTAGGTAAGGGTCGAGGTATGCTACAACAGGAGCAGAAGTGCTGTGTCCAAGTTCGGACCAATTGAGTTCGATGGTTTTGTTCACATGTTGAACAAAGTTACGAGCAGTCTCAATGCAAGTGTCGCCAATAAGGAAGTTTTCAAGAGGAAGAGTATCGCGCGCTTCAACTCCCAATGCACCTTTGCCGCCATTGAATCCGCTCCACACTTCGTACTCATTTAACACTCCGCGCGATTTACAAAACATTCCTTCAATCGCGTGAGGATTTGTATAATGCATGTTCATCCACACACTGTCACCGTAACGCAATCCACCCGCACAGTATGGATTGTTCCAAGTAGCGTTCGCGATTGCATCCTCTTGCTTGAGAGGTAAAGTCGTTCCATTGATTGCATAAACACCGATGACAGTGATAACATCATCAGCCGCAAGATTAGGCGCACCGCTGTCGAGGACAGGGTGTGCAACGGTTGTCAACTCATTGACAGCGCTGGTTGAGTTGTAAATGATTTGATATTTACGCCCTGTGGCTTCGTTGATTCCCGCGAATGCGTAATTCGTCGGCAAATGCCCCTTGGGTAAATCTCCCTCAAAATAGAAGGTTTGTCCTATTTTCAGTGCAATCAACTTCAACTTCGCGCCTTTTGATTTTATGCGACCAAGATGCGGGTTAGCGAGCGGACCGGCTTTGAACTCGACTGCGCTAACATACTGACGCAAACCATAGTCAAGATTGCCGCCTTGGGTCATTACGCTCCCGCGGTCGTAGTAAAATGGTCGTCGGTATTCTTGGGCGGAAGAAGCGTAGTTATCGTCACCAGTCATTGGGAAATTGTTTCCGTCAGCAACGGCTCCAACAGTGATTTGGGAACCGACTTCTAAACTTGAGAAGAAATCTTCACTTGCGTGACCTTCTGTGTGGCTGAGAGTGAGAGTACCTGTGCCACTCCCTTCGTAGTAGGCCCACTCACCGTTGCCCAAAACAACTCTGCGAGTTCGACCAACGCTTGCCCCGCGAACTAATCCAGCGGCATTGAAATTCGATTCGGGTATGTGAGTAAAGCCGCTCATGATTTGCAATGCGGTTGAACTTCCTCGCCTTTCGTATCTGCGAACAGTAGCGCGAATAGGCAACTTGTTGGTGATGCGATACTGATACTGACCGAAAGCCTCGTAATCATTGGCAGGGTATGACCCTGCTCGACGGCCAACAGGTGAAGGGTTCCATGTATGCGCAGTCATAGTCGCATCAAGATGCAATTTCATGCTGTTATCGGGACCGGGGAATATGCCTGCATCTCTGTCTTCAAAAAATTGTTGAGGGAATAATGGAATTTCAACAAGCGCGCGAGTGCTTGCGTATTGTGTTCCAAGTTGATAGTCATGTTGAACAGAGCCGATGGATTGAAAGAGACGGTCGTTGACTGTTGTTCCATCAGCGCAAATAGATGATGAGTTGAAGAGAGGGTCGAGAGATATGATGCTCCCAATCCCCACTCCGCTCTTAGTGACCCAATCACTAAAACTCGATGCACCTCTTCCGTTAGGCAGTGTGCCACCGTCAGTCAACTGAAAGGTAATTCCTGTTCGGCTTGTGTATTCAGCGCTTGCCCCGTTCTCTAAATAAATGCGACCAGCGGCAGGGAAGCCGTATGTCCCCCACGCTTGCATATTCGCTGATAAATTATTGAGAGGGTTTACATCAATTTGAAAACTTCCTGTGTGAATGCCATTGACTTGTGTGCTCATATCATGACGAGTGTTCCAACCAATACGAGATAGTGTGGCAGGGTCCCATGAGGGTTTTGTATTGACTGCGCCTTGACCTGCTCCACCAAGGGTTACTGAAACAACAGGCGCGCCGGGTTGTATTTCTTTGACAATGTGTGAGTTAGGACTACCATCGCCGCTGTAAGACACTGTTTGGTCCGACACATCATCCATCAAGCCTTTTGCTTGCATGATGAGACTGCGACCGCCGGATGTATCTTTTACTTGCATTGAAGATAAACGACAGACTGATTGTATGAACTCAACTATGATGCGAGTAGGGTCGTTTGAATCAAGAGCGCTTGGAGTAACTCTTGACAATTGCATAGTGCGCTCGCGCTTGCTTGGTTGAACAATGAGTATGTTGTTGCTACCAATTTTGTCATTGTCGATAATGTCAAACATTTCAAACGCGCCACCCTTCTGTGACGCGAATTGTTTAGCCTCTTGATAGCGAGCAGGGGCTTTACCAACAGGAGGGTCGCTTGCTCCGCGCTTCCTTGGTTGCAAATGCAACTTGTGGTACGCAGAAGGGTGTCGCGTTGCCCCGACCCCTTGAGGTGGTTTGGAGGGTTCGTCTCCTGTGTTGCGCGGAGAATAATTTGAAGGGATGAGTGATTCATCCAAGTCCTCTTCAAATTCTATTCCACCTGTGTTATCTCCAACTAAGTAATGAGGTAAGAGCGCTATGTTACCATCCCCCACATCTTTGGGGTTGAGGAAGATAACGCCGCCTGCGGAATGAATTGTTGCACCAGCGCTTACTGCATCCGCAATGTGAGCGGCTACGCGTTTACCATTCAGCAAACATCCTGCGTCGGGTACTGTTTTTGTAACAAGCAAAGAAGGGTTACTAAGCCCCATCTTTCCGCCTGTAAGGTCGATTGCATCATAGTGAATTTCAACATACCCTGCTGTCAATCCCGACACCTCAAGGATTGCTATTCGCGCTTCTGTTTCGGGCGTGAGGTGATTTTTGTATGAAACATCGTCGGTTGAAGAAACATCAATGCCTCCACCTTTGAGTAGGAAGGGGCGAACATCATCCACTGAGATAGCGATGACACCATCGCGATGAGCGTCAATTGCCGCCAAGCCATTCCTTACTATTCCATTTGTATTAGCACTGATAATAATTTGAGAAATGCGAGAATTGATAGCAGTGTGGCTAATTTCAATCTTGCTGTTGATTGGTAGTTGTTCTTTCAAACCAAGATAACTACCCGCGAAGGTAACTATCACATCGTCTGCTATACCATCAATGGTTCGCGTCACATCTTGAGTGTGTGTCGGAGGTAGCATTCTCAAGTAAGAGTGTCCTTCTCGCTGAGTGAACTTGTGTCGTCCCGTGTGTCCTGCTTTGAAACGCTCATCCAGCGACCATGAGGCTGGTGAGAAATTGTTTCCTGTGGCAATGTTGCGCGAAAACATAAAGCCGTGAAAACCATTACCGCTTTCGTCAATGACCATCGCGCCTGTTCGGTCAATGGCTTGACTACCTGTGCCTATGGTTTGGTATGGTTTGCCCGATATGCCGTCGATGAGCAGGTCGGAACGGACAAGCACCATGGTTGAGTCGTTTGCAAAGTTGTTAGAAGAATCAAATGCAGTTCGCGGATGAAGAACACCGCGAGAGCCAGTGTCGGGTGACAAGCCAAAATCGAGATGAATGCTGTCAATTGTTACAGTACCGTTGATATTGATTTGCTTAAGACGAACTCTCTCCGGCGGAGATGCGTTAGGAATGCCTGTGAGGGTGTCTGTACCTGTCGGGTTGATGATGAGGTTGAAAGGAGTGTGAGCGACGCTGATGACCTGCGCTCCGCTACTGTGAGCGGCGTTTGCTACTCGATAGTTACCAAGACTCTCAAGCGTGTAGTTTGCCAATAACGCATCGGACTTGCCGCTCACTGTTTCGTAAAGCGTTTGACAGGCTGTTGCTCCTATGGTGATGGTAGTGTCGCCTGCTGACACGGCTGATGTGATAGCGAACTCATCATCATCCACTTCAACAGGCTCTTCAAAGCGCCATAGACCGATAGTGTTCGTTGAACGAAGACATGGTTGTGCGCGCGTAGCAATTTCACTAACACCACGCTTCCAATGCACTGATTCAATGTAACCTCGGTATTCACCACCTTCACCGCCAATGAACAAATCTTGGTCGTTAAAGTTGCATGTGTGTTTCTTGTTGGTTCGCTCGGAAGCCATCAATTCACCATTGACATAGAGTTTGATTTGACGACCGTTGAATTCGCCCATGATGTGATAAAGTTCGCGCTGACCGATGTTGTACCCTACATTGTTTGAAACAAATGAACCTGCCGCGTTTGGGTAGTTGTTAGCCGTCTGTGCAATCAGCGAAACACCATTGCTGAATGTAACTGAGAATGATGCTTTGGCTGGCGCATCGACTGAACCCATGCGCAGTTCAAATAAACTCTCTTTGCTCGCGATGACACCGCCACAGTCGGGCGACACCCATGCTTCAACTGTGAACTGCTCGAATGATTGGTTTTTCACTTGACCTAACCGATGGCTATCACCCTCTTGCAGTACAGGTGCAGAAGAGCGCGCTTCATTGCCTTCGAGGATACGCTTATGCCCTGTTTGTGTAAAATCACCTTGAGGACAAACGACGCTATCGCTCACACCGTTGAAGAAGAGCGCGTGACTTGTTTGTCCAATAACAGCCATGTCAAGTCCCCACAATGAAATCAATTGGTTGGAAGGTAATGTCGCCTTCGTAAATGTTCTCACCAGCGTTATAATTCATCGACATGGAAACGACTGTGCCGGATATGCCAGTCCTGTCATCAGTAGGGTCAAAAAGAGTTGATACGCTGAGATTGTTTGCTTCCGAATCTTCTTCATCAGCCCTGCTCAATCCGTTGACGATTCTAAAATTACGCTCCACATAATCACCGTCGCTTGAAGATGAAGTGATGATTGAGTTGTAAGGCAGTTGCATACCGATGATGTAGTCATTACTCTGCCCCGCGACTAAACTGAAATCTTTGTCAACAACAAGCGCTCCTGCTTTCAGCAGACTACCGGAAGTTCCGGCAAGATTTGCATTGCCTACATACGCAATGAGGTCCTGTAATTTATCGCCCGCGCTCTTGCATGACATGTCTTTGCCACCTCCGAATGTTTCAAAGAAAGGGGTGTTCCCTGCGAAAGTTGTGCTAAACGAAGGTGTTTCATTGTTACTCGCGAACCCTTTTTCTTTTGCTGTGAATGTAATTTTACAGTTGGTTGCCAAGTTTTTACCCACACCTAAAGTAATAGTGAAAGCATCGGTGAAGTTCGTACCACCATCTGTCGTTAATTGGTCAGTCGTTGAGGGAGTGAGAGTGTTATCTTCAAGTGCAGTCTTGATAGCCCCCGCTAACGACGCACCTGTGGTGATACCTTGTATGCCGACAGTGATTGTTTGAGGATTGTTTGACCTTGTGTTAGAAGAAGAGCCGCTATCGAATACAACGCGAACAGGCTTACGGGTAGTGTTTTGCCCTGTGTAAGCCGTTTCAATTTCAAAATACAAACCGTCCAAATCAGCGTTAGTGACACCCCCCGTATCACCGCTCATCATAATCGGATGCGAACCACCGCTATTATCTTTCAGCGCGCTGAAATCAATGGAAGCCACTGCCGCAGTTTTTTGAAATGTGGAAGCGGCGCAGTTATCATCGGACAGAACGATAGTAAGTCGATAATCAGCGCTCACCATGTTCATGTCAGCCGCGTAGCGCGTACCTATCACTGGAACACTGAGAACTGGAACACTGCGCGTGATGTTCATACTGTAATTAGTCACATCAAGCACGATGACCTCACCGTCGTTACGAATCAAACGAACCTTCGTCATACAGCAGACCTCCTGTTTCCATAGGAACGACCGCCACGACCCATCTCAGCGCGAATAAGGTCGCCAATTTCGCGAGCCAATTGCTTCTTGTCGGTCCTATCAGTCACACCTCCGACATTGATGTTGATAGTTGTACCACTGCCGCCTCCCAAACCAATACCGTCGGGGTTGTTGCGCTTGCTGAGAGGCACGACTGCTTCGGGTCCATCCTCGCCAATCATCGCGAGCGTCGGACTGTTGACGATACCACCCTTCGCGAGTTGAGGGATTTGCGGTAGCGAGAAATTCTTACCCCCGATAAGTGGGACATTATCGGGTATCTTAAAATCAAAACCTTTCGCGAAATCATTGTAAATATCAACCACAGCGTTGAATGCATCTTTGAAACCGCTGACCAATCCGTCTTTGATGGTGGTTGGTATGCTCAAGAACCACTCCTTGAGCGCATCTCCACCGTCAAATAAAGCGGTCCAAAACCCTGTGACCACATTAACCAAAGCCGTCCAAAGACCATTGACAATGCCGAGAACAACTCCTACAATGAGGGCTAAAGCAGTCCCTATTCCTCCGGCAAGCAAAGCCAAGCCAGCAAGCGCGCCATAGAATATCAAGCCAGCCAATCCAAATAACCAATCCTTCGCTGTGGTAAGCAGTGCCATTATTTCATCCCAATAGCGAATTACAGACGCGACGACGAAAATGATAGCCGCGATGATAGCCGCAGGGACAGCCGCAACCCCGACGAGGAAAAGTCCCAAACCAATAAGAATGGCACTACCGATACCAAGCAGTATGGCTTTGAATCCATTAGCCGAACCTGTCAAGTAGGCAATCATACCACCAGCGCCAACCATGATGAGAGCGAAGCCCCCTAAGACAGCCATGAGTGTGCGACCCACCACGGCCTGTAAAAGAAGTGAAGCAGTGCTACCCCAACCAAAGAAGCCCACCATCAAAGCGAAGAACCCTGTGAAGACACCAGCCGCTACGAGTGTAGCCGCCGCTACACTGTCAGTCTCGTTCTTCACTAATTGATACACACCAACGGCGGCAAATACAGCCCCTATGGTCAAAGCCAAAGGAGCATTGAAGATAGCGAAAGCAACCGCTGTTGCAAGAACGGAAACCGCGAGAATATCAAACAAGGCCGTTAAACCATCATCACCTTCGCCTGCGATAACGAGCACCAACCCTTGCATCGCATCATGCAATGGACCCATGTTTTCAGTGAGGGTCAGTACAACACTGTTCGACCCGTCGAATGCAATTGATAATGCGGCTAACGCGAAGCCTACAATGAGGAATATGCTTACCAGTGAAAATATGCGCGTCACTAAACGAGTGAATCTGTTATTCGCGGTATTGAGAATCGCATTGTTTGCTTTCGCGACACCGCCAAAGAACAACATACCAACCGTCAACTTCTGTAAAGCAGTCAAATCTTTGTAGCGGTGTTCTCTTTCTTCTTGGCTCATCGCCGCGGAGTTTGCAACAAACTTGGTGACATTACCCACCGCTTTAGCCATCCCCGCAAGGCTACGAACCATTCCTGTGATTGGGTTTTTCGCGAACGCGGTTTTGATTTTGAGTTGTTGCTTTTCAAGCACACCCATTTTCTTCGACACATTGAGGTTGATGATACCAAGTTGCTCTAATTGTTGAACAAGTTTTTCAATCTCATCAGCAACACCATCAATCTCATTCGCCATTTTTTCACCATCCTTCGCTAAACGGCATCGGGCCGTGAGTTGAGCCTACGCGCGTCTTGTTCTTTGCACCATCGGTCGCCTTCTTCATCTCTTCGGCTTTCAAGCGTTCAGCGGCTACTCCCCACGCGAAAGATTTCTCGAAAGCGCTAATCGGCATATTCCACACATCAACCATACTCAACCCATAATGTTTCGCGACGAAGTACGCCGCTGAGTCAAAAGCCATGTCAGCGTCGGGGGTCGGTTTGCTCATGAAGTCGTAAACTTCACTCACTCGTTCGCCCCACCCGCTAAAGGGTTCGCCATCAAGTCTTGAGGTTGAGGTAGCAGTGAAGTTATTTGTTGCGCAACAAAGGGTTTGAGCGCAGTCATTTGAGGAATGGTCAATCGTGGTTCAGTCTTCTCGATGCCGTTAATCAACATGTATTTCCAATAATTCGCGAGGTCAATATCCACACTACCATTGGTGGTGATGGTGACGAAAGTTTTGATTGCTTCTTGAAGTTGCATGAAGGATAACTCCTTCACCCATACTCTCATAACAACATCTTCGTCGTCTTCGCTCACTCTTATTTCATGCTCCACCGCTTGGTTACTCACCAAGAGGCTCATCGGGTCTGCTATTTTCGGCATCGTTCTCACTTACTCCATCATCGCCTGCCGCGGCTTCTTCCGAAGGAACGGCTTCATCCACTTCAACTGCCTCATCCGAGGGGGCGTCCGCTTCAATTAGGCGAGCAATGAGTTCCGCCTTTGTACCAGTGACAGGAAGAGTGCGCGCTCGTAGGAGCGCTTTCAATTCTTCCACAGTCATAGATTCGTATGTTGGTTCCGCAACTTCAACAGGCTGTTCTTCTGTTTGTTGCTCTTCGGGGAATGGGTTGCCGTCAGTGAGCGCGGCATCGGGGTTGAATACTTCTTCAACAACTTGGGGTTCTTCAACAACACCGCGAAGGCGTAGTGGTCGTTCGTCGCCTGTGTGCATACTCTTCATCATCAGCACCCCATCTTTTCGCAGGTTGAGCCTTTTGATTTGCACTTAGGACAGGTCTTGCAACCACGGCAACCTTTGCAGTCATCGCCTTTGCACATACTTTCTTTCAGTAGCGTTCCCCAACTTTCTCTCATCGGATTCATCTTGTTCACCTCACATGTGCAGGAAAGCATCGCGCGAGATTACGCGCACATGCTTTGGCATAATTTTCAATTCACTCTTGATAACGCCCTTATCTTCGGGGATAGGAAGCGGAGCCGACTCAATGATGTAGTCGTCAATAACGATAGTAATTTCTTCGCGGTTAGCACCAGCACCAGCCTTGGTCAGCGTGAGTGTGATTGGCTCAGTGAACGAGTGAGTCCTGTTTGTTCGGAACTCATGCCAAATGAGAGGGTCGCTTGCGATGATGGTCATGCTGAGACTGTATTCCATCTTCTTCTCAATCATGAGGTTAGCGTTGCGCGAACCACCGAATGGGATTTGTTCAAGGGAATCACCAGCGGTGTTGCGGGTTTCCGCTTGACCGTTCCCTCGAATGGTGTAAATTGCTTCTGTGTTGTTGTTGCCTTCAAGAGAGAAGTTAGTGACTTGCGCGATGTTGGTTCCGAATGAACTGATTTGACCATTGTAAAAGAAGTATGGCTTCTCAGTGTTTGGAGCGATACCAGCCTTCTTGCGGTTGACTGTGGAGTTAGCAGTGTTCTCAAACATACGGTGCGCGGTGTATCTGTCACCTTTGCTGGTATCTTCAAGACGACCTGTATCGGTGTAGCAGTAAAGCGCGTCGAAGTTGATTGATAATTTTACTTCTGCATCAGCATCAGCCGCGAGCGAGAAGTCCTTGACTTTGCATCCTTTCCATACGCGCGTAAGTTGCTTGCTGTCGTTAGCGGAGCCGGGCGCGGCTTCGTTAGCAAGAGCGTCAGTTGCGTTGCCGTTGAACGAGCCAACATTGTGTGTTCGGATGCTGGATTCAATAGCGAATGAAGGAATCGTAGCGCCGGAGAATAGAAGTCGTGATTGGCGGTTGGTGATTGTTCCGAAAGATGCGGCAGTGGTGACAAAATCCGGTGAGCCTGTTGTTGTCGGGTCAGTGTAAGATACGCGCTTTAGTGAGTATCCCGTGTGACTGAAATGCAACGGCTCTTCAAGATGCAAGCGTAGTGTCGTTGTATCAATGTAAAGCACTTGACGAATTTCGTTCCTTTCGGCGTGTTGCAAATCGGTAGCCGTGGACCCATCACCCCATTTAGCCCCTGTTGGCTGAACAAGGTCGGATGGGAAATTGGTGGCTGTACCGTCCTTGATAATGATGTATTCACCAGCCGAGAGGTTTGAGAGTGTGCCTGTGTATTCAACATAAGTGTCACCAGCGGCTATGTCCTCGAATGATGTTGCAGTGGGGTCACCGGAGATAACTGCCGTAGGTTCGTCAATAATTTCGCGACCAAGTGCGTAATACAACCAGCGCGCGCTGTTCATCATTGTCTCAAGAGAGCCACCCGTGTTCTCGAATCGTTGTGGTTCTTGGATGACCACATCACGACCGACGCCTACTACATGAGCGCGTCGCACTTCCACTTTGGTTTCCGGTAGCGCAACGGTTGCGGCAAGACCAACGAATTGGTCCGTAAGGACAGACTCGTCGGACGAATCGGCATTTGCATTGTAGGTGCTTCCTACATCAATAGTCGGTGTGCCTACGGTATCAATGATGAGTTCGTCACCGGATAATGATGTAGTGCTTGTGGATTTCATAGGAGGCGAAACGGTGAGTGAATCGCCACTGTTTGCGACAATTGTGTAAACATGGCCTTTGGTAGCATTGTCGTCAGCGGTGAAAGCACCACTACCGATAACGCGAAGTTGCGAACCGACAAGCATACCCGCAGGGTATCGCAGAAGTGAACCGCTTGAGAAGAAACCTTCCGTCGCGCCTGTGAAGAGGATGCCAGTGCCAGCGGCATTCGTCGCGAAACGAAGACCACCGAAGCCATCAAACGCCAGTGCGAGTCCACATTCTTTACCGAATGTCACTTCGGATAGGTCGCCTTTATACACTGTTGATGCCATATTATCTGCTCCGCCTTGGTTTACGCGATGAGTTCGCTAAAGATAACGATTTCGACTTGGAAGGTCATCCTGTGTAGCCTCTTCGTCCGGTCCGAAAGGTCAGTCCGTAATTTATAGAGTAATCGGTCAAAATTAGCCCCATCGCCCTTTCTTTTGCTATGGATGATGCGCCGAACTTCATCTTCGATTTTCATGAGGTGCGGTCGTCCATTCATGGTGCGCGCATCGACTGTTACATTGATTCGCGTGTGAACGAAATCATAGAACACTTCGGGCTGTTCTTCCGCGTGCATGGTTTCGTAAAGAAGGATTGCGTCTTTGTTGGTAAGGTCGAGACGCTTCCCGCGTCCCGCTTCGACTGTGGTAATGTCTTCAACGATAGGTGTTCGCTGATTCGTGTTACCACGATTCCACCCTGTGGTGAGAATGTCTTTCATAAGTTCGATTGATTCAAGCGCCATTCAACCAACTCCCGATATGTGACTGAGCGCGTGCTTGCTTCTTCGCTTTGCTGATGATGGCTTGGTAGTCGGGGTCGTTTTCTTTCATAACTTCACCGTTCTCCTTGATGATTTCCCCTTTGCTGTTGACAGCCGCGCCATAGTCAAGAGCGCACGCATCAAGGAAGATGCGCCCCTTGTCAGTAAAGATGGTATTCTCGCGCGCTTGAGCGATGGTTTCACTCAAGGCTTTAGCGAGTCCCTTCTTGATGGCTTCTTGCATACTATCACTCATCTTCGGGTCGCGGTGTTCGTTGAATTGATTGTTTTGGCTCACTGTGGTAATCGGGGTTGTCCTTCATTTGTTCGCTTGTGTGTTTTTTAGCATCCCTTCTTACCTGTTGTAGCATTTGTTGTTGGTTTGCCTGTTCAAACGCTTCTGCTATGCGAGAAACGCCATGCTCGCGGTCGCCATCACCTTCAAATCCATGTCCGTAAGGGTCCATTTCTTGTGAAAAGTTGTGATAATTCATCACCGAGGGATGAACAGCATTTCCTTCGCTATCAAGCATTCTTGGGTTGCCTTTCAAAAATATCCATGCTTCTTTCATTGGGTTCATAGTATCACAACACCGTCATTATCTCTGTGTAGCGCGGTAGCGTCTCCGCAACCTGCGCTTTGAATAATTGATACTTGCTACCCAAGTCCACATTCTGTGTTCCTTCGGGCAGTAGCACGCTTCTGTCATCGGACAGAATCAAATCCATCGCAACCAACTTAGTACAAATATCTTCAATCGCCTTCTCGACATATCTCTCGCCGTACACATAGGATGCTTTGACGGCATTCCATGAGAAGTAAGGGTATGAGTTGTTGAAGTAAATGACGCCCAACTCGTAGTCAGCCCACCAATCGCGAAGACGAGCCTCGTCACCTGTGCTTGTTCCAACATAGTCAATCTTGAATTGCTTCTGTTTGAGGATAGCGCCAGCCGTTGCCGCCGCGGTAATGTCTCCAACAAGGTCGGTGACGCCGTTGAGCGTATTACCTGTGATGCTGGTGTAATACCCGTATGCCGCACCGATGTTGATAATGCCGAACGGTACGAGGGTTGTAATGTCGTTGAGAGTGATGGTTGTCGCTGTGGATGCGCTGACAGTTGTCTCAAGGTCAGTCGCGCCAGTGAAAGTGACGCCGGGTGATGTGCAAGCGTAAGTCGCGTTTTGTCCTGCTGAGCCGCGTCGCATAGAGGTGATTTTCAATTGAGCCGCTCCGTAGTCCGAGTTAGCGGAAGCCATGAACTCATGATGAACGCTGGCTGAAACAGTACCGTCACTTTCTGTTATGTCTTCAAAGAGGAAAGAGGGAGTGAATGGTGTAGCGGCTTTTCCTTTGCGCGCATTCATGTTGATGAGGTCAGCCAACTGTTGTGCAGTGCTTACATTATCGAATTGCGCGCGGAACTTGGAACTTCCGTCACCTGCTTGTAATGTCGCGACACCGCCGCCGCCGGGACATAGGAATACTTTGTCAGTATCAGCGGTGATTTGAGTGTAGTCGTGAATCTTGAGTCGAATTTCAGCCGCCGCTATTTCACGATAATCGTTGCCTTGCCATATTTCAAGACGAAGAATCTGTTGCGCGTTACGGAACATGAGAGGAACAGAACCCACATAATCAGTGTAGTAGCGACGACGATATGGTTTGTAGGTATCGAAATTGATGTACTCGGCAGTTTGCAACATGGGTCGCCATGCGTTGTTTGTAAGGTTGTCAATCTTATCTTGAGTTCGCAGAATGAGCGTCTCGACCTGTGCCTTGGTGATGCCCTTTCTCTTGCCGTTAGTGAAAGATTGGAGGTTTTGCACTTCTGCATTGTCAGCCGTAGTGTAATCGCCGGTCAAAGCGTCTGTAAAAGATAAGCGCACATTGCCGGAAGCGCGAGCAATGCTTGTGATAGTTCGCTCTTCACCCATCTCGGAATCACTGGCAATCTCAATTTTGTCACCTACTTCAAATCCAACCAATCGGTAGTCTGCGGGGGTTATGTCAACATGCGTCGAGCCGTCTTCTGCGGCCAAGTAAACAGGGTCGGGGAATGGTATTTGTAAAATGTCTGCAACTTTCTGTGCTGATGTGTAGTAAAGTCTGTCGGGGAATAGAGGTCGTCCTTCGCGCTCACCTGTTTCAAACACAGTAGGCATCAGTCATCCCTCTCTCGCAAAGCCTCAAGTCGTCGTATAATTTTCTTAGGTATGCCCTTTTTTGGGTAGTGTCCATGCTTTTCATAAAACGCTTGAATCGCTTCTCTCGCAGGACCAACCTGTCGCCCCTCTTTCAACATGGCGCGTATGCGCTGTGCTTCATCCACTTTTGCTTGTTTCATGTCTATTTGATGCTGATACGATTGAGTCTGTGGCGTTTGTTGTGGAGCGGTGTTTTGGGCTTGTTGAGACACTTGTTGCTGTTGCCGTTGCATTTCGCGCATCTGTTGCGCCGCTTCGGGGAAACCTGCGGCCTCCATCTCTTCGGGCGTCATCTTGAGTAAGAGCCAAGCCTTTTCAAAAGGGTTCATCAAATCACCTCTTCGGTCTTGCCAAGGTTGTAGTCCATTGGTTTCTTACAAGCGCCGCATCGTTCAAGGTAGCAGAAGTGTAGCATGCCACAGAAGCGGCAACGCGTACCTGCGCCAATGTTGACAATATCGCGAATGTTGCGTGTCTTCATGTTTTGGCGTTTCATAACACCCTTCAATTTGTCACGCGCATCGGTCTTCACCATGGACTCTTCGGCCTTACGCCAGCCTTGTTTTTCGAGGCGTTTCAGTTCATTCAAGTCCATGTCGCTCACCTTCAAGCGGTGACTACTACGACATAGAGGTTTCCTTGCATAAGGTACGAAGTCACACCTTCAATGGTTTTACCACTGGTGTAATCATCGAGTACCTTTTGCACTCCGCCTGTCACTGTTGCGCCTGTTTCGCACGACTGTTCGGGAGTGAACTCAAACACTTTCGTATCCGACAAGGTGAATCACCTCATCGCTTACCGACTGCGAACAATTTGCCACCCAATGCTGTGCCGGGGTCGCCGTGAGTCACGGTGGTTCCAGTAATTACAATCGTTTCTTGAGGCACGCCTGCGCCACCCCCGTTAGGGTTGACCATAGCCATGAGGATTTCACTCATGTAGTCGCTAAGGTCTGTGCTTGTGTCGCCGTCCTCGACAGTGCCTGTAATCACAATTAGATTGCCCATTGCTTGTGGTCGTGTATCTGCTGTAAATGCCATCATTCATCATCTCCTGTTGTTGTTTGTGCTTCTTCCGCCTCGTTATTAGTATCTTCGGCAGGAGCAAGCGATTCGCTTGCCTTCGCGAGTAGCGTCTTCTTTGTGCTTGTAGCGCGATAAGAAATTGCTTTCTCGTCAAGCCAAGCCATAATGTCGCCCTTTGACCAAGTGTTATCCGGTGAGCCACCCTTGAGAGCCGCCTCTTCGTAACCTTCGACTACAAAGTCCTTGCCGACGAAGATTTTATCCTTGTTGGACTCAATCCATTCTGCTGAGACTTCTCGCGCTTCCCCCCAAGTCCACCAACCAAGACGACCCATGTTCGCACCTGTGCGAAGTCGCCCTTTGTAGGTAATTGTAGGCAAAAGAAACACCTCACTGCAAGTCACGGATGGAACCGCTCGCGCCAAAGAAAGAGCACCACATTTCGCCCATCGTTCGGTAAAGTCCTTCTTGACCGAGACGGTTGATTGCGAATGGGTCGCCTGTTTCGATACCGCTTTCAAAGTATTGAGTCGGGATTGCTGTTTGGAACCACATGTAATCAGTGTCAAGGTAGTACATTCTTGAGAGAGTACCAGCGCCATCAGTAGGCATATCCTTGGTTGGAATCATTGGAACACCGTTGTAAGTAGCAACAATAAATCCTGCTTCCATACCCGGAACACCCTTCACACCGTTGTATGTAGGAGTAACGCGCTTGCTGTCCATAAATCGCTGTTGCGATTGGAGCAATTGTTGAACGCGCATCAAAGTGTCGTAGCCAGTAAGCATGACCTTTGGATTTCCACCACGGGTCCAAAGTTGTTGGAACAATCCGTCAAGTTGGTTGAGGGATAGATTGCGGTTGGTTGCGGCGGTTGAATTATCGCCTCCAACATCAACCTCAGCGGAATGCCAAGCCTCGCTACCGTCGCGAGTGATGGAGTAAATGTCGTGGTCGCTCATAGCGCTCACCGAAGTCTGCGTGACACTCTGCACAGCAGGGTCGGATGTAAGACGGTCGAGAGATTCGAGGTTGTTACCAGCAGGAGTGTCAACATCAACAAGAAGCATCTTGTTAATCATTTCAGCGTGATGCTTACCCATCTCTTCCTTGAGGACTTGACGAGCATCGCCAAGACCATCGTCCTTGTCGGACAAGAACATTGCAACTTCCGATAGGTCGAAGGTGTGAGCAATCGTCTTTGGCTTGGTCGAAATGTTCTCGAATGTTGGCTTCTTGGTGTCCGGTAGTGTTCCGTTCTCGGCGATACCACCAGTCACGCCACTTTCAGCGCGAGCGGTAAGAATACGCCATCCACTGCGCTCCCATGGCTTCTTAGGAAGAATCGAGAAGGCGTTGAACTCTTGGTTCAATTGTGACCAAACCTTTCGTCCGTAAATTGCTTGGTAAGTTCCTGCGGTGGTGGACAACAAAGGCGCGTCTGCCTTGAGAATGTCACCTGCTCCGTAGGTGTAGCCGGTTTGAGAAGCGCCACCGTAGTAGTATCGCTCCATGTCTTGAACTGTTCGTACATAATTTCTTGCCATCAGTAATCGCCTCCTGTCAACGCTTTGCTGGCAAGTCGGTGAACATCGTTCCACGACAAATCGGCCATCTCAGCGGTGTTAGGAATGGTAACGGTTGCGGTGCTTGCTGACTTTGCAATCATCGAGCCGCCGGTTGAGGAAACATTGTCGATGCGCTCATTGAGAGCAAGGACAGCCTTTTGCAATTCAACCAAAGGTGCGCGGGAATCAAATTGAGACTTCGCGATTGCGTCAGCCTCAGCCTTTTGTTCCTTAAGGAATCGGTCTGTAAAGTGACTGTTCAAGTCAGCCTTGAAGTTCTGCTCAGTAGCCGCGGCCTTGAAGACCTCGTAAGCAGATTCGATTTCGGATTGGGAAACATTGCCGGGAGCAAGGTACTGGCTCTTGATAACAGTCTTGTTGCCGGTTGGTGCGGAACCAAAGTTCTGCTGTGGTCGCTTGCCGGAGTCGTCTTCGCCAGCGCCCTCAAGAGAACCTTGTCCTCGCATGTCAAAAGACGATTCGCCCGGTCCGTATCCCTTGTTGAAGTGGTCGCGTGCGGCGCGTGCATCGTAGCCTGCGCTCTTCACGGTGGACTCAAGCCAAACCAAGTAGTCACTCGTAATCATATCATTTCCTTTGCTCATTTTTTCATCATCCTCTTTGTCTTTCTCGTCATCATCGGAGTATGCCATGCTTTCTTCCTCTTCGTCGTCTTCGTCGTCTTCGTCGTCGTCTCCGAACATAGGCGGCTTTGGCTTGTCTTTTTTAGGCTTCATCAAATCTTCGATGCCCTTGTTCTTTTCTTCCTTGTCTTCTTCCTTATCGTCTAATTTCTTAGAAAGACGCTCAAGGACGCTTTGCAGTTCTGTCATCGTATTGGTCATATTCTCACCTGTATCCTCCTTAAGAATACGAAATTGCGCTTCGGGGTTAATACCCTTCTCGCAAATCGTCACTTCGTGGAGTTCCATGCGCCGAATTTCGCGGTAGTCACCGCGGGTTTGGTCGCTCTTGTTGACGCGCTCAAATGCTTGACCACCGATAGAGAACGAGCGCAGGTTCCCTTTGCGGATTTCGGAAGCCACTTCGCGTGCCTTCTCAATGTCACCACGGAGTTTGATAACAACAAACATGCCCGTGTCATCCACTTCCGACTTCCATAGTCGTCCGTTGGAATCAGTGTAGGAAGGAATGACCGTTCCTACTTGAATGTTAGAGTGTGCGAGTTGCACATTGCGGAACCCTTCTGCTTTCATGAAGCCTCCGAAGGCATCTTTTAGGGCGGCGCGAGTGATTAAATCACCCTGCTTGTCAACCATTTCAACAGATGCATAGCCTGCAACAACCAAGTCGTCCCCCATACCCTTCAAGATGATGGGTTCGGAAACCGAGGATGGAGCCGCAAGGATAGCCATTGACTTCGCGATTTTCATTCATGGTATATGAATGGAACCCTACCTTAGAGCGATGACACCATCATCTTCAAGAACTGCTTCTTCACCCTCACTGCTTAGCAGTCTCTTGGTTTTCTTTGAAGTAGCAGGCTTCTCGTCACTTTCTTCGCGAGCCGCAGGGTCGAAGTCGGGGAGCGTATTGTCATTGATGTTTTGAGTAGGCCCGCGCGGGTGTTCATCGGGTGTTGCATAACCAATACCCAATCCTTGCACACCTGTGCTGGTGATTTTTTCTTTGGACAAATGTTCTAATCCGCGCTCCATCAATTCAAGTCCACGCTTGATAATCTCTTCTTCCTCGTCAAGAACCTTTTTTGGTTTCTTCACATGTCCAGCAGGTTTTTCGGGATTCACTTCATCGTATTCGGGTTCACCCTCTTCTTCCTTGAGTAAAAGAGCGGCTTGATACTCCCAATACACCTGTTGGTCTTCGGCTAAACGAACGAGATATTCGTTACCCCATGTAGTGGTTTGAGGTTCAACAAACCAAAGACCTTCTTCTTCGCGCGTTTTACAAATAACATCATCGTCAAAAGCAGGGAAGTTGATTATGATTTTACCTTTCTTGAGCGCTACGCGCTGAGCGACATGTTGCTCACCTGTGAGAATTGTAAGGGTTTCAACGCTGTCGGATGCGAGAGGTTCGTTGTCCGTAATCTTCGCGGCGCGTATGCGATAAACAGGGTGTTCTCCTTTCGACGCACTCACTCCTGTGCAACGAACTGTTGCAAAATCCCCCGCCTTCAAACCACGCGGTCCTTTCGCGTTACCTACCATCATGTAATGCTCACCTTCGTACTCCTGCGCGCGCTTACCATAATGTTCGGGATGCATGAGGGGTCCTACTCCAACAGTGTAATTCTTGCCGGTGCGTGAAAGTATGATAACATCAACCATCTTTTCTTTGCTAAGCAACACCCATTTAGGATGACGAGGTTCACCCTTCATGTAAGTCGCGTTCGCATCGCGGAGAAGAATGTCAATGTTCTGCTCACCTCGCAGTCCTTCAATAGCGGTCTGCAATCCTTCCTCATCGCTACGCTTGGTGTTGATAGGTTCGGGCATCTTGATGTGTTCACTGGATTCGTATTGAGCGCGAAGATGACGGATGCGGTCCTTAGCAGGCATGTTGTGAGTATCTTCATCCGCCGTCTTTAGCAAATCAATGACTGTCATGATGCCGTCATGAAGAATCGCGTGGACTACAAAGTCCTTCTCATACACTTTGTCTTTTTCTTGCACAATTGCTTCATCCAGTTCAACTTCACCGTTAGCACCGTATGCAGTCATCTTCTTTCCTTTTTTTGTCACGATGACATGTTCTCCTTGAGGATAAAGCGTGATGACCCAATCGCCTGTAAATCCGCGCAAATGTTGCATGTCTTCTAAACTGAAAATACGATGCATGAATTTGACCGGAGGTGGACGACCTTCGTCTTTGAAAATGAGTGAGTCGTCTATGAGAACATCGGAAGAAGCCAGTTTGGGGTCCGTGAGGTCATTCGCGCTTGCCGCTTGATTTTGAAAAGTGGTCTGTTGCCCCATGGAATTGTCCATACCGTATGTGTGAGGTTGAAGGAGTGGATTAACATCAAGCAACGCGTCTCGCGATACTGGCAGTTGCACGCGCTGATTGTTCGGTGAGCAATTGGGTGAAACCTCATTTGATTGAAAAATGAAGTTACCTTGACGAAGCGAGTCTTTGTTGATGGTGTGTGGTACATGCACGGAACGACCGTGGCTCTTCATGTATTCTCTGCTCGTCAGTACAGGCACAAGTTTAGCGTTATCGAAAGAATCCCCGCCAAAATTCAATTGAGTTTTTGGTTTGAGAACGCTCATACCACCCCTCTCCACAGTATCATCACCAAGAGCGTGAGCCAACAATCGCATCTTATTGTAGCGCGTGGTTAAGTCCTTTTTACTACCTTGCGGGAAAACTTTCTTCTCCATAGGACCCGTGGTCATTCGGACACCGTGTCCCAAAATGTCTCTGTTGCTACCACCCGCGGTATGCTCAAACATGTGATTCATCACCTCAGTGATGGCGTTGAACTCATCATTCATCGACATTGTGTCTCCGTTGTATGACACTGAGTTCCCGCCATGTAAGAAATTTTCATCATCATCTTCTTCTCTAAATGCATTGTGTAAACCACCTTGGGCGTGAAGAATCATCTTGCGACCCGTACCGGATAGCAACAACCTATGCGCGTCTTTAGGATTCTTGATTAAATCAAGGTGGCTATCAACATACCTACGCCCCTTTCGCCCCTTATTCGTCACTGCCGAAGGTGCTTCCTTCGCGACTGGTTTTTCAAGACGGTTGTGAGTGTAATAGCGCGCCATGAAAGCATCCTCGAAAGAGATGTTTTGCTTCTTCGCGGCTTCGCTGATTTCTTTAATAACATCGTTAAAGACGCTCAGTGATGCTTTGTCTGTCCCGTGTTTAGCGTAAACATGAGATGCTACTTCATGCCCTTTGACATGTTCGGGGAAGAAGTCCGAGAGATTGCGATACTCCCCTCGCTTACCATAAGTTGGTCTTTCAACCTTCAATTGGTTGATACGCTTCAATGTCTCTTTGTCAATGTATTGACTCATGCTACCGAAACTACCGGCTCCATGCGCCGTGATACCGTGAGTCGGAGGCTTATCTTCTTGTTCGTTTGAATAGCACAACTTTTCACGCTGTGTTGGTGTAAGATTTATCGCGATGTATTCAGCGATATGCATTCCATAAGCAGTTGCATTCCACGCGTCGTTGTTGTCCTTGTCACTCATACCTTCTTTACCGAAGATGCCGGGGAAGTGATGCTCATAGGCTGGCTTGACAATGCTGTTAAAAATTTCTTTGGTCACATCATGCGTCTGTCGCGCTATCTGTGAATGGTCTTGGATTGGCTTCGTCGCGTCTCCTTCGCTGATGTGAGGTTGTAAATCATTGATTTTACCGTAAAGCAAGTCGCGTTTTGCATCATCATTCTCGTATGCAATTTGATGAACGAGTTCACTTTTGTGCGCTAAAGCGAGAGTGGATGTGTCGGGGGCTATCACATATTCTTGACCGTGTTGGTCAAATCCAAAAGGCGTGACATTTCCTTCTTCGTTTAGATAATCTTTCAATCGCTTGTCCAATTTTGACGCTTTAGAGGTCTTCGGCTTGATTCCCTCGTTAGCCATGATTTCTCGCTTGACTTGTTTGGTAGTAAGAGCACCATGAACGAGAGATTCGGGTGCGTAAAATTCACCTCTCTTTATCGCGTCAATGTATTTTTGATATTCTTCAACTGTGTAAAACGAAGAAGTTTGAGTCCCTTGGGTATCGACTGCGCCAGCCAACTCACGATGAATTTGGTGAGCGCTTCGTCCTTGATTTGTCGGGTCGCTTCGTCGCGAAGAACGATAAACACCGCTCTTCCATTGGGACAATGATTCATCGTCTCGCAAATCAATTGGTTCGTGGAAGCCAAAAAGACCTATGGGGATTTTGAGTGTGTGTTCGGGCTTGGTCTTATCATAATCAAGACGCTTAATTTTATCGCCTCTCAAGTGTTCACTGTCAAATAATTTTTCATGCCCCTTATTGTGTGCATTAGCGCGCAACAGTTGAATTTCGGACAATGGGTGATTTGATACTAAATCATGCGATTGATGCAAGCCATCCATCCCTAAAATGTGTGTTATGTCGAGGGGGTCGGCCATGTAATGCGATTCCGCTCCGATGAACGGTGCGAGCGTGTCACTTGATGGTACGCGCGGACGAGGCATGTCTTTAGTGAAGGCTTCCATATCCCTGTCGGGGACCAGCGCGCGACTTGCCGCGGCTGGATTCTTAACATCTTGCATGTCAACAAACACTTCTTTGTTGTTCTTGAACTCGGATTCCATCTCAAGAACCTCACCTTCAGTGTACCCGTTCTTCTTTGCAATTGATTTTAACCGAGCGAGATTCTGTTCATCAAGGGCTTCATCGCCAACCATTTTGAATGAGTCGCGCAACTTTTCCTTTTTGCGACCCTTCTTTGGTCCTTCTTGAGTCCCTTCTTTCCTATCGGGGAAGTCTTGGCGGAAGGAGGGAACGATGAGACGCTCCTGTTCACCCTCTTGACCTCTCAAAGTATCAAACCAAACACCCGGCATTGCCTTATCGCGCAAGTATCCAAAATCATCAAATTCTTCGTTTTGATTTCCGTGAGCGCCCATGGATTCTGTCATTATCCCTAACACAGTCTCTTCATCCTTCGCGTCCTTCGGGTCACTCCAATCTTCGGGATAATTGCGAGTGTAATGAAGGTCATTCATAGACTCCATCATCAAATCCATCTTACCTTGAATCGCCACGGCTTCACCTGCTTTTTGAGCAAAGTCGTTGAGAAGTTCTTCACCAGCACTGCCGTTGAAAAATCCATCATCGAGCAGTGTTTTGAAATCGGGTATTTCGTCAGTCATTTCAATATATTCTGTACCAAAAAGTTCGTCAACGATACGATGAGGGTAAGCACCTTGGCCCGTTATATCCAAACCTTGCTCCGCCGCGTACTCATTAACCAGTTCGGAGAAATCTAAACTTTGTAGCAAACTATCTTGGAAGCCTTCAATGTCTTTCAAGCGCCGACCTTTCTTGATATTGTCAGCCATTTGGCTTGCGTACTCTTTTGGGGATTGCTCAAGTTTTCGTCTTAGGTCACTGTCCATCCTGTAACGATTAGGAGCCATGTGAGAACTACCCGTTTTCAATGCTCCACCAGCATAAGAATGGCGCAATGCAGTGTTGAAGACGCGACCGTGAAGCGCCATGTAAGAGCCGACCTCAGTGTTGCCGTTTGTTATGCGATTCAGTTCTTTTTGGCTTTTAGCCCCTGTCAACTTCCAATGAGTAATGTCGCGTATCATATCATTCGGTAGCATGTAAACGCCATCGCGGTATGCGTCAATTCCAATGCGTTCGCGTGAAGGGTACACCCAACGCCCATCTTCGGTTTTGATAGCCTTGTTTTCTGCTACAACTTTACTCAAAATTTTACCAGCATCGTTCTTAGGTTTCCCGCTCTCATCGAACCCCTGTCTCATGATATAATCGCGAGGTAACCCTTCATTCTCCCACTGTTTGGCCCAAACGAAAAACTCTTTCAAATGATTTTTCTGTTGAGGAAATTTGTTTTCATAATCCTTTTTGAAATCTTGAAAACCTATGTCAAACATCTTCTCAATGTTGAAATTGTTGCCGCTCCAAGCGCCAAGCAGGTTGTCTTTCTTCAAAGTAGGATGCAACTTCTTCGCGGCCTTTATCATCGCCTTGTTGAAATCGCTTGCTCTTCCGCGCGAAAACATCTTCCTCATCAATTGATGAAGGATTGGTATGCTTTCATAAGACACATCGTTGCCATAATTTGGAAACAAACCCATAGCGTGAATTGGATGGTGTGGTGTGTCAATAATTTCATGGTGTTCGTTATTCGGACGCGTTTCGTGCCTCCACGCTGTTGCATCGCGGACCATCTCATCTATGGCGTTCAAATTGCCTTCTTCAATCGCCTTCTCCAATTGCTCCTTTGTGAACAAACGAACGGCTGTATGTTGAGGATGAGGGGCAGGTTCATGACTTGTGGAGCGCGCTCGAATGGTTTTTGACTCTTCAAAGGCTGTTGGTTTAATCATCGTTGCGAGATACTCGTTTGCTTCTTTACGAAGTGGAGCATAGGTGATGCCGTGGTTGAATAGGTTCTGTGCGCTAAAGAGAACATCCGCCGCTTCGTTGCGAGCGTCAGCGCCTTTGACTAAAGCATCATAAAAGTCGTTGATGACTCTCGCGTGATATTGTGAAGCGTTTTCCCGCACACGCTCACCTCAAAGATAATCGGTGAGGTTGTATGCTCCTGTTGGGTGTCCTTCGCCGCCAGCCTTGTTTTCATGTGCTTCCAAAGCATTCTCATGAGGGTTCGCGTTTTTGAACTTGACCTCTTCTTTCTTAGGAGCGGTCTTCTTTTTGTCTTCAACCTTAATCATTCTTTGATTGGTATCGTAATAGCCAGTCTTGACTGGTTCAACGCCAGTCACTTCGCTGAATAAATCAGCGTGTTCCGAACCAAAATCCTTGGTTTCTTTGTCAACTTTAGCAATCAATTCATTTGCTTTTTGAATTGCTTCATCAACATCGGGCGCAAACTTACCTGCTTCAACTTTCATTGGCTTCATTGGTCAATCCTCCTTCCTTCTGCTTCTGCGGCTGTATTAGCCATCGCGTGAATTTGACTCCAATCCATATCATGCCATTCTTCATTTGATGCTGGCATGTTCATGCCTGCATCGTCAATAGCATTAGCGGCTTTGGAAATAACATCTTCGCGGTCACCACGGAGTGGGTCGCCCCACACATCTTCGTTAGCAGGAGTATTTGCTCGGACAAACCCTGCGCGCTTGAGTAGTCTCATTGGAGAATCCATACTCTTGCGCATGGATACAATCTCAGCATCCATAGATTCCATTTTGCTGATGAGCGCTTTCATCAACACCATAGCATCGGTGTCGTCGCTCATCTTCACACCTGTCCTTGCTTCTTGAAGATTCCACCAACGCGGTCGGGACCAATGTATCCCATCGGTCGGCTACCCTTAGCGATAACACCCTGTGTGCTATTGAATTGCATCACAGGCGCTCCGCCAGCGTATCGGTCATTTACACCAAGAATGCGGTCACCGCCATTCTCGGACTTGTAAATTTGAGTCACATCGTCAGCGAGGAAGTCGCTGGTTGTTTGAATACTGCGTAAGAATTGTTCGGCTGAAACAAGGTCGTTATTGGCAAGCGCGACTTTGAACTCCGACAGTGCGGATTCGAGTTTTCGTACCATTGGGTCCATCTTTGTAAGGAGGCTCATGGCTCCGACGAAGACGCATCACCACTTTAACCTATTGGAAACCGCTTTCTTTTTCTTTCGCGGTAGGGTCAGTCGCCGATTGAATACTGTCAAGCGCTTGTTCGATTGGAGTCTTCTTCCCGCCTCTTTGATTTTTCTTGGAGGAAGGAGCACCCGATTGGTGTGTTTCGGAACTGATAGGAGCGGGGCCATTATCGCGTTGTCCTGTCCCTTCACCAAGTCCGATAGCCTTCTCCATCATCATGATTTGCCCCGGTCCTCCGGGCGGAGGCCCTCCACCGCCCGGCGGAAGCCCACCTCCGGGCGGCATCATTGGACCCCCACCCTGTGGAGGTATGCCGCCCCCCGGCGGCATAGGTGGAGGCATTCCACCACCCGGCGGCATTCCGCCCGGCGGCATTCCGCCCGCGCCAGCCTGTTGTTGTTGTGCGGCTTCTTGCGGGTCGGGTTTCTTGTAAGTGAATCGTATGTCGCGTCCAGCATCTTCTGTGAGTTCGGGTTGGAAACCAAGCCCTTGCATACGCTGTGCGATGTTGACTTCTTGCTCATCGCGACGGAGGCGTGTGATTTCATCTTCTTCTTCGTTCGGATAAAGTGTCAAACACCAGTCACTAACACCCATTTGCTCAAGCAAACGAGGGAAGAGTTCGCGGGAGTACAATTTTTGTCCCGATTCAACAGCGCGATTGGTGACGAGTATTTGCATACCCTCGTTGTTTAATCCGCCGGATTTACCAGTATCCATCATGAATACATTGGATACACCGTAAAATGCGGCAATGCGCATTCGTATTTCATCGCGGATTTGAGAATACTGCATCTCATCAAGACTGTCCATGAAGCGAACGAACTCAACCTTACCACGACCCGAAGCGGACTCGACGCCAACCTTTGGAATGTAGTGAGGGTCACGCTCCATTTTCTCTTCTGCTCCTTTCCAAAAAGCCGCAGTTGATTGAATGTTATCTGTTGTAATCGCAAGAATACCTCGCGGAATACGCCTCTTTTGATATGCGAGGTAAATGTAATTGTCCATCGCAGTGAGGCTCATTGCTTGACGCCACATACTCGCGACCGGAGAACGACCGTACAATTTAGACGGATTGAATTTAGATGTATGCAACACCTCTCCTTCAAGGTAATACTGTGTTTTACCACTACCTGCGGTGTTGATGTAGTGAATATCTTGTAGTGGTAAAGAGCATATTTCACATTTTTTGTGGTCGCCGTTGTGAGAGTAGGTCTTGTCGCGATGCACAGGGCATAGTAAGTATCGACCCCCGCGCTTACCTGCTTTATCGGCAACAATACGCATGAATGTAGGGTCACCGCGAATCAACTCCTTGATTCGGAAAAATTCAATTTTACCACTGTCAGCGTCAATGAAGTATTCCTTGATGAGAATTAGGAACGCGTCATCAACAATATCCAAATCCCACTCAACCTCTTTCATGACTTCAATGAAAGACTGGTCCATACTGTTGCGTTGTTTCATCAACCATCGCGGGTAAAGAATTTGGTCAGCATCGGGGCTGTCAAATTCTTCATTCCCACAAATGCGACATTCTGTCACCGTGTCATGTTGATATTCCTCTTCGCAGTTCTTACATTTCTTATGGTATTTCTTCTCCCAATAATAACCGCGGCGGAAAATCTCTTGGCACAGTGTGTTGATGGTTGTTCGGAGAATGATGGATTCTTGCACAGTCGCGTAAAGCGCAGGTATTGAGACACCTTGGACAAGAACAGGCTCTTGAATACCCGTCTTCCACAAAGGCATCTGCGGTTCGGGGGTCGAGCGTCGGTTGAAGGGTTTGGTTATTGAAGACAGGAAACGCCCTACTACACCTTGTTTGTCTGCCATTAAATCATCTCCACAAGTCGGTCAGCGTCGTCAAGGAGACGAAGGGTTTCACCGTCCCGACTAAACATCGCACGAACTCCCACCTCATCAATGTTCCACTCTTTCAAGAGTTCCTCGCGCTTATCGGGAACATCCTTCCAATTCAACCACTTTACAATGCGATACAACTCATCGCGGCGAGATTTCATAATGTCGGTTTTACGACCGCGCAAATCAAGCAACTCAATCACTGCACCAGCCTGTCCCTTCTTCATCCGCAAGTGTTGGGTGATGCCTTTCATCAATTTACGCAAATCTTTCTCACTGTAAAATTGCAGTCGATGTTGAGTCCGTCGGCTGTTCTTATGAATTTTCAAATCGGTTTGCAGTACGCCACAACCAAGCGCTTTGTGTAAATTCTCACAATGCATCTTACCTCGCTCACCCGTAGCGATAAAGCCAGCGCGGGGTTCCATCCTCTTCGTAATAGTGATGTAGCCGTCAGCATCAAGAAAACCAGCGGCATAAGCCCACACATCTTTGAAAATAACTGTCTCATCGCGCACGATTCCCCAAGATGCACCAATCTTCTCAATATCATACTCAACGCCGTGCATTTTGAGAATCATGCTCAACCGATTAGGAGAAAGATTTCTCGCTTTCTCAATGCTTGCGCATAATTCGTTTGAAGAAAGCGGCCCGCGCTCTTCAAGAATCAAGTGTGCTTTGGTTAATACGATTGCATCAGTTTTTTTGATGTTGTCAACAGAATGTAAAGAACTTCTCCATTCCTTCTTTGCATCTTTTTTGAGTTGCTGAGCCTGTTTCCATATTGCTCTTTGCTCATCATTGAAATTTCCATCAATGAGCAACAATTTAGTTATGGCATCGTTTGCCTTCTCCCACTGTACGCACGCACGCCGAAGAGAATACTCTCGCGAACTACCGTGTTTTCTCAACGCTTGCAAATCTCGTTCATTTATGCCTAAGTTGCGAACAGTATTCTCATGCTTACCAATCCAATCAATTGATTGTAGCGTAGCCTCGACCTCTTGTTTCTTTGCAATTCGGATAGCGTCGATAGCGTGGTCGATAGCGTCACGCATATCTTTATTTTGACGGCGAGCCATTCTCAAGTCTTTGACTAAATCACCAGCCCCACGACCAAACATAGATTGGAACCATCCACCGTCGGGAAGTGACTGCTTTAGTTGTTGGTTAATCATCCCTCGCATCTTTTTCTCTTCCTCAGCCTCTTCGATTTGATTCGGACGCGCAGGTGTAGGGTTAGCGTTCGCTTCCCCTTCCCCTTGAGAAGTGGGTGCGGGAGCGTCTCCGAAGGAGGGACCGCGTATGTTTGTTTTAAGAAGCGGGTGATTGCTCAACATGTCTTGGATGGCGGTCAAATCAATTGCACTCATGACGCATCACCTCACCGCTCCCGTCCATGGCTAAGGGATTACCGTTTTTAAGCCAACAGTCTTTACAAAATCCAAAAGGATAAATTACGGGGCTGTGATAACACTCCCCGCAATAAGTTGACATTAACAGTTCCACCTTTTCAGCGACGCGCCTTTAGGAGTGAGTTTACCACCCTTGCTTGTTGCACCTTTCATTCCACTCATCCGCGCACAAAAAGACTTACGCCTCTTAGCCTTCTTTGAGCCGGGTTTGAGTTTGCTTGGTTTGGTTGTTACAGGAGGTTTGAGATTCGCACCGCTCTTACGCTTGGCGGCGGCACGACCTTTGGCGTTCAATCCACCCTTCTTGCTATGCTTGTTTGGATTGTAGCCGTGGAAAGGTTTGCTCTTTTTCTTGGCTTTGAGAAGAGCGGATGAAATGTCCATTGGTGAACAGCAATTGCAGAATGAAACTTCTTTTGCAATTACCCTACTATCCATTGTTGCTAATTCTTCTGCTGTTATTGGTTCGTGCATTATGTATTCGTAGTTCATCTTAACCACCGTGGGCTTACCACCCACTCCTTGTTTTTTGCTACGCTTGCGTTTTGTCGCCGCGCGCTTTTGACCCGACGACATAGAGCCGCTGGTCTTAGGAGTTTTACTTGTTACTTTGACAGAAGGGCGACACTTAGGGTAGCCCTTAGAAGATTTACTGGCTTTGCTTCGACCACACGGAGGATGCTTACCATCCTTACCTGTGCGCGAAACATCCACCCACTTCTCCTTGAACCAACGGTTCAAGTTCTTTTCAATTGTCATACCACTCGCACCATTTTTTTCATGGTAGTCTTTTGCTTATCCATCAAAGCATAGCAAGGACATTTAGGAGACTTTGCAGAACAATCGTTACCTTCAATCATACAGACGCAGGGGGTCTTTTTCGTACCACCGCAACAGCATTTATCTTTTTTGAGTTTCATTTCTTTTTGCCTCCTTTCTTCTTCTTGCCTTTGAATTTACCTTGGCAGTATTGAACGGCCCACCCATTTGCATACGCGCTTGGATAAACTTTGAACTTACGCTTCGCCGCGGCTTTACCAGCGGGACACAACTTTTTCTCAAGGTATCCAAACGCGGCATTCCCTGCAAAACAAAATTGGCAATCACAAGTCATTCAAAAACCCCATTCATCAAAAGGAAAAATCAATCCAACAGCCCCATCATTATATCATCCAAGTCCACGATTCGTTCGCGGAACTCTGTGGTAGCCCAATGAGCCAAAGCAAGAGCGATGGCGAAGTCATCGTGTCGTCCGATGCTGTCGAGTCGTCCTTTCTTACTCATACCGAACATCAGCAATTCTTTCTCAAGTTCAGCCATCAGCGAGCGAGAACGGTCATCACCCCACGGCAGTCGCATCTGTTCGTTCTCGAATCGCAATACCAAACCCATGAGAAGCGACTCACGGCGTTGGCGCGTGGAAATGAATGTTTTGATAGGAAGGTCTGTGTCTGCGCGCAACTCAGTTGCGAAGACCCGCTGGAAGTTGTTCGCCTCTAATTCAATCACATCGGGATTGAACTTCGCGTTAATTCTTTGAATTTCCATAATCTGTGTTCGGAAATCCATGTTCTTACGGCGCACTGCATGAACCAATTCAAGCAGTTCGGGGTTGGTTGATGGGCGACGAAGAACTACCATTACAGTAAAGTCAGCGGCCCTATCGGAAGAGATAGCAGGGTCCCAACCGACAAAGTATTGGTCGTCGGGGTCACCGACTTCGCGGTCAATAATTTTGAGTGTAGTGTCTTTGGCGAGTTGAAGAACGGTCGAAGGGAACAGACTGCTCACATCGTCCATAGGTTCGCAAAGATATTCTCGCGCAAACGCAATCGCAGGCATGTCAGCCCTGCGCGCATCCAATGCTTCTAAGTCCCATCGTTCGGGCCAAAGGGCTATTCCTTTTGCGTTGATTGCCGGATATGTTTCAACAAGATACCCGTCGCGACTCTCAAGTTCAGTGTAAAGGTCAGTCGGAGTAAACGGTGTGCCGACAATCATCAGTTTGGATGTGTGGTGAAGTGTAGGTACAAGAACTTCGTAAAACCAAGAAGCCACTCTCATTAGTTCAGTATCTGTTGTACCCCACAGAATGTCGTCACAGAGGATGAGGTCGGGGTGGATACCACGGATAGCGCCTCCGACAGACTTCGCGCTGATGTTTGAGCCATTGCTAAAACCGAAGAAAGTCTTTGACCAACTGTCAGCCTTCTTCATCTTAGCGAGAAAGGGTATGCCATCAATAAGGTCATTGAGTGTGCGCATGTGGTGGATGGACTGATGAAGACTGTGTGAAATCAAGACAGCCTTCGTCTTAGGGTTGAATGCTGTTTTCCAAAGCATGTAGCCGAGGAACAGTGTTGATTTGCCGTGGTCACGCGCCGCTTTGACGCAATAGCGCTTGTGTGATTCAAGATTGTTGAACCATTGATTGTGATGCGTTGAAAGTTGAAACCCAAGAATCTCTTCAAAGAAAAACTTGAAGTCACGCTTCGCGACTTCAAAGTCGATTTCTTCTATTGCTTCAAGGGATAACGATTCCACACACCATCACCTAATCGCTAATTGCTTCATCAAAAGATTCCATCCGCGCGTATCAATGCTGTCTGCTGATAGTGTCAATGGTGCTGAAATAGCCGGCGCTGGCACATCTTCTTCTTCAAACTCGTCGTTGCCTTGCGTCGCTTCTTCAACCATCTCTTTCGCTTTAGGATTACCCTGTTTTGCAGACTGTGCTACTTGTTCAGCCTGTGCAGGTGTCAAACCATGGTATTCGGCAACTGCCGCCGCTATTTGCTGAGAAAAACCTCGGTTCCCAAAATTCTTAGCATTCGCTTCATAAGATTCGGGCTTGTTCCGCGCACCTTCAAGAAGTCTATTGTAACCCGTCCTTCGCGAACTGCCCGGTCGGAAAATCTTCTCGGATTGCGTTCTTGCAAATTCTTCAGCAGGGTCAGCGACGGGTTGAGGCGCGCCTGCTTCGGGTGCAGGCATTTCAGTGGATGGGGTTGGCACATCTTCTTCTTCATACACAGGGGCTGGCACATCTTCTTCTTCATACGGCTTCGGGCTTTGGTCACTGAGCGCTGATTCAACAGGCCCTTCTTCCATAGCATCCTTCGCCGCTTCTCCCGCCGCCGCCGACGCAGGGTCAATCGTTCGCGAACTTTCCCTTCGCTTATTGCCCAACTCTCGGATTTTGTTACGAAGACCACCTAAACCAGCGTTAGGTCCGGCCTCATCAATGTCTGCTTGCAACTTCTTTTTTGCTTCTTCATTCGCATCAAAGTCAGTTTGATATTGATTCATTTGCTCATCGCGAAGAGATTGGTGTCCGGCTTGCGATGCGCGTTGCTTTTGTCGTTGAAGTTCTCCTGCCCGTCCGGTTTGTAATTGGTCTAATTGGTTTTGGTCGCCGCGTCGCTTGATGGTTCTTGCCATAACGCCGTCACCAACGCGCTTGCCTGTCGCATCTTTTTCACCTAAGAGAGCATCCATACCATGGCGAGCAGTATCACCTACGCCTTGCATGAAGTTACCCATTCGTTGCCTAATGCCGGGGAATTTTCGGGCCATGAAATCGCGTGCTTTACCAGCACCAGCGGCCATTCCGCGACCTGCCCCTCTCATGGCTTGACCAGTTTTTTCTTTTGCACTACCATACGCTCTGCCCATTGCTGGTCCAGCGGTGTTCTGTGCGAAGTCCTTTGCTCCAGCATACGCTCGACCCATTGCTGGTCCAGCGGTGTTCTGTGCGAAGTCCTTTGTCGCATTTGCACCAGCGGCAATACCCCTACCTGCCATTTGTGCGCCGCCCATGATGGCGCGGCCTGTGTTCGCCGCGGCATGTCCAGCGGCGGCTCCGTAAAGACCAGCCTGCATAGCATTCCTTGCATTGGGGTCTTGTTGATAATTATCAAGTCCCTGCATGGTTTGTTGAGTTTTGTATTGTCGTCGTGCTTGGTGAGGGGATTGTACGGCAGTACCAGCATAGGGTTGTGCCGCGCGGAAATCTTGAGTGACCCCGTATGGCACTTGCTTGCGGATAATGTCGGGATGAGAGTTGTCGCGTTCTGCGACGGCCTTGATGAGTGGTTCCCAAGTATTGTCTTGAGTATCAAACATAACATAGTTCATATCGGAGATGTTGCCGCCTTTCGCGAAAATAAATTCCATAGTTCCAGCATCTCTGCCGTGCTCAATCATACTGCTATTCCATTCTATTTCCCATGTTTCAACCATTGACTGCACCACCGCAAGACTTCTTGATAGCGCGAACCACATCATGCGTCGTGTTAAAAGATTTCGCTAAAACCTCCCAATCACCAAGCGACATGGCTATCGCGCGAACATCAATACTTGACATGCCAACTTGTTGACTTAGTTTATTCATGTCATAGGAATCCATAGGGTCGTATTTTGTCAACAAAGAGCCGCCTGCTTCGTGTAATTGCACGCGCTCCATGATGGTCGCGATAATACCCATCGGGTCATCATCGGATAGTTGAATATCATTGGGATTAAAACCGGAAAACCCTGTCGCACCACCAAACCCTGCGTAGGGGTCGCCCTCAAGCGGCTTTTGTGTGTTCCCATCGGGCAGTGTTGTAATCGGGTCTTGAGGTGGAAGCACATCATTTGCGCCTTCTTGCACAGCACCTGCCGAACCACTGCTTAGATGAGAGGGGAACGAGTCGTGAAGATGGTCGTAGTTGTTGTTGACTTTACCTCGCATTTCATGCATACCGTCGGCTTCGCCAAGAGCCTCAAAATCAATCTGTCTTGCCTCTTGAGATGCAATCTCAATGTAGTTCTGCATGACTGATGGTGGAGGGGCTGAGCGAGATGTGTAAGCCGCGGGTTCTATTCCAAGTTCCTCCGCAGTCTTCAACATAGCCATAATTTCAATAGCGGCTTTGTTGCGACCTCTGTCCCCTCCGCGAATCTTTGGAGCAAAATGGCCTCGATGTTTAGCAACTTCGTGTTTAATATCGGGATTGTCGAAATCAATAGCCCCTCTCAAATTCGCCATAACGGTCTGCAAACCCGTCGGTGAACCATCTTTACCGCGACCAAAAAGCAACTGGTTGATTGGCGCGCGAGCCATGGCTCTTGCAGTAGGTTGGTCAAATCCTTGGTCTTGTAAAGAATTCATCACTTCGGTGGACATACCGCCTGCGGTGCTTGGGGAGAATAAATCGGGGAGTCGTTGAGACAAGATAGCAACGATAGACATTGGCGATATTTGACCATAAGCGGCAGTCTGCGCATGGTCGTCTGCGTAGTGTGAAGGAAACACTGTATTGTCTTTAGCGGTAGGGTCCTTTTCATTTGAGTTGTAGCGGCGTGTAACACCACCTGTAATTTGCTGAGGTTCAATCACATTCTGCTTAGCGCCTAACTGACTGTCAATACCTCGACTTTTAATCTCATCAAGGAACTCTTTGTGAGTGTGAAATGCCGCTGACTCAAGATGAACACCAAGCGTCGGGTGTGCTTTGTTGTTCGCGTGATTGTTGATGAGTCGCCCTTCTTCGTCACGCGTTTGTCGATTCGCTGTCGGAACACGACGAGATTGATGCGCCCCGTAGTGGTTATTTTCGTATTCGGGGTGTAAAGAACCATCTTCATCAAACGGAATGGGGACAGTGTGAAAGTCATCATTATTGTCGCGCTTGATTTTGTTGAACCTCATCGCCGCTTTGTTGAAAATATCTTTCGCTTTTCTCAACGCTTTCTCTTCTGTCGTATGTCCCCCTTTGACTAATTCATTAGCGAGGAAATGCGCGGCTTGTTCTTTAGGAAATCGAGAGCGAACATCGGGTGGAATTTCATCAAACGGTTTACCAGTTATGGAATTGATGTAAAAGTGCGACATTTTGTCGTGCGGTGAATGCTTTGGAGGGAAGGACATTGGGTGCATAACACCATCCTTATCCATGTAGTAAACACCCTTCCCCTTGAGGATGATTTCACCTCTCACGCAATACCACCTCTGCTGACATACAAGTCATACGGGTGCGCTCCCCAACGAGTAGGGTCGTCGTCGGGGTCTGTTTCCGTAGCACCTGTTGGATTGGATGTGTTCCCGCCCGAAGCGTTAGGTGTTGCGCCACTGTCCGCGCCTCCTGCCCCGTCCGCTTTGCGCATCAGTTGACGCAATAGAATGTTGAGTTTGTCAATCAAGTGACGATATTCAATCTTATCACGCGCGGATATTCCTTTCTGTGCTTTCAAGAAGTCAATTGAGGCAAGAATGGAATCGGATGAACCAACACCACCGCCCGCCATAGCAGAAGCACGACCGCCCGCAAGAGAAGTCTCTTCACTCATGTGCGCACCCATAGGTGTTTTCGCGGTGCGCGGTTGACGCATGGCTTTCGTGTGCGGCTTAGAACGACCACGACCACGCGGACCGCGAGTCACCCTTGATTGAGTTGTCATAGTAGGTGTTGGTGGAGTTATGTCTTGAGTGGGTTGATTTTGGCGAATTTGTTGACGCATGGCTTCATTTTCGCGTTGTCTTGGGTCGGGGTAAGATTGCTTTGCGCGAGAACGACCTGTGGATGTTGTCAAAAAACGAGGCGCAGTTCTTTGCCGGTATGTATAACCGGGACTCATCATGTACCCTGCGCGCGCAGAAGCCATGCTTGTCATAGAACCGGGGTTTCTTACATTCCCTGCTTTGAGTGGAGCGCCACTGCCCTTTCTTCGCCGCTTACGCTTTTGTGATTCAAGAGTAATGTTCTTCCGCGATTTTCGCTTTTTACCAGTTTTAGCCCGGTCGCGAGCGCGCACAGTATCAATAGTCGTCGTCTTTTGCGGCTTGTCGCTATCGTAGGACGGCTTCTCGCGCCTTTTACGAATCATCTCAAAAGCATCATCAATGTAGTCGGTGGAGAGCATGATGTTTGCCCCAAGACCACTTGCTTTGGGATTCGCACCATCAATGGCCTCGTTTTGCCCCACTTGTCCAGCCATTTGTCCAACTTCGGCCTGTTGCTTCATATCGCTGTCTTCTTCATCATCAATACTCTTTTGCGGTATCTTGATTTTCATGTGTTGAAGACCTTGCATCATTTCAGCACGCTTTTCTTGCTTTTCGCGTTTTTTCGCTTCGTGGAGAGCGCGCTCTTCGGAATCTTCACGACCGACGCTGGAATCATCTTCCAAATTCTCAGCACTTTGGCGAGGGTTGAATCGAAGACCTTTGGTGCTACCTTGAAGACCACCAGCCATATCATTCACCTCCCATCAACTTGCCGCGAAGACGCGCCCATACTTCGGGAGACTCTTTCGCTAATTCAACTTTGAGGATGTTAATCGTTTGAGCAGTCATGTGCTCATTTGTTGTACCAGCCGCGCGTTCTTGTACGCGCATTATGTCTTTCACCGTCTCACGCACCTCTTTGTGTAACGAAACAATGTTGCGCACATATTGAGGGTCGTTACGGTCTGCATCATCAAGGAAGTGACCAAGTTCGCCGTTGAGTCGCGATAAATTATTACGGATGCTTTGCATTTCTTGTCCCGATTCGACAATGATGAGTTCAGCCGCCCCCTTTTGCACAATGGGTTTGAGGTGATGTTTGATGTGGTGATAAACGCTCGATTCGGGTATTTGAATGTCCAAAGCAATTTCATCAGCGGTCATCGCGCCATTGAAATAAGCCTCTTCAAGATTTTCTCGTTTAGAAGAAGTGCAAAATCCACATTCGCTATTACTTGCCATGTGATAATCACCCATGTGATTTCGGAAATGCCGGTCTGCTGTACCTTCGCGCCAATCCATGTCTTTATCCAAATCCTTGGCGATAACTAACCCGCCTTTCATCATCTCTTCTAATGAGTCGCGACCTTCGTCTTGGCAGAACTTGCAAGAACTACGAGTTACACGCTCCGCCATGACAAAGACCAAGTATCGGTCCGCGTTAAGCATTTCTATGAGAAAGCGACTCAACCGTGTGCCTAAAATTGGCGGCGTGCCGATGACAAGAGCCACGGCAAAGAGTCTTTCACATGCGGCTAAAGATGTTTTGACAGGACAAAAAGCAACTCTCAAAGAAAGAGAAGAAAGGTTGTGGATTTGCTCATCATGCCCCGAACGACAACAAAATAGGTGCGGATTATGCGGTTGCTTTTTGAAAGGCAAAAGTATGCTCAAAAACAGCAAATGCCCTATCGGTAAATGGTCAACCTTGTTGAGAGAGGCGGCGGTAAACGATGCCAGTCGCGCTGAAACAAACGAAGAGCGCGCCAATAATCCAACTCAAGTCACTTGAACTCATTTTTGGGCCGGAAAAGACCAAAATAAGAAAACAACCAAGCGTCAATGCGATAAGTTGCACCATAATCATGTCAACGACGACTGATTTTCGCAAGTTCGTCATGTCGCTCAATGCGCCATAAATACTCGTCATGTCCATCTCATCGTCCCCCTGTCAAAGCAGAGCGCAGGAAAGAGCCGCCTGTTGAAGCAACTGTTTGCATCATGCCGGGGTCGGCTAATGCAGTGTTCAACATGCCTTGCATAGAACTTTGATTCGCGATTGCAATCATTTGTTGGAATTGCATGTTCATTTGTTGAACATTGTTTGATGCGGCATTGAGCATTTGAGTTTGAGCCATCGTCACACTGTCGGGAGTAGGCATACCTTCAATGCCGCTGAAATCAAACGAAAAACCATCGTCACTTTCCTTGATTTTTACTTTTGAAAGCATTTGGTGCATCGAAACGGCAACAATGTTACTCGTCAACGCGATGAGCATGTTCATATTAGCACCGTTGTTATCCGACAGCCACTTGTCAATCATCGGATTGCTGGTAATCATCATTGAAAGAATATCCATTTCAGTAGGCGGCGGAGGGGGCGCGTATGGGTTTTGATAACCTTGTTGCGCGTAATTTGCACCCATTTGGGGCATTTGCCCCGGCACTTGTTGCTGTCCGTTGGCGAGTCCAAGATTAAGCGCACCATTCATTGGTTGCGCGGGCTGATTGTTGTTGTTGTTCCACCACGCCATGATACCACCTCAAGCGCTACCCTCATTTTGTTGTTGCGGTAGCGGCATAGGCATGCTTTGTTGTTGCATTTGATGCATTGCGAGAGCATCTTGTAGCATTCTCGTGTTATTCCCTGCTTGGAATTGTCGCATATCAAAGACAATCATCACTAAATCATTCATACCTGTCGCGGTATTAGTGAAATGCGTCACTGGAATGTTGTCTTGCTTCAACATCGCGAAAAATTGCTCATATTTTGCAAGTATCGGAGGGGTGTTGTCTTTCTTTTTGATACTGCTGACTGGTACAGCCACTACTGAAACACCCTTCTTTAGTTTCGCCTTGAGCGTCCCTCCACTCGCTTCTTGCTCAGCCTCTTCTTCCTTCTCCCACTTGCAGAGCAAATGGTACAGGTGAAGGTGTTCGGGGCAGTAAGTTCCTCGTAATTTACGCCCACTTGTGACATTTTCGCGCGCTACAAAGGCTTCTGCTTCTCCTGTGACCGGATTTTTGAAGTAAATGTCCCATAATGACTGTCCTGTCTCTTCGTCAATGATTTGTTCGTAAATGTTACCCGCCATGCGCAAAAGATGCTCCACATCGCAACCATCAATGACACATCGCATGGTGTTGGTGTTGTATCGGTACTTTCCACCAAATAACCACCTTCTTGGGGACAAAATAGACCTTTTTGTGCCTTTCAACAAGCGATACGCTTGCTTAATGTCCTTTCTTCGCGCCTTTTTGGGGTTAGGATGTTGCGAAGGATAGAAATTTACCTGCGGAACTTCAATGTGAGTGCTTGCTTCACTCATCGCGGACTGTGCAGAAGCCTGTTGTTGCATCTGTGCAAGGCTCATTTGGGTCTGTGCGGCAAGGCGTAATAGGTCATTTTGGGGTGTATTTCCGAGCATTTTGTCACCAACTGAGCATTTCAATCATCGTTTTTTCGACATTCCAGCCGATTTTAGTCGCCATCATGCTGACGCGACATGGAATACCTGCTTTTTGTAGTCTTCGCATGGCCGGACGATGCACATCGAACACTTTATGCTCGCGTAATCGGTTAGATTGCCATAATATGTTCGCATTTTCATCCCACCACTCGTCTGCTTTGTTCGCGACCAGCCAAATTTGCTTAGGAGTGTACCTTTTTCCTCTAATTCGAGTCTTCAAAGAGCGGTATTTCCATCTTTTTTCAATTAAAGCATCAACAAGGAACTCAAAACCACCAATCGCGTCAATAACTTTCGCCCCTTGGCCTCCTAAGACGCGCGTATCGGTCATGAATACAACAATTTCCACTTGTCTGTCCACCATATCGTCAATCCATAGGTTCCAAAAGCGTTGTTGTCCTCCAATATCGGAAGAATGAACCACTCTCTTCTCTCCTTTCCAGCGAAGACGCTTTCGCGTAGCCTGCGGAAGAACATATCCTCCGCCAATGAGCCTTTTTGCATGCATGGTGCGCTCTTCAATGTCATCCATCTCGCCCGGAGTGCGCATAAATTGGTCGAGAGTCGTCTTTCCGACTTGCGTTGGACCGTAAACACCTATTCTGCGCGGCTTTAGGTAGTTATACAGTTCACGACCGTACACAACCGCGCCCATAAGCGCGCTACCAGCCATTGTTGCAACCATTATGTCACCCAACCGCGAACTTTATTGTAAACCCACTCAACAGTGTTCTCCCAAATGCTCACATCAGCATGCAATTCAAAAAAAGACACACTCAAAGCAGTCACAAACCCTGTTATCACGCACAACACCAGCGCCTTTCCCTTTTCATAATAAGTGTCAAGCGTGTTTTGAGTGTGCAAAGCGCGAAGTGTTGCCTCGGTAGCATCATCTCCGGGTGTTTTGAACAACCATCCCATTGATTCACTTCCTTTTCTTAGCGTATGTACCATCGGGGTTCCTGCGACCTGTTTGGTTACCCAGTTTCATGGGCTTTTTGGTGTCTGCTTTGTGGGCAGGCACATCACCTTCTTCCATCAACTTGATGTAATCTTGAACTTCGGGGTCTTCTTCCAATTTTTGCATTTGTTGCGAAAAAACGGCTTCCTGTTTCTTGATTTCCATTTCCATTTGACGCTGAGCGAATTTCATTTGTTGCGCTTGCATGGTTCGACTCATGTTTTTCTGCATGTTTGCAATAACTGCGCGCTGGTCCATGCCATCTTGTGCCAACATTTTGTAAATGAAGTAAGCCATTCCCTGCAAAGTGAACGCACCCATGGTGTAGGTAATCGCGTTCGTATAAGTATCGGGCGATGTAAGCCATAATTCAGCATCGAAGACAGCAATCGCGCATCCGACGAGGATGCTTACGAATGATATGAGTCCCAATACGCGTAATTCGTCTGTGTTTGAAGAGTTAGGGCTTGGTTGCATGGGGTTGCCTCCTTGTTGAGCGACAACGCGTGCGCTACATAAGCGTATTCATTCACCCTATTCTCAGTATTATACTATTATTGTTACAATAATACAAACTAATTATTCTTATTAGAACGAAATGAGATTATCGAGAATCCTCAATCATCTTCCGGCATTTGTCGGAACCGATTTTGCGGCAATTGCGGTGGCTTGAACGCGAACGGAGGCAATTCACCCGCTTGGCCGGGTTCTGCCGCCTTGTCATCGTATGGCTGACGGATGGTCATCGGAAGCGGTTGTTGAACTGGTCCCTCACCTGCTTGCGGGTAGCGTTGCGCGAACTGTTGGGCTTGAGAACCGAGTCTTGTTCTTGCATCACTGGTACTGCCTGTCGCACCCTGCTGAGGTGCTGTCCCACTTGGTTGCGTTTGCATTTGCTCTCCTTGCGGTCCAACCGTCGCCTGTTGACCGATTGGTCGCGAAGAAGGACTCATTGGGACTGTTCCTCGCTGTGTCGCAGGGCCTTGCAATCTCTCACCAAACTGCTGTTCACCATAAGCAACTGCGTCGTAGGTTTCCAAATCCTCATAGTCGCCAAAAGTAATTGTAGGGTGGAACATTGTCGCTTTCGCGTTTATCCCTTCTATTTGCTCGATGAGTTCTGCTGAAACTTCGCCGTTTTCTAAGTCTTTTCTCAATTCACTCGCGTTTCCATAGCCATTCTCACCCATGAGGTCAGTCATAGCCTGCATTCGCATCCAATTCGGGTAGTGGCGGAATAGAGCCATTTCTTCCATTTGCGCGACAATCTTTTCATCTCTTGCTTTAGATTCATCAGTCACTGAGGATTGAGCGGCAACACTGTCTTGGTAAAGTTGGTCAATTTCTAATGGCAACTTTTGCGCACTACTCTTGGATACTTTAGAATTTTTCAATACATCGTTTTTGAAATCCAAACCACTGGTTAAACCGCCACCGAAATCTTTCTTCGTGTTTTTCAAATCAATAGAACGCTCCATGTCTTCTTCATCATCATAGCCAAACATACGCGCCGCTTCGTTGTAAGCAAATGTTTGCAAATCGCCTCGCATTTGCACTGTCTCAAAGAAGTTCTCGACACTTAGGCGCGTATCAGCACTGTTGCCATTTGCTTTCATCGCGTCAACAACTTTCTTGTGGAAGTTGGGGTGTGAAATATCATCATAGGATTCTAAGAACTTCTTCAGCATTGAGAGCCTTGCGAATTCAACATACATTGGCTTCACAATTTGATTGACTGCTCGCTTGTGACCAGCATCAAGCCCCTTACGCGGTCCACCTCTCGGAGAATCCCCTTCTTCTTTTTCAAGTGACAAGTAATCTTTGATGCTTGAATAAGATATTCCTTCTGCGGATAATTTGTCGAGTAAAGACTGGTCCCAACGGATTTCACCGTCTTCCATTTCAAGGTTCTCTTGGTCGCGAACATCATCGGGAGCATTGAACTCATCGTAAAGTTGACTTAGCGCAGGGTTTGACATTTCACTCAACTTTTGTTTGACAAGAGGTTTCTTCATTTGACCGACAATTTCCTTTGTCTTCTCCGCCTTTTCTTCGTCAAAATTCGATGTGTGCAGGTAGCGATTAAGTGCATCCATCATTGGTTTTGAATGCTTGAACATGTCTCTCAAATCTTTGAGACTCAAATGAGGCTCCGCCTTGCTATTTGGCGCGAATATGCCTTCATCGTTTTCAGCGTCAGTCAACCAACGACCGTGATTGTAAACAAGCGACTCATGAGACATCCCCGACTCCGACTGCACCTTATCATCATCAAGCGAAAACAGTTTTTTGTTAGCCTTTCCCTTTTCGTTGTATTTCTTTGGGTAATCTTTGACCATCAAATTGTGCAATTTAGCGCACGCTGTTTGCACAGTGTGATTGCGTTGACCGTGCGACCCTGCGATGTTAGGGTGGTTTTGAATTACACTCAAGAGATTATTGACCTTCTCTTCGCTTGCTCCGTTATTGATAGCCTTAGCCGCCATCCCTTCTGCGCGCTTTAATATCTCATTGTTATGGTGCGCGTCTCGCAAACCTTTCAGTTTTTCTTGCGATTCGGAGATTACACCCATAGCATCATCTATGGGATTCACTTTCGCGTCGCTTATTTCGGGCGCTTTGCTCCGTTCACTGAATGCGTTAGAATAATAGTATCCACTCTCGTTAAAATCCTTCTCAGTCATCTTAATCTTGGCTTTCTTAGCGTAACGCTCTTTGTTCAACGCTTGAATGGTTTTCAATTTAGTGAGAGGTAATGCTAACCCCCTTTCGACCGCATCGCGATGCATTTTCGCAGTGAAATTATTGCGTCCTGTTTTACCAACACCTTCTTCATCAAGCCGTTGTTGAATCATAGCGTTAAGACCATTTTCATCGTAATGTTCTCCGTAGTGAGGGCTGTGCTTGTGTCCATGGAAAACTTCACCTGTTTCTTCATCGACATAACCCCCGAAGTATTCGTCCACTTGGTCGGGGTCAAGATAACCGCTACCGTGACAATGCGCGCACATACCATCCGAACATCTTCCTCCCTCGGCGTCGGGGTGTTCTTGGTCGCATTCGGGGCAAGCAACTCCGGGGAACTCATGCCCTCGCATGTCCGAATGATGGCTATCAAAATCACCGTGATTCGTGGCGCGCAGATTCTTATGGATGTAATCCTGCATCTTCGGGCCGTTAGGGTTAGCACCAGCCAAAGCAGGGTTGTGTGCTTGAATGAATGAAATCGCATCATCCATAGTGACCTTTCCACTACCTCCGCAAAGGCCACATCCTGTCGCACTGTTCATCACCCAATTTTCTTGCTTCCCTTCCGTATCATAAGCCTCGCGCTGTAACAATTCTCGGACTTGATGTTCTCTCATCTTACCACTTGGGGGTATTTCTTCTTGAGGTATTTCCTCTTCTTGTGTACCAAGCACATCGTCTATGAGTTCTTTGTTCCAATCCGCATTATCTTCATTATGGAAAGCATCGTTCGCGAGTGTCAATTGTTTTTTGGTTAATTTACGACCATGTTGTTTGAGGCTCAACGCTTGTAGCGTTTCAGCGTCAGTCAATCCATACAAAAGTCGATTGTTTTGCTGGTGGGTCAATCCTGTTCCAACGCTTTGTCCGATAGCGCCCGTCATGTATTCATCGGGACGATACATGAAACTTCGATGTTCGTCTCCGTAGCCGTCAGCCAAGAATACATCGGGAATAGGAAGGCCGTCTTTGGATGTGTAAAGTTGCGTCGTTAGCGCACTGAGTTTATTCCTCAAGTGTTGGTCATCTTTCTTACCAAGAAGCGGCGCTAAGAGGTGACCGATTTTGAGGAACGCGCCGAAGGCTTGTTCTGTACGATGATTGTCGTAATCCACATCTTTCGCTAAGCGATTAGCAGTCTTATCATGCGAACCCGCCCTGCTTTTGATAGTTTTGAGGAATTCCGGTAAATTCTCAATCTCACCATTGAGCGCCTTTTTCTCAGCCGCGCTTCTCATTTCAAACGATATTAGTTTGTTGCTATGGTTGGGTTCGGTGATTTGCATTCCACTGTCTTCATGGAAATCATCATCATTGGCTACTGGAACATCTTGTGTGAGTGGAACCTCAAGTTTCAGTGCGTAATTTTGGTCATCGTATTTTGGTGGTCTAATATCAACAACAGCATTCTCTTGCCCACCAATGTTGATTTTCATGCCGTTTGAAACAACGCCATGTAAGTGGAAATCTTTCGCGCTCACCTCAACATAATCTCGACCAGCCACACCGCGATTAGCAAGCCGCATCTTCTTTTCTTTAATTTGGTTCATGCTTGCAAGAATATCTTGCTTAGCAAGTTCGCGCATTTCTTTCAAGCGCGCTTTCAATTTCGCATGCCCTTCGGGGTTTGACTTTTTACTCAAGTCACCGTTCTCCATACGCTGACCGTATTCTTCTTTGAAACTCTTTTGATAATCTTCCCATTCGTCAATTGATGGTTGAATGTGTTGCAAAAAGGAATTGTAGCGTCGCGCTTTGCTTTCGGCCCTTTTCGCGGCGTTTGCTTCTCCGAACATAGAGGCAATGAACTTTCGTCGCTCTTTTCTGCTCCTATCATTCCCTTTCCTATCCATCTTTGTCAGCGATTTGAGATTGATGCGCTTCCCTTCGGGCGTCGTCAACGCTCCACTCTTTATGTCTTGAAGAATATCAAAGGCTTCCACAACTCCACTAAATTGCGCGGCGGTCAAGTTTCTAATACGCGACTCTTCTCTTTGCGCGTCGTTTTGGAAAGCAGACGCGTGAATTAACCCCAATGCCTGTCTTTCATGAGGTGTTCTGCGTGCCGCCCCCCGCTTACCTCGCGGACGGTCGCGCATATCAAGACCAAACTCATGTCCGATTGCTTCGGCTCGGTCATGATGCGGTGAAGAAGGATGAACGATGGCTTTCTCGATTTGCTTTTTCAAATACTTTTTCAGTTCGCCTCCGCGACGGTCAATGCCCTTTGTGTCTATCACACCATCGTCGGTTTGAAGAGGTGACCCGTCTCGCTGAGTCAACCCATATCTGCGCAACATTTGTCCAATGTACTCATCATCATCATCGGCGAAGATGTATTTCGCGATAGTAAGAAGAGAAATCTCATCATCATTACCCATCAGTGGAATGCTACGACTTCTTGAATCATCATCATCCCACCTGTAATCCAATTCGGGCATGTAAATTCGCGAAAGAGCATAAGGTGAAACACCACGGGGGCGGTATGGGTGGTGTCCTTGTGCCTCTTCCTTGGTTTCATTAGCGAAGTGCTTAATGTCACACGCTTTGCACGCCTCTTTCTCAATTTTGTTTTCCACACGCTCTTCCGGTGACATTTGATAGTGCTCTCGGAATTGCTGTTTTTGCTCCTTGACCTCTTGATGCCGAGCAAGACCCTTGGCGCGAGCATCATTCGAGCGCTTCCAAGCATACAGGGTTCTCAAAACGGCCCCCTTGGATACATCGCCACCGAATTTACCAAGAAGTTTCATGAAACCGTTTCTGTATCCTTGTACGGAGAATCCGCTCTTCGCGTACTCCATTCCCATTTCGGCAATATCAATAGGGTCGATTCCTATTTCCGAAACAGTCTTGCGCAAATCAAGCAAGTCGTGGTTTAGTTTGTTCAAGTATCCGGGCTTCAAACCTGTTTCCAATACGCGTTCGTATCGCGATTTATCTTTATCATTGAATCGCCCCAACTCAGCGTAAGGGTCATCGGAATGAAGTATTGTGTGAAGATGGTCCATGTCATCTGCATGAAGCGCAAGTTTCTCCACTTCGCCTCGGTCCATGCCGAGTTTTTCCAAATGGTTATTGAATTGCATCATGTGCCTACCCGAACCTACGAGCAAGTCCATGAAAATTCGCGATTTCTCTTCAATTTCACCAGCCGACAAATCACGGTATGGGTGTCCTTCGGGGAAATCGGAGCCATCGGGTATTTCACTGAAATATGTAGGGTTGTATGCCCTTCCACTCACATCATTCAAAATTTGATTGTAGTGAACTTGATATTCATCATTCGTCATGTCGCCGAAGAGAACCATGTTCTCTAAGTCCTTGAGGCGATAATCCGATTTGATTTTCTGCTCTCCTTGACGGTCGCTTGAGATAAAACGACGCGCGCGTGCTTGGTCTTGAGGTGTGTCTAATTTAATATCACTGAGTTGAGTACCTACGGTTTTCTCACCGCCTTTCTCAGCAATCTGTGTACCGCTTGCTGTTAAGTCAGCCGTCTCCTGTCTGCTCACTCCTTCGGCTTCATTGATTGTTCGGAAGATACCAGTTTCACTCAACGCCCTTTGCAGTGCAGGATGCAATCCGGTCATATCTTCAACCTCTATATCACCATCCGCAATCTCCAACCTCCTTTTCTTTGATGTTGGGTTGTTAGGGTCTTTTATGAAAGGCTCAGCGTATCTTTCGTCAGCGTTAGGTTGCGTTATGCTTCGACCGACATTCTTCGCGGCTCGATGGAAAGCGTGAGTAACGAAATCGGGTCCTTGTCCAGCAATCGCTTCGCGTCCAAATCTGCCACCACGCCCTGCGCTTCCAATTGCGCGCTCTTGTAAGAAAATTCTCATGAAGTTGTTCACATCTTCTTGCACCAGTGGTACTGCATCTTTCTCACTGACTCCTTCTTGTTGCGCTTTATTGGTTATCAAGTTGCGCCATTTTGCTACATCGGATGAAGCAACCTTTGACTCTTCCAAATCCATGGTTTTGAAATCAACTTGCGGCAAGACTTTTTCATAAAGTTTACGCGCGGCCTCCATTCTCCCTTCATCAGTGGTGTATCTTCCGTCAGCGGTCAATTCACTCAACGCTTTTCGCCCTTGAGCCGACGCCTCATCCATCTGTTGTTGAAAGTAATCGGGCATAGTGCCGCCACGCGACGGTACAACACGAACAGCACGCGGGGAGACTTGGATGTCTTCCATGTCTCTCAAAGTCGATGTGCTAATCGGGTGTTTACTCTTGTTTTTCAAGTGGTTCAGCACGCCCTTCTGTTGCTGTTCGCGCTTTCGTCCACTTGCATCAATGCCTTCGCGCATCCATTTGCCTATTTGGTTCGGGACGCGATTCTTTTTCATGAAATCTTCAAGCGAACCATGGTCCTCTTCGTCCATTTGTTTGCGGAACCCTAATTCTTCACCGAAGTGCTTAATCATACCATCAAGAGCAGTCAGTACGGGCTGTGTGAGCATAGGGAGAGCCATGATGCTCGGTGTGGTGATGTTGCCCTCTTCGTCTTTGATGGCCTTGTATCGCGCATCATCGTCCAAATCAAACAACTCAGCGAACATGTGATTATTCGCGTAAATTATGTCACTGTAAAGCGCGTCATAGTCAATCTCATCATCCTTCATGGGCGGATTTTTCATGAGGTTCTGTAAGTAGGGCCTCAAAGCAACCTGCCCGTCGAAAATGGCACGCTCTTTTTCGTTCATTTGAGCGTAGTTTTTATTGGTTTTGCGAGGCGCTTCGTCAGCCTTAACGATGCGGATGAAGCGACCCATGATGAAGCGCACGACGAGCCTACCCTTGAAGGTAGCGGTTGGTGGGAATTTTAGCATATTTTTTTTAGGAATGCGCGCAGTTAGTTTTTACACCCCCCACGAAAAAAATGTCTGTATTCCGCATGCGGTTAAGCAGGGCAAATTGCCCTGCGCGAGACGCGAGTCCGGCTAACGCGAGGGGGTATTTGCCCGCGAAGCGCGAGGGCCACGCAGTGACGCGCGCAGGTTGCATCAGCGCTAAGGCATTGCATCGCGATAAGCAACCACGCGATGCTCGCGCGGGTTGTCGTCCCGCGAAGCCCGATTCATCATCGCGCTCCTCCAACC
>Ga0098048_1000034_pt1 | contig 74130 bp, 111 predicted proteins | sample 13_taG_FD_75052 | JGI IMG/M metagenome (GOLD analysis project Ga0098048, IMG submission 75052) | Marine viral communities from the Subarctic Pacific Ocean - 13_ETSP_OMZ_AT15268 metaG | ecosystem: Environmental > Aquatic > Marine > Oceanic | place: Pacific Ocean | collected 2015-01-16 | reverse complement strand
GATGCAGTTATGGCACTCATAAAGCCAGGGTTAATACTAAGTCATGTAAATGTAAACAAGTATGAACAAACGTTTCCTGGATGGGACATTATTAAAATACAACGAGCTCATAACGACCATACAACTGCTTGGAATAATTTTCGCATATCTGAAAAAGACAAATCTCGTGGGTCTAAAAAGAGACCTGTAGCAGATTACTGGATTGCAGGTGAAGAACATAATGTAGCATTAAATAAGTTTATCGATTTATATATGCATCCAAGTGTAGGTAGCTGTTTTGAAACTAACTTTGATGTTAACTGTATAAGCGTAGACGAAAATACAGTAATAGCAAGTGGTCCTAGTAAAGTATTAGAAGATAAACTTGGCAAACATAAAATAGAAGTAATTACTTGCCCCATGCGACATAGATTTTTTTGGGACGGTGGACTACATTGTGCAACTGTAGATTTATATAGAGAAGGCGAAATGCAGGATTACTTTCCTAAACGTACTAAAGGTATTAATTTTGGTAAACTTTGGGGCAATAACGAACTCCGTAGATAAAATAGGTTTACAGATTTTTAATTCTATTAGACATACACATTTCTGGAAATAGTAAACTTGAATTCTTAATATCAGCTTCAAAGCATTGTAGTTTTGTGCCAAACACAATTTGATGTGTAATCCATTGTGCGTTAAAAAACCAAATATCACCAGGATTAAAAGTTATATAGTGTAGTGGATGATGAAATTGATCCCACATTTTATCATTCCATACACATCTATTTCTCATTTCAGTAATAAAACTATGTACATTAGTTCTGTCTATATCTTCTAATTTAAATTCATCTTTATATTGATTCCATAACTGTTCTAAATCAGGACCAAATGTAAGTACTCTAGGACGTTTTTTATCTAACTGTACAAACATACGTATTTGTTGTTCTTGCCCAGTATGTTGTTCATCTAATTCATCTAGGTGTAATTTATTTTCTACTAATGTATTATATCTATGACTAAGCATACGTTCTGTTGTTTCGTAATTTGGAAATAATTTGTCAAATAATATGTTCCATGCATTGTTAGATTGTTTATGTTTTTTATGAAATATATCTATTTCCTCTTCGCTCCAATTACGTTCATCACGTAACCTATCACGGTTTTTTATATGACTATTATACCAAGGCATAATCCATTTATTATCTGGAATAGTCCAATCTGGCAATGCATCATAGTAATCATAGTCAAGTCCTTCTATAGTTAAATTTTGTATAACTACTGGCCAACCGCTTTCAAACGCCTTATATAAGCGTCCTCTATTAAAATTATCTGTTAAATCTTCTTTCTTTGCGTCAAACACATTGACAACAAAGTCGTCTCCTGCTATAATATCTTTAGCAATTCGGGTCATATTTACTCCATTATATACGTAGATAAATATATTTATGACAGTAGATAATGGTACATATGCTGGGTTGAACATAAATTTTATGCAAGTTGGCAGAAGATTTAATGTTGACGCCAGTACCAGATGTAACTTATTATGCCCAGGTTGCACAAGAACAATAGACATGGCGACTGGAAATCGTAATTGGGATATAACAGATTTAAAACTTGAACACTTACAAGCATTGTTACATCCTAGAAATAAAATTAGTTGTGTTACTTATAATGGCGCTCTTAGTGATCCAATATACAGTGGCACAATTACTGAGCAGTTAGAATTTATTAATACTTTAGAAATTAGACCTAGAGTAATTATTTCAACCAACGGAAGCGGTCGTAATGAAAAGTGGTGGAAACATTTTTCTAGTTTATTAAGAAAACAAGATTGGCTACAATTTAGCATTGACGGATTAGAAGATACTAATCACATATACAGAGTTAATGCTAAATGGAATAGTATTATGACAGGAATAAAAACTGTTAGAGAAAATTGGAATGGAAGTCTATGGTGGAGATACGTAGTGTTTGAACACAATTATCATCAAGTAGGTAAAGCTAAACAATTAGCTGAGGAGTTGGGATTTGATAAATTTCAGCCAATGGTTGGTGATAGAAGAACTCCAGAACATATGTTATTAAAAAGTGCAACATGGCAAGAGATATTAAATGATATATCCTAAATGCAAAGTAGTAGGACCAGGTGCTAATTCAGAAGCAATGTCTATGAGATTTGATGGGTATGTTGTGCCATGCTGTCATATGAATAGTCAACATGCTATGGATAAACTATCGTTGTTCTTAGGAGAAGATGTAAAAAATATACATATTACAAGTGGACAGAGTATAGATCAAATAAATACTAGCAAAGAATATCAACGTATTGAGGATAGTTGGAATACAACTACACCTTTTTCAATTTGCAAAAGTGCATGTGGTAGACAAGGTGAAATAGGACCAGATATACATCGCACAGGAACAAAGTTCATTCAAAAGACTTTAAATAAGGATACACATGAATAAATCAGTTAACGCATGGAGCGAATTCCAGCCTTTAAAAAAGGTTGTGCTAGGAGCACCATTTCCACCTGAAACATTTGATTGGCATAAGGACCAAGAGACTCGTGACGTTATGCGTCAGATCTTTACAGAAACAGCAGAGGACCTAAAAGTGCTGGAGGGGATATTAACGGACAGAGGTATAGAAGTAATACGTCCAAAGAATATATTTACAATCACAGGTGAAGAACAGATTCAATTACCATGGATGCATTGTGGTTTTCCTAACCACCCATTAATGCCACGTGATACACTAATGCCTTACGGTAATAGTATTTTTGAACTGTTTACAGGTAGTGATAATCGCTACTTTGAAAATCTTGCATATTATGAACATTGTTCGCAGTGGTTTCGTGAAGGTGCAGATTGGGTTAGTATGCCAGGCGTGCTTGTAGAGAGTGGGATGAAATATGATCACTTTGTTGCTAACGACAGAGTACTTTATCATGCGGCAAATATGATAAAGTGTGGACGCCATGTGTTATTCAGCCAGCCGTATGAAGGCGATAACAAACGTGGTAAGGGCACGGAACTGGGCCGTGAATGGATTCAACGTGAAATAAAGTTGCGATATCCTAATACCGAATTTTTGGACATTCCAGTTGGAGGACATATCGACGGCAAGATAGCTCTACTAAAGCCTGGCGTACTAATGACTTGGAATCGTAATTGGGTTCCTGAAGAAATGAAAAATTGGCATATAATTGAAGTAGCAGATGATTTTGATATGCCTGATGATTTTCAACAAACTCGTAAACGTAGGTTTCATAAAGAATATGTAAGTAAATGGTTAGAACATTGGGTAGGCTGTCCAGATGAAAGTGTGTTTGATGTTAATGTATTATCCCTAGATGAGAACACAGTAATTTGTACAGGAAAAAATGAAATAGCTTTCGCAGAAATGGAAGCACATGGAATTGAACCAATATATTGGAAATTTAGACACCAGTATTTTTGGGACGGTGGAATTCACTGTCTTACAAGCGACATTGTAAGAGAAGGTGAATGTGAGGATTATATCAATGGGTGATGTAGTAGAATTAAAATTTAAAGACAAAGTACATGTTATAAAATTTACATGTCCTAGTCCTTTATTAATGAGAAAGACAGGTGCCGAAAATATAGCATTAGAAATAAACAGAGTAGACGAATTTCATGGATTTGGTACTGCATGGATATATGCCAGAAATATTAATGAAGCAAAAAGAAAATTAATGAGTATGATTGAGATAAAAGAATGGGTAGAAGATTAATGAAGCATGTTCTAGCATGGTTTGGATTGGCGTTACCTTGGTTGCTGATGTGGCAATTTGGTTTTGCATACGAAACCTGCTTTGGCGATAGTTGTTACTACATTGTAGATATAATTATGATGACTTCGCTAATTGTTGGTATCCTTTATTTTTTATGGGTATACAGAGAACAGTATAGAATTTTTCACAAGTATGCTAACATGGTAAAAGATTGGCTAACACCAAATTGGTGGGCCGCAGAAGCCGCACAAAAGATTTCAGACAAAACAGGACTACAAGAAAAAGCTGAAAACTCTAGATTTAGAAAGTGGTTAGATAAAAAGGAAGGTTCGTTAACAGGATGGAAATGGTTATTGTTCCAAGTTGTTCGTGCTGTAATTGCAATAGGATTAATAGAATTAGTTTTCAATTTAGTGGGCATGACTATTTTACCTTGGAGATAATATGTCTAAATTAAATGTAATGCAATGGCATAAGCAAGTGACTTCTTTGCAAATAGATATCAGTAGTCATTGCAATGCCAGATGCGGAGCATGTATACGAAATAATGATGGCGGTGAAACAGATGCTGATTTGCCGTTGGATCATTTTGACCTAAATCTATGGAAACGTATAGCTAATAAAGATACTAAAAAATATTGGATACGTAAACTTACATTAAATGGTAATTGGGGCGATCCAATGATGCATCCACATCTAATTGAAATGATGCAAATATGGTATGAAGCACATCCAATGAGTATTCCTGCTATTTCAACAAATGGCAGTATGAGAGGACCAAAGTTTTGGTATGATCTTGCTAGTATAATGCGTAAGTTTCCTAATCACAAAGTTGATTTTTCAATTGATGGTTTAGAAGATACACACAGTATATATCGTAGGAAAACAGACTTTAATAAAATTATAGAAAATATTAAAAGTTTTGTAAAAGCAGATGGACATGCAGTTATAAAATTTACAATGTTTAAACATAACGAACACCAACATGAACAAATAAAAGAGCTTGCAAAAGAACTAGGAGTAAATGGATTAGACATAAGGGAAAGTCATTCAAAGCATATGCAAATTAAAGATAAAGACGAAGAATACGAAATCGTAGCATCTAAAGATATACCCGAAAGTAGATATGTTTTAAGAGATGATCCTATTAGAAGTTTATCGCCATCTACACATCAAATATTAACTATTAATGATATGTATGATGATTATATGGATAACAGTGATGAACACAAAACAAAATGTCCTTGGTATAATGCAGGAGAAGTACAAATAGATCCATGGGGTACAATATGGCCCTGTTGTCATGTTAGTATGTTTGGCATTAAAATGAAAAAGACAGATATGAGTGAAGTAGATGATACTGTTCCACAAGCGAGAATAGATAATAATTTAAAGCATAGTAGTTTATATGATATATTAAGTTCTGATTGGTATAATGAGCATTTAAAATTAAAAGTTAAAAATGCAAAGTGGCAGATTTGTAGACAGAATTGTGGAGTTCAGGCATAATGTATAAAAATCCTATGTTAGATGATCATAGATTTCCTACATGTCTTGCACCCTGGAATGCATTGACTATTAAGTGGGGAGGTAACGTATTACCTGACATTATATATAATGGCAAGTTTGGAAATATTACAAAACAAACACTACCAGAGATATTGAATAGCGAAGAAGCAGTTTCACTTAGAAAGTCACATGCAGATAGAATAGTACCACCAGCATGTTTAGCATGTACTAAAAAAGAACAAAGTGGAAAAAGCCGTAGAATGTATTTCTGGGATAAATTAGATGTTGACGTTAAAAAAGGAAGTATTAAAAATAGTGCTACAAGTAAACCAGACATACGTTATTTAGATTTTACTATCAGTAACAAATGTAATTTAGCATGCATACATTGTAATCCTTTTGTAAGTACAGGTTGGACCAAAGACGGAAAAAAATTAAACAAAGAAAAGCCTGATTATTGGAAGCAAGCACAAATAGGATATCACGGTGTAGAAGATATGACATTCCTTGATAATTTATTTGCTGACCCGGATTACTTTCGTAACCTACAGTGGGTAGCATTGCGAGGTGGAGAGCCGTTGTACGATGAAAGTTGCAAAGCAATATTACAATGGTTTATTGATCAAGGTTTAGCAAAGAACATTATGTTAGATATAAGTACTAATGCTACAGTATTTGATGATGATTTCCAAGAAATATTTAAACACTTTAAACATATTGAATTACTTATTAGTATTGAGGCAGTAGATGAATTATATAGCGTAGTACGCGGCGGGTCTTATACTTTTGAACAATTAGAAGAAAATATAGAAAAGTTTTATACATATAATAATATTGAAGTTGTATTTGCTGTTACAGTTATGCTTACTAATGTATTTGGTTTAGATAAAGTATGGGATTGGTTTAAAGAAAAACATATGCACAGAGCAAGTATTAGTATGAGCAATGTAGTAGTAAATCCTACATATCTTAATATTGCATATATGCCAGATGTATTAAAATGGACAATGTATGACAAGTTATTACAAATACCAGATCAAAGTATTTGGCCAAAGGGAAGTTACCATGCTGATGAGATACATTATCAAACAGGAATACATGCTATTAGAGATGGCTTACAAGTAGAAGTAAATGAAGAAGAACAAGAAAAACAATGGAAATGGTTTGTTAAGTACACAAAAGATTTAGATAGATTACGTGGCACAGACACATTTAAACTAATTAAGGAGTTACAGTTATATGAGCAATAATAATCCCGACTTTGGAAAAAGCGGAAACAGTGTTTGGAATCAACCATATTTTGATCACTTAAATGAAACATTTTTTCCTAACATTGATATAGCAACGTTAGCAGATGAATCAAATATATTTTTAGACAAATACCAAGGATGGATTGAAAGTAGTAAACTGAATAGTTTTAGAGGACTAGATAATTTTCCAATGCGTTATGCAAGTGTAGGAACTACTCAAGCATTAGACTGGTGGCATTATTATTGTGCAGTGAATAATTTTGATCTTAAAATACTTAGAGGTGAATACCCATATCATAGAGATGTATATTTAACAAAGCAATTAGGTTGGGATGACTGTATAGAAGACGCTGGGTTAACAAAAGGCGATGCAGTAGTAGTAAGTGTTCCATTCAGTGGCACAGGTAAGATTCCAGAGAAATGGGAAGACCTAATAAAAACATGTAACAGATTAGATATTCCAGTAATGATAGATTGTGCATGGTTTGGTACTTGCCACGGTATTGATATAAACTTAGATGAACCTTGTATTAAGATGGTAGCATTCAGTACTACAAAAGGATTAAGTTGCGGTAATTGGCGTAGTGGAATTGTGTTTAGTAGAATAAACGAAAAAGGATTTAAACGTGAAACTGACGGTAGCTTAGAAGTACAAACAGATTGGAATCATGGAAATCATTTAGCAACAGCTATTGCTAATAGACTGATGGATGAATTTAGTCCTGATACTATTCCTAACAAATATTTAAAAGCACATAAAGCAGTATGTGAGCATTATGGATTCGAAGAAACAAATACAATACATATAGCATTGGCTCCTAGAGCTACAGAATACGACGAATTTCACAGAGATGATTATTATAATAGAATTAATATTGCAAAAGCATTAAAACGTTATAAGACCAAAGGAAACTTTTATGACAACATTTGATACCCCTATTAACTTAACAACAACTGGGCAGTATCCAATTAGAGCCCACATGGTATTTGATAACATAGGCCCAAATAATTGTGAAGATATTCTTTGGCAGAATGTAATAGATTCTGTAAGCGAAATTGAAGGAAACGAAATGGGTGTAAGTGTAACGCAGAGTTATCAATACACAAAATTAAATACTGAACCAACTATTATGGTTAGATGGCAAGGTATTAAAACTGAAAATGGAAATGAATTTAGAATTGGACTAGGCAAGGGCATTCCGGGTAGTAAAATGACTCCACCTATAATGTCTGGTAATATGAAAACAGGAGTACAAGTTAATGGTACACTATCTATACAATCAGTTAAATTAGGTTGTGTAGACGGACAGTTTGCAATAGAACGAGATGGTAAATGGTATGCTATTCAAATAGGAGAAGCGATTGAATAAACTTCCTAGTAATGCTTGTGTGTATCCATTCAAAGCTGAAATGCTTATGCATGGACAACCTGCGACTCCTTGTTGTAGGTTTCATACTAGATTTTTAAAAGGAAAAGGATTTAATGAAATACGTGAAACTATGATGCGTAACGAATGGCATGAGGGTTGTTATAAGTGTAAGTCAGATGAAGAAGTTAAAGGTAGCAGTATGAGAACAGAAGCTGATGAATTTTTTAACGACTTCACAGATACAATAAGACTAGAGTATTTAGAAATAACCGTAGGTAGACTTTGTAACTTAGCATGTCTAAGTTGCGGTAGTGAGTTTAGTCACACATGGGACAAAGATGAACTTGCGTTGGGCATTAGCAATGAACACCATATTGATAAATTAAAAGAAGTTCAAGAGTATGATTTAGATAATATTGATTTAGACAAATTAAAACATGTTAAGTTTATTAAAGTAACAGGAGGTGAACCTTTTTTACACAAACAATTTTTGAATTTGGTTGTTAGACTAGCAGACAGTGGATTAGCAGAACAAATTGATTTAGAAATATTTACAAACTGTACATGGTTTCCTGCTAAATTAGAACTTAATGCATTAATGAAATTTAAACATATTAGGTTAAGTCCTAGTATTGACGGTGTAGGAACTACAAATAACCTGCTACGTTACCCTAGTAGATGGGATAAGATTGAAGCAACACTTGACAAGTGGATAGAGCTTAGAGACGCTACAGGACGCTTAAATATAGCTACAGCCACCACTGTAAGCGTTATTAATGCTCCACAGTTACACGAGTTTATACATTGGGCAAGAGTTCATAAAGGAATAGATGTTATACTACAGACGGTATATGAGCCACACTATTTAAGTATAGAGCACTGGCCGGATTGGTATAAAGAAACATTAGATATGATTGTTGAACAACAATTTGGAGGATTTAATAAGAACGAAGGTAAATTTAAAAATGCATACAAACTATTAAAAAAATTATGTAGTACACATAGTAAAAAAGATAATAGTATAATGTATCGTTCGCAACTAAAAAGGATCTTACAGCATAGGAAACAAAGTTTAAGTATGGCTCCTAAGTTTGAGAGTATATTAGAGTATCATGATAAACAAAGATAAATTAAAAAATAGTAAAACATTCTGTATGTTACCATACATGCACATTTATGGAACAGCAGGTGGAGACCTTGTGCCGTGTTGTGAGGCACAGGAAACCCCATTGAATAATCCAGGTGAGACAGCTCTTGAAAGCTGGAATAATAAAAATTATAAAGAGCTGAGACGTGCTTTGGCAGAGGACGAAAGACCAGAACGCTGTTCAGTGTGCTGGCATAACGAAGATAGTGGCATCGTAAGCAATCGTCAACAATGGGAAAAAGATAATTGGGAAACTTTCTCAGATATCATACAAGTCAACGATGATTATAGCGTTGAAAATAAGCCTATGTGGGTAGAACTTAAAGTAAGTAACTTTTGCAATTTAAAATGTATTATGTGCAGTACACACAGTAGTTATAAACGTGTAAAAGACTTAGATATAATTAGTAAGTATACAAAAGATGGCTACGAAACTAGACTTTTACGACCTACGGATTTATTCGCAAGTCTAAATGAATGGCCGGATCTATGGAATGATGTTCATACACTACAATTTACTGGAGGTGAACCAATAATTAACCAAGAACATTATGACTTACTTGAAGGGATACCCGAATCAATTAGACATAAAATCAGATTACGTTATGCAACTAATCTGAGCCATATTAAATTTAAAAACTATGACTTAGTTAAAATATGGAAACAGTTTCAGCATACAAATATTAAAGTAAGTATGGATGGAATTGGAGATGTATATAATTATATTAGACAAGACGGAGATTGGGATAATGTATATGCCAACATGATGGTATTAGATTCTGAACCATCAATTGATTTAGCAGTTGGTGTTACAGTACAAGCTCATAATGCATTTCATATGCCAGACTTTTATCAGTTTTGGAAAGACAGTCCTATTAACTTAAAATTTATCACGGCTAATATATTACATACACCTAAGTACTTAAAGCCTAGTGTCTGGCCAGAAGAATATAGAGATGCAATAATTAAAAGACTAAAAGACGCATATGAATGGTTTCCAGAAATGGAAAGGTTTATAACATGGATAGAAAATAATCCATACAATGCTAGAGAATACTCTAAGATGAGAAAATATACTAGGGATATTGAAGAACGATATCCTAAAGACGTTACGTTAAAGTCAATGATTAAAGAACATACTGGTTTAAAATTAGAAGGTATGGATAAAGTCAATGATAGAATTCAAGACCAAGAACAAAAGTTCTTCCAAGGATTTAGGAGATAGTATAATGAATAACGTAAAACTACTCAAAGAAATTGAAAGAATGAGACAAGTAATATTTGTATCAGAACAAGAAAAAGTGTCAAGTAAAATTGTTGACAAACTTAGAAGTAAATTAGAAGATCTAGAACTACAGGTAAAGAATGATTAAAGGCCAAAAAAATTGGGATTATCAATATGTAAGTGATTGTGAAGTCGTAAATGTTTTTATACCAAGAAACACACATCTTCGAGGCTATGAAGAATTGAAACAAAGATTATTACTATTACAACAAGTAGAGTGTGATAATCACTTGACATCAAGTATAGTTAATCTATATAATACTGTTAGTATTGACTGGATCGAACATGTTAGAAAAATGGGGCATAAGTATGTTGCATTTTGGTTTGATGGATGTTGGCCTAAATCAGAAGGCATTGAAAAGAAAATATTAAACTACATAAAACGTTTAGAAAAGAAAGACTGGATTACAGCCGTGCATCCAAAAACATTAGATAGTTTAATGTTGTTAAACATAGACGAATTTATTGCATGGCCAGCTAAAGCACCTAACTTTGGAAACTACCAGTTTTGGGCAGAGAATTGGCTTGGTGATTGTACAGTAGAATTAAGCCCTACAATACAAAAGAATATTGTAGTTGGAGCTCCACAAACTGATCCTCAGAATTTCTTAGATGGATTAATGGGAAAAGAGTATACAGATGATACCATTGTATGGGGTGCTAGAGTTATAATTAAACGTAAAAATATACCAAATAGTCCAGTATATTTTGTTAACACAGAACCACTAGAAAAGGACTATAATGAGCGTCTAAAGGGTGTATTTTTCAAACAATATGTAGGTACAACCGCAGGTTTTAAACTGCTATATAACGCATATAACTACGGTTTTGATATAGACAGTACAAAGTTCGTCTGGTATGATTTCGACGCACACAGCGTTAAATTTAAGCGTCTAATGGTGGAAAAATGGGACGGTTTTGACTATCCAGCGTTTGTAGAACAGTATTGCAAAGATAATCCAGATGCTAACTCTATGTTGTTAAAAGACGTACACAAACAGTGGCTAAATATAGTAGAACAGTTCGACGGAATGGATAGTTGGCTAGATTTTTGGATGCAAATAAAACTATGTAAACATGAATTTATTGAAGCTGATATTATTCATAATCACAAAAAAATAACTGATCTTTTAGATAACAATGCTAGTACATTTTTTTGGACTAGTAACATATACAGTTATGTACTATTAAAGGCTATAAGCAAGCCATTTACATTAGAGCGTAGTTTTGCTGAATTAATGGTAAGATTACAACAAATAGATAACTGTTGGTTTTTTGGAACGGATCCAAATGATAACAATTTAACATGTGATGTTAAATGTGTACTAGGATATAGTACTAACGATAGTATAGGATAACATGATACCAAAACTTTCCATAAGAGATAGACAAGTATGTCATATAACATTAGAAGAAGTTATTTGTGAAGATTTAAATAATAATGCATCTGATGAATATATTTCTATTTTAAAAACTATGACAAATATAGGCATTCAAAATTCTACAGAAGGTTCTTATGTCGTAGATTGTGATTTAGATACTCTCGATGAAACACTTTCTAATTTACGTCATTTTGGATATAAAGTAGCAGTTGTTTGGGCCGAAGGTAGTTGGCCTGATGATTCAGATATTGACAAAGAAATATTAAAATCAGTAGAAGAATGGGATAAAGAAGAATGGGGTTGTGCCGGGCATATTTTAGATAGACCAGGAAGACAGAATCCTATATTTCATCATCAGTGTGTTATTATTAATTTGCAAAAACTTACAAAAATCTTATACTGTAAAATACGTGAGTATGAAGCAAGTTCTGAATACTTACATGATAATTATACTCCTAAGTGGATTCAACCTGCATCAGAAAATTATATACCAAATAGTAGTTGGCAAGAAACTGAAGGAGAAAAACCATATAACTTATTCAATCATATATTACGATCGTCGCTAGATGCAGGACTAAAAGTTTTTAACTTAGATTATAATATAAGAAATTGTAAAGCATGTATATATCCCGAAGATGATATTCAATGGACAGAAGGCGAGATAGATAAAAAATTTAATAATATGCAACCTATATATGATATGATGCAAACCTACCCAGACAAAAAACCGTTATTTGAATTTAAGGTACAAGATCAAACTAATTTATATATTCTAAATACCGAAAGTGTTCCGGACACTACTGTTGATGACATACAAGTAATGGTATGTCCATGTAGCGGATTACATCAATTTAAATATATTCAATCTAGCATTGATACTATGGAATTAATTTTATGGACAGACTTTAGTCCATATGCAGTTAAATGGTTAGAAATATTAATTCGCGAATGGGATGGAAAAAACTTTCATGATTTTTTTAAAGCTAACGAGCATAGGTTAGAATACACAGGTTCAATTATTTACGGACATGGTACATGGGAAAAGTTTATAGATAGTTTTGAAAGTGAACAAGAATGGCTAACATTATGGAGTAAGATACAAAATTTAGAGCATCAATTTAAAGTAGTAAATATAGTAGAGGATTATAAAACAATAGTAAATATGCTACCACATAATAAAAATGTGTTACTACAGTGCAGTAATATATTTTTATATGAAGCTAATTATTTTAGTAAAAAATTAAATACTGTGCTTAATAGTATTTTGTATATAAATGATGTACAAAATATTTCAAATAAAGTTTACTTCCATGGTAATCTAAATGGAAATTATTATGACATGACAAATATGAATAGGAGAAAATGGATATGATGCAGGCTGTAGAAACATACAGAAATATACATATGTATAAAAAAGTAGATGAACGTACTGAAGAACATTTTTCAGTATATGAAGAAATTAATAAAAATCCATCTCTTGCCGATGAAGTACAATTAACTTCAGATGACGATATTGATTACATAAGAGATAATACTAAAGTACCCTGGGTACAAATTGGATGCAAAGGAGAATTTCCTGCACCAAGTATGAAAGCAGAAGCACAACAATTATTAAGAACAGGATGCTTTAAAGCACACAGAGGAGGAGACTCGGGAGGCTGGATGAGTTTATGTTTATATGGAATGAGTAGTGTACACACTGGTGTACCACATGATTATTCATTGCCAGACTTCTCTGAAAGACAATTAAGTGACTGGACTGACATTTCCAAGTTCTGTCCTATTACTAAAAATTGGTTGGAAAATAATGGACTATACGACTGTTATACTCGTGTGCGTTTTGTAGTATTATTACCAGGAGGCTGGATAGCACCACATAAAGATGTAGATAGCAAAATAGGACTAGGAGCAACAAATGTTTCTCTTAATAATCCAGAGCCTTGTAAATTAGTTATGGAAGATTATGGAGTAATGCCATTTAAAGATCGTACAATGTTTAAAATTAATACAGGGTACGAGCATTCAGTATGGAATAGGGCAAATATGCCTAGATTTCATATGATACTAGATGGTGATATAAGCGATTATCAAAGGGAAGAAATTAATAAAAATTATGCCAAAATGTTTGATGTTTAAAAATGGTGTAACAATAGGTCCTGTCGGTAACGTCAGGCCTTGTTGTATGTACATGAATCAAGATTTAGACAAACGTTATAATGACGTAGGTTGGCGAGAAGAATTTGACCAATTGTATGAAGAAAGTCTTACTAAGTGGTTACCTAATTGTTATGAATGTAAAGCAGAAGAAGAACGTGGAGGTAATAGTTTACGTATGGATGCTAACAGATGGTTTGAAGGAAAGACTGGAATTCAATATTGGGATTTAAAATTGCACAATACTTGTAACTTAACTTGTGTTATGTGTAACCCTGTAAGCAGTAGTAAATGGCAAACAATGGTCAATAACAATCCAGAAGAAGAATGGCTAGGAGTTGTTAAAAAAGAAGCACAAATGAAAACTGGATGGCATAAGGATATATTGCCATTAATGATGGAAGAATTATACGATACAAAGTATCTAAAATTTACAGGTGGCGAACCATTCCTTATTCCACATGTAAGAAAGATTATTAAAAAATTATATGACGAAGAAATATCTCCAGCAGTGCGTTTAAGTATTATCACAAATGGAACAATTCCAGTTGATGCAGAAATGCTTAAAATGTTACTAACATTTAAAAGAGTTTTATTCATAGTAAGTATTGATGGATTGTATGATAGATTTGAATATATTAGAGCAGGTGCAAACTGGAAAGAAGTAGAGAAAAATTTACAACAATTTAAAAAAATTGAAACACATAACGATAACTTTACATTAAAAATTAATTTCCTTCCAATGGCAGTTAATGCTGCTCAGCATAGTGAAGCAGAAGAATGGGCAAAGAAAAACAAGTATGAGTTTAGTCATAGTGTGGAAATATATAGGCCAAAATATTTGACATATGCTAGTTTAAATGCTAAACTAAGAGATAGATATAATATAACTTCTGAACACAAATACGATGAAGAACAATATAAAGAATTATTAAAACATATGGCTCTAAAGGATAAGCTATCAGGCTCAAACTTTAAACAAGCCTGTCCGGAGTTTTTTGAAGATGAGTAAAAAATTACCAAGCGATACATTTTGTGTATTACCATTTATGCATGCCGCAGTTAATCCTGGCGGCGGCTTTCGTGTTTGTTGTAATAGTAACCCTGCCAACAACAAAGTATTAAAAGATGACGGAAGTGGTAAAGCGTATAGAATATTTAAAGACGACATTAATGAAATGTGGAATAGTAAATGGATGCAAGATATACGACAAGAATTTATTGATGGCAAACGGCCAGAAACTTGTCAAAGATGCTTCCGTGAAGAAGATGCAGGTATTCGTAGTCCACGTATTGGATATAATGAAAAATGGTTAAAGAATGATATTAAAGTAGAAAAACAAATACCATTAGATATACGTTATGTTGATTTACGATTAGGTAATTTGTGTAACTTAAAATGTAGAATGTGTAATCCATGGAGTTCTAGTAAATGGGTAAAAGATTGGAATCAAATTGTTCATACAGCAGAGCTTGCACCCAATGAGCCATTAAGTAAAGAAAACTTTGAATATATGGAAATTATGCAACAATGGCCAGACCGTAAACAAACTGGATTAAATTTTGTTGAAATAGCAAGTACTATTGAAGAAATATATTTAACTGGAGGTGAACCAACATTAGCAACTTCACAGTACGCATTATTTGATTATTGTATTGAAAATGAATTAGCTAGTAATATTAAATTAAAATACAATACTAATCTTACAAACATTCCACAAAAGATGGTAGACTATTGGCATCATTTTAAAGGTGTACAACTTAATACAAGTATTGATGCAACTGGTGCAAGGGATAGGTATATTCGTTATCCTAGTAGCTGGGCAAAAGTAGAAGAAAACTTTGATAAGTTAAATGCCATGCCAAATGTTGATATACAGATACATTGTACAGTACAAGCATTAAACATGTGTGCTATGAGTGAACTATTTGATTGGGCAGAACATAAAGGAGTTCCAAACAAAGATATATATTTAAATATTCTCAATCACCCGGAAAGTATGAATATACGAGTACTTCCAGAAACATTAAAACATTTAGCACAAAAGAGATTACAGCCATATTTAGACATACCAAAAGTAGCAGATACAATTAAGTATATGTGGGCAGAAGATTGGCATGAAAAACGTTGGAAAGAATTTGTTGATTTTAATATGAAAGCAGACGAGTTACAAAAAGGGAATTTACTAGATGTATGTCCAGAATTCAAAAGCTATGTATAGCCATAAATAGTGATGTAACTTAGGAGATAGTCATGGAAAAATGGATAGACATTATATCAAGCAGAAGTACAACATTTAGTTGGACAGATGAATTAATCCCAAAAGAGGTAATTCAGGAAGTATGTGAAGAAGTTCACAAATATTGCCCTAGTAAAAATAGAAAGATTCCTTACATTGTAGAAGTAATCAGAAACACTGATTATCAACAACGTAAAGACCTTCATATAGGATGTCATAGAAATACAGACTTTGGCATTGATGAAGATAAAGGGAACCCACAAGTATTAGCACCTACATTATTAGTTTTTAGTAAACGTGATGTAGTAGAAGCTGAAACTAGGTATCAAACTATAGAAAAAAGAGTAGAAGATGGCATTGCTAATACAGATAATATTGAAATTGGTATGGCCGCATTGTCATTCTTATATGGCTTAACATCAAGAGGATGGGACACGGGTTTATGCCAGTGTGTTAGAAGTCGTAGCGGAACAGCAAGATTACTTGGAACAAACGGCTCAACTGATTTGCTTATTGGCGTAGGTAGACGTAATACAATAGATGCTGTTACTGGGCAAGATACAAAATGGCCTAAGTATATAGATCCTAGAAACGATCAACCAAGAGAGATTCCATATCCGTATGGAATTAGTCCGTATCCAAAACCAGCTTTTGAAGATATCTATAAAATTAAATTTTAAGTAAGTGAGATAAATGAAAATAATAGCAACTGGTAATCCAGAGTTTGGCGTTGCATCATCAATTGCAGAACGTTGGCCAGATACAACATTTGTTAATAGAACCGATTGGGGCTACGATTTGTGTCAAGATAGCTATAAACGTAAATTAGCAGAAAAGACGCTTAATTATGACGTCTTTATTAACTGTTCTGCACTATGGCAGTATCATCAAACTTTGATACTAGATACAGTCTATAAAAATGCTTTAAAGAACCTAAAACGACTACATATTGTTAGTTTAGGAAGTACGACTGACAGAGCTACCAAAGGTAGCGATTGGCATTATCAGCAAGAAAAGAAAGCATTGCGTAGTACAAGCAATGCATTAGGTTTAAAAAGCATTTGGGCAGGTGGTCCTAAAGTAAGTTATATTTCGTTTGGTACGTTAGAAAATAACGCACATAAACACCCAGGTAGAAAAGTAATGTTATTAAATGATGCAGTAGATATGATTGAGTATGTAATTAATATGCCGTACCATTTAAATGTTAACGAATTAAGTATAGACCCTATACAGACGGATTGGCCAAATGGATAAATTTTGTCATATGCCGTGGAACGCTATCACGCTAAGTGCTAATGGCGATATTAAACCTTGCTGTCAATTTAGTAACAAAGGACGTTTACCTAATACTCAACATGAAACTATTATGGAAAACTATAATAGTGAGCGTATGCAAGAATTAAGAAAACAGTTTCTTAAAGGTGAGCAACCTAGTGCTTGCAACAGTTGTTGGGAGAGAGAAGATTTAGTAGGACAAAGCAGACGTTTATGGTTTAATAAAAAGTTTATGAAAGCTGATGCAGATTTTATAAATGGAAATAAACCTACAACATTTAACGTTCCTAGCCCAAACTTTTATCAAGCAGATATTAACTTATCAAATGTATGTAACTTAAAATGTCGTATGTGTGGAAGTTGGGCAAGTAATAGTTGGTTTGATGAAGAAATAGCCTTAGCAAAAATAGATAAGCGTTATGAGAAAAATGAGAGAGCTGTTCCTTTACAACAATATAAGCTAGAAGACTTACGGAATATGTTACCCCATTTAAAAAATGTAAAACGTATTGACTTCAAAGGCGGAGAGCCTATGATGGCTAAACATCATAATCAATTTTTACAATGGTTAATTGAAGAAGATATGACTGATGTAGAATTATTTTATACTACTAATGGCACAGTACAAAATCCAAAGATTTTATCATTGCTAAAACAATTTAAGCGTGTTAGTATATGTTTCAGTATAGAAGGTACTGGTGAATTGTATAGATACATTAGAGGTGGAAAATACGAATTAGAAGATTTTGAATATACGTTGTCAGAATATGACAAACTACCAAATGTACAAATTATGTTTAATGTTACATTACAAAATTATAATGTTTTTAATTTACCTGACTTGCATTTTTTCCTTCATGAAATGGAAGATAAATACGAGAGAGTAAGTGCTAATAGTAGCTTTACTACAATTTGTAACAAGCCTGCATATTTAAGCCCTTTAAACTTACCAGATGATTTACGAGATAAAGCAATTAAAAATTTATCTCTATTTGAAGATTTTGATAAGCTAGTTGAGAGTATGAAGAAAAGAACATTTAACCCAGAACTATGGGAAACTTTTATTAATTTTACAAATGACTTAGATAAAATGCGAGGCGACAGTGTAGTAAAAGCAGTACCAGAACTAAAGGAACATTTTGAATGAGAAAACTTGTAGGTATTGAAGATAATCATGCACCTAAAGATGAGTTATTACGAGTAGAATGGAATCTAGGAAAACGTTGCAATTACAATTGTAGCTATTGTGGAAATGAATTACATAACAAAACAAGTGAACATATGCCTTGGGAAGTATATACTGCTACTATAGATAAAATAGTAGAAGCTGCTAATGGCAAAAAGATTAAAATTAGTTTCACCGGCGGCGAGCCGTTTGTACATCCTAAATTTATTGATATGCTAAAATATGCTAAAGAGAATGGTGTATATCGTTGTAGTGTTACTACTAACGGAAGTCCTCCACCTAAAATATATAAAAAAGCATTACCATATTTACACTATGTTGTAATCAGTTATCATTTTGAATTTGCTTACCATGAGAAAGTTATTAATAATATAACTGGCATGTGGAAAGATATACAAGAATATAGAGCTAAAGATGACTATAAAGGTATGCATGTTCATATTATGGCATTGCCTGGGCACTTACCACAATGGAAAGAAATTATAGACGAACTAAAAGAATGTGGTGTTGAATACACTATAAGAAAAATTCGACCACGTGTTAATATGGATCGTACAGGTTGGAATAAACCATATGCTGACGGTATGTTAGGACAACATCCTAAACATGAAGAAACAGAAAAGTTTGCTGGTCAATATTACAGTGCTGAAGAAGAGGAGTGGTTGAAAATAAATGCCTGATTCTAATTATTATAAAAATACAGAAGATAGAAAACGGAAAGTTAAAGAATGGATGGCTCAACCTGGAAACAATTTCTGTGCATTACCGTTTATTCATATGGCAATTGAGGCAAATGGGCAAGTAAGACCTTGTTGTATGGGAGACCCTTTTGATAATATTAATGTTACAGGCAATACAATAGAAAAAGTATACAATCATCCTGAAAGACAAGAATTTGTACAAGCATTTAAAGACAACAAACAACATCCAAAATGTAATGTGTGCTGGAATGCACCATACAGTATACGTAGTAGATATTCATCAAATGACATGTCTATAGCATTTACTGAATCAGTAATGATGGGCAATACTCCAGAAGCATCATTACAATGGTTAGAAATTAAACCGGGAAATAGATGTAATTTAAAATGTAGAATATGTGGAATACACAATAGCAGTACGTGGACAAAAGATCACTATATTCTAAAAGAAAATAAAAACATAAAATTTAAAGATTCATTTGCGTTTAATTATACACAACAATGTAACTGGGTCGATGATCCTAATTTTTGGAATGATGTAACTCAGTTAGACGAAATACGAGATTTACATTTTATGGGTGGTGAACCTTTTATGGTACTAGAACATTTTCAGTTACTTGAAAAATTAGTAGCTAGTAGAGATTGTAGTGACATTACTATTAGATATAACACAAATGGTACTTATTATCCAACAGATGAGCAGTGGAAATTATATACAAATTTTAAACATGTAAAATTTCAAATAAGCATTGATGATGTTGCACAAAGATTTGAATATCAACGTAAAGAAGCAAAATGGGATCAAGTAAAAGAAAACTTAAAAAAGTTTAAAGCAGTAAAATTACTATCAAACTCACTTAAAGGAAAGCTTCAATTAGGAGCACTTGTAGATCCAACGGTAAATACTCTTAATATATTCTATTTAGATACTATTGAAAAGCAATTCAAAGAACTAGGCTATCCATTAGGTAGTCATGCAGATCATTTTGTTTTTAGTGGAATACATGATATAAGAAATTTACCAACTAATATTAAACATGTAATAAATGAAAAATACAAAGATAGTGACAGTAAGTGGACACCTGCAGTATTAGATTACATGTGGACAAAAAACCAAGATCCGGAACAATGGAAATTGTTTATAAAAATAACTAAAAGGCTAGACAAAATAAGAAATGAAAGTTTTAAAGATGTATTTCCTGAGTTTTATAATCTTTTAAAAGATGATTTCGAGAGGTACACAATTGAATAATTTTAAAAATATAATTGTACACTACGAAGACGGTACAAGCGAAGAAGATAATGTAAACAATGTTATGGCACGTGATGAGAACGATTTCCGTGGTTGGGAATGTTGGGCAGGCGTACAAAATATTACAATAAGTAACACAGGTGATGTATATAGAGCTATATGCAAGGTTGGTGGCAAACTAGGAAATATATATGATGGATTTGAAATGCCACAAGAAACTATTATATGCAACAAGCCAAGATGTATATGTGCCGCTGATGTACAGTTATCAAAAGCATTACCAGAACATGTACACAGATTAAGAATAGGAAAAGATGACTGGATGGACGAAGTTTATAATTCAGGGATAACAGATAAAAAATGAGCAAAAAAAGTAACTACGAAAAATTTTATGAAAATGCAATAGGAAAAATTGGTAACCTACCAGTAGACAAATCATCATTTTGTCCATTACCATTTGTTCATGTAAGTACTATGCCACATGGTGAAGTAAAATTGTGTTGTAGAGCACAGCCTCCAAAGGGTGGTAAAAATCCAAACGTTAAAGACGAAGATTTTAATCTCAAAGATTACTGGCACAGTGAATATATGAATGAGATTCGTGATTCATTAATTACTGGACATAAACATGAACAATGTAAGAATTGTTGGAAGATGGAAGATAATGATATTGTTAGTTTACGTATGAATAGATTAACAGACTTAATGGAAACTAAATCTACTAAAGATGCAGTAACAAAATACTTAACAGAAAGAGAAGTAGATTTTAAAATACCATTAATTGAATTAAAACTTTCAAATGTATGTAATTTTAAATGCCGTATGTGTTGGCCTAAAGATAGTTCTAAGTGGATGTCCGATTGGGATAAAGTAAAACAATTTTATAATAAAAATGATAGAGAATATGTAGATGAAATTATTGATAGCAATGACCTACATAAATCTAGAGTAATGAACTTGTATGAAAAAGACGAACACTTTGTCAATCACTTGCTAGAGCTAATGGGTACTGTAGAAGAAATTGAATTCGCAGGTGGTGAACCTCTTATGGATCCAATTCATTATCGTGTGTTGGAAACTATACCACATCCAGAAAACGTTACATTAAAATATAGCACAAATTTAAGTATCATGAAGTTGGGTAAACACCATGTGATTGACTTATGGAAAAAATTTAAAAGTATTAAGCTAACAATAAGCATAGACGGTCATAAAGAACTTAATGCTAAAATTAGAAGAGGTTCTGATTGGGAGTTGCTTAAGAGCAATATTAAATTAGTAAAAGAGAATTTAAACAACATTGATGTTATAAAAGGAACCACTTGTATTAGTGGAATGAATGCAAAAGAATTAGGTGAGACAGCAGAAGCTATTGTATTTGAATTAGGTATACATTGGCATACAAGCCGTGTACAATGGCCGGATTTCCTACATGCTAACGTATTACGCCCAGAGGAGCTTCAACGTGGAATAGACGGCTTAAAACGTGTATTTGACAGCTTAAACACACCAGAAAGACGTATGGTAGGTAGACGCTTTATGTTTGAAACACATTTAAATGGTGCTATTAGTTGGTTGCAATCAGCTATTGACCATAACAAGCACGAAGAAAAATATGAAGCATTTTGTAAATTTAACCACACTATTACGGATATAGATAAATGAAGAAAATAGCTATCTTTGGCGATAGCTTTACTGAATTATTTGAACAACATGCCGTTACACTACATTCAGCAATAGCAACCAAAGAACAACAACGTGAATTTAGTCAGTCATATCAAACCAAATGGCCAATATGGTGGAAGCTTCTTAAAGGATATGATGTAGTACATTCGTTTGGCAAAGGCGGCACTGATATAATGTGGAGTTATTTGCAGTTCTTAAGGCATCATAAAGATTACGATACTATTATTTTTGTACCATCTCAATATACAAGACATACGCATATAAGACATAATATCAAAGAACCTCATTATAATGCCACTTGGCAAAAAGATAACTTCATGGGTACAGAAGGTATAGCAAATGTTACTTCATTAAAATTGTGTAAAATATTCTTAGATAAGCATATTAAAAACAGTCCTAATGAAATTGCTTTACACAAATTGTTTGAAACATATATAAAATATCATACTCATGTTGTTACTAATTTTCCAGATAGAGATTTGTTAGTATGGGCACACACAATAGATAACATAAAAAGAATAAGACCTGATGTTAAAATGATTAATGCTTTTTCTGATCACTATTATATACAAGACAAAATATCTATGCCAGAAAGTATAAAAGTTCCTAGAGTAGTTTCTTTGCATGATATATGTAAGATTGAAAATGAATACATAAATGTTACAAGAGATGCAAGGATAGGACATCTAACAACTGAAACACATATAAAGCTAGCAGAGCTAATTAATAACTGGTTAACAAATGACGAAACATGGTTTAATTTTAATATAAATTATTTTAGAAAATACTTAGATACGTTTACATTAGATACAAAAAGATATTGCTATGACAAACATACTAATTTATTTGAATGGGCAAGGTATAATAATATAAAGGTTCCAGAATGAAAAAACTAGCAATATTTGGTAATAGTTTTACAGAGCTTTTTTCTAACCCAGGTGAAAAAGCGTGGATGAAAGTTAGACAAGAAGATCGCAAGACATTTAGAGATGCTTATCATAAAGAGATGCCTACTTGGTATAGATTACTAGGAGAAGAATTATATGATAATCAAATGCATACATTTGGTAAAGGTGGTACTGATGTAGTATGGAGTTACTTACAGTTTTTAAGATATCACCAAGATTATGATACTGTTATTTTTGTTGCAACACGAAGTATTAATCATACACATATACAACATGGACATGATACAAAAGATATAACAGGTGAAGCATCTATGTACGATCCAAATCATATAGTTAAAGGATATCAATTAGATGAAAGACCAGTTAATTGCACAGTAGACGATGCAAATAAATGGCTTAATAGAAACAACCATAAAATAGCAAAAGAAAGTCAAAAATTAATGAATATTGATATGCCAGTAATTCATGCTTTTCAAACGTATCTAGATTATCATGAGCATGTAACACCAGTATTTCCTGATAGAGATAAATTAATTTGGGCTTCAATATTAGACAATATTATAAGAATAAGACCTGATGTTAAAATGATTAATGCAACACCAGACAGTTATATAGAAAATGAATTTAATATTCCAAGTGGAAAAATACAATTATTATATAAAGCAGAAAATGATATATTTGATAATGGTGAAGCAATATTTGATCAAACATTAAGTTTTGCAGATGCATCTGAGACTATGCCACATTTAGCATTACACAGTGATGCAAGGATAGGACATCTAACAACTGAAACACATAGAATATTATACAAATTAATGAAACCGTGGCTTACTGATAATAACACATGGTTTGATTTTGATTTAGAGGCAATTATAAAACAACTAAATACATATAATCTAGACAAGAAAAGATATTTTGTAAGAGAACATAAAAACGTTTTATCGTGGGCAAGATATAATAATATATTAAGGGATATAGAATGAAAAAGTTAGCAATTTTTGGAGATAGTTTTGCTGAATTATTTTCTGCGCCTGGCTCTGATTTAATGCAAATATTAGGACCTGGAAAATATAGGTCAGCAATAGACAATCGTAAAGAATTTAGAGATTCATATCTCAGAGAAATGCCTACTTGGTATAGATTACTAGGACAAGATTTAGAGTACGATACTGTACATACTTTTGGCAGAGGCGGCACTGATATAGTATGGAGCTACTTGCAATTTTTAAAATATCACCAAGAGTATGATACTGTTATTTTTGTTGCAACACATGACATGCGACATACACATATAAAAGATAGACACGACATAGCAGACAATTGGCACGGTCCTGCAAGTTTTTATGATTCAACGTTTCAACGTACTAATTTTATGCAAGGCGTTCCAATTAACTGTACATCAGCGGAACAATGCGAGCATTGGCTTGCACGTTATAAAAAAGAACAACCGCAGAACTTTCAAGTACATAATTTGTTAAAGACATACATTGACTATCATACACATGTATACAGTAACTATCCATATAGAGATAAGTTAATTTGGGCTAGTTTATGTCAACAAATGATTAGTATTAGACCTAATATTAAAATGATTAATGCATTTAAATTTGGTTTCAATGATCATAATATAAATATTCCAAAAGGCAAATTACAAGAATTGTATGAAGCAGAAAATATGATAATGGCAGGAAACAAGGAGCAAATAAGACCCAATTTTCTTGTAAAGTCAGATGCAAGAATAGGTCACTTAACAACAGAGACTCATCATATATTGAATAAACTAATGAAACCATGGTTAAAAAGCAAGGATACTTGGTTTGATTTTGATTTAGAAACAGTTGTTAAAGAGATAGAAAATTCTAGAATAGATGAAAAAAGATATAATTCATCGGAACATAAAGACTTGCTCGATTGGGCAAAGTATTGTAAAATACATTGGGGACCTGATTTTTCAGTGTTACCATTTGAAGGACTAATGAAGGTATAATAAATGGAAGATAAAGATTTAAAATGGAGTGAATACGATTTTACTAAAACACCGTATGACAAGTTAGTACGTGTTGGTCAACGTAATATGTTATATAGAGATATGTTTACTGTTAGTTGGTTAATTGGAAGATTTTGCAATTATAACTGTAGCTATTGTTGGCCTTATGCTAGAAGTAGTCGTAAAGATCACAGACCTACAGAACTTAATTTAAAAACAATTGATGAGATTAAACGTCAAGCACGTGAACGTGGATTTAATAGTTTTCATTTTAGTTTAAGTGGAGGTGAGCCTACATTTCATCCTGGTTATTTAGATATGTTAAAACATTTAGCAGATGATGTACATAATACAAATTATACAAGTGTACACATGACTTCAAATTGTAGTCGTAATATGAAATGGTTTAAAACATATTGTGATTATGCTAGTAAGTTTCATAGGGCAAGTATAACAGCAAGTTTACATGTTGAACACGTAAACACACCTGAGAAGATGCAAGACTTAGCAGACAAATTAATACTATGCCAAGAACATGATGTACAGGTAACAATTAATATGGTAATGGTGCCAGCACTGTTTGATGAATATTATGATAATGCATTATTCTTCCATAATCAAGGAATTAATGTTACACTGAAACCTCAGAGTGATCCAACTGCAAGTAGAATTGTTGATGGTTACACAGAAGATATGAAAAAGAAATTACACAACGGTATGCCACAACGTAGTTACACTGAAGCTAAAGCACAACAAAAGAAATTAGTAACAAGACCTAAGCCTACATTTAAAATTGATCCTGATGATCATTTCCGTAAACAGACAGCATCAGTTCCTTGGAACATGCAAGTAGAATTTAGAGATGATAAAGGTGATCCGTGGTATATGGATCAAGCTGAAAGATTCAATGCATTTAATTTTAATCAATTTGAAGGTTGGGAATGTAGTAGTGGATATCGTAGTATAATTATACGTGAACCTGATGGATCAGTTAAAAGGTCTTATTCATGTCATGATCAACCTTTAGGTAACATTGAAACTGGATTTAAATTATTTGATGGTCCGAAAGTGTGTACTACAAAATCTTGTGTATCAAGTGCTGATAGTAAAATACCAAAACGAGCACCAGGAACTGCTATGCCCCTTTGGCCCGGTGATGATACATTCTTTGACAATTAATTATTTGATATTAGCCCATGCTTTTTTAGCATGTCCATTTGCTTGAGCCCATCTAATAAACAATCCTACTTCGCGTCCATTAGCTTCTATTTCCCAAGGCAGATCCCAATAGTCAGTTGACTCTGGCACCAGTGTGTCTTTCCACTTATAAAACTTTTTCTGAGTTACTGTATCGCTCATTTCGTTACGAGCATATTGCTTAACATGAACCATTTCGTGTGCAACAGTTTCTAACATCCTACGTAGACCAGTTGTATGATCTATTTCTAGTTCATATTCTCGAGCTGTTTCACGCAGACAATATCCGTCTGCATCTGATCCTAATTTTTTAAGTTTAACTACGATATCAAGAGTTTGCATACGTGGCATTAATTTTTTAATGCAAAACTCAACCATAGAACGAGCATAGTCTCTTTTGGCTTTAGTGCCACCTACAATCTCAATGTCGTTCATTTTGGTACTCCTTATTGACCCAAATAATCAGACTTCAAAATATCAATTTGCTCTTCTGCATTTGGATACTTCTCCAGCAACTCTAGTTGTACATTAGTATCAACCGGTTGCTCAGCTTCAATTTTATCAGCAATATCATTAAATGCTTGGTAAAAATCAACGTTACTACGAAACAGATTTGAACAATCCATGTACGCATCAGCATCAACAAAACTCCAGTTAATGCTACCATCTTCGTTAATATTTTCTTCCAGCTCAATAGCTGATCTCATTGTTGCTTCTAATACTGAATTAATCATAGTGTAAACACCTTTCTTGTTAACTTATACTACTATTATAGCAAGACTTCTTACTATTGTCAACCAGATAAGTAAAGAAAAAACCCTTGTAAAACAAGGGTTTATAAATTAATTATATAATTATTTAGCTGATTTGTGTATTAAATTGGAGCTTCGTCAGTATTGTTGTGTATTTCGTTGATTATACGCTGGTCAACACCCTGCATTTTAAGCTCTTTTTTCTTAGGAGGAAGTGGAGTTCGTGTAATATCGTCAAATTCTATTTCCATATTTCTAGACAAACTTCCTTTATTTTCTAAGTTTGTATCTCTAAATTCTCCAACTGGTACTTGTCCACCTTCACGTTGTTCTTCTAATTCTGCAAATTTCTTAGCATTTTCTTTTGTATAAGGTAAAGCAAAATACAAAGGTTTTGTTTCACCTTCTTTTCTTACCATATAAAATATATGAGGTTTTTGTACCTCAGACCAAATTACTTCAACTTCACCTTCGGGTATTCCATTAATAGGAGTTCCTTGTAATGCATAAATTGTATAACCTGTATATAGACTGCTTATTAACACAAGTGGAATTAAAAAGAATGTAATTAATCTATGTTTACCTGTTTGTATAATTGCATAAACTGTAACAACTGCTAATGTAAATAATAAAGTAGTAGCTAAGTAAATCATTGTACTGCTCCTTTTGATGGTACTATGCTTTTAAAGTGTTCAAATATTGACGTGACATTACCTCTTGAATCAACTGTAAATGCTGGTAATCTTTGTATTTCTCTATTTGAATATAATGTACCTGATATACTATAAACTTGTCTATACGGATTAACTTTTAGTACTGTAACCGTATAAGGTATTAGTGCGGCTTTCTTTGAATATGCATGTACAGCCACAAAATAATCGCCTGGAACTATTCCTCTTAAAGTTGTTGATTCTCTATTAGTTTTTAAAGTTTTAGTAACACCGTCAATTACTACTAAGTCATTTGTAGTACCTAAATCGTCTCTGTCTAGGTGTAACGGAGTATCTTCTCTATTGCTAAATCCTACTGGTTTATTTTTATCTAGTTGTACCCATAAATCAACATCATCTACTGCTTCTGGATCCCATTCAACAGTAATAATAAACTCTGCTTTAACTGGAATATCAGACTTTTTTGTAATAGGATTAATTAATAAAAAAGCTATTACAAATAGTAATACAAATCCAATAAGAATATTGAATAGCAGATCATTAAATGATAAATTATTTGAGGGACGCCTAGGCATTTTTTTGCTCTTGCATTACTACTTGTACTTTAACAAATAAACTTGCAACTAAGCCAGAAAGTGTTGTTAGCAATGCAGTACTCATTCCTGATGCCATGTCAATAATAACTTGTCTCATACTTTCAATATTGCTTGGATCAATTTCTGCAAAGCTACTGCCTAACATCAGCATAAAACCTACAACAGTTCCTACCATACCTACAGTCATACATGATTCTGCTACAAACCATGGCATGTCAAAGTCTGAAATGTTTTTAAAACTTCTATATCCTATAATAATAGTAGTTACTAACCACATTAAAATAATTACAAAACTTAGTCTTGTAACATCGTTGTCAATTAAAAATTGTACTGCTCCAAAATAAAAAGCAATACCTAGTGCAATTGATTGCATTACGGCAATCATCCACCATATTAAAAATTTTCTATTCATTGGAATAAATTCCCTCTTTATTAATATTTATCTATTACTGAAGATAAACGTAAAAGCATAGCTTGTTCCTCATTAAACAATAAGTATACCTCAACGAATGTATCACTACATTCCTCTAGATTTAAATTTTTGCTGTTCTCAACAAAAATAATGTTTACTGGTTGATATTCTTTTACTACTTGCTTTACGTTGTCAAGAGGTCCCGACACTTTGTAAGATATTAATTGACCTATATATTCTGGTCCATGTTTAATTTTCGTTTTCATTACATAATATCTTAGTTAAGTAATTGCTTTTAGTAAGAGTTTTCAGTCTCTCGTAATCATTTTTAATTAACAAGTTATCATATAATTCATTGAATAGTACGTCATTACTTGCAATTTTTAATGTATCACATATGTATTTATAGTAATCTGTACTGGTAGTTTTAGTAGTAGAAAATAGATTTTCTATATCAAATGTAATATGCTTAATAGATGATAAATCTTTCTCATCATATTCAGGAATGTCTAAGAACACTTTCTTAAACTCATCTTCTCCTTGTTCTATAGCATATTCTAAACCTTTGTTTCTGGCTTTTGATATCAATGCTACTGGTTTATCTTGCAACCAGTCAACACCTAGTGATGGATTTTTAGGCGATATTTCTTCACCTAAAATATTAATTAAATGTTCTAGTGAATTTGCATCAGGAAGGTTAAATATTTTTTTAAATTTAAAAAAATATTGGGGATCTATCATAGACATTTCCCAATTTCTTGTTCTAAGATTACTGTCAAATATATAATAACTTCTTGGTTGCTTTACGAAGTACATAGTTTGATCAGTATCAAGTAGATTACCTATTTTAGCACTTGCTGGTAAACAAAACTTAAAGTCTGAATCTAATATTGGTTCATTCTCAATATCATCAAACTTCTCTAATGTAGTTTTAATAAGATCTGCGTAGTTTTCTTGTCTATGAAATATTCTAAAATCTGGATCTAAATCGGGTATTCCACCAAGTGTTATTTTGGTTTCTCTATTTTTAATATAACCGTTATTGTTTATTAGATCTGTTGCTGGCTTTGGAAATATACCTGTGTCTGTAGAGTAAGTTAGTAAATGTTGAAATATACTCGATTGACCTACATTACCAAAATAGTCTATATTGAGTAGTAAATTAGGTATTGCCATTTAGTGTTCTTGCAATTTCTATCATAGTAGCACTTAGATTGATCTCTGGATCTGCTACTTGGGTATGTTTAATCATACCTTCTCTAATTGCTAGGACACAACTATCATATGTAAAATCATCTTTAGTATACAAATCTAAGTTTTTGTAAAGCCATGTAAAGATTTCATTGTACTCATCAGCTCTTGCACTGCCAATAATAAGTTTACGTGCATCTTGTATTTTACCAGCTTTAAAAAGCTCTACCATTTTAATACGCCATTCAGCAGTACTACCACCATCTTCTGGTAAAATAAGACTATTATCAACAATACTCATTTGCACTGTATTAATAGTTTTACGCAAATCTGGATAGTTAGCTCTAACCATTGCATCTAATGTATCAAGGTCAAACTTAACTTCATTGTCTGCTAATATTTCGCCTACTCTTACAGTAAATTCTGTTTGGTCTAATTGTTCAATATGAAATCCTTGACATCTACTATGCAATGCAGGAATAATCATGTTAGGATAATTACATGTTAAAATAAAACGTACACTAGCATGATATTGTTCCATAACACCACGTAATGCCGCTTGTCCTTCTGGACTAATATGATCTGCTTCGTCAAGTAAAATTACTTTAAAATCTCCCCAAGGCATAGTTTCACTAAATGCACTAATACGTTTACGAATCATTTCAACACCATTATCCCTACTGGCATTAATATAAAGCACATCAGCATTTTCAACTTTAAGTTCTTTTATTAATACTTTTGCTAATGTAGTTTTACCTGTACCCGGACTACCACTGAATAACAAATGTGGAATACCACCATCATCAATCCAGTTTTGCACTTGTTTACGTTGTGCTTCGTCACGAAATACATAAGTACCTACACTATCAGGTCTGTATTTCTCTACCCATAATTCTTTAGCCATTCATCATCTCCGATTTCATGTTATATTATACCCTATTTCCATATATAAGTCAAATTATTTAATAATACCATTTTCCCAATTTTCAGCACAGTCTTCAGCATAACGTCTACTATGACCAACAATTGGTCTTTCTTCAACTAGTTCATTACCTTTATACATTTTAACAACATAATGAGTTTCCTCAACAATTTCAGCTCGTCTGTCAACTTCTTGTGTTGTGTGTTTATGTAAAGCCATTAATTTACTAGCTCTTTTTCCTTTTCGTCCTGTTGCCATTTTCTTCTCCTTTGACTTTTGGGTTTAAAAGATTAACCGCGTTTGGGAATATTTTATCCGTTAGATCTAAAACTGCTATTAACAATAATACTCCCCAACCTAACGGGCCTGCAATAAATAATATAGAAAAAATTTGCCAATCTTTGGCTTTTTTTCCTATAGTTCTTTTTGCAATAGCCATGACTGCTAAAAACCACGATAGCATTACTACAATGGAAATAGCTATATCAATAAAAAGCATATAATTCATATATGTTTACCACCATCCTAATGTTCTTCCGTTACCTGCTATAATCAACAAACAAGTTAATACATGCAGTATTATCCAGAACGTTCTAAAAGCTAATGCTTTCTTAACATCTGTTTGAGTAATAGGTAGGAATTCAGGTTTATCTTCGTCATTAAGACCTATTGGCATTCCAACTGTTCTAGCCCATACTTTTAAAAACCTTCTTTGTCCACTCATTTATATTTTTTGCCCAAACAAACTACTCACACTTTCTTCGTTGCTTACACGTCTAATAGCTTCACCAAACATACTAGCAACACTTACAGCTCTTGTCTTTTTGCAATCATTAGGACATTTAAATTTAATACTGTCAGTGATTACAAGTTCTTCTAAGACACTTTCTTCTACTTTATGGCATGCTTTACCTGTTAGTACACCGTGTGTAATATATGCCCTAACACTTAAAGCACCTGCATCCATAATAGCTTGTGCGGCATTACATAATGTTCCACCGCTATCAATAATATCATCTACTAGAATAGCATGACAACCTTTAACTTCACCAATTAAACCCATTACTTCACTTTCGCCTGCTCGAGGTCTACGTTTATCTACGATAGCGATATCACCTCCAAACATATCAGCGAACTTTCTTGCTCTTACTGTACCACCAGCATCTGGTGAAACAAATACAGTACCTGCATTAACGTCTACATTACGTTTAATATCTTTAGCAAATGCAATTCTACTTGTTAAATCGTCTACAGGAATATCAAAGAAGCCTTGTATTTGTCCTGCATGTAAATCCATTGTTAAGATTCTATCTGCACCTGCTTGTGTGATTAAGTTTGCAACAAGTTTTGCAGTAATAGGAGTACGGCTTGCACTCTTACGATCCTGTCTTGCATAACCAAAATAAGGAATAACTGCGGTAATACGTTTAGCACTGCTACGTTTAGCGGCATCAATCATTACCATTAATTCCATTAGGTTGTCATTAACTGGTGTGCTTGTACTTTGTACTATAAAAACATCTTCACCACGTATGTTTTCTAAAAATTCTACACTTGATTCGCCGTCAGCAAACGATTTAATTTCTGCTGGCACCAACGTAGCAAAGCAATGTTCAGCTATTAACTGAGCCATTTCAATGTTACTATTACCTGCTATAATTTTCATTTTCATTAAATTCCCAAACTTGGTTAGTTAGTCTACATTGTCTATATAATATAACAGAAAAGACGTTTTGTCAATTATATTTTAAGTAATAACGCCATAATATCTATAACGTCACTTGGTTTTGCATAGTATTCTTTTTCTAACCATTCCTTCTTTACTGTTATTTCAGGACAATCAAAACTATGATCGCCATTGCCATTTGTAAATGAACAATAATTCCATACTCTTGCAACTACTGGTAAGTGTGTCATGCCCATTCTAGGAAGTAAATATATTCTATGATTGCCAGTATCTAATCTGACTTTACGACTCCATATGCCAACACCTAGTACAATTGGATCTTGCATTCCATTTTTAGAAATATCTTCCATCAATGCAAAATCATCATTTGGACTAGGTGTGGGTGTTCGCCATTGTGTCAAGAGTTGTACAGGCATATTTTGTACAAACTCTTTCATGTTAATATGTATCTACAATTTTATCTGCAATACCGTGCTTTACGGCTTCTTCTGCACTTAACCAAACATCTTGTGCTGGCAATAAGATTTCTCTGATTTTCTTTTCCGTTAATCCTGTACATTTTTTATAATGTTCTATCATACGTTCAGTTGATAATTCAAACTCCTTAACACGTGCAAATAGCTCATGTTCTTTACCACCTGATCCCCAACTATATTGATGAGAAAGAATACTTGTATTTCTTGTTAAAATACGTTTGCCTTTTTCACCTGCCATAAACGCAAGAATACCACATGATGCAATCATTCCTAATCCTACGGCCTTAATAGGAATAGCTGATCCTTTCATTGTGTCAATCATACCAAATGCGGCATGTACACTTCCACCTGGGCTATTAATAATTAATGTAAGTTCGGTTGGTCTCTCGCTATCCGGTAGTAGGTTCTTTTCAATGATCCATTGTACAACTGGTTTAGTAGTTTCGTACGTAAATGCATCTGCAAAATAATAGACTCCTGCATCCCACATCATTTGTCCAGGTTGTTTTGGTGGACCTGGAGGACCTTTTGGTGCCGCAGCACCTTGTTCGTCTAATGCTTCACCCATTGCCCCAATTGCCTTGTGTAATTTTTCAATGTTCATTTATTTTATTTTCCTTTTTTATGTTATGGTCTACGTTTTGGAATTGATTGAGCATATACTTCAATTGATGAATCATTCATTGGATTATCATCTGATGTTGCTAAACAATCTTTGTTATCTAATAGATAAAGTTTTTCTTCATTACCTACATCCATACCATTACTCCATCGTCCATGATCAACAAGGACATAAGTTCCAACATTTAACCAGTCAATACCATCGCCTACACTGTAGACTTTAAACCAACGTGGTCTAACTGCACCTTCTGTAGCATCTTTTTCAGTCATAATAATTCCACCTTGTGTGGTAGTTTCTCTACCAGGTTTATCAATCATTTCTGCTAAGATTTTATTTTTCATTGCTTTAATAGTTCTAGTCATTTGCTTTCCTTAGTAATGTTATGCTTCTATATCTTCCATACTTCCGTCACTATACTCAACTTCATAATATTGAGTACCATCTTCTCTTGTACGAGCTTTACGACTGACTTCAGTTACTTTGGATTCTTTTTTAGTTGCCTGTTTTTTCTCATTTACAGGGTTTTTTACAACAGTATCAACTTTCTCATCTTCTTTGATACTTACTGTTTTGGTATCTGCACCTGGAACATTATTCTTATAATACTCTTTTGAAATTTGTTCTCTAGGAACTTTAACTTCATTTCTATTATCAATAATATCACCACGTGCATTCAAGTTCAGATTACTTACTGCTCTTGTTTTTTCGTGTTTTGCTGCCAAAGCCGCCATATCTAAGATTTGACCTTTGGCTGTTTTTATTCGTTTCATTTTAAAAACTCCTTGATATCAAGTTCGTATTTTATGCTATCTATACGATGTATACCTAGCAAATATAAACAATAGCTGGCCACGCTACTGCCTCTCCCTACACCTAGTACAATGTTATTTTCTTCGCAAACATTAACTAAGTATAACAGGAATTTCAGCACTATTATCATACCTCGCTTCTCGTATTCAAGAAGCTCTTTGTATACGCGATCACGTTGTTGTGCTGATGTACAACGATTCATTAACCACTCATGGATATTTATGTCATAATATTCTGACGGCATATTCCATTTTTGTAAACAATCTTCTACATATGTATCACTGTTATTTGAATAACTAGCCTCAATTAACCTATCTAAATCAAATGTTTGACACCATTCATTGTATGTATTAATGGGTTCTATATCATCCATTGTTACATAGTCTATACGTTTACCAGTCAGTACACCGTGTACTAAATCCTGTTCAGTCATAACATATTGCTTATTTTTATTCATATGCATCCCACTATTATATTACTTTTTCTTATAAAAGTCAAGTATTTCTTCTATTGTTTCTGCAGGTGGAGGTAGATCTAATTCACCTAAATCTAATACTGCTCCATCGTCTTTCTCATCTTTTTTAATTAATGCTTGTTGTGATAATTGCATCTTATGATCCCTGATTAAATCAATGAATAAATTAATTTGATCAAGTATAGGTCCACTCATTTGTGCTTTACTAGCCGCTAAAACCTTTTTAAGCATTTGTTTTTCAAACTCAATAGTTTCTTCTAGTGTTAATTGTTCTAATGGTTTACCCTGGAAATCAATCATCTTATCATGTCCACTCTTTTTTGATGTCTTCCACCTTCAAATTCTGTTGTCATAAATTTATCAATAATTTTTTTTGCATCAGCTTTGGTAGTAAAGTCAGCACCTAAACATAAAACGTTTGCATCATTGTGCCTTCTGGACATCTCTGCATCACGAACATTTCTACATACTACAGCTCTTACACCTGGTACTCTATTTGCTGAAATTTGTACACCAAATCCTGATCCACAAATTAGGATTCCTTTATTAAAAACTTTACTTGATATTTCTCTGGCTAAATTAAGTGCAATTGCAGGGTAGTCAACTTTTTTGCTATCGTATGGACCGCAATCTAAAAATGTTGTAATATCAAATCTTGTATCATCGATTGGTGTAAGCCATTCTGAGATATAATTTTTGTATTCATAACCTCTATGATCTGAACCAATTACTAGGTCAATCATAAATCACCTTTTTGTCTGTTCTCACTATAATATGGATCAAATGATCCGCCAGGATAACGTGCTTCTAATTTACGCACATTTTCTGCAATAACTTCGTTTGGGTCAATTCCTAATGCACGACAACTATTAATCCAATACCACATGATATCTCCTAGTTCTCGTTTAGCATGAAATTGCGTTTCTTCTGACATTGGCTTTCCTTGAAAAATGCATTTCTTTACAATTTCCATAAACTCACCACCTTCTGCACTAATGCCTACTGCACCAGTTAACAGTGTTGCCATTTTTACGCCTGTCTCTTCTTCGATGTCTTTCATTTGCTTATGCATTACGTCAACATCGTTTGATGCGTCACTAGTTACTTCTTGTACAAAGTCTTTGTACGCATTTAAGTTAATTATATTAGTCATGTTTTATTCCACTTCAGGTAATTTAAATGTTTTTGCGTTTTCTTCTACTTTATCCATGTCAAAATTAATACTCTCTCCACAACCACAACTACTTGAAGCTGATGGATTAACAATTTCTAATGTAGTTCCAAATAAGTCTTTTTTTAGTTCTAGTGTTGTACCTACTAAAAACATAATACTTGACGCATCAACGGCCATCTTTTGCCCGTTATCCATAAGTATAACATGATCTAATTTAGTGTCAAGTTCTGATTCTTCTTTTAATTTCCAGTCGTAACTAAAACCTGCACATCCACCACCACGCATACCAAGTACAGGAATTTTCCCATCATTTGCTTCAGCAATTCCTTTAAGATGTTCAGATGCTTCTTTAGTAATTTTAATCATTCTTTTGCTCCGTACAATTGGACCATTCCTAAATCTTGGAGGCCCTCGTTGAGATATTCTAAGTTAACAATTGTTACTGCGCCAACGACTTGGGCACCTGTTTTCTCGACCAATCTCTTAGTAGCTAACATGCTACCTCCGGTTGCTATAAGGTCATCTGCAATTAATACTCTGCTAGTTTGACCTAAAATACCTTCTTGTAATGTTAGTGTATCACTTCCATATTCAAGTTCGTAAGTTTCTTCTAATAGTACTCCTGGGTATTTAGCACCTTTTTTACGAACCATTGTAAAAGGTAGTAACATTTCTTGTGCTAACGCAGAACCAAGTACAAAACCTCTACTTTCAATGCCTACAATATGAGTAATGTATGCATCATCAAATTTTTCTTCACATTGTGTTGCTAATAGTCGTACACAATCGCCCCATACATTGCTACTAAAAAGACTGTTTAAGTCATAAAAATTAACACCTTTTACAGGATAGTCGGGAACTGTTCTTATAAATTTTTTAATTGATTTCATCTATTTTCTCGTTGTTTGATCCACTCTTCGTGAGCTTCATTATCAACTTCTAAACTATTAATACGATCTTCTAAGATAATTACTTTTTTATATAATGTCTTAATAAGTTCTCTATCTGATATACCAAACTTGTCAGCTTCGTCTGTATTAATTTCTATGTTTTTGTATTCCATTTTATGTTTCACTCTTCGTCAACTGTGTCTACGTGTATTCCTTTTACCCAATGATACCATTCACGCCATTTGCGTTTTGCACTCATATGAGTTGGATCTTTTGCCCAGTCTGCAACATCTTCTCTACTTTTCCAAGTAGTAATAGTAATTTCAATGTCGCCAATTTCTTCGCTTTCTAAGCTAATAAAACCAGGATGCTTTTCACCTAAGTCTCTTACCCTGGTTACATAGTCTTTGTATTCATCATTAAATTCTTTTATTTTTGCAATGAAAAATACTTTAACAGCCATTATACAGATACTTTCTTAATTTTATCCATAATTGCACTGTACTCAACAATTTCTTCTTTTAATTCTTGTATTTCTTCATTAAGGTCGCTAATACGAATTTCGCAATCTTCAATTTTACGTTCTCTATCACGAATCTTACGTTCTCTATCACGAACTTTTTTCTTGTAACTTGTTAAATCTGACATTGTTACTCCGTTTCTGTTGGTGGGAAGTCTTCTTCTCCAGGAAAATCATAGTACCCACTAGGGTCTGAAGTGTAGTATGGATCGTTATACATAGGATCGTCTTCACTAGTAACTCCTTTGATTTCTGGAATGAAATGCATTAGTGTTGATTCGACACCCATTTTAAGTGTTTCAGTACTGCTAGCACATCCACTACAACTACCACTCATTTGGGTATGAAGAATTCCTGTTTCTTCATCAAATTTAAGTATATTAATTTGTCCACCGTGCTGAGCAACGTTAGGGTTAATATATTCTTCCATAACTTTATCAATTTCTTTAAGCAACTCTTCTTTAGACTTACTCATATTTGTACCTCGTTTTCCTAATATCCATCATATGAATACTACGTTCAATTTTATCTTCTTTACGTCTAGCAAACTTATAACCAGCAAAAAAAGATAGTGCCATTACTGTACCAATGGCTAGTAAATGCCATACTAAAAATGTCATACTTCTTCTCCTTTGTTTACCACTAGTTCTATTCTGTGGTGAGGATATGCCTTCGGGCGTACCTCTTTAATCTTTTCTAAATATTTCTGTGCTTCTGTTTCAGTGTTGAAACGTGCGACAGAAACTTCGTCGTGTATTCTAGGTGTATAAATTATATCGTACATATTTTTTCCTTTATAGAACATGTTCATGTTCAATTGTGTGCCAATGCATTAATGCTTCATAACCAAACCATAATGCAAATACTAAAAATGCATAACGTGTAACTTTAAACAACACATTAGCTGATACTTTGTTTTGAATTATTGGGAACATTCCAATAACTAATCCAACTGCAACTGATGCTGACAACCAACCTGACATAGTATTATTAGCTGGCATCAACATGAAAATAAATATCTCAGAACTTTCTCTAGCCCAAATAATAAACATTGTAATTAATCCAGCCCAATTAGCAGTACTAGATGATCCTATTTTTTCAATACTTGCGGCAATTTGTTGCCCTGTTTTATCTGCTGTAAAAAATAAGTAAAGCATTAATACTGATAAAAATAAGTACATAGTTGATTCATGGGATTCTAATACGTTTCCTATTTGCCAACCTGCAAAAATTCCTGCGACAGTACCTAACATTGCAGATGCATACATACTCCAATTTAATTTAATAAATGTTGTAATCATTAATGTTATAAACATTATTTCTAATGCTTCTCTACCTACTACTAAGAACGGTGCTCCTAACATTATAAGTCTCCTTCTCCTGGTTCTTCAGAAAGTAATTCACGTTTGTTTGGTTTTCCATCCCATTCTTTATGATCTGGTGGTGGGTCTTTCATCTGAGTTATGTTTGGCCATTTCTCAGACATATCCGTATTAACTTTCATCCAATAAGCTAATTCCGAACCTTCTAATACTCCGTCAGCAACAATCGCATCTACTGGACATTCTGGTTCACATACACCACAATCAATACATTCGTCTGGATTAATTACTAGAAAGTTTTCACCTTCATAGAAACAATCTACAGGACAAACTTCAACGCAATCTGTATGTTTACATTTAATACAATTTTCTGTTACTAAGTATGTCACTTTATATTACACTCCTAAAATTAATCTTGTATCTTCACTCATTTTATCTGGCCCAAAAGGTGGGTCAAACGTTATTTTAACATCACATGTTTCAACGTTCTCAACATTTGTTACTGCTTCGTGAACTTCCGCTATGATCTCGTCTGCGGCTGGACAAAATGCACTCGTCAATGTCATTACTATATTAACATGTGCTTTATCAATATTTATTTCATATATAAGGCCTAAATCATATACGTTTATACTGATTTCTGGATCATATACAACTCGTAAGTTTTCTACAATCTTTTCTTTATCAATCATATATTTCCTAGCACTTCCTTAACTTTTGGAAGCATAAAGTTAAACCAAAATCTATGTCCTGTATCATTTGCATGATGACATGAACATAACATTTCTTCGGCATTTTTACCATCGTATGTAAAAGGAGAACCGTCAGGGTTAACTCCATCTAAACAAACAATTCTTTCTCTTATAGTTTGGTGTTCATTAACACAATAATCAAAAATGTTACTGGTATCACCAAAAATTAATTTTGCATTTTTATACCATCTTATATTAGCATCAAATGATTCCCATAGAAATTTTACTCCATTACCTACTACTATATTTTTAATAGCATCAATAAAAGTCATATCTTGCATATTCTGATATGGAGTTCTAGTAAGTAATGTATACGTATCAACATGAGGTTTAGTCCTCATTTCCATATTAATTTCTTCGTATTTTTTTAATGGATACTTTAGACCCGTATGCATTTTTAAATGTTGATTTTCTTTTAATCCCATAGCACCTGCAGTATCATAAATTTGTCTTACATAAGAGTCACCCCAATTTTCTGCATGACCTTTGCCCCATGCTGGATGATCTTCTATTAGTGCCATTTCGTTAATATCGCCTTTATCGTTCATTGAACCAGTATTTGGATCTGTAAATCTATAAGGTCGATTACCTATTGTAGTAAAAGGTACATCTAATTGTCCTTGGCACATTCTAGCTTCTAGCATAACCAATTTACAATTGCTATCACTAAAAACTTTTTTTGTAGACAATTCATTTGCTGTCTGTAATAGTTCTTGATTACTAGCACCCGGTAACCCAATTCTTATAATATCAAAATCAAATTCATTTGCTATCATTTCATGAGCTGTTTTACCATTTACTCTATCTAATTCATTATCCATACATACACCATGTGTATGGCTAGTACCTAATGCTACCATAAAAGGCTTATTAGGTACTACCAAAGGTTTATTTGGATGAGGCAAGATTTTTCCCCTTACCATTTATTGAGGAGCCACTGCGTCCGAACTAATGTATTCCATTTGTTCTAATCGTGTCTGCGGTTCTCTTGGTTTTGTCACTACTGCATTAGGTGTATAAATTGCACTGTTTGCACCGTGTTCTGAACACTCTACAGATTCTACCCAACAACGATTGTTTGTTGCTTCACGTATAAGTTTGTCTGCAAAGTTCCATGCATGATATGCAAACTTCTCACAACCCACTCCATCAAATAATCTAATTTCACAAACGCCAATAGCGTCTAGTTCTTTCATTTTATCTAAATGTGGATCATTTTTATCCATACACGTTTTATGATCAAACGAATCTTCAAGCCAAGCCTTCAGAGGTTTTAATCCGCCAAAGTCAACTGCCCAATTTTTATTGTCCAGTTCTCCACATCCAAATGTGAATTTAAATGCTAAACTATACCCATGCAATAAATGACAATGGGAATGATCTGCATTTGGTTGACGGAATACTGCACTAAGTCCAATATTATGTCCGTATGTTTTTGTGCTAAAATAAGCCATTAGTTTTCTCCTATATAATATTGGCGGCAGAATCTTTATTGAGGGATGACGCCCAAGACCTCATTTATGTTATGCGTTTTTTAAGTTAATTGCTGATAAACCTTTTGGAGTTTCAGCAACTTCAAACACAATTTCATCACCTTCATTAAGACCGTTAAGTCCTGATGATGTTACTGCTGATGAATGCACGAATACGTCTTTTTCGCCGTCGTGTCTAGTAATGAATCCGTAGCCTTTAGTAGCATTGAACCATTTTATTTTACCTGTTATAGTCATATTTTCCTTATTGTTAAATGTTATGTATATATTACACTAATTCAGTGTTTCTGTCAAGAGCATATCTAATATGTTGTCTTACCACTGTTTCTGGTGTTGCATCTCGTTTATGCAATACCTTATGATTATTATATACCAAAAGTTGTTTAGGTTTCCACTGATGAGAATACATGTGTTGTTCTTTATATATCTCCTCTTTTAATTGTGGTTCTAATTCAGTTTCAGTATATGCTTCACTGTAAAAGTAGTATGGGCCATAATCATCTTTCCATACTAAATCATGTGTCGCCCTATTAAACCTTCTCCAAGCACGTTCTTGTAACTTGCTTTTAAAATTATAGGGATATTCTTCTTGACTCATGTACTTTGTAATACTATTAACACATTTAATGTCTTTTGCTTTTTCTTTTAAATCATTACTGCTATCTTTATATACACCTTGCATATCTAAATAATGTGTTTTGCTAGATCCTTTATCTGCTCTAATACAATATAATCCTACAAACGGATGAATGTCTTTACTGTATGCTCGGTCTTGATGCCAAAGCATATCTGTTGCATGATTTAATTTTTCGCCCTTGTCATCTTCTATACCAATTGTAACTTTTTTACGACCATACATATCTTGATCAAGTAATTTACCAAATTGATTAATAGTATCTTCGTTGGCATCTTCTACGCATATGATACCATATGCGCCGTTTTGAAAGTCTTTAACTAAAGTAGAACTAATATCATCTACTTTTATATTGTGTAAAAATTTATATTTTTCTATAGTCATTTGTTAATGGATTCTCACCCCTCCAAATTATATGTTGCCAGCATTCATCACCATCGCATGGTGCAGTTTGCCATTCATAATCTTCTAATACCCAATCTTTGTATTTGCAATTATAATTTAAACCTCTGTGTAGATTACGCATTACTTTAAAATTTCCATGCTCTCTACTAATAAAGTGTTTATGTATTCCATTTGCAATTGCAAAATCTACTTGTTGATCTGCATGTTCAGCAGTAAATGTACTCAAACCCTTTACATGATATTTATGTATTCTTAATCCTTTTTGTGCAACATTAAGTTTTTTACTTGTATAGTATCTACTTAATACTCTTACACCGCCATTATAAAAATCTCTTGTTCTTGCTACACTACCTGCGATTGGATCACCTTCATCGTCCCACGTTACACTATAGCATAAGTTCTCATCACTACTTAAACTTTCTATTTCATAATTATGAGGCATTCTATTTAAACTATCTTTAAGTGATTCTTCAAATAGTGTAATAAGTTCTAGTGGTATCCAGTCTGTAGTTTCCGTATGCATTATTTTTCTTTAAGAAATTTATAATTAAACGCAATACGATAAAGTAGTCTATCTCCTTTAACTGCATTACGTGCATGGTAACTCATAAACTGATCGTTAATAATTAAGTCACCTTCTTTCCAATGATGGTGGTACATATACTGTGGTTGAAACAAATGTTTATGCAATGCATCTAATAATGGTTTTGCTTCTTGCAATGTAATTTCTTCACCAGTTTCTTTATTACGTAATTTACGCATTACACCAAAGTGTCCTGTGTAAATTGCTCTTGGGCTATTTTCTTGATCCCACCAACCAGGAATTGTTCTAAAAGGATGTTGTACAATTAAAGGTTTCCAACTTCCTCTTACAGGATTAAGATCGTTTTTACCTTTACGTCCTGTACTCTTTAAGTTACCTTCAAATATAGCAAGTAATTCATCCATACCTTTATTAAGACTATCATCATCAAATTGATAAATGCTATTATCTTTATCAAACTGTGCCCAATATTCATATTTGTCAGCAGTATCTTTTAAATCTTGTGGCAAGTCTACATATGCTTGATGACTATTTAAATAACTTGTTACAACTTGCTCACCTGGACGAACACAATAAAAAGCAATACAACTTTCAATAACATGTTTCCAATGACGCCAGTTGCCGTTGTTGTGCCAGCCTAATTCGCTTTCAGGAAATAATCCAACAAACTTTCCGTCTTTGTCTTTTTCATTTGTTACTCTACTAATACCTGGATAGTCTTTATGTTCAAAGTAAACATCAAATCCTGCATTACGTGGACTGTATAGTTTACCTATACTTGTTGCTCCATCTAATAGTTCTTGTTCGTGCAAGTTAGCACCTGGAATATATGCGATAACATCTTTTGGTTGGTTTCTGCATACTTCATGCCAATTATCTGGATCTCTCATATCCAAATTATATTCTACTGGTTTAAACATTTTTACCTCTTTATTAATTTAATGAACCAAGCACCTGGATCCCACTGCCACGGTGTCTTGCCTATACGCCAGTTTCTTGAATCGTCATGATGGTTTTTATGCCATCCTTCACCAGCTGTTAATATATTTGCAAACCAACTATTTTTAGGTTTGCCGTTTTCAGTATGTGGAATTAAATTTACTAATCCATAACCATGGAAGGCTAATACTACAGGAACACAAAATCCAAATAAAAATATCATAGGGCTTATGATATATAATAATACCATTAGCAATCCTATTAATATAAAATAATTATTGTGGAAGAATTTTGTATCAGTAGTGACTAATCCCTTGATCATTTTTCTTTCAATTGTAACATCATTTCCCCATTGACTAGTATACACTTTAAAGAATCCTTTTAGTGTTGGACTATGAGGATCTTTAGCAGTATCTGTATATGCATGATGCATTCTATGTGTACTTGCCCAAGTTAACACTGGTCCTGGGTTAGCAAACATTCCTAATACTTGTACATAGTATCTGTACCAATTAGGCGCTTCAAACGATCCGTGACTAAAGTATCTGTGATAACCTGCACTAATCGCTGAAGCGGCAATCCATTGCCACCATAAAAAACTTATTATGAACATCCAAAGCTCACCATACATAAAAGCAGGAATAAGCATTAAGTGACAAAACGTATGTATTGAAAGAAGTTTATGTGTTGTTGTTATTTTACGAAACACTTGGTTTCCTTCTGGTTGTTATTATTCAGTTACGTCTGAAACAATAGTTGATGTAAATTGTGCTGCCGCAATTTCATCAGCGAATGCTTCACGGTGTGCTGTCATTGCTGCTTCATCAATATATTCTAACACAATTCTAACGCCGTTGCCAGCTTCGTTTACTGACATTGTACCGTTTTGAATATACTGATCATTGTATAACCCACATCTGCCATGTTCTGCAATCCATTCTTCAATTGTTGCATAAGTGTTACTATTGTTTGTAACTAAATCTGCAGTTCTAATAAAAGCCATTCTATTTCTCCTTACCTCTTCTGAAGTATTTCCATTATATTACATTATTTATGACATTTTGTCAATAACTGATTGACAGATAAATAAGTATGTATATAATAAAGTAATGCTAGTAAAACAAGATCCAGGTAAAAGAGATATAGAATTCTTCGGTTATATATGCGAAGATATGGGTTATATGAACAATGCTAATTTAGATGCAATGAAATATGATTGGTGTAAGAAGCACAAAGGCGAATGGTGGGCGGCTTATCACAATGATGTAATTGTATCAATGGCGGGTTGTCATAAGTTTCATGACGGGCATCGTATGCTGTTTAGAGGCGTACAAACAATGCCTGCACAAACTGGATTAAGTAAAAATCATATGACAAGCATACCATGGAAATGGATATTACCAGAACAAATTAAATGGGCACAAAGCTCAGATACACAACCTGCATACATTACAACAAATGTAGAAAATGATGCAAGTGGAAAAATGAATAGAACAGATAGATTATTTCATCTGTTAGCTAAACAAGGAATAGTTAGTTTCTTTACTGAAGAAGAAATATACGGAACAAAACAATCAGTATGGAAATTAAATTTAGAAAAATATTATGAAACATTGGTTTGATTGGAAACATTTAGGAATAGCAGATTCCTTAAACAATAGGCAGAAAAAGAATCCAATAGTACATTATTTTATACATATGTACATTGCATTTAGAGAAGCAGGTAAACAATTGTTTATGGCATTTGCTAGTATTATACATGGTATATTTCCACCTCTATTTAATTTTAAGTTATTAGAAATGGTTATAAACCAAGCAATAGGACTACACAAATATTTGCCGCAACATCCAGATTGGAAAAAGTTAAAAGATGAACTTACTAAAGATAATAAATGAAGGCTGTACAATTTACACTAGTGGAACAACTGGTCCAAGTAAACCAATAAAACAAAGTGCTGAAAAATTATACTTTGCAAACAAGGCCGCAGTAGAGTGTCAGAAATTAAATAAATTTAGTAAAGTGTATACTGTTTGTACATTAGAACATGCAGGTGGATTACTTGCACAAACACTACCAGCTATAGCAGTTGATGCAGATGTACATGTTGAATCATTTAATGCATTTAGATGGGTTAAGAATATTACAAACTATACACATTCACATCTTACACCTAATATGGCAAGAGCTGTTATAGCTACAAAAACATTTAAGACACTTGATTTAAATGGTATAACAATTATGTGTGGAAGTGATAGAGTACATAGTAGTACTATTAAAGCATTTATAGAACAAGGTGCTACGTTTATTGCTAATTGGGGCATGAGCGAAGTAGGACCAGTTGCTATTAATAAAACATTTAATAAAGGTGATATTGTAAATCATACAGAAAGTATTATGGGCGATACCACTTACTGTGAAACTAAAGTTGTAGACGGTGAGTTATATGTCAAAGGTGATATTTGTGTATATGATGATTGGTTTGCAACAGGTGACTTAGTAGAATATAAAGATAATATCTACTGGTACATAGGGAGAAAAAATGCGTAAACTAGAAAACAAACATGTATTTGTTAGTTTTGAACCAGGAGCAAGTGGACATAGACTAGCAAGAGTATTAGCTACTATGCCATGTATGCATTGGTACAGTTGCGAAGAAAACGGAATCAATCCTTGGAATGTAGGCAAGGTAAATGATTATAGTGGACAACGTAAAACAAGTAGATATCATTTTGATAGAATAACTCCAAAGGGTAAACTTCCACCTACACATGATTATGTAGAAAAATATCTACCCAATGAGAAACAATACTACAAAAAGTTTGATGAATTGTTTAAAGAAAATGGTGGTGAAGATATTATCAATGATGGTAAACGTGTATTATATTGTACACATAGTATGCCTAGTAAACTATTAGAGTATTTTCCTAATAGTATTATTTTTAATATTATACATGATCCAAAAACTGTAACTGATCGTTACATGCAAACAACTGCAAAGTTTCCAGGTTATGTAAAGCATTATGGTGTAGTTCCAGAAGATAATGAATACCTAGCATTTTTAAAAATATTACATAGTAGAAAAGAAGATTTAACTGTAGCAGACATATGGGCTTTTGAACGTAAGAAAAAGTTTTACACAGAAGCATTAGAAGATAAACTTAAAAAAGAAATATATGCTAAGATGTTTTCTAATAGTATTTTTAGAAAAGCAATTGATCACCCAAGAGTGTTTAATACTACAACAAAATTTAATTACAAAGAAATAAAAAGGTGGCTTGATGGTAGACTTCAGTAATGTAATTTTTATAACTGGTGCTCCTGGTAGTAAATGGAGTGCGGTTAGTTGGGTGTTAAGTGAGGCACCTAAACTTAATGTAAGTACGTCAGATCGTACTGAAGAACGATTAATGGTACACGATGCTATATATGGCGGCGTAAGACACACAGGTGTTTATTTTGGACCAGGCAATGAACTTGGCAAAGACTTTGACAAAATTAATACACTTTCAAAAGAACATATATTTAATGAGATAACTTCTGCGTGGGCAGAATGGGATACTAAAAAACATTATATTGTACGTTGTCATCAATTCATTTATAATTGGGATTGGATGATTGAAAACTTTCCAGAAGCAAAGTTTGTTACTGTAACAAGACCTCCTGAAATGTGTGTACTTGGTTGGACTAGTGTAGGAGGCATTGAAACTCCATATCCACATTATAAAGAATTTTATAAAACACAAGAAAATGCAATAAAACAAATTACAATAGAATCAAAACTAGCACATAAAGCATTCCATGATCATCATATGGATGTACACGTTGCAAGTCCAGGTCATTTTTCTAAACAATTCTCATTAGATCCAGAGCCGGAAACTGGACTAGATAGATATATAAAACATTTAGAGGGATATAATTGGGGTGCTAAAGAACCGCTTATGCAGTTAAAACATGACGTACTGATCGGCTACCTAAATTTCTAATAACATCAACAACCCTACCTTTTTCAAAGTTAAATTGACATGATCCAATTTGTATATGATCATTTCTTAGATCTTCCCAAGCATCGATAATATAACTTCTCCAAGTAGACTTATGTTCTAAAAATTCTGGCCCTTCACTAAACCTCATAAACTTCCAATCAATATCAGTGGTTATATGTTTCCATTCCCATTCATGATCGTAGTGATGGGTTCTCACACAATCATTTTTAGTTTTTGGAAATGCTGAATACGTTTCTATGCTAAGAAGATCGCTTTGCCTTGAAAACTGAAATTCTTTATATGCTTGTCGTTTATTTGTTATTTTAAAACATTCTCCAGGTGGAATAAATGCTGGTTCATTGAAATGTGTGTATATAGTTTTGATACTTTCATAACCATTTAACCATAACGCAATAAGCCTGCCGCTACCAGGATGTACTCTGTATCTATTAGCCCAAGGCTCGTGTATAATTTGTGGATGAAATCTTAGTTCTTCGTATTGTACACACTCGGTAAGATAAAATATTTTGCTTACATCTTCCATAACATTTCTATCTTGCATTTCATTATTTGTTACTTCGGATTCATGGAATTCAAGTATCTGTTCAAATGGTAGACTTCTAAAGTGTTCTAATTGTTTTACAACATCATGTAATGGACTATGTAGTATGTTCCAATTGACATAACTAGACGCAAGGTAACCGCCTTTATTTTCTAGATCGTTTAACCAATGCTCAAACATATAATCCTCAGCAAATCTCTTTAAATATGCACCATTACGTGGGTCTATTGACATATAATACCAGCCATGTTAATATGCCATTCCTCACCTGGATGATCACTATCTCTGGCTAATGGATAAGTTTCTTTTGGTAATGTAGATATTGTAGATTGATGTAAATTTATATTATTTGTTGTACAAAAACTTTCTAGCAATATTTTATTTTTTTGATAGTTGTATTCGTCTGCTTGATCATTCATTAACGAAGCATACGAACTTATCCAAGTAGGATTTTTTAATTCTTGTTTAATAGCTTCATTAGATAGATTTCTAAATTTATAAAGTCCAGACTCTTGAACATGTTCTCGTCTTTCTTTGAAAGACCATAATACATAAATGTTTTTTGGATTAAAAGTCTTACAATATGATATTGCAGTTCTTGTTATTTGATCATTACTTGCACCATTAATACCACAATTTACTGCACCAATTAATTCAGCCCAACATGTACTTACTCCATATCCAAATGTATAGCTACAACCAAATGCCGCATCTGCACCTGTATCAGGAACTAACTTGCCTCTATAACGCCACTCGTTTATATAATACTCTACACTATGTTCTGTGTATCCTGGAGCAAGGCCTTGATTTTTTTCTCCATCATCTAACCAATTTCGTATGCCTGGTTCGTCGTGTCCTAGAGTAAAAACACTAAACCATTTGTCTGTAAGATATCGAGGTTCTTTAAATTGTTGAGGTGTTCTTTTCAATTACTGACCCCAACGATAAAAGATATGAGTTCCTACTTGTGTAACTCGAGCCATGCCACGATCATGTATCCAATTTGGACTTACGTATGTTGCATGGTAATGTGTAGCACCTTCTGTAATATCTACAGTAAATGTCTGGTCACCATAAACACCTGTACTAATATCAAGTACCAATTTTGCAATATCTGTAGCAAGATAAACTGCTTCTTCGTTATACATTATATCAGCTTTACCATCACAGTACCAACTAAACTGACATTTATTTTTAATAGGAAAGTATACTGCATCATTCTTGTCTGGCGTCTGTTTTGTTTTCCAACTTTCTTTAACAGGACCTTGATGTACTACTCCACAAACTGTATCAGGATAACGTGGATCCGATACACGATTCATAACAACCATTGTTGTAGCATACATGCCTGCATAACCATCGTTACGTGCTTCAAAATACATATTTTCTACTAGACATTGCAAATCATATTTGTCATATGGACCTTCAATAACTGTGTCCATCAAATATGCATTTGTATTAAGTACTTCGTATTCAGGCATCACACCTGTTGTGTCAGCTTTAACTGGCCATATACCTGTTGTAAGTAATCCTATTGTTACAATAACAGTTAGGTTCATAACAGTTCCAATAATGTTAGCTAGTACTCTCATAGTTTCTGCCTCTTTCTTTTTAAATTATACACATATTATAGCAAGATATCTTGGTGTTGTCAACCTTTATTATTTGCTATTTCTGCTTCTGCCGCACATTCTGCTAGCAATTTAACTTGATCGTCACTTAACGTTGGTGACATTTGTTTAATTTTAGTAGTCCATTTTTCTACTAATGCTTGCTTATTGTTCTTCATTTTTTGGTTCCTCTAAACATATAAAAACATTTGAAGTGTTTGTTTGTTCTGACGAAACTATCATCATTGCATTATTACAAGATGTTTCATCAACAAACTCTCCAACCTCTACTACTTTGTATCCATCACTTGCAGTTAACATGACCAATACTAAAAACCACATTAGATGTATTCCTTTTTGTTGTCTGTAACTTTCATTACACATTTACCTTTAGTAAGATTATCTATGTTACCAATGAACTTACCAACAAGGTGATCGTACTCAGTACCTTTTTGAAATCCACCTACTATGTATCCACGTTTCATATACCAGTCGCCACTTTTACCTTGACGAATAATATTATCCAAATACAATGTATCGTATCCTTCAGGATCATATCTTTTTTGATCCTTAACATACTCTGATTCATAATCATCTTCAACTGCGGTAACATCAAATATTGTTTCTTCAAACATTTCATTTGATGAAGTAACAAGATCTGCAACCTCATATGCAACATCAATATGTTCACCTGGTGCTTCTACAATATATGTTGAACCACTTTTGTTCTTCCAATAAGGTTGATCTACACCATGCTTATAATCTTCATCGTGTGCGGCATAGTTTTCTCTAACTTGAGTTTCAATAACATATTTCATATTAAGATTCCTTCTTTACTGTATAGTTTTTTGGAAGACGTCCACCTGCTTCTAAACAATCTTCTAATGTTTCGTAAGCAGTAAAGTTCTTTGTACGTTTGTAATAAGAACTATCTGTAGCATGACAAATTTCACTTTTGCTCATCTTAACGGCTGGATCTGTTTCACTTGCTTCAGCTAAGTAAGCACCCAATGCAAATATAAAAAACCAAATAATTAATGTCCATTTAATAAAAGATTTAAAAAATGTCCAACCCATATCAAGTAACATTTCTAATGAATTCTGTTTCATTATACAGTCTCCTTTACCTTTAAAGTAATGTTTTGTTCTGCACATGCATCATAAATTTTCTGTTCCATAATAGGAGTAATTACACGTTCAATTTGATCAAAGTCACCTGGGTGATGATAATCACCTTGACTAAACGGCAACATTAGATCATGTTTCTGTAATCCCATACATTTTAAACTTTTACCACGATTACCTAATCCATTATTAAAGATATCATGTACAACGTTCTGTGCTTTACGGAACTGATCTAGTTTACGATTCTTAACAGGATTGACACAAGGACCATCCGCTGGAATCAAAGCATTTAAAGCATCTACTGCTGGTTCTAAATGTTTACATACCCACATATTATATCTCCTAATTTCTAACTTTATATATACAGTATACAGTAAGATATCTTACTTGTCAACCAGATAAGCCAAAAAAAGTCATAAAAAAACCCTTATAAAACAAGGGTTTTTAAATTAATTTGATTTTTTATAGTCCGTTTGGAACAATAATGTAATGAATTGCTAGAACTACACCTACCGATGCACCTAATCCAATCATCATTTTTAAGAAGTCTTTAGTAACTAGTGGAAACACTGTTCTAAACTTTTCTTTGCCAGTCATAGTTGCCATAGCTAGTTCACGTCCACAAAGTAATCCAACAAATACCCATGTTGTTGACATTGGAATATCATTTAGTTCTTTAAAGAAGAACAAGATTAACCAATATACTGCATCAATAATTGTAGCAGATCTTACATAACGAGTATTGTGTTTCTCAATAACAATTTTTTGGATTTTACCGCCGCCTTCACGGAACATATATCCAAGTCCTACAACAAATACAATACTAATCAATACCATTAGATCCCATGGAATCTCTCTTGGTAAGAATACTGCAATATTGGCCATGTCATGACTTAACCAAGTAAACCATAGGAATCCTGTGGTTATCCATTGTGCTACACGCCAATATAATTTGTGTTCTTCTTTAACAGGCTTTGCTTCGTCTAGTAGTTTAGTAACTCCTATCCAAATAATGTATGCCGCAACTGCCGCAACTGCATAACCCATCATGCTTTTCATAAGCATTTTTTCTAATACAAATGTGCTTGCAAATGCACTTAGTACTAAGAAACTTGTACTAACTGGCACACCTATTCTTGTAAGTATTAGTAGTAGTCCTGGTGCCATAGCATGGTACCATTGTATCTCTTGAAATGGAATTCTGTTAAGTCGTCCGTAACTGATGTCACCACCGTTTACTGTCCACCCATACCACAAAGTATAAAGGAGAACTGCTGAAGCCGCTACCCACATAATTTTCCAATTAACTTTTTCGTTGTTTGATGCGATCCATGTTCCAAGTGTTTGAACTGAATCATTTGCTATTACTGAATAGCCGGCAAATAGAAATCCTATTGCCATCCATAGTGTGAGTGCGTCCATAATTATTAACCCCAATCTTTAAAATTGCCGTCGTCTTCGTTTTCCTGATATCCTTTACGATATTCTTCAATTTCAATATCTGTCATATCTTCTTGTTCTACACGATCACTTTGTATAGAGTCGGCTGTATAATAGTGAGGATTATAACCTCTCCTATAATAACTATCTGCACCACCTCTATCAAATGGACCACCGTGTCGTCTACTAAGCATATCTACTTCTGATATTGCTTTATTAATGTCAATTCCTAGTTGCGTTACCATACTTCTTTATCTCCCATTTGTCTAAGTTAACTGGTTGCATATTGCACATTTCTTCAAAACTACTACATTCGTATTCCCAAAACTTACGATTTCTATCTGGAACACCTGTAAAGTTAGGCTCACCAATATGACATGTTGCTTGCTCAATAACAATTGTAAGTGCTGAACGCAAATGTGCAAATGCATAATTTGGAATATAAAAATAATGAAACTTTTTAAGTAATTTATTATATGCAATTACACGAAGATCTCCAGTTTTTGTATTAACATTTCGAACTTCAAAACTGTTCATCCAAGAGCCTTTTGCTTTATTATTATTGCGAGAGTTACTTGTTACAGTCTTAGCATCTGAGCCATCGCAAAAATCACGCCCTTGTGTACTATCACCTTCAAAATTACCTACTGTTGCCATAGCCATTTCTGCAATAGTTTCACGTTGCATGATGCCCATTTTTGTAAATTCAATTAGATGTTTCTCTTGTGATTTTTTTAAATTCATATATGGAAGCAATTCTTTTACAAACAGAATGTCGTATTGAATTGCATTATCTGTAGTAGCCATTTAATATCTCCTATAATTATTTAGCCAACAACTATAGTTTAACACTAAGAAGTCTTACTTGTCAACCTTTTAATTATAGATTTTTAAAAAATGATTTTTTATAAAGACATGCTAAAATGTCTTGTAACAACCTAACATACTTAGGTCCTTGTTCACTCCATGGTGAAAGATATAGTATAAGATTAATTGGATCTGGTTGTTTAGAGATTGTGTTTTGAAATTCCAATTCATTTCTAAATTGTTCATAAGCAGGATGTGTTTCTAATATAAAGAAATAATGTTCTATACTTTCACACCAGTTATTATAACTTCTAACACCCCATGGTGCATCTGGTGCACCTTTTGCTTTTAGTTGAGGTTCGTTTGGATTCCAAGTTCTAACACCAAACAATGCATTACCTTCTACGGCAAATCTACTTTTACCCCAAGCACTTTCATGTGCGGCTTGTGCTATTATTAGCTCTAATGGAATTTGTTTTGATTTTGGATATGTTGATTTATTGGCATATATTGATTCAACACAATGTTTGATCTTATATGCAAAGTCTTTATTAGTTATTTCTGCCGCATTGGCTGTTTGTGTAAACAACAATGCTATTGCTAATAATACTTTAATCACTAAGTATTTAACTTTTGTAAACATATAGTTATATTATACTATAAAATAGCTAAAATGTCTACAGTGTATAAACCCAGTAAATGCTAGGTTTTTACCACTCAAACAAGCTATTAAACGTGTTTTTAGCCGCGGCTTTGTCTAAACCCCAATCCAATACACCAAGTAAGTTTTCTAACTTTTTAGTAACTACTACTTCTTCCATATGATCATCATCAAAAGGAAGATCTTTAAACCATTCAGGAAGCCTTGTTTCATCTGTAGGATATCCTACACTTGTGAATCCCATAGGGTTATCTTTTAATCTACAAACAATAGTTTTCATGCCGTCTGTAATTTCTACTGCATAATTGTCACTGTTAATTTGTCTTAGCTTATTCCAATTCAATGCGGCTGTAACATGTCCAGGCATTGCTGGTTTTTTAATATCTTTTACACTCTTACCATTGGCGTGTGCATTTTTACGATCTTTATCATACTTAGCCATCTTACCTCTATAAGCGGTTAAGTTATTAACACGTTTAGGACTACCCTTTTGCCAACTTGGCTTTTCTCTATATTCTTTACGAAATTCAATAATCTTCTCAAGTATGTCTTGTTCTTCGGCATCGGTTAATACTTCAAGCAATACGTCTTTTAAAAAGTCTTGCATCCATGGTGGAGTATCACTACGTTTCAAGTCTAAACCCATAGCTTTAATATAACCAGCTTTACCATCTACATCTTCACGTTTGCCTTCGTTATCAAACACCAACATTGCATAACGTTTCTTTGTAATAAACAATCCACTACTTCCTACCATTTCTCTACCAGCTGCAATAATTTGGCCTAGTTCTAATGTAGTATGAAATGTTCTGCTCATAAAGCCAGGAAAAGTTTTGTTTACTTCTTCACATATTGCATCATAGTATTGAATAATATTATCTCGGTCCCAATTAATTTCATTGTTCTTAATTTGGTCTTTTAACATAGGATATGAACTAAAGTATGTGGAATCTGTATCACCATAAACAATTGCTTTACCTTGATGATCATATTCACCTGCAATAATCTTATTAAGCTCTGCGGCCATATGTTTTGCAATACAACGACCTGTTAGTGTTGTACTTTGTCCTAGTCTACTATCAAAGAATCTACTTCCAGGATTAAGTAACGCACCATACAAACTGTTCAAGTTAATCTTTTTAACCAACTGTCGCTTATCCCAATATGCAAATTTATCGCCACCTTCTTCACGTGCTTCACGTGCTTTAGCTTGTAGCTCTTTACGTTCTGCATACCAACGTTCTAGCAATCCAGGAATAATACCTTTTTTCTCATACGTAAATATTGTGCCATTAGCACTAATAATCCAAGGTTGTCCACTGTTAAACACAATTTCATATATCTCTGCGCCAGTGGCTTCAAAACTAGTTCCATCCTCAAAATCTAAATGTAATATTTCTTCAATATCTTTTTTCATAACAAGTTCATATTCGTGTGTTGCGAAACGACCTTCCCATGCTTCAGCTACTGTTTTTGCATTCTCAATCATTTCTTTTGTGTAAGTATGACGTACTTGACCAATAATAGTTTCAGTACTCATATTACAACTACGAATAATACTAGGATATAGACTGTTTAAGTCAATACTTCCAACCCACTTATGCAAACCTTTTTTAGGCGTAGCAACATAAGCACCTGCGGCTTGTGTAGTATCTTTATCATAACGTTTGTCAGGAACAATAAGTCCTTGCGAGTGTGCTTCATTGATAATAGCTTGATCTGTTTGTGCAACCGCACCCATTGTTGTTTGTAGCAACACTGTGTTAGAATGTGCTAGTACGTTTGCTAAATCAATAAACTGTAGTTTCTTATCTAATTTTACAAGCAAGTCTACGTCTTGTCTAGAATATGCAATAAACTTTTCAAAGTCATTATTGTATAATTGATCTAGTGTTCCTTCGTAGTCTACTTTACGTTCACCTAGTTCATATTCACCAATAGCATCTAGACTGTACGAATGCATCTCATGATATGTATACTTTCTGTACAATTGCATGTAATCCATATGTACTCTACCAATTGTATCAAACGTTTCTTGTGTTGCACCAAAACGCTCAAACTCACGTTGTTTAGGAAGTTTTTCCCATAAACAAAACTTTCGTGTATGGCTTTTACTTAATACACGTGAAACTCGATTAACTAGATAAGGAATATCAAATCCTTCACTATTCCATCCTGACAAAATATCTGCATCATCAATCAAGTCTAAAAAAGCTTCAAGCATTTCACGTTCTGTTTTAAACAACATAGTGTTTTCAAACTTATTAGTAACTGCTTCTGCTTGATCAAATGTCATAGATTTAGGACCAATTGCAAGGCAAATAGTAGCATTCATCCAATTGTTGTGCATACTGATTGCGGTTACTGCGTTAAATGGATCACTAGGATCAGCAAATCCTTGTTCTTTATTAAAGTCTGTCTCAATATCAAAAAAGCAAATATTTAGATCTGGTGTTTCGCTAGGGTCATAATTTTCTGCAAATGATTTAAAAATAACATTTACATCACTTTCATACAATCCTTTATGACCGTGTATTTTCTTTTCAGTATTAAATTTTTTACTTGTGTTGCATACAACACGTTCTAATTTTTCACCAAAGATACTTGTGTACTTGCCACGTGGGTCTTTATAATAGAATGTGTACTTGGCAGGAATTTCTTTGAATTCTCTTTTACCGTTGACACGTTCTACTACGTGTACAACATCTCTTTCTCTGTCGTGAAATGCATCTACATAACTCATTATTCAGGGCTTATCCAATATTTTTCTAGTTGCGGAATATATTTAAGTATACTTGTTTTTCTGTGTTTGTCAAGTAGTTCTGTTGTTTTACAGAAGAATTTCCAATTATCTTCATCTTCTTCTTCGTATGGTTTTCTAAGTAAATTTACTACACCTCTTAACACATGTTCTTTTGGATTATCCCAACGAGTAAAACATTCATTTTCAATCCAATCTGCTAAGTATTTTCTATATTCAATGTCTGGGTGTACTTGTAAACAAAGATACTGTGGAGCAACAAGAGCCGCATTAAAACCAGTAAGATCATTTAACTTACTCTTTCCATAAAACTCATGTTTCCAAAGCCATTCAATATAAGGCTTAATATTATACATGTTAAGTAACTGTGGAGTATAAGATAAACCTACATGAAATAACTTACTACAATCAAGAATTCTTTGTTGAATCATTTCGCCTTTGTATTTTCCAATCGTACCAACTGCTGGTCTTACGTATTCATATAATTCTTCAATTGCATCTAAACTTACTACAAGTCTAGTATTAAGTTTTTTTAGTTTTTCAGTTCTTTCTTTGTCTAGTAAAGTCAAGTTTGTTACAATCTTTAGATCTCCAGTATAGTTATGTTCAATTAACTTATCTACCATATGCCAAAACTGAGGTTGATAAAAAGGTTCACCACCGCTACACTCGATTAATTTACATCCTAAAAATACTTCTAAATTTTCATCAACAACACGAGCAGGAATAATATACTGTTGTTGTTTCATTCTTGTTCCTGCTACTGCTCTATCAACTTCTTGGATACTATCCATGTTTTCTAACAAATAGTTAACATCTTTATACCAACCAGTACTACGTTTTGGACTACACATAGTACATCTAAGATTACATGCATTGCTAAAATCTATTGAAAATTTATTAATGTTTGATTCGTGTCTTGGATTTGCAGGGTCATTCCATTCATGTTGTGAACCAAAACGATGACTCCATCCTGATTTGTTCTCTGATTTTTGACAACGTCCACAACCATCTGGCCATACATTTTCTTTTGTATTAGCTCTTACTTCTGCAGAATCAGGATTCCAAAAGAAATCTTTTGCATGTTTTGTTTTAATATTTCCAAATAAGCCTTTTCTGTATTGACAACAAAAACCATAATCACCAAAATGATCTACATGAACTTCGTTATGTGGAGCAACACAATAAGTGTTATTAAGATCAGCTTTCCAATGAACCAGAGAATCCTCAGGAACATCTTTGTAACTTTGCATTATAGTTCTTTTATCGTTTTTCAAAAACGTATACTCCTTCGAATTTTTCTCTGCCTTCTTTTTTATCGTTGCCTACTCCGGGTCTAGTGTTAAGCATCATCTTAATAGTTTCTTTGTGTTTGAACCCAATTTTTTCAGCAGTTTCAATCCACCTGTCCACAACGTAGTATTCCTTGTTGCCGTAGCTTTTGTAGTCTGCGATGTTCGTTGCAAACGTTCCATCGCTTCGTAATCCTCTATGGATATTCTCGATAGTAGGTCCGACATAGCCTTCAAACCATTCATCAAGTGTTGTATACTTAACCATGCATTGTGTTTCTTCGTCACTGTATTTCTCCAAATTAAAATATGGTGGACTGCTAAATGCTAGATCAATATCTTCACACTGATAATCTTCAGAACCAGAACATATTAATTCAGCATCAGCTCCTAATAGTTCATTTAAATAGTTTAAATATTTAATTGTTTCTGTGTTTGGATCCGTGCCTATGTATTTATAGTTTAGGTTGCTACTACTAATACCCAAGAGACGCCCGCCATAACCACAAGAGTAATCATAAATGCGACCCCACAATACCGGACATAAGCGTTCTGCCAAAGCTCTTGCGTGTTGAGGTTTAAAGTTTTGTACGTTTTCTCCTGTGACAAGTTCCAATGAACGGCGCAATGCAGTAGGATATACAAGGCGATTCCCATCGCGAAACTCAAAGCATATTCTGATAGCCCTGCGTAATTTAGCATCATCGTAAAATCTATCCTTTAATGAATTTGATCCTCTACCTTTTGGTTCAGCTGTTTGCATGTTGGTAAAGAGGAATCTATTAATAGTTTGGCCGGCGTTGTTTCCGAGTCCAATGGTTCCAGCTTGCACACCGTTATATGACTTGGAACGAAACCCTTTGATTTCATTTCTGAGTCCTTTTTCGGTGTAATATACAATAGGGACAATCCCACGATTACGATAGAGATTAAAAACAGTATCAATAGTTCTTTCAGGATTTGCTTCATATGTCTCTTTCGTATGCTTATCAAATTCTGGGTACAGGTCTTCATAACCTGTAAACACATCGTCAAAGATATGCTCTTGTTTAATACCCCAGAATTGATAAATTGTTTCTAACACTAATCAGCTCTGCCGACACTCTCAAGTATTGTTTCAAGAGTATCAAAATCATCTCTATGTTTATGAAACTCTGCTTTATGTGCAATTTTAATTGCTTTGTTTAGTACTGCTGGTTTGATGCCCATTTCTTCTGCAATATGCTTTACTGTATCTTTAAGACCTTCATTTAATGTCTCAACTTCAGTCATAACTTGTACGCCTTCTTGCATAAGGTTTTTTAGTTTGGCAACGTCTTCTGTTCCAAATGTAATGCTCATAGATATTCTCCTGTGTTGTTTAACGTATATAATACACTCAAATTATGAAGTTGTCAATTGATATCTGAGTATATTTGAGGCTCTTTCAATAACCTCATCTACTGTAGAAGCATGATGTCTTACTGACTCTAATGATGCTAATGCTAGTAGCTTTTTACTTTGTATGGTTGGAAGTTTATGTTGGTTATGTTGGAATAAGTAGCTGACTGCTTTTAACTTATTTGTTGTGTCGTTTACGCCAATATCCCATTCGTTATATGAGTTACGTTGTAGGTATTCTTGTACCCAAGGCTTGATATTGTTGTTATGAAATATTTTTAATTTATTATATGTATTAGTAGGGTCTCCTAGCCATTCGTCCATTTCTAATACTATGTCTGCATGTTCTGCCCATTTAGTATCTTGATTTATATATTGATTATATAAATATTTCCATGTATCGTCAATAGTAGTAAATGGATTCATTTCATCACTGTATTCACGTTTTAAAAATAAATCTAAATAAAGATAGCTATTAGCACCCATTATTGTTGTAATAATTGTTATAGGAAGTTTATGTGTGTTTTTATATTCAATAAGTTCTGCAGTATTAGTAGCATGAGTAAACAAGGCTATACTTTTTCCTGTGTCTAATTTTGCCCAACCAGCAAGTAATTTTTTTAATGATTCAGGATCCATTCTTTCATTATTTCTTATATCAATATTATAAACGGACGAGTAAGTATCAGGTATATTCCACCAATCATTAATTGTAACGGCATCATTAAATGCCTTTCCTTTTTCTGTAAAATATAGATTATTGTGTACTAAATTGTAACACTTTGGACTTTGATTAATTATATAAGTTAAGGCACTAGCACAAATTGCACTACGGGTGCATACTAAGTATATCATATTGGTTATCTTCTTTTAACGTTTGCCTTCAAGGAACTTAATACGTTTTTCTAATTCTTCAATTTTTTTTGTAAGTTTTGGATTGGCTGCTTTCCATGCATCTGGGTTATGTTTGAACCATGTCCAACCCCAACGATTAACTAGGAAGTCTAATAATGATTCCCATTTGTTTATTGCCCAAAATGCAATGTATGTATCTTTAATCCAATAAACAAATAATGCACCAAATATACTACCTACTATTGCAGTATAAATCCACAATCTATCTGTAACCATTTGTACAATTATGTCCCACATATTAAGCGTTTGCCTTGTTAAGTGTTAACTGTGCCCATTGTTCTCTACCTGCACCAGCTTGTGTTGGAATAATACTAATACTAGTCGATTGAGCATGTCCACCTCTTCTAAATGCAATTAAGTCATTTTCATTTTTAATCATTGCAAATTTTTCATTAGGGAAACTACATAGTAATAATGCATCAAAGTCATCTCTATTTTTGTACCATAAGAAGTTTGCTTTTAAGTATGCATCTTCAATTTCAATTGGATTATCTGTTTTAGCAAATGCTTGTATAATTGGCTGTGCAAAACTTTCTAGATCCATTTTTAATAATTCTGTCATAATTGCTGTTCTAATTTTTACACTGTCTGGTTGGTTCAAAGGTAAATCTTGTGCTAGAGCTGGAATGAATTTACCTAATCCCAAACTGCCGCCCTTGCCGCCAATAGATGCCATAACTGTTGGAATTCTATCTGCATACTTGTCTAGTACTGCACGTTTGGCTTTTTGCGACCCGCCACCGTATCCAATACGTCCACCTGTGCTTGATACTGCTGATTTTAATTCTACTTTACCAATGCCTTCTACTTCCAAGTCGCCTTCGCCTGTTGCTAGTCTAACTTTATTACTTAAACATGCGAGTGCATATTCACCTGGTCCTTTTTGTTTTTTACCTGTTCCATAATTTTTAAGTTCATGAAAAACCTTAACAGCAGCCGGGTGTGTAAATATTGCTGAAAAAGAAACTAATGGTGAGTTAAGTTTTGCTACGTCAACTACTCCACCTTTTTCTAACTGAGAAATCATTTCATTCATTGATTTATAATCACTGTCAGCTGATGCAATAATTTTAGTTAAGTCTTGCATAACTAAAGTTTTTTCTTTATCACTTAGTGGTTCATCTGCTAATGGTGCCGCAAAGCCCTTTGAAATATTGTCACCAATTTGACCACTATTAAGTAGTTTATAAATTCTGTCTAGTAGAGCAGCGTCTTCTTCATTATCTGCACGTAAGCCAGCAATTTTAGATACAATGATTTCTTTTTCTTTGTCTAAATCGTCATATTCAAATAAATGTCTTAATCTCATATTGTTTTCCTTTTATATACTACTATTTATAATAAAACCCAATTTGACCGCTATCTAAATTTCCATTAGCATCATCTTCTGAACTTTTAAATATATAGCCCATTTGTTCATATTCAACGAACATTTGTGGATCTTCGTGTGCCCATATAGGTATTACTTCTTTAGCCCATTTAGGATAACCTATATTATGCCTTAAATGAACTTCTATTATTTTACCGCCCTTAAAATCAATGTTGATATGTTTAGCTGAACTTAATTTATCAACAAAGCCTGGTAGCTCATAATCTGGAAAAGGTTCTACTTTTTCCCATTTATTAAACGTTGAAAGACTTCTTGAATGATGTGTGCCTTTCATTGCTTGTTGTGGATATATTTCTCCTTTACGAAAGGTATAATCCACACTAACTAAATCACCTTCAAAATATTCACACCAAAAATGTCCTGGTGTATTAATAGTATCGCCTTCATTAAGTTGTACTATCTTTGCCGAAACTCCCATATTACTTAAATTCATAATAGGTCTTTCAACATACTTTCCTGTACTTGGTACAGGAACAGTGTCTGGTCCACAATTATATCCTAGTTTTGTACTTAGATCTAGTTTATTGTAAACCCATCTTAGAGCAGGATAAGCCTGCCAACTATCTGCGTTTTTTGGTTCGTTCATGGTTTTTTCCAGTGCAATTGTGACATCTGCAAGAATCACATACTTTTATCATACGTAATTCTCCTCCGTCTACAACATAGTCTTGTACTTCTTCCCAACGTCCACTTCCACAATGACTTGGTCGACCACAGTTCTGGCAAGAGCCGTTATTGTGTTCTGCAGTTTTCCTTGTGAATTGCATAGGGTTATAGTTTCGCCAGCTTCAACTGATGTTGTGTGTTTGCGACTAGAAATATTCTTAAAAGTTCTTTAGTTCCCATTTACTAGTTTACTTTCGTCTACTTTTTAATCGATTTCCAAAGTTGTGTAACTAATTTATCTTTGGTAAGTCTCTTATCTAACTCAATGCCATATACTCTACCAACTTCTTCAAGTTTAGCTTTTGTCATTGATGATAATTCTTTTTTTGATTTAAATGACGGTTTTACTACTAGTGGTTTTGTTTTTGTTTTCTTTACATCTTCTTTAACTTCATTAGTTAGTACTAATGGTTCGTCTTTAGCAAAAATGCTTTTAATCCATTTTAACATAGTATTTCCTTTTATTTTTTATATTTTTTACGCCACTCTGCAATAGCTCTTTTTCTATTTTCGTTTGTGACTTTGTCTTGTTCTTGGGTCATGTGTTTCAACAATGCTGTTTTAACTCCAGTTGGTATACCAGTTTCATATTCTTCAGTATCCATAGCATAAACGCTTATGTCTTTATCGCTAAATGGAGTTCCGCCTTGATGATCATGTCCAGTATGAATTGTATTAGATTTTTTAGATTTATATCCGCTATCATCTCTGTAGTCGTAATCTAATCTACTATCTAAATCTAATAATTCAACTTCTCTTGGTGTTGCTTTTTCTACATTTGTAAAAGCTGCTTTATCGCCTCTTTTATGTCCACCACCTGTTACAGTGCCTGTGTTTCTGTAGTTTACTTTAAAGTATTCACCATTTGGTGCTCTAACATAATCTGTGTTAGGAGCAAGCAAATCTAATTCGTTAATTGTACTTTCTTTTTGTGGTCCTGTAGGCCTATTTTGTTTAGTTGGCTTTTTCTTTGCTGGTGCTGGCATATGATCATGCCCATGTATTTTATGACCAATATATGGAGTTTTAGATAAAATTTTTCTAAGACCAGTTGCATCATGTTCATTTGTATCAGATTCGTCATACTCACCTGGATACGCCATGTCTTTAGATCCTGCCCATTTTGCTAGACGTGCTGCTAATTGTGCTGCTTCTTCTCTAGAAAGCTGAACATAACCATTAGAGCCAGTAAGTTGTATTGCTGTTCCATCTTTACTTGCAAATTGCTTTACATCAACATCACCAATTGATCCCATTTCAGTACCTTCAATTACTGAATTGTCTTCTAACATTGGATAGTATTTTTTAACAATAGCGTTACGTGCTTCAATTTCATCTGGATTAATATGTCCACGATCATAATGATCTTTTTGAATTTGTGCCATTAATTCTTTTTCTTCTTCAGTACCAAATTCGTTTGCTAACGCAATACCATTTTCAGTGTGATAATTGTTATCTTCATTATCTAGAAATTGAGCTTTTGTAAACATAATTATTTCGCCTTTGCTTTTGCTTTACTTAACGCATTTTTAAATAAATCATTAGCAACTACTTTTAGTTCGTCGCTTCTCTTTTCATCAAAATTCATGCCTTCAGTAATTTCAGAATCTTTTCTTGTTTTGTAGATATATCTGTTATCACCTGCTTTATATCTTTGCCAAGCTGGTGTGTTCATATCCTTGTCAGCATCAGTAACTACTAATGCATCGTGATCACGCTCTGATCTTTCTTTATCTGTTGTAGCACCAATTGCTTCTTCTACTCCATTGTAACTATCGTAAAAGTCTGCATCTCCATGCTTTTCAATAAATTCATCTCTGCTTAAATTTTCAGCGTCATCTTCTAATTGTCTTTTTACTCCACTTTCGTCTATTGAAGGAATTGCTTCCATTGGAACTTGCATTTCTTCTCCAGCGCCTGGTACTTCTTGCGGTAATTCTGCACTTGGCTCAACTTGTGCTTTCATGGCATTGTATTCAGTGTAACGACGAACTGCATCAATGTCTTTGCTTGACTGAGCTATTTTACTTTGTACCCACGGCTCTAAATCATCTTGATCGTTGATTTGGCTGTGTAATGTAATTGCATCACGTGCTAAGAAATATAATTGTGAACGAGCCATAAACCCGTCATCGTCATCAGCGTCTAACACGCCTTCTGCTACCATATTTGTTGGAGTGCTTGGTGTAATTTTTTTCTTCTTACTTAGCTCTTCTTTCATATCTAAATGTGCAATTGCACCATAGTGTCCTTCTTCAAGAGCTTCATATAGTTTATCAAATGATTCGTTAATATCTTTAAGCCATGCAATATCGCCACCTACTTCTGCAATAGCTTTTTCTAAATTTTTTCCGGGCTGGAAAGCCTTTTGGAGTCTGTTAATTTCTTCCATGACTCTATTAAATGTGTTATCAATTTTTTGTTCGTTCATAGTCGTTACCTTTTTTCAATGCCACGACTGTTCTTACCGCCGCGTTTTCTGATTTCTTCTAGTTGTTCATATGTGGTATTGATAGCTTTAATAAATGATTGTACTAAACCTTTATTAAGATTATATTCAACATTACTCCAGTTACCATCTTTTGCCATATCTGCTAATTCAGCAAACATACGTTCTACTTTAGTTTCTAAAGTTTTTAGATTAAGTCTTCCGTATCCTTGAATTAATACTTCAGGATTCATTGGATCTTCTTGATTACGGTCGTATATTTCTTCTTCTATACTAGCATTATCTAACTGCGAAAATCTCATCTTCTAATAACCTTTACTTCTTCTGTATAACCTACACTCTGCTTTTTACGTTTACCGTCACCTAGGTATCCTTTAGGATCAACTGCTTTACGAGCATCCTTTTTCTTAGTTCCAGGCGTCATAGGAAACGAAACGCTGGCAATATTGCCTGCCATTGTACTTCCTACATCAGCATCTTCAGTTATGATATCACATATTTTCATACAAGTATTTATCTAATTAATACCAAAAGGTTTAATAATTAAGGGTTGCACTTATTAACTTAACAACATTTTCCCATGTTTTAGGAATATTCATTACTAAATGCATACTATTATCCTTCCAACTGTGTGTTCTGTGCGTTTTACGTGTGTCTATGTAGTATACACCACCAGCTTTAATGGGCCATCTGTGTCCATCCATTTCCCACTCATAAGCATCATGTGTTACATTATTTGATATAAATGCACATACTCTAAATGTATCTCTTGTTAACATAGGCTGATCTTTGTGTGGTGGGAACCATCCTCCTGCTCCACTATTAACTATCATTGTACGTCCTAAAGGTTTCCAATAATCTAATAATGGATGTAAACTAGATAAATCTTTATATAACTGTGTAGGTTGATTAAAGTCTAATTCGCTAAGTTTACGACCTGTACGTCTACGTGCTTCTGGCATGCTTAAACTATCCCAAGGTTCATCGCCTGGTAATCCTACTAAGCATAACCCTTCTCTGTTGTTTACTACGCCTTCACGTCTAAGATAAGGTACCCATTTATCTTCATATTCTTTAATTTGTTTTTTAAACCAACCTAAATCAATTTCCCACTTTAAAGGCTCAACTGCACTTAATGCTTGTAGTTGAAGTTCACATTTAATATCTTCTGCTGTTGGTTCCCATTCTTCTGGGTTATTTAACCACTTCTCGTGATAACCAGCTTGTTTAGCTTGATTGGCTTTTGGAACTGTATTAAGTTCTTTGCCATCTTTATCTACTTTTGAATAATCCATATTACTCCTCTATATTTCTAAGTATACTTTTACTTATATTTCTATCGTGTTTTTTACTACTAAGTTTAGCTTTATTCTTTTTAGCAATAACTTCTCTGCGTTTGTGTGGTTCTAATTTGCTCAAGTGTTTTACATCTGGAGCACCTGCCCAAACTAATGCATCTTCTTTTGCTACACTATTCATTGGTCCATGTGTTTCTTTAATATCGTCTTTTTTAATTTTTTTGTTTGACATAACACTTTATTAGCTAAAGAAATTTACTCTTAAATTTGCTTTGTTAGCTACCCTTAAACTTGCTTTATTATCTGGATTGATAATACAATGTAATTGTTTATTTGCAAAACGATCTTTACATTGTATTACTGCTTCAGTAGCAATACCTAGATTTCTATACTTTTTAGCAACAAAATATGCAGTTTCAAAATCTTCTTTAACTTCTACTGCACCTGCAAGTATACCATTATTAATCCATATACCCCATGTATTATAATGTGAAATGAAAGAAAATGCAACCTTTTTTGTAAAGGGCCATTGCAAATAACACTTTATTGCAGTATCTTCATCTATAATACCACGCAATTGCATCGCATCTCTAGGTTTAAGTCTTATTAGACTCACTTTCATTTTACTTGTCCATTAATTTAACTATTCTAGGTTTGAATAATTTTTGGTCACCTTTATTAGTTTTTAATACAGGTTGATTATTGTCATCTACTCCAAAACCAGTTACAACTGCTTTACGGTTTTTAAATTTTCCTACTAACAATTCGTCACCTATTTTAATGTCGGGTAGTTTTAATATATCACTTACCTTCATAATATTTCCTTTATATTGCCATCATGTCCTTCTGTTGGAAGCCATTTTGGCGATGGTTTTAACGGATCGTTTTCATCCCATCTAGCACTTAGTCTAAGGACAAGATTAATTCCATTATCAGTAGCTAACTTTTTAGCCTCATCAATTTGATGTTCATTAAAGCTAAAAGGTATCCATTGCCAATAAATATCTTTTCCTTGTTTTACTCCTAAGCACATAGCATCAAATGATTGTTGCCAGTTTATACCAACTCTATAATTGTGAGCAGTATCAGCTAAGCCATCAACTCCGAACCATATCTTATTGTATTTAGTTTCATAACAATCATATAATTCTTGCCACCAACTTTCTTTTTTACCTGATCCATTTGTATGTAGATCCCAATGATAATTTTCTTTTTCTAACCATGTTATAAATTCTATTAATCTAGGATGATATATTGGATCACCTAAATTACCACACATATTTACTACACGTGGTTTAGTTTTGATTACTAATTCTTTTGCATGATCAATATTAAGATCATCTATTTCATACCTACCTTTGTATATAGTTCTAGGACATTTTGGACATTCAAGTATACAACGCTTGCTCATTTCCAGATGAAGTAACATACCGTTATTCATTTACATATACCCAATTTTCTGTTGGTCTGTTTACTGAAGTAAATGGTTTACTACATTGTTTCCAACATGCTTTTTGTGCCCATGTTTTAGGATCTTTTTTTAAATTCTCTACATATTTTTTTAATTCAATGTCAAGAATATTTTCAATTGTATTAGTATTTAAATTCCATTTAGGACTTTTGTTTATTGAACCTGCTTCACCTAACCAACAACAAGGTCTTATCTGGCTATTTGATGTAACATACAAACGTTCTGCATTTTCGCATTTTGGATAAATTTTTTCCATATAATCATTTCTTCTTGCCTGATTTCATATTAGCACACCAATGGTACATTTTTGCTTTTTCACCGCTGGCTTTTTTTGCTTTTGCTCTGAGTTCTGTTACACTGCCATTACAACTAGCACCTGAACGTTTTACACGCCCTGGTCTACTTTTACCTTTTACTTTACCATCTGCAAAGTTTTCTCCTAATAAATCTTGTTTAGTTGCTTTAAAGTTACTTGCTTTCCATTGTTGTTTTAATTTGTTTAATGTTGCACCCATTTCTGGACCAGGCTTCATACCTTTAGCAATTAAGTCTGCACCTGTTAATGGAAAGTTTGGTATTTTAGCATCAGTGTTTACACTTTTACCTTGCATTGTTGCTAGTGCTGATATTAAGTCTTTGTTTACTCCATCAGCAATCATATCTTCTACTTTCTTTTGATCAAGTGGATCATTTTTGTGTTTAACTAAAAAGTTTAATAATTCTGTTTCGTTGTTACTTAACTTCCAACGTTTAGCAAGATCTACGCTATTATCCAATTGTGCTAACGCTAAGACGGGGTTGCTCTTATCTTTTACACTATTTGCATTGTTAGTAGATAATCCAATAACTTTACTTACACCCGTTTTTTCTATCATAGATATTACACTTGCAACATTTTGTCCTGAAAGTACTTTACTCATCTCTTGCCATATTCTCTCGGCACTAATACCGGATAGTCCTTTAGCATGTTTTGTAATTGCTTCTAGTGTATCTTTGTCCCAAGTAGGCTTTGATAGTCTACCTTGAAAACGAAAGTAACGTAATATTCTTAAATAATCTTCAGTAATTCTTTTTTCTGCATCACCTACAAACTTACTGACTTTATCTTGTAAATCATCCATTCCACCAAAATAGTCATAAACATTTCCATCAATATCCATACTCATGGCATTGTATGTTAAATCTCTACGTTTAGCATCTTCTTCCCAACTCTTAACAAACTCAACTTCAGCATGTCTGCCGTCTGTTTCTTTGTCTGCTCTTAGTGTTGTAATTTCAAATGGTTCGTTATCTAGGATAGCAGTAATAGTACCGTGTTCTAATCCTGTAGGTTTATGTCTTATGCCTGCTTTATCAAGTATAGCCATCATTTCATCTGGAGTAGCATCTGTAGCAAAATCAATATCTTTTGGTGATTTTCCTAAAGCAATATCTCGTACTGCTCCTCCAACTATACGCATTTCGTGTCTATTGTCTTTGAATACTTTATCAAGGGTTTTTATAGCAGGACTAATAATAGGCGTTGCATTTAATCGTTCTTCATATACAAGGACTTCATTAATCAGCATTTTATTGCTCCTTTGCAGGCGTAGTCATGTATTGTTTGATTGCTTTTGCCGTACGTTCAAATTTATGATCTTTGTGTTTAAATCCTTCACCGCCAGCTGCTTCCCATTTTGAAATGTTTTGTCCAAAATCGTCAATTAATATATTTGGAGTACCATCTTGTTGTGTAGCATATTTTGCTTTATCGTGAGTAATAATTACATTCTCAGGTGGAAAGAAACTTAAATTCTTTTCAATCCATTCACGCTTATGTGGCTCTGAGTTAGGATCGTTTGGTAATGGACTACTAAGAATACTGTAGCTACCTTTAACATTTTTAATAATATTTAATAGATTTTTTGCTTGAGGAAGTAAAGGTAACGTAAGCCAGAAGTCATCTTTGTCTCTGATCTTCTGTAATGCAGGTTCTATCTTTTTAACATTACGCCAGTTGCTACCTATTAACTTTTGCCACTCGCCAAAAAAGTCTGCAAGAACACCGTCCATGTCAACATATACTTGACTAGTACTGCCTATTTCATTAAGTGCTTCTCTTAGGCCTGGGTGAGTTGAAACTATTTCATTTATGATCATCTGCAAACCAATTCATATCATAACCAGCATCAGTGTCTAGTGCTTCTTTAGAAGTGCCAAAATATCTTGCCCAGTACTTCAGACGTTCATTTGTACTTAAACGTTTCTTTTCATGCTCTTTTATTTTTTCAACATAATGAGCAAATTGTTCTGGGGTCATTAGCATTATCTAATCCTTTGTAATAATTCTTTAAATCCATTTACTGTATGAATGTATTGTTCAATCTCTTTTTGCTTTTCTTCATCTGAATCTAAATATAGCATTACTATTTTCTTTGCTTCTAAAGGTTTTACATTAATTACTAAGTCATTATAAAACTTAACTGGAAAAGGATTATTGTCTTTTCTCGATGATAAGTTATATAACACATCCATAACTGGTGATTGTTTAATTACCGCTTCCATTAACTTAACTTGTGATTCAGTTAACCCTAAGTTATATAAGTTATGCGGTGTACTGTTTTTACGTGCTTTTGCATGTAGTTCTGCAGGCTTACCTTTGCCAAAGAATTTAGCTGCTTCTTTTTCAGTTTGCCCAGGTTTAACGTCTACTGTAGTGTTAACACCAGGAACTATTACACCATCTTCTTTAACGCAATTATTTACACGTTTTCCTTTGTTTTTACCAGTGCCGGGTTTAGTTCCTTTTTTCTTATAACCATCCCAACAATCTATTTCGTTTATTTTCATAATAGTAATCCTTTTAAGTATTTATCGATTTAAACAAGTCTTTGAATGTATTTTGCCAACTTGTTTTTCTCAAAACATCTAATCTTTCCAAAAAATCAGCACATTCGTATATATTGCCTTCATAGTCCATAGTCATTCTAAGATAGTTTATTAAGTGTTGTATTTTACGTCTATGTACTGAATTCTCATACATATTTATTAAATCTAGCTTTGATTGCTTAGATAATTGTTTACAATCAAACATACGTGGTGCTGATAATATTCTTATATTAATGTGATACTTTTTAAAATGATCTAACAATTTTAAAAATGTAAAAGCATTAAGTACTTGCCATGTAATACTTATTTCTATTTGTGTGTTTGGTAATAACGCCTCAATACGTTTTATATTTTCATCTAGCTTATACCATTTACTAGGAAAACGTATATAATCGTTTTGTTCTCCAAAATCATCTATACTTACTCTAAGCATTAGTTTTTTAAAATGTTTCCATTGCTCAATAGCACGTTGATGTACATTTGTAATATTTGTATCATATTCTAATGTAACATTATTGCTTACACCTTTATCTATTAGCTTTTGTAAAAACACATAATGATTTTCAATAAGCATAGGTTCTCCACCTACTAGATATACATGTTGTAATTGATCTATATTATTTTCTAATTGTTGCCAGAAGTGTTCACTTTTCCACCAATCATAATTAGAATCATCTTTATTGTTAATTTCTATTTTTGTATTACTATCATAAAAATGGTCAGTGTTATATACACTTGCCCAATCTTTATACCACATACTACTACTTTGTGGTCCACACATTACACATTTTAAATTACATAAATTACCAAAACGCAAATCCCAATATATAGGCATTTGTGTTGTACTGCCATCAGGAGTAGTTAACTTAACTGCTTTATCATAATCAATTATATCTTTATACATATTATTTGTAAATGTACGTCTACTTTTACCGCCATTGGCTTCCTTTGTCCAACATGTAGCACATTCAACAGGTTTTTCTCCTGCTAAGAATTGTTTACGAATTTTACGAGTAAATTCACTATTATGTATTTCTTCTATTGTGTGAGTTTTAAAATTATGACCAGTTTGTCCACCATTACCGGTGTCGTAGTTGCTCATTAAACAACATACTCTGCTTGCACCATTTGTTTTAGTTGCTGAGTGTATCCAAGGAATTGAACAAAAACTATTCTTCTGCATCGCCATAGATCCAATCAGCTAGCTCTGGATCAAAACTTTCCATTGTAACTGCTCCGTAGGTATCGTAATATTCAACAAATTGTTTAACTGTTGCTTTACGTTTTGGATCATTGTTAAAAGGTCTTCGCATTTCATTTATAACATGATCAACACCTTCTAGTTTTTGTTTATTGTCTTCGAAGAATTTTAATGATTCTGCTTTAAATCTATCTGGAATGTTTTCCATAAGAACTTCAGTTTTGTTAATAACCGGTCTTATTTGTACTTTAGCATTTGGGTAATGTTCCCATAAGTATTTTATTAGTTGTGGAATATGTCTTACACTTAAACTGTTGGCTGTAATATCCCATATACGCAATTTAAATTCTTTATAGTATTGGTCCATAACTGCAATTTTTTCTTCCCATACATCTTCTTGTCTAGTCCAATCATTTGCTTTGCCCCAACCGTCAATACTAAATCTTAAATTTACATTTTCAACAGTTTTAAACTTTTCTAAATCTTTTTCTCTTAGTAGTCTTGTACCATTTGTATTAATAACAAAACGAGCATTGGGTGCAAGTGATCCTAAACGTTGTACTGTTGTTGGAAAGTTTTTAAGATAAAAAGGTTCACCTCCTGCTAGGTATACATGTTTTAAATCTTTGTCAACACTACTAATAATGTTGTCCCACGCTCTTGGATCATCACTCCAATCGTAATTGCTTTTGTGATATTTTTTTGCTTCTTTTTCTAAACGGCCTTCTTTCCAATTAAAATGTGTTGCCATAGTTTTATGATTTTGTAATATTTTATTACTGTTACCTGCAAAGCACATTACACATGCTAAGTTACATACATTACCTAGTCTTAAATCAAGTGCATGTATTTTTTCATCTTGAAATGGAACACCTTTATTAATCATTCCTAATGCTTTTTGTCTAAAACTACGTACTCCTTCACGTTCTGGATCGTAGCATTTAAAGCAACCCATAGGTTCACCGCCGTCGGCAATTTCTGCTCTAACACTATGCATTTCTGGACTGTTCCAAATATCACTTAATTTATAATCTTTAATATGATATTGATCTAGTTTGTTTTTTAAGTTTTTACAACATAACGCTACATACCCGTCATTGTCAACGAATGTAAAGTTATTTGTATATATACAATATTTGTCTGTCATGAATTCTCTTTATTTGAACTATTATACAAGGTTTACTTGCATATGTCAAATGTATTTAGTCTGATATAACAGGGTCGAAATTATCTAAGTAGAATTGTTTTAGTACATGATGATCTATATCTTTATGTGAATTACCAATATTATATGTATACCAACCTAGTGCATGTCTAAAAACACCACCATTTTCTTTTTCTTTACGTAATAATATCTTGTGTAATTTTTCTGCAACACGCCTATACTTATCTCTACTAACAACAGGCTTTATTCTTCTCATCATATTAGTCCAAGGTGATGCTTCAGTTATTTCATTAATTAGCATTATTGTAACTCCTCCGGAACTCCAATATCTTGTACAACGCTGTTGTCTTTAAATGCTTGAATAACATTTTGTTGACCTTCTTTTGTCCAGTTTTTTTGCATTGCTGTAAGCAATGATTCAAAACTATTCAAATCTTTTGCACTATCTAATTTTAATATTTTAGCAATCTCGTCTGCCTGTTTATATGGACCATCAATAGTTTCATTATTATTCTTTTTTGTATAACCAGTATCTGCTTTATTTCTAACTGGTGTACGTTTAACTCTAATTAATCCTTCAGTTGGACTCCACATATATCTTAATTCTTCCATTGGACGACCATCTTCTAATTTAGCATCACTAACTTGTCTATCTAAGTGTGCCGCCATTGATGCAATCATAATGTTACGATATACACCTTTATATTTAGATTCATCTTCTCCTGGACTATGATAATAAGTTTTCATCCAGCCTGGATCACCTGGCATAAAATCTACTTGTACAAAACCTGTACGTGGTCTTCCATCTTCTTTTGTTTTATCAAAGTTTTGAATTTGTACTTTTGTCATTATAACACTTGATTTTGCTATATCTTTAATAAGTGGATTCTTTTTAAGTTTCTCTATAAATGCTGGAATCTCTTCTGGAGGTAAGTTTAATGCAACATCTATATCGCCACTAAATTGTCTTTTACCTACACTACCTAATGTAAAGTTTTTTAAATCTAAGTCTAGTGATTTTTCTAATTGTTCTAGTGTTGGATTTATTTCATCTATATGTATAGCACCTACACCAGGCATTGCTCCGCCTTCATTTAATGTAAAGTACTTCTTAATTAAATTCTCATTTTCAAATGTACCATATTTTTGTGTCCATTTGTATAAATTTGTTTTATATAAGTCACTGCTACCTCCCCAATCCCAATCACGTCTTGGTCTAACACGGCCTGGTCTTAGTCTTGGATTTACCCTTAGCCTAGGATTTGGTTTAGGTTGTGGTTTAGGCTGTGGCTTAGGTTGTGTCTTAGGAGCTGGTGCAGGAGCCGGTGCTGGCGCAGGAGCTGGTGCAGGAGCTGGACTTGGTTGTGGTTGTGGTTGTGGTTCCGTTTGCGGCTCTGGCATAGGCTCAGGTTGTGGTTCTGTTTGTGGCTCAGGTTGTGGCTCAGGTTGTGGCTCAGGTTGTGGTGCTGACTCAGTATTTGGCTGTGGCATAGGTTCTGGCTGTGGCTGAGGCATAGGCTCAGGTTGTG
>Ga0098048_1000031_pt1 | contig 77715 bp, 76 predicted proteins | sample 13_taG_FD_75052 | JGI IMG/M metagenome (GOLD analysis project Ga0098048, IMG submission 75052) | Marine viral communities from the Subarctic Pacific Ocean - 13_ETSP_OMZ_AT15268 metaG | ecosystem: Environmental > Aquatic > Marine > Oceanic | place: Pacific Ocean | collected 2015-01-16 | reverse complement strand
GGGCTATTCCGGCCCACTCTACCTGGAAGTCAGCCCGCGCACTTTCCCGATCATGGTGCGCCCTGGTGACCGGCTCGCGCAAATACGGTTCAAGCGCAAGAAGCCTGAGACGCTGAAGGAAAAAGTCGTCTCGATCGATCTCGAGTCCACGGGCGACCAGCCAGTTGGCTATCGTGCCAAGCATCATTCGGGCATTGTCGACCTGCGCGGCATTGGCGCGCATGAAGCGAGCCAGTTCTGGGAGCCGATCTGGCCGCGCGATGGTCGAATTGTTCTGAACCCGGAGGAGTTCTATATTCTGGTCAGCCGTGAAGCGGTGAAAGTGGGCGCGATGGAGGCCGCCGAAATGGCGCCCATTGCGCCGGAGTTGGGCGAATTCCGCGCGCACTATGCGGGCTTCTTCGATCCGGGCTTCGGCACGAATAGTGGCGGTAGCCGCGCTGTGCTGGAAGTGCGGTCGCGGGACGTGCCCTTTATCCTCGAACACGGCCAGCCCGTCGCCAAGCTGGTCTATGAAAGCATGGCCTCCAAGCCCAAGGGTCTCTATGGCGGCAAGGGCTCCAACTATCAGGGGCAGGGCCTGAAATTGTCGAAGCATTTCAAGACCTGAAGGTGCATGTGATGAAGCTCTACTATTCCGCGACGTCTCCTTATGCCCGCAAGGTGCGGGTGCTGATCATTGAGCATGGGTTGCAGGAGGCGGTGGAATTGGTGCGCGCTGATCCCATGGCGGAGAATGCTGCGTCGAAAATTGGGAATCCCCTGAGCAAGGTCCCCGCGCTTGAGCTGGATGACGGCGCTCACCTGTTCGATAGTCCGGTGATCTGCGAGTATCTCGATCATCAGGCGGCGGGAGAGCCCTTGCTGGCGCGCGAAGGCGCCGCTCGCTGGGCGGTGCTGACGGCCCAGGCGCTTGGTGATGGCATTCTGGATGCTGCGCTCAGTCTCGTCATGGAATCGCGACGTCCTGAAACCGAGCGCTCCGCCTACTGGCAGGATCGGTGGACGGCAGCAATTCATCGCGGCGTGGATCAGATCGCCGAAGATGTTGCGTCAGACCGGGAAGCATTCGACCTTGGGCGGATCGCCTATGCCTGCGCGCTTGGCTATCTCGACTTTCGCTTGCCCGACCTCGACTGGCGTGGCCCGCATCCGAACCTGCTGGCCTGGTTTGAAGATATGTCGGCGCGCGAGAGCTTTGCTCTCACCACGCCGCCGGAATAGAGTCATTCGTCCAGATTGAGTCGCATCTCGGTTATGTAGGGATTGAAACCTGCCTTCTCGTACGCACGGATGGCGGGATCATTGCCGCTATAGACGGTCAGCCGTATCTCGGTGAGGTCGCGCATGCGGGCCCAGTCGAGCAAATAGTCCGTCAGGATATGGTTCAGTCCCTTGCCGCGATGATCAGGGTGCACGAACATGAATCCCAGAAAGGCGTGATTGTCAGAGGCAATGTAGGGTTTTGACGCCCGCTTTTCTGCATAGCCCGTCGCAATGATGGCACCGTCCAGCTCAATCACGGCGACTTCTGCATCCTCGGACCGGACGCGTTCGCCAAGATCATAATAGCTGATCGGATCCGGCTTCAGCGTATGGTCGTAGGGCCGCTCGGCGGCGATGATTCCCTGTTCGCATTCTTTCAAGGCGGGCAAGTCGTCCAGTGTGGCGGATCGGGGGCGCAGAGAGGCGGGAGATAGATGCGTGGACATGGCCATCCTTCTGCCGGACTTGGTTTGCTGCTTCAAGGATGCGGCGTGGGAATACCGTGGCGAAGGGTCAGCGCGTTCAGAATTGCATCCTTGTCGTCGATGAAATGCACGCCAGCATGCTGCTTGACGCCTTGGCATCCTTCGCCTGCATCCGACAGGATCAGCACGGGGAGGGACTGGTTCTCAGGCCCGAGACGACTGACCAGGTCCGCGCGTGGGCGCGGCCAGGCGATGCGGTGAATATCGATCTGTTCGGCCAAGCATGGGAAGGCGGCAATCAGACCTTCCATCAACATGCAATGCCAGCAATAGAAAATCTCGTCCGGATAGGCCGGGTCTTCAAAGGGGGGCTGAAGGAGGAAGAGGTCATCCTTCGCCATTCTGCCTTATCCCTTCGATCCGGCCAGTTCGCGATAGGTGACCAATTGGCCGGTGCGTGTCTCGCTCGGGCTGACCAGCTTGACCAGTTCGGCGGCAACCTCTTCCGGGGTCGGAAGAGTCATCGGATCTTCGCCGGGCATGGCTTCGGCGCGCATACCGGTGCGTGTGCCACCCGGATCGAAAATATTGGCGCGCAGTTTCATGTTCTCATTCTCGTCGGCCCAACCGATGACGAGTGCTTCCATCCCTGCCTTGGCGGCCTGGTAGGGGCCCCAAAATGCACGCGGCTTTCGGGCAACGCTGGACGTCACAAAGACGGCGCGGGGCGTATCGGACTGATGCATCCAGGGCGAAAGGGTGCGGATCAGGTGGAAGTTGGAGGTGAGGTTCACCGCAATCGTCTCTTCAAAGCTGCGGGGACCACACGTCTCGACCGGGCCAAGCGTGCCAAGAATGCCGGCATTGGCAACGAGACCATCCAGACGACCAAAGCGTTCGCCGATCACCTTGCCGAGCGTCTCGATGCCCTTGGTGTCTTTCAAATCCATCGGCACAAGAACAGCTTCGCTGCCAAACGCGCGGATCTCGTCGTCAAGCTTCTGCAGCGCGGCCTTGGAGCGGGCAACCGCAATGACGATGTTGCCTTGACGGGCAAGCTCCAGCGCGGCGGCGCGGCCAATGCCACGCGAGGCGCCGGTAACAAGGACGAGCCTCGGGGAAGCGGAAGGGGTATCTGTCATGGCGCGGCTCAGGAAAGGCGATCAAGCGTCGTCCAGCAGGGAGAGCTGACGCTCCTTGTCGGATTCTGCATGTTCATTGTCGACCAGCGGCGTTGGATAGTCACCCGTGAAGCAATGGTCGGAGAATTGTGGTTGCATCGGATTGCGCTGCGGCTCTCCAATGGCGGTATAGAGGCCCGGTACCGACAGGAAACCGAGCGAGTCGACGTTCAGTTCACTGACCATTTCCTCGTGCGTATGGATCGCCGCGAACAGTTCGGATTTGGCCGCCATGTCGATGCCGTAGAAGTCCGGGTTCAGGATGGGTGGGCTGGCCGAACGGAAATGAATTTCCTTGGCGCCGGCATCACGCACCATCTGGACGATCTTTTTCGACGTGTTGCCGCGCACGATGGAATCGTCGACGAGAATGACACGTTTGCCTTCCAGGACGGCGCGATTGGGGCTGTGCTTCTTGGAAACCGCGCTCTGACGTCCTGTCTGGGTCGGCTGGATGAAGGTTCGGCCGACATAGTGGTTCCGGATGATACCCATCTGGAACGGGATGCCGGACGCTTCGGAAAATCCGAGTGCAGCGGGCACGCCCGAATCCGGCACCGGCACGATGACATCCGCATCGGCGGGCGTTTCGGCGGCCAGCTGGTGTCCCATGCGGCGGCGTACTTCATAAATCGAGCGGCCCTGAACGATGCTGTCCGGACGGGCGAAATAGACGTATTCGAACACACAGGGACTGGTCGGGCGCTGCGGAGCGAAGCGATAGGATTCGACGCCCTTGTCGCTGATGATGACGATTTCGCCATTCTCGACTTCGCGCACGAACTCGGCGCCGATAATGTCCAGCGCGCAAGTTTCAGACGCCAGCACATACGCGTCGCCCAATTTTCCAAGGATCAATGGACGCAGTCCAACCGGATCGCGCGCGCCGACCAGCTTCTTGCCGGTCAGGCCGACCAGCGCGTAGCCGCCTTCGATTCTCTGAAGTGCGTCCACCAGGCGCGCGAGGAAATCCTTGCCCGTGCTGCGCGCGACGAGGTGAAGGATGACTTCCGTATCCATGGTAGACTGGAAGATGGCGCCGTCCTTGACGAGGTCATGGCGCAGCTTGCGGGAATTGGTGAGGTTACCATTGTGCGCCACGGCGAACCCGCCCCCGGCGAGGTCGGCGAAGATTGGCTGCACGTTCCGCAATATGGTGCGGCCCTGTGTAGAGTATCGGTTATGGCCGATGGCAGCATGACCCGGCAGGCGCGTTCGGAGGTCTCCCCCGAAATGCTCTCCTACCATGCCCAAATGACGTTCCGAGGGGAATCGCTTGCCGTCAAAGGTAATCATTCCGCAGGCTTCCTGCCCGCGATGCTGGAGCGCATGCAAGCCAAGCGCTGTCAGCAGGCTGGCTTCATGATTTCCAAAGACACCGAAGACGCCACATTCCTCGCGGGGCTTGTCGTCATCATGATCGAAAAGGACCATTTGAGACGCACCTCCTGAGTGACGGTATTGCGACAAGGGCCTATTGCCCTGTTTTGCCCTCTGAGGGAAGGGCGGCTTGCACATCTTTTCCGACTTTCGACGCATTGTCGTTCACATAGTTCGCCATCTCGGCGAGTGGTGGGTACGTCATCGAATTCCGGATGAAGTCCGGGATGCGGCTCTCATCAAGCGCCAGATTGAGGAGCACGGCAAAGAAAACGAGGGCGATGGCACCGCGCGCAATGCCAAAGAACAGACCGGCGAAATGGTCGAACATGCCAATGCCGTCGGCGCCCTGGATGTTCTTGGACAGGCGCTGGCCAAACCATGCGACCAGAACATAAACAATGATGAATGCGACAACGACCAGGGCAAGATCGCCCAGCAACGGGTCCACGCCTTCCGGCACCAGCGTGCGCACGCCGTCTGCAAAGAAGCGGCGGGCATAGAAGGCGGCGGCCAGGGCGGCGATGAATGATCCGAGTGTCGCGATCTCGCGCAGGAAGCCTCTGGCAAATGCCATGATCGCGGAGATCACAATGACTGCAACCGCGATAGCGTCGAAAGCTGTAATGGACTCAAGCATTTTGGGCGTCCGGAGCGAGAAGGTGGGCGAGATCGATAAGCCGTTTAATTGGGGTGATCGTCAAGCCATCCACTGAAGTCGGACTGCCTTCGGGCACATAAGCATGGGTGAAGCCAAGCCGGACGGCTTCCTTGAGACGTTGCTCCATGCGGGCCACCGGGCGCACTGCGCCCGACAGGGCCACTTCGCCGAAGAACACGGTCCGCTCGGGCACAGGCGTATCGGCAAGGGAGGTCAACAGCGCCGCCGCCGCGCCAAGGTCTCCGGCTGGTTCGCCAATGCGATAGCCGCCTGCGACCGAGAGATAGACATCCATGCCCGACAGGCTGATCCCGCAGCGCGCTTCCAGCACGGCGAGCAGCATGGCAAGACGCCCGCCATCCCAGCCGACGACGCTGCGCCGGGGCGTGCCATAGGCGCTTTTGGCCACCAATGCCTGCACTTCGGCGAGCACAGGACGTGAGCCTTCCATCGCCGCATAGACCGCTGCCCCGCCTTCGCCATCGCCATCGGCTGACAGGAACAGGGCAGACGGTTCCTTGGCCGGGGCGAGGCCGTATTGGTGCATTTCGAAGATGCCGATCTCGTCAGTCGGGCCGAAGCGATTCTTCACGGCGCGCAGGATGCGAAACTGGTGTCCGCGCTCACCCTCGAAATAGAAGACGGCATCGACCATGTGCTCGACCACGCGCGGACCGGCAATATTGCCCTCCTTGGTGACGTGCCCGACGAGCACCAGCGCGGCGCCGGATTTCTTGGCCCAGCGAGTCAGTTCCTGCGAGCAGGCCCGGACCTGGCTGACCGAGCCGGGCGCGGCCTCAAGACTGTCAGACCACATGGTCTGGATGGAATCGATCACCACGAAATCAGGTTTGGCCGCTTTCAGCGCCGAAAGGATCTTTCGAAGGTCGGTTTCGGTGGCGAGGTCGACCGGGCTTTCGGCAACCTTCAGTCGCTTGGCGCGCTCCTGGATTTGCGCGGCAGCTTCCTCGCCAGACACATAGACCGTTTTCACGCCATTGCGGGCGAGCCGCGCGGCAACCTGCAACAGCAGGGTCGATTTGCCGATACCGGGGTCGCCGCCGATCAAGGTGGCGGATGATGGCACGATGCCGCCGCCGAAGACGCGATCCAGTTCTTCCACACCCATGACGATGCGTGCCGGCGTTTCGGTCTCGGCGTTCAGAGCGACGAATTCTGTCTTGCTGGAGCGCTTCGTGCCGGCCTTGGGCGCAGCGAGTCCTCCCGGCGTGCCGCCGACCGTCTCCTCGACCAGCGTATTCCATTCGCCACAGCCTGCGCATTTGCCACTCCACTTGGAATGAACTTCGCCACAGGATTGGCACACAAAGGCAGTCGTTGCGGTCTTGGCCATGGTCAGAGAGATATGAGGGTTTGCGGGCAGGGGAAAGGGTTCGCTTTCGGTCCGGGCTGCAAAAGTGAGGACGCGGGATGCCGGTTGCATTGCTGCAGACGGTCAGGTTCGCAGTCTCTTGTGTTCGCACGCCGGGGGCGGCAAACATCGGCCGCATGTCGACTGATAATCAAAATCCCGGAAACGACGGCCGCAGTTCAGGCCGACCGTTCGCGCCGCTGCAGCCTGCGCGGCAATTGCTGGGAGAGAAGCGTTACCGGGAGGCCCATGCTTATTGCCGGAACGCGCTGGAGCAGGACCCGGACTGCGCCGATGCTTTTTTTGTGCTTGGTATCATCAATTATGAACACAACCAGTTCGAGCGCGCCCTGAAACTGTTCGAACGCGCGCTTGAGAAAGGCCATCCCGAGCCGGGAGCGCACGTTCAGGCCGCGCGATGCTACGCCAAGCTGACTTTGCCGAAGCAGGCGCTCATACATATTGAAGCCGCCATAAAACTACAGCCATCGGACGGTTTCACGCTGGCATCTATCGGCGCCACGTTGAGCGCCCTGGATCGGCATGAGGAAGCGGTCGCCTTTCACAGGCAGGCCGCGACCGCCTCTTCGAATGATCCGATCGTCTTCTTCAATCTTGGTTCGTCCCTGCAATTCATTGGTGATTTTGAGGGGGCAAGGAAAGCGTACCGAACCTGCCTCCAATTTGCGCCTCAGTATATTCCGGCGCGCGCCTATCTCGCGCTGATCACGAAACACAGCCCAGAGCAGAACGCAGTCGCGGAGCTTGAGGCCGCTTGGCAGCAGCGGCACCCGCGAGACATTGAAGGCGGGCTTCAACTCGCCCATGCCATTGCAAAAGTGCATGAGGACCTGGCCGACCCGGCAGCAGCCATGGACTGGCTGGACAAGGGCAAGGCCCTGGTGCGTCAGAATATTCCCAGTCAGCGAATGCAGAATCAGGCCAGTTTCGAAGCCGCCGAAGCGCTGTGCCATACGCTCGGCGTGAACAGTGAGGTTCAAACTGGCGGCCCGATTTTCATTGTCGGCCTGCCGCGTACCGGCACCACACTTGTCGACCGTATCATTTCCAGCCACTCCGGCATCGTGTCTGCGGGAGAACGCCCGGAGTTCGGAGCTTTCCTGAAGCGCGCAGTCGGCAATGACAGCGCGGACATGCTGGACGCTGGTACGATCAAGGGGGCGGCCGGAACCGACCTGTTGGCGGTCGGACAAAACTATATCGAAAGTGTGCAGGGAATATTGAACGGCGCGCAGCGCTTCACCGACAAGATGCCGATCAATGCCTTACTTGTTCCGGCCATACTTGCCGCCTTGCCGAATGCGCGCGTGATCTGTTTGCGGCGACAGCCTGCCGATAGTGTGTTGAGCATCTATCGCCAGCTGTTTGCCCTGTCGGCATTGCACTATCGTTGCGCGCATAGTCTTGAAGACCTGGCGGATTATGTGGCGCGCTTTCATGGTCTTGTTGAGACTTACACGGGCGCGCTCCCGTCCTCGCGGTTCACTCTGGTTGACTATGAGACCCTGGTGGAGGAACCGGAGGCGGAAACCCGGCGGCTTCTGGAATTTTGCGGTCTCGACTTCGAGCAGGCATGTCTGGACTTTCAGGAAAACACCGCGCCCGTGGCCACCGCCAGCGTCGCCCAGGTGCGCCAGCCCATGTATCGATCATCTGTGGACCGTTGGAAACGCTATCAGCGCCAGCTTGAGCCTGCCCTTGAGATACTTCGGAAGGCTGGACGACTCTAGGCGTCGCGTCTCAGAGCTGTGCCGGGGGAGACGCATCAGGGGTGTCCGTTTCGGGAGGAGACGTCTCGGTCGCCGCGCTGTCGCCACAGGTGAAAGCGGCAAGCTCTTCCGGCATTTTCCCGTCTGTCAGACGCACGGCGCGGGCCGGTCCCCGGGCGTTGCCCGCGGTGAAGGCAAAGCGTCCATCCAACACGTCGACATTGCGCTGGTAGAATGGGATGTAGCCCGAGAAGAGACGTTTGGAGAGGCTGGGCGCAAATTCGAACCGCCCGGTAGACGCACGGCGGGAGCCTTCAAACCGACCCGTCAAAGTGACCGAGTTGATCTCTTTCGTGCCGACCAGACGGACCGGGAAGCGCGCGGTGGCAGGGATCGGTTTGAAGGCTTCCTGGATCTTCTCGCCATCGCCCACCACCGGAGCCGACAGGGGATCATCTGACAGGAAAACCCGCCAAGCCAGGTGCAAACCCTCATAACGTGTGAAGTCGGCCTCTTCGGTGCAGGTGTCGATGTGCCATTCCCCGTCGAGACGGAATTTCTCGTATTGCAGCCAGCCCGTAAAGGCGAGCGATAGCGCCGTGAAGGCCACCGAAATATATTTGATGAAATCCATCATGGCGCGTCTCCCCGTGTTCCCGGCGGAGACTGCGCCTGAAGATCAGTCTGGGGTCAAGTGGCAGAAAAGAATCTAAATCGCCGGCTGGATCGGGCCTTCGGCGCGTCCGTGGACGAACTGGTCGACATATTCGCTGCCGCTATTGTCGATGATGTCAGCCGGGCCGTGCCATATGATCTTGCCCTCATAGAGCATGGCGATGTTATCCGCGATCTTGCGCGCCGAGGCCATGTCATGCGTGATCGAGACGGCGGCTGCGCCGAGGCCGCGCACCTGTTCGAGGATGAGGTCGTTGATCGCATCGGCGGTGATCGGGTCGAGGCCGGTGGTGGGCTCATCGAAGAAGATCAGGTCCGGCTTGGAGATGATCGAGCGGGCGAGCGAGACGCGCTTCTGCATGCCGCCGGAAATCTCAGCCGGGTAGAGGTCGGCAACGTCTGAGCCAAGACGAACCTTTTTCAGCGTCTCGATGGCGAGTTCGCGCGCGTCCTTGCGCCGCAACTTGTCGACCTGCAGCAGGCGGAAGCCGACATTCTCCCAGACTGTCAGCGAGTCGAACAGCGCGCCAGATTGGAACAGCATGCCGATGCGGGCGCGCATCTTCTCGCGCGTCCTGCCGGTTGCGTTGGTCACGTCCTGCCCATCAAACCAGATCGTGCCGTCGGTCGGCGTCATCAGGCCGAGCGCATTTTTCAGCATCACCGACTTGCCCGAGCCCGAGCCGCCCAGCACGACGAGGCTCTCGCCCTTCTGCACTTCCAGGTCGACGCCCTTGAGCACTTCCTTGGAGCCGAAGGACTTCTTGACGTTTTCAAGTTTCAGGATGGGCGTGCTCACAGGCCAATCTCCACGAACAAGGTGGACAGGAGGTAGTTGGCGGCGAGGACCAAAACGGCCGCGCCAACCATGGAGAGCGTGGCCGCCCGGCCGACGCCGGTCGCGCCGGCTTCGGAGCGATCACCCTGGTAACAGCCCATGATGGCAATTACCGCGCCGAATACGACCGCCTTGATGACGCCGACAAGCACGTCTTCAGTCGTCATGAAATCCAGCGTGTTGCGCAGATAGGTCGTGGAGTCGAAATCAAGGCCATAGACGCTGACCAGCCAGCCCCCCATCACGCCAATCGTGTCAGCCACCAATACCAGAAGGGGCAATGACACGATCGCGGCAAGGAAGCGCGGCGCGTATAGATAACGATAGGGCGACGCAGAAAGCGTCTCCAGCGCGTCGATCTGTTCGGTCACCCGCATGGCACCGATTTCGGCGGAGATGCCAGCGGAAACCCGTCCGGCCAGCATGAGGCCGGTGATCGTGACGCCCAGCTCCCGCGTGATACCAAGCACAACAATGTTTGGCACGAATTGCTCCGCGCCGTATCGGCTTCCGCCCTCATAGATGTTGAGCGCCAGTGCCGCCCCGATGAAGACCGCTGACAGCCCCACTACAGGCAGGGAGTAGAAGCCAATATTGATGATCTGCCGCCAGATCTGGCCGACATACCAGCGCGGCGTGAACGCGGCGAATTTCACGCGAGCGGAAAATACCGTCAGTCGGCCAATCTCCGTGAAGAAGCCAAGCACGGCAGCGCCGATCCATTGAAGGGGATTGGGAACCCCGCGCTTACGGGTAGACACGTTCGACACGATTGCTGAGTCCTGTAAGTAATTCATACCCAAGCGTGCCAGCGCGGGCCGCTTGATCTTCAAGTTTGGCATGCGCGCCGAGGAATTCAACGCGCGCCCCGGATTTAGCGATGCCCTGTGCTTTTGAGACATCAATTGTGATGAGGTCCATGGAAATGCGACCGAGCACGGGGCAAGGCGTGCCATCAAGATAGGTAATCAGCGTGTCGCTACCGGATCGCGGAATGCCGTCGGCATAGCCCAGCGCAACCGTGGCCAGCGCCGTGTTGCCATCCAGCGTATGGGTTGCCCCATAGCCCACGGTTTCGCCCGCCTTGGCATGAAAGACACTGAGAATGCGCGCGTCGAGTGTCACGACAGGCTCCAGACCTACCGTGTCGGGCGGGGTCGAGCCGCCATAGAGCGCGATGCCCGGACGGGTCAGGTCAAAAGCGTAGTTCGGCCCCAGATAACACCCGGCGGAATTGGCCAGACTGGCAGGCGTGTCGGGGAAGGCGGATACGATCTCTGTGAACCGGTCAAGCTGGACCCGATTGAGAGCATGGTCCGGCGTGTCGCCGCAGGCCAGATGGCTCATCACCAGGACAGGTTGCAGCTTGTGTAGCTCGTCGCGCCGATGCGTCAGCACACTGGAGGCAAGGCCGAGCCGGTTCATGCCGGTATCAAAATGCAGCGCGCAGGCCCCGCGCGGCGTGCGGGCCCAGAGTTCGACCTGTTCCTCGCTGGACAAGACCGGCGTCAGGTCCGCCTCGCGATAGGTTCGAAGATGGCTGCCGGTCGGTCCGTTCAAGACAAAGATGCGCGGACCAAAGCCCAGCGCTTTGCGCAGGACCGTGCCTTCTTCGAGATGGGCGACAAAGAATGTGCTGCAGCCTGCCTTGGCCAGCGTCTGGGACACTTTTGCCGCGCCAAGCCCATAGCCATCTGCCTTGACCACGGCGGCCGTGGTGGCGGTCGGATTCAACCGGTCAATGGCCTGCCAATTGGCGGCAATGTTCGACAGGTGAATAGTGGCGCGCGGGCGGGAAGTCATGAAGGTTTCGATAGAAGCGTTTGGCCCCCGTGTCATCTACACAAAGCCGTCAGCTTCGCTCCTGATGCTCCAGCCAGGCGGAGCCCTTCATGTTCCAGACGGGCGTGAAAAAGACCATCCAGATGATCAGCGCGATCATGCCGCCTGCCGGGACGATAGCGATCTTCTGGGGGCCGAACAGGTCGACCAGTGCGCCCATGATGGCGGCACCGAACGGCGCACCGGCCATGAAGCCGAGCTGATAGATAGACAGGACGCGGGCGAGCTTTTCCTTTGGCGCGGCGTCTTGCACGATCGAGCGGCTCATCGCGATGGAGATGCCGGCGGCGAGTCCCCAGATGAAGACGATGCCGAGGAAGACATAGTGCGGCACCTGCCACATCATGGCGAGGATGCTGACTGAGGCGAGGAATTGCGCGATCAGCAACAGGCGGCCCTGACGCTTGATGCGCTTGAAGATCGATAGCACGACGGACGAAACAAACGCGCCCATCCAGAAAGTGACGAACATGTCCCGGATGCCATCCGAGCCGAAGCCGTAGACGTCGCGGTTCACGATCGGCAGCACGACCAGGAAGGCACCGATCACGAAGATCCCGACGCCGAACATCAGCGCAGTCATCGCCCACAGCTTTCCGTCCGAGCGCACCGCATGGAAGCCCTCGGCGATATCGCCCAGAGCGGATTTGATGCCCTTGCCGCTGGTCGCGATCTGGCGGCCCCGGCCCAGCCAGAGGGCGAAGCCTGCGCCAAGCGCCAGGATGATGCCTTGAATGGCGAGCAGCTGTTCTGCCGGAATCGGGCCGATGCCAAACCCGCCGAGCCAGTCGGGCATCAGTGTACGCTTGTCAGCATAGCCGCCCACGATGAGTCCGCCGATCTGTGCGAGGAATTGCGCCATTGTCGCCAGGGTAACGCCGAGTTGGAGCGTGACCCCGGAGCCGACCCGCATGCGCCGCTCCACGACCTCATTCACGATGGAATCGCGCGCGGGCATCATGAAGGCGCCGACGGTGCCGATGGTCAGGCCGTAGATGATCATTGCGGGATAGGAGAGTTCGCCACGCGCAACAGCCAATGCGAGGAACAAGGCAGGTGTAGCGGCCAGCAGGTGCAGAATAATGAGCAGACGTTTGCCATCTGCGCGCTCGGCCACCACGCCGCCGATCAGCAGGAAGATGACTGACGGCGCCGACAGCGCCATATTGGCGAGGCCAAGGGCCAGGCCATCCATGTGCAGGTGTTCCTTGCCCGTGATCAGATAGGGGAACAGGACCATCTGGAGGCCAAAGGCCATGAACCAGCTGAGTTGGACCATCAGATAGGCGGGCAGTTCGATTTTCACGCCACGGCGTAGCTGGCGGGCGCGCCAATGGTTTGCCGTTGCCAGCAGGGAGGCACCAGCCCCAATCGCTTCGCTGACGCCGCTGACGGGGGACGTGATGTCCTCGGCCGCGTCTTCGGCCATCTCGTCGATGAAGTCGTCCATCTTGTCTGGCATGCGCGCTCCGGAGCAATTGGCGGGACTGTATGAAGACGGCCCCGAGAAGGAAAGCCCCCGGCCTTGCGACACATGAAGACTGATGTCCATCATCGATGCGCAAGAAACGGGTGGGACGCCATACGCACATGTGCTGATCCTTGCTGGTACCAAGGAGAGCAGGACATGATTTCATAAACAGCGCGCGGCAAGGCCTGATCGAGTTGGTGTCACGGGATCTTCGCGCATAGTTCAGTTGCCACGACGCCGAGGTATGGTTAGCTTCCATCTACTGGCCCCCGGTAAAAGGTATGTAGAATGCGTCTGTTCCGGCATATTGTGAGTTGGGCCCTGGCCCTGTTCCTGATCGCGATGTTCGTTCAGGCGACCATTCACCCGCTGCCCAATCCGCCGGAAGGTATGGTGAAGTTCTTCGACCCGCCGGGCGAGAACATCGTATTCCAGACCATTGCGGCGAAATCAGGCATCAGCCTTTATGAACCGGCCGGCCGTGTTGTCGTAGGCCTGCTGGAACTGGTGGCGGCGCTGTTCCTGATCTTGCCGATGACGCGCCGGTTCGGGGCGTTCATGTCTGCGGGCGTGCTCGGCGGGGCAGTTGCGATGCATCTGTCGCCTTGGTTGGGCCGGGAAGTGCCAGTGTCACTGGATCCGCAGAACACAGCCACCGATGGCGGCATGTTGTTCATGCTCGCGATCGTCATGTTGGTATCCAGCCTGTTGCTGATGGTTGTGCACCCCGGTTCTGAAGAGCGGAACTAGCGCTCAGCACCATCTCCACAGACCGTTAACCGTTTGCTGCAACAGTTTTCGTCATTGCGAAAACGGCCACACGTATGGAAGATCCCTTGGAACCGCTGCAGATGCCACCGATCGGTCGCGCGCGGAACGCATTGTTCCGGCGATTGCTGGACCTTGTTGCCATGCCAGCGTCCCGATTGGCCCATCAGGACCGCCATATGGTGGGCGATATCCTGTTGGAAGTGTTGTTTCACGCCGAAGAAACCGATCGGGAAATGTGCGCCCGTCGCCTGTCGAACCACCGCGAAGCTCCAAAGCGTGTCTTGCGCTATCTCGGCCAGTGCTCATTCCGCGTTGCGCAGCATGTGCTTGAGGAAAATGAGGGCTTCGATGCCTGCGACTTGCGGGAAATCTGCATGTCCGGGACCCAGGAACACCGAAAAGTTATTGCCGAGCGCAAGCTTGTGCCCGATTCGGTCTGTGAATATCTGGCGGAGTTCGCCGAAATTCCCGTCGTGAAGGTGATGCTGGCCAATAATGGCGCGATCATGCCCGAACAGGCGATCGACAAGCTGGTTGCCCGGTCGCGCGGGGACGAATCACTCTGCGCGCTTCTGGTTGAGCGACTGGAAACCAAACCGTCTCAAGCCATGGCCATGTTCTGGTGGAGCGACAGCACGACCCGCAGGAAAATTCTTCAACGCCATGCCGCCGATCGCCTGGAAGTAATCGACACTTGCCGCGACGTGTTTGAACTTGCCGCAGAAGAGAATTGGGCCGATCCGGTTACGCGCAAGGCAATTCAGCTGATCGAACGGCGCCAGCGCAATCGCGCGGCGATCGACAAGAGTCCCTATGACAGTCTCGAGGACGCGATCAACGCATCCGCGCTGGAGGGACTGGATTCCGAACTCGCGCAGGAAATCGGTTACCTCGCGGGCCTCAAGCCAGTGACGGCGGCAAAGATTCTGACGGACAAGGGTGGAGAGGGGATCGCGGTGCTGTGCAAGGGCACCGGGGTCAAGCGCGACTTTCTCCCCGTCCTGTGGGCGGGCTTGAAACGTGACCTGGAAACCGGAACGGGAGAGATCGATCCCGATTTTGCCCGCGTGGCCGAGATCTATGAAATCATGACCGTCGCCAAGGCGCAGACCACGCTGCGCTACTGGAACTGGTCGCTGTCTTCGGCTTTCTCTCCGAACGCTCTATCGTCCGCCATCGACGATGTGCCGGCCAATGAGGAAGCCAGCTTTTCCTCGCCGCAACGTACCGCGCGACTCGTTTTTGGCAGGTAGCGACACAAAACCATCCGAAAAGCACTTTCCAAGACGCGCGCAGGCCTTTAGGTCAGGGCGTTCATTGTATTGGGTCATCTATGAAAGGGGCGCGTGTGGCGTACTTTCTGGGGTTGCTGGTTGCACTGGTCGGCTTCTGGCTGGGCATGTCCGGCCATTACACACCTTTATTGCTGTCGCTGGGCGCTGTGTCAGTGGCTGTCTGCCTGATCCTGGCATACCGACTCGACATCATTGATCGTGAAGGCTCGCCGTATGTGCGCATTGTCGGGTTTGCGCTCTACTTCCCTTGGCTGATGAAAGAAATCGCGAAAGCGAACTGGACCGTGGTCAAGGCCTGTCTGAAAGCCGAAATGGACATAGCTCCGGCCCTGGTGAAGGTTAAGACCGCCTGTGAATCTGATCTCGCAAAAGTCACCTTCGCAAATTCGATCACGCTGACCCCGGGCACCGTCACCGTTGAGATTGAAGGTGACAAGATGCTGGTGCATGCCCTCTACGAACAGGAAGCCCAGCCCGAAGCGTTCGCCGAGATGGACCGCCGGTCTCGCCGCGCTGCCGATGGCAAGGGAGGCCCCGCATGACCGCTGCTGCCCTCATCGCCGTTCTGTTCGGCATGCTCCTCTTGTTGATTCGCGCCATTGCCGGTCCTACGCTGTATGATCGCGTGCTGGCCGTGAACTCATTCGGCACCAAGACCGTGCTGGCGCTCGGCCTGCTTGGCTTCGTAATGGGGCGCCCACAATTCCTCGACATCGCCATTCTCTACGCACTGATCAATTTCGTTTCGACGATCGCGATCCTGAAATTCTTCCGCTACCGGTCATTCCAGGTTCCACTGGTGCGTCGCGGACAGGGAGGTGGCAATGGCTGATTTCCTCGCAACGCTCGCAGCAGGGTGGGAAGTCATCCGGTTTCCGCTTGGCGCCGCGCTATGCCTGGCAGGCGGGCTGCTTTGCCTGATCGGCACCGTGGGCGTGCTGCGTTTTCCGGATTTCTACACCCGCCTTCATGCGGCCAGTATCACCGACACGTCTGGCGCGACGCTACTTTTGCTCGGCATGGCCATGATAGCGCCCGACTGGATGGTCGTCAGCAAACTGGGTGCGATCTTCATCTTCATCTATCTGACCAGCCCGGCATCGTCGCATGCTGCCGCAAATGCGGCGCATACAGCCGGCCTTCAGCCCCTGATCGGGCCGGTCGATACACATGACAAGGAAGGGCAGGATTCCTGATGGCCATGAGTGAACCAGATATCGGCTTGGCGCTGGTCAACATCGTCCTGCTCGGCCTCCTGTTTGTCGTGGCGATCGCCATTGCGCGCTTGCGCAGCCTGTTCGCCATCGTGATGCTGTCGGGCATCTATTCGCTGGTCTCGGCGGCTTGGTATGTCGCCGTGGATGCGGTGGATGTCGGCTTCACTGAGGCAGCCGTCGGCGCGGGCATGTCCACCGCGGTCCTGCTGGGTGCCATGCTGCTCACATCACGCACCGCGAAGCCGGAGAAATCCCTGCGCCAGCTCGGGCCTTTGCTCGTCTGCGTCGCCACCGGCATCATGCTGATCTATGCGACGGTCGATTTGCCAGCCGTGGGCGATCCGAACTCACCCGCCAATACCGGCGTCGGCCTCACCTATCTGCGGGTGGCATGGTATGACACCGGCATCGAGAATGTCGTGACCCCGGTCCTCGGCAGCTATCGCGGGTTTGATACGCTGGGCGAGACGACGGTTGTGTTTGTGGCTGGTATTGCTGTTGCGCTCCTGCTCGGCTTCGGCGAGCGCTCGCTGGCCGAGACAATCCGCAATGAAGACAAGACCCTGCCCAAGGCCAGCAAGAAGCCTGAGGCAGAAGATGAGGAGACGGACTCATGAAGAGCGACCATCACGTCATCTTGCGGGTGATCACCAAAACGTTGATTCCGGTCATCGTTCTGTTCGGTCTGTACGTTCAGTTCCACGGTGATTTCGGACCCGGCGGCGGCTTTCAGGCCGGCGTGATCCTGGCCGTGGCGATCATTCTCTACGCGCTTGTCTTTGGGGTGCCGTCGGCCATGCGGGCCGTGCCACCCGCCTTCACCCGCTCAGTCGCGGCAGTTGGTGTGCTGCTATATGCCGGCGTTGGTTTTTGGGCGCTGCTTCAGGGTGGGCAATATCTTGAATATCAAGCGCTTTTCGGCGAGGAGCCGGGTGGCCATCATGGCCAGCATGTCGGGATTATCCTGATTGAACTGGGCGTTCTGTTTGGTGTGTCCGGTGCGATGCTGACCATCTTTTACGCTTTCGCTGGCCGCGTGGCCGAAATCCGCGACGAGGACTGGTAGGCCGATGCTGCTATTCATTCTAGAGCGCGCAAACTATTGGGCGGTCATCGGGCTGATGATGATCGGCCTGTACATCACGTTTGCGTCCGGAAATCTGATCAAGCGGCTGGTGGGCCTGTCCCTGTTCCAGACATCTATCTGCCTGTTTTACGTGACCCTTGGCATTGTGGCCGGTGGCACCGCCCCGATCCTGATGGATCCTGACACATCTGGGGGTCATGGCGGCGGTCATGGCGAAGAAGTTCCTCACGCAGCGGTCGATGCCGTACTCACGGCGTCTGCTGGTGGCGACCGCGTGGCCGATCTGGTGCATACCTATTCCAACCCCTTGCCGCACGTCCTGATGCTGACCGCGATTGTGGTGGGCGTCGCGACCCTGTCGGTCGGGCTCGCCCTGATCGTCCGCATTCGCGAAGCCTATGGCACAATCGAGGCAGATGAAGTGCGCGAGATCGACATGCAGACCGCCATCGCTCAGGAAGCCGAACAGGAAGCAGCTGAAAAAGAGGCACTGGCATGATCGACCTGCTTCTGGATACGGCGCCCCGCTGGGCGTTGCTTCACGCACCCGCACTGTTGATCATGGTGCCGTTGTTCCTGGCGCCTCTGCTTGCAATCCTGCCAAGTGGTCGGCTGTCCTGGCTGATCAGTATTGCGGCCACAGTGTTTTCGCTGTTCTGCGCTCTGATCCTGGTGGGACAGGTGCAGGCTTCTCCGGTTGGCGTCGTCGGCTATGACGTTGGCAACTGGCCCATGCCCATCGGTATCACGCTTCGGGTTGATGCGCTCAATTCCATGATCCTGTTGCTGGTGGCTGCCATTGGTGTGCTGTCCACGATCTTTTCATGGCCGACGGTCAAGGCAGAGATCCCTGAGCGCAAGCACCCGCTGTTCTACTCCGCCTTTCTCGTCTGCTTTGCGGGCCTCAGCGGCGTTGCGATCACGGGAGATGCGTTCAACCTCTTCGTCTTCCTCGAAATTTCGTCGATTTCCACCTATGTGCTGGTCGCGCTGGGGGCGGGCCGGGATCGCCGCGCTCTTCCGGCCGCGTTCAACTACCTCATCATGGGTACGCTCGGCGCCAGCTTCTACATTATTGGTGTGGGCTTCCTCTATTCCGCCACGGGTACGCTGAACATCGCTCAAATTGCCGAAATGCTGCCTTCGCTGGCGGGCAATCGCAGTGTTGAGGCGGGCTTTGCGTTCATCATTGTCGGGCTCGGCCTGAAAGCAGCGGTCTGGCCGCTGCATCAATGGCTGCCAAACGCCTATGCCTACTCACCAAGCTTCGTGACCATGTTCCTGTCGGCTACGGCGACGAAGGTTGCGCTCTATGCGCTGATCCGGTTCCTGTTCACCGTGTTCCGTCCGGAATTCGCATTCGAGCAGGCGACTTTCACCTACTTGCTGATGCCGCTGGGCCTCGCTGCGATGATAACCTGCAGCTTCCAGGCGGTCTTCCAGACCGATGTGCGCCGGACGCTGGCTTACTCCTCTGTTGCGCAAGTCGGCTACATGATCCTCGGCGTGTCCATCGGCACAGTTGCAGGCGTCAGTGCGGGCCTGTTCCACCTGCTGAACCATGCGATGATCAAGGGTGCACTCTTCATGGCAGTCGCTGGCGTAGTCCTGACATTCCAGGGCACGACCATTCGCGATTTCGCCGGCTTGGGACGCACAGCGCCCTGGACAATGACCGGCTTCGCGATCGCGGGGCTGTCATTGATCGGTGTGCCGCTGACCGCAGGCTTCCAGTCAAAGCTCCAGCTCGGCTACGCCCTGTTCGACCAAGGCATGTGGTGGGGCGTCGTTTTTGTCGTGTTCTCCAGTTTCCTGGCGGTGATCTATATGGGCCGCATTCTGGAGGCGATCTTCTTCCGGCCGCCGATCAATCCGCGCAAATCGCGCAAGGAAGCGCCGATCCTGTTGCTTGTGCCGCTTTGGATACTGGCCCTTGCAAACATCTATTTCGGTATCACGACCGAACTGCCGCTCGGACTGGCGCGTGACGCCGCTGCGGCCGCGTTCGGACTGGAGGCCTTCTGATGAACTCTGAGCTGTTGATCTGGGCCGCCCTGTGCCTGCCATTGCTGATTGCGATCGGCATTGCCGTGACGGGAGCGTTCTCGAACGTCCGTGAAGGCGTTACACTGGTCGGCGCGACCGCGCTGTTCGGTGTGGTCATCGCGCTTGCCATGAAGGTGGCAGGCGGCGAGGTGCCTGAACTCTATGTGGGGCAGGCTGCGCCGGGCCTCGATTTCGCGTTCAAGCTGGAGCCGCTGGGTGCTTTGTTCGCACTGGTCGCCAGCGGCCTGTGGATCGTCAACTCGTTCTATTCCATCGGCTATATGCGTGGAAACCGCGAACGCAATCAGACGCGCTTCTACATCTGTTTCGCCATCGCCATATTCGGCGCGATGGGCGTCGCCATGTCGGCGAACCTGTTCACGCTGTTTGTGTTTTATGAAGTGCTGACCCTGTCGACCTATCCACTGGTGGCGCACAAAGGCGATGCGGCGGCCAAGCGCGGCGGGCGCATCTATTTGCTGACCCTGTTAGGCACATCCATCGGCCTGTTCCTGATGGCGGTCATGTGGACCTGGGCCCTGGCTGGCCAGAACCTGGATTTTGTTCAGGGTGGCCTGCTTGCCGGACGCAATCTCGATCCGGCCGTGGCCAGCGCCTTGCTCATCCTGTTTGCTTTCGGCATCGGCAAGGCGGCATTGATGCCGTTCCATTTCTGGCTGCCCAATGCGATGGTCGCACCAACGCCGGTTTCCGCCCTGTTGCACGCCGTCGCGGTTGTGAAGGCGGGCGTCTTCACCGTGATGAAAGTGTCGATCTACATTTTCGGTGAGGATTTGCTGAACGCGACGCCGGGCCGCGAATTCGTGCTCTGGGTAGCGTGCTTCACCATCATCGTTGCGTCGCTCGTCGCGATGACGAAAGACAATCTCAAGGCACGACTGGCCTATTCGACGATTGCACAGCTGTCCTACATCACGCTGGGGGCAATGCTGGCCACGCAGGCCGGATTCATGGGCGGAGCGTTGCAGATCGCCGCGCATGCAGTTGGCAAGATGACATTGTTCATGTGCGCTGGTGCCATCTATGTCGCCACCGGGCTGACGAACATATCCGACATGAGGGGCCTTGGCCGGAAGATGCCGATTGTCTTCATCGCTTTCTTCATTGCGACCCTGTCGATTATCGGCATCCCGCCGATGGCGGGGGCGTGGGCGAAATATGAGCTGATGCAGGGCGCGATCGACCGGGGCACAGGCTTTGTACCCTATGTCCTGATCATTTCGTCGCTATTGAACATTGCGTATCTGCTGCCGATCCCGATCCTGGCGCTGATGCCAACGCCGGGCACGCCGGAGCCGAAACCGTTCAAGCGACCGGATGGCGCACCATTCTTCACTGTGGCAGCACCGGTCGTGACGGCGGGCCTTTGTGTGGTCTTGTTCTTCCTTGTCGGGCCGTTGGCGGACTTCCTGTCGCCTGCGTTTGAAGCCCCGTCATCCCCTGCCTTCGCTGGAGGTCAGCCATGAGCGACGAAACGCCGAATGATACCCGCGATACCAGCGGACGCTTCGTGAAGCGCGCCGCAGAGAAGGCGCACCGTCTGCACACGCCGTCAGAAGACGGGGTGCATCCGGTGGCCAAGATCCTGTTCGGATGGACCGAGGCAAAAGTCGCTGGAACGGCGATCTTCTGGGGCATCGGCCTGCTCTCGGCCTTCCTGATTGTCATCGATCTGGCCGTTGATCGACACGAATATGTCCACATGGCCGAAGCGACCGGATTCTATGCGCTGTGGGGCTTTGCCGCTTTTGCTTTCGTTGTGCTGATGGGCTGGCCGCTGGGCCGGCTGCTGCGTCGCAGTGAAACCTATTATGGTGATCCGGGCGGTCCGCCGTCGGATATCGACCCGGATATACCGGCCGTGCCTGACGCTGCCCCGACCTATCCTGATGAAGGAGACGAGCACTGATGACTGGTTTGCTCTCCATGCTGAATCCCGGCTGGCTCCTGATTGCTGTCGGCCTTGGCGCCCTTTTCTTGCCTGTTCGCCGCGTGCGTCAGGGACTGACCATTGCCGCGCCCATCATTGCCATCCTGTTGATTTCGGTCGCGGATCGGAACGTGAATCTGCTGACCGGCCACGCGCTGGGTATCGAGATGATTCTCTATCGGGTCGACAATCTCAGCTACATTTTCGGCCTCGCATTCCTGCTCGCGGCGCTGTTGAACGCGATCTATGCGTGGCACACAGACGACCGTCTGCAGGACGGTATGTCGATTGCCTATGCAGGGGCCGCCGTCGCGGCGACCTTCTCGGGCGACATGATGACCCTGTTCGTGTTCTGGGAACTGACGGCCATTACATCGGTCTTCCTGATTCTGAGGGCAGGGACGCGCGCTGCTTATTTCGCCTCCATGCGGTATCTGGGCGTCCAGATTCTGTCCGGCGTCCTGCTGCTGGCTGGCATTGGCTATGTGTACCAGTCGCGCGGCGACCTTTCGATCTCGGCCTTCACCAGCCTGAATGAACCGGGCGCACTGCTCGTCTTCATTGCGCTGGGCATCAAGGCAGCCTTTCCCTTCCTGCACAACTGGCTGCAGGATTCCTATCCGAAGGCCACGGTGGTCGGCGCGGTTGTCCTGTCGGCCTTTACGACAAAGCTGGCCGTCTACGCTTTCGCGCGGATGTTCCCTGGCCATGACGCGTTGATCTGGATCGGCGCCGTGATGACCGTGTTCCCGGTCTTCTTCGCCGTTATCGAAAACGACCTGCGCAAGGTGTTGGCCTATTCGCTGAACAACCAGGTCGGCTTCATGATCTGTGCCATCGGCCTCGGCACCGCAGGGGTCGGCAATGCGCTCGCGCTTAACGGCGCATCGGCGCATGCCTTCTGCCACATCATCTACAAGGGCCTGCTTTTCATGAGCATGGGCGCGGTGCTCTATCGCACCGGCACGACCAAGGCGTCTGAACTGGGCGGGCTCTACAAGTCCATGCCGTGGACGACGATCTTCTGTATCATTGGTGCAATGTCGATCTCGGCTTTTCCGCTCTTCTCGGGCTTTGCGGCCAAGTCGCTGACCATGAGCGCGGTGGGCAAGGAAGGCTACACAATCGTGTGGCTGATGCTTTTGTTCGCGTCGGCCGGTGTGCTGGAGCATTCGGGCATCAAGATTCCATATTTCGCCTTCTTCGGCCATGACAGCGGCAAGCGCGTGAAAGAAGCGCCCTTCAATATGCTGCTCGCCATGGGGCTCGCCTCCTTCATCTGTATTGCTGTGGGTGTGCCAGCGATTGTTCCGGGCTTCGGCTATGAGTGGCTCTACAATCTGCTGCCGTATCGCGAAGAGGCGATGGCATATCATCCGTTCACGCTGGATCATATATTGACCCAGATGCAATTGCTCGTGCTGGCCATCTTTGCCTTCGTGATGCTGAAGCGCCTTGGCTGGTACCCACCGGAAAAGCCGGGCGTCGTGCTCGACAGCGACTGGCTCTACCGCAAGGCAGGCTATGGCATGGCGACATGGACCGGTACGGTTTGGCAAAAGGTGGGGCCGGCCATGTCCGCCATCTTCTTCAAGCTGACCGGCCGGGCCTATGAGCGGATCGAGGATACATTCAGTCCAAGGGGCGAATTGGCCCGTGGAGGTCTTGCCAGCGGCATGGCGATCTGGACCGCAATCCTGCTTGGTTTGGTCCTGCTTCTGTCCTTCATAACGACCGGATAATCAGCTTTACGGCGAAATATAACATACCGGTGGTATGCGAGCTAAATCCGGATCGTGTAGTAATTACTGCGATTTATACGTGAGTCATTATCAATCTTAAGCTAATCCCGATTGGTTAATCGCAATGACGGGGATGCGAGATGGCTGATAGTGAGCATGCAATGACCGACAGGATTGAGTTCCTGGAGATGACAACGAGAATTGTTGCGGCCTATGTGAGCAACAATACGTTGCAAGCCGAAGAGCTGCCGCAACTCATCCGGCTGGTCCATTCATCGCTGGAAGGTGTGCGGGGGACCGACGAAATTCCGGAGCCACTCAAGCCTGCTGTATCTATCCGGAAATCCATTGGCGAGGAGTATCTGATCTGTCTGGAAGACGGATTGAAGTTCAAATCCCTGAAACGCCATCTGCGCACCAAATACGATATGACGCCCGAAGAATACCGCGAGAAGTGGGGGCTTCCGGGCGATTATCCAATGGTCGCGCCGGGTTATTCGAAGCAACGCTCAATGCTCGCCAAGCAAATGGGGCTCGGTAAGTCCGAGCGCGACTAGTATTCAAAACCGAATACTTTTGTTTCGGCATCGAAATGAAAGCATTTGGTAGGAATGGTTAAGAAAAAATCACCAGGACTCTTGATCCGCGACTCAACTCGCGCGATAGGTGATTCTATCGAATCACCTGGGGGTGACTGAAATGACCAAACAGAATGTCTTCAAAGGCGTAACCGATTCGCAGCAGAAGCTGATCGAATACTGGTGTGGCTTGCGCGATTCGCACGGTCTCGTGCGGCGCGAATCAATGGATCCGGGCCAGTTCCGCGCCATGCTCGCCAGTATCTCCATTGTGGAGTTCGATCGCTTCGGCACCGGGCGGTTTCGAATCGCTGGTTCCCGTCTGCGTGAGATTTTCGGTATGGAGGCCCGTGGCCGCCAGATCGAGGATGTCCTGGGCGACCATGGTGAAGCCTATTGCCTCGGCCTCGCTGCAGCGCTGGAGCGCGGCGCGCCTGTTGGCGGGATGATAGAACAGGAAGATGGTCGCATGCATGCTTGGACACGTTTGCCACTGGCCGGACCTGACGGTCAGCTGACTCAAGTGCTTTGCCATGATGAACTGGTGCGCGCCCGCCCAAAAAAGGGCCGTCCGGACCCGGCCGGCAAGGGCATCACCGGCAACCATGATCGTGCCGCCGCCTAGGCAGGCGAAGCGAACCAGGTTCAATAAAACGCAGAAACGGCGCGGCCCACAAGGCTGCGCCGTTTGCGTTCAGGGGCCCTATCCCTCGAAAACCTGTCGGTGCCCGCGCCGCAATCCCCAGACATTGCGGGCATTCAACTTGTCGTAATAGGAAAGTTATCCTAATTATATAGATGACAAAGCAAACAAAATCCCCTACAGATAGCGGCGACAGGCCGGTACTGAAAAGAGAAGAGCTCAGAAAGCGCGTTTCGGAGTTAATCGACGTTTATGAGCGTGAGGAGGTTGACTGGTCGATCAATGAGCTTTCCGAGCGCATCATCACTGTTGTCGAGCGGCAGTAAGCATCCGCTGCGTTGCGGTTGTGATTGTTGCTGTGAGTTCGAGAGCTCTGTCTGCGGCGGCCTGAATATCATCAAAAGAATAAATTCGTTCGATGTAATTTGACCCCGATTTTTGATTATTGAGGGATGCTGCGTGCAGCTGGTCTTTTTCTATCCAGAAATCAATGATTGCGCCGTGAACGATATTGTTTCGCGTGTGTGACTCAGTTTTGATCCTAGATAGAACATTGATGAAATCGTCTCTGACGCTTGCCTCTATGTTGAAGGCTCGAACCGATTTTTTAATGTATTCCAGCCGTCTTTTTAGGCTTATGGGCACTTCATCATTGCCAGGCGGGTTATCGTAATCATGATATATTGAGTAAGCCATCGCAGCTAGGGCGTGATCAAGTTGACCCCAGACATATGTCAGCTGCCCAACCCGTGTGTACATTTCTTTAAAGAAGGCGTCTTTTGATTCTGCCATGACCTGCTCCCAACAAGACAAACAGTTCAACGAAACCCTCAAGCGGATGATGGAGAAGAAGCCCAAGCCGCATGAGGAGATGAAGAAGGGGCGCGAGCCGAAGCCCGCGCCAAAAAAGAAATGAGTCAGTTCACTTTTGCGGGCCCTGCAAGCAGCATGGCCTTAAGCTGCTCAAGCGCGCCTTGGAGCGCTTCGACCCCCTCGGCGGTTAGGGCGACGCGCGCGACGCAGATTTTTTCTTCATCTTGCTCTCCTTTTGAGCCGTACGGCGCAAGCCGCGCGAAGAATCCAATATGCGCAATGGAGGCTCGTGCTGTGACAACGAAATCATCGCAAACCACAGGTAGTTTTTCAGTGTCAGTCAATTCAAACTCCGTTTCTGAAGATGATTGACCGGATTCCCCGAATCTATATTCTTGGGGGCGTGATCACAGCCAATCGCACTCTACGCGGTTGAACACTCGCCCCCGTCTCTCCTGAACCGAGATTCGGGGGCAACTTATGAGAACTGATTCTCAACCGAGAGTCGATCCTCAGCGTTCACTTTTGTTCTTAGAGTAGTACCAGCGTTTAAAGCGCCTCACACGCTGCTTATGCGAGCGCGGCTTCACCAGTCCGCCGATAGGTCAGGCGCTTGCCTGCAACCATTTTGAGAAGCGCGTTGTGGCGATCCTCATCCGTAAAGCCAAGCTTGGTGCGGCGGTTATAACGGAAGTCAAACTCAGTCAGGTAGCGTTGCAGATGGGCTTCCCCGCAATGCTGGTACACGCCGATCATGCCGCGCTTGAAGATGGAGAACACATTCTCGATTGAGTTCGAGTTCACGTCCCCACGAGCATACTCGCCAGCGGAGTGATTGGTGGTTTGATGGCGGGCAAACTCTTGGCCTGTCGTTGTATAGAGGCGGGATTCATCGGTGTGCAGGCGCGACTTGCGGTCTGCATTCTTCACGAGGATCTCACGAACAGTTTTCTTGGTGGCCACGTTCACATGAAAGGTGCGGGTCTCGCCGCCGCGCTCAATAAGGCCAACGATAACGCGCTTCTGCGCGCCGCCTGATTTGCCGGACTTGGTGTAAGGCGTTCTGCGGTTAGGCGACTTGTAAGGCACGTCACGCTTGCCGTGGTACATTTCGTCGGCCTCGATCACCTTACCTTTGCCACCCAGAGGGCCGGACGTGCCGTCCTCTTTCATGGCTTCGCGGATGCGGTGGAACATGAACCAAGCGGTCTTGTAGGTAACGCCAATCGTGCGGTGCAGTTGATGGGCTGACATGCCCTTCTTGGAGGAGGTCAGCAGGTAGGTTGCCAGAAGCCACTTATGCAGCGGAACCTTGGAGCGCTCGAAGACAGTGCCGACCGTGACGGTGAATTGCTTGCGGCAGGCATTGCACTGGTAGAGGCCCTTGCGCTCCTTGCCTTCCGGGTGCGCGGCAGACGGGCGGGAGCGTGCGCCATTGATGGCCGTGACGTGCTTATCCCCCACGCATCCGCAGTGTGGGCACACCGCGCCATCAGGCCAGCGCTGGGCTTCCAGATGCTCGCGGGCGGCGTCTTCGGATTGAAAAATTGGGGAATTTAGATTGGTCATGACTGGCTCCGTTGAATAATATGTATGATTTCAACGATGCTTTGTCAAGTATATAATTAGGAAAGTTATCCTACACCTCAAGAAAGCGGGTAGTCTGATGCCTGTCATCACAGGAGAAAGACATGCAGGATTTCGATCCCCAGAAAGACGAGGACAGAGCGTATCTCGCCGCTGCACTGACAGCGTACGCGTTGGGCCTGAAGACTGAAGCGATCCTCAGCCGCCAACGCCGTTCCCCCGCAGAAGCGCGTGGCCGCCAGATTGCCATGTATCTGTTGCGCACGGCGCTGGGCATGAGCCTCAGCCGCGTGGCCCGCGCCTTCAACCGTGATCGCACCACGGTCGCCTATGGCTGCAACCTCATCGAGGATTGCCGCGATGATCCGGATTTCGATGTCTGGATCGAGCAATTGGCCGTCGGCCTGTCGAGCGTGGTCGTGCTCGATGGCGCTGCGATGGCGGTCTAGGCAATGACTATGCGGAGGATACTGACCGAGTATCGGTTGCGGACGGTGCTGACGCATGGTGGCATGGTTGCGCCGGTGCGGCAGACATATCTGGCCTATCGCGGCCCGGACACACGGCGACAGGTCGCCGGTTGGGTGTCGCCGCACATTATCGCGCGGCTGAAGGCCGACGCGTGCCTTCGGGCGCAGGTCGCGTTTCCGGACAGGTTGGCCGCCGGGCCGACGCTGATGGTTCAGTTGGATTCGCGTGCAACCTCCCGGCCGTCAGACTGGCTGAATGTGCGCGCGGATTGTCGACATGGATTGATGGTTGAGTTGGTTGCCGACACGCATGCGCCGGAAGTGATCCGACAAAGTGCGGCGGCGGGGCGCTACCGGGATGAGTTCATTCGCGCCAGCCAACCGGCTTCCGCTCGCGCACGCCCGGTCTTTGACAAATCCACACACCAGCGCGCGTCAGATCGTTTGGCCGAGCTGGAAACGGAGATGGGTGTGCTGGCCATGCGACAGCTGGAGGATTTGCTGATCGACCGGGCAACTGTCACAGCGCTGACGGCGCGGTGGCGCATGAAAGCCGAAGATGTGAAACAGGTTGCGCAGGAGGCGCTTGCCCGATTGGCCGTGGCCTACGAGCTTTCGCGAGTGGTCGACAGCCCGGCCTGAGCATCATGGCGAATGCGTTCCAGCATGGAGGCGAGGCCGTTCGAGCGTTGAGCCGTGAGCGCGCCGCTGACGCCGATCTCGTCCAGCAGCGCCTTGGCGTCAAATCCGTTGATTTCTTCCAGCTGCGCGCCGGAATAGAGCCGGACCAGCAAGGCGATCAGACCGGATACGATCATCGCGTCGGATTCTGCCCGCACCTTCATGCGACCGTCCTCAAGATCGGTCACCATCCAGACCTGTGACGCACAGCCACGCACCCGCGTCTCTTCGGTGCGCTCTTCCGGCTCTAGCGCGGGGTTCGCCTTACCCAGATCGATGATGTGCGCATAGCGCGCTTCCCAATCGTCGAGCCAGGAAAACTCTTCACGGATTTCATCAGCAGTTTCAGCAATGGTCATGACCGCCAGATGGGGCATCTTCTCTAAAAAAGAAACCCCCGGTACCGATTGTGGTGCCGGGGGCGAGAGAGAGACTTGTTTGCTGGGGCTTATTGGTAGACGCCGCCAATGCATTGTCCGACGTCGGCGAGCGCGTGCTCCCCAATGCAGAACGGAACTTCATATTGCTGGTTCGCTGCAGCAACACATTGCTGCAGGTTCAGGTTCGCCATGTTCAGGCAGCCGCGGGTTTCGCGCTCAGCCATGGCGGAGTTTACCTGGCTGGACGAGGCGGCCGTCTGGCCGAGGATGCGGTAGGCGGCAAGCGTGGCGATCTGGTCGGCCACAGGCTCCTTGCCGTACTGCACACGCTTTTTCTTGGACAGGCCAAGGCCGCTGGTGACGGCGGCCGGGAAGCGAATTGCGTCAGCTGCACCGGAGACATTGTCCCACAGCGATGGCGCGCCGGAACGTCCGGCACCTGCCAGGATGCTGTCTATGTCAGAGGCCGAGAAGGCGGAGATCAGCTGGCCGCGGGCGGGCGTGCCGACCGTCTGGATGCTGTTCAGTCGTGTCGCTTTTGCGCCGGAGTTTCCGATCTTGGCTTTCGCCCAGCCGGAGCCTTGCAGGCTGTAGGCTTGTTCTTTCACATAGGCCGCCGTGGCGCTGAGGCGCTGGCTGTCGGCTTCTGTTGCGGCGAGCGATGAGCTGACCGCATTGTCGCCGCCACTGAGCTGGCGTGCATAGCGCACATCATTCTTCAGGCCGGTCAGCAGCGCGTCGTTGCCGTAGAAACTTGCAATGTCGCGAACAGCGGCCCGGTATTCAGGGTCCTGTGAGGCGATCAAGGCGGAATAGGAGATCCACCCCTTCGACAATTGGTCGGGATTGTGCCCGCCCAGAGAGTTCAGGGCGTGGTCGATGTCTTTGGCGGAGGCGAAAGGTTTCTCTTTCACATCCGTGACATCGGACTGGTATGTCCCATATACGGCGGCCGATTCCGAAATCGGGTCCCCTGACTGCGCTGATGCCCCCATGGCCAAGCCAAGGGCAACCACTGCAGTACCGATCATTCTGATGGATTTCATGTGCTACTTCTCCCTCACGCGTCACGCGACAGTGTTGCATGAACTTCCCCCCATGGGGAACCTCACCTTGCCTGCTGCACACATTACAAATACAGCAAAGTATGCGTGACACAGGCAGAATGCCTAAGGAATCTCACCGGGGTGTTAACGACTTGCCCGAACTGATGCGAAAGAGATTACAGTTCATCCATCTTGTCTGGCTCGTCCTGACAGTGGCACTGGGGATCTCAGCGTTAATAGGCGGGCTTGCCGATAACGCGCTCCTGGCCGGACTCGGCCTCGCTGCGCTTCCGGGCGTGGTGGGGGCAGCGCTGTTGCATTCCAAAATACGCGCTGAGGATCTCATCGGGCCATTTCTGGTGATCGGTTGGACACTGTTGGCCATGCTCGGTATCGCCTCGACCGGTGCGGCCTTGTCGCCTTTGACCATATTGTTTGCCATCGCACCGCTGACGGCGATGAATCTGGGTAAGCCCGGCATGGCGGCCGAAGCTGCCATTTTCGGGGCGTTCGCCTTCCTTGCCACCGCCGTCATGGTGCGGCTCGGCCTGTTGCCGCCCACCAATCCGGAAAGCGCGTATCAGGTGCCGGCCATGTTGCTGGCTTTTGCAGGTCTGGTCATGATCGGATTGCTGGCCTGGACGTTCCTGAAGGCTCGCGAGGAAGAAGCTGCAATGCCAGCAGAGACAACGACGGAGATGGTGACAATCCGACAGGATGTGGGCCTCCCGGAAGAGTCCGGCCTGTTGCTGCTCGATGTGTCTGAGTTTGGTCGTATCCGAACGCTCAGCGGCGACTTGTTGGGCCTGGACAATGTGAGGGCAGGCGGCTTGCTCGCGAACCTGCTGCAGGACGAAAAGGAAGTCAGCCTGTTGAAGCCCGCCAATGGCCGCACGCATGGCGAAGTCACCCTGAGCAATGGGCGCGAGGTGGCATTCGTCGCGGAAGCCCATGAGGCCGGTGCGGTGCTGGTGCTGCGGGACCTGACTGAGGCGCGGGCGATGACGCTGGATACACGTGCCAGACTGGAAGAGGCTGAAGCGCGCCTGAAAGGTCGGACGGCCTTTTTCGCGTCCCTTGGCCATGAACTGAAAACCCCGCTCAATGCCATTCTTGGCTATGCCGACATGATGCGGGCCGGCATTCGCGGGCCGATGCCTGAGCCCTACAAGGACTATCCGGAAATCATTCATGAGAGCGGACAGGATCTGCTCTTGCTGGTCGATGATATTCTGGACCTCGCGAAGGCCGAGGCCGACCGTCAGCGGCTGGAGCCGGAGCCGGTTGACCTGACGGCGTCTGCGCAATCCATCCTGAGACAGCTCGACAACCAGGCTGAACGTGCTGGCGTTAAACTGAAACTGAAGGCAACCAGCGAAGTCTGGGCGGAAGCTGATGCGCGCGCCGTGCGCCAGATCTGGCAGAACCTCGTTTCCAATGCGATCAAGTACTCCTCTTCCGGCGGCACGGTCACGCTGGATGCGCGCGACGAAGGAAATGCGACCGTGCTGAGCGTCACCGACAAGGGCGCAGGTATGTCATCGGAAGATGTCCGCCGTGTGCTTGAGCCATTCTCTCAAGGCAGCAATTCCAAAGGTCGTCAGGGCACGGGGCTGGGTCTTGCCGTGGTGAATTCCTTCGCCCAGTTGCATGGCGGTCAGGTCGTGATCGACTCCGCGCCCGGCAAGGGCACCAAGGTCGAAGTGAGCCTGCCACGCGCCAACCCGGCCGACATCCAGCCTATGGAAGACGCCGCACAGTAAGCTAGCCGCTTTCCGGATTGGCCTGAACGCGTCTATGAAGCTTCCCATCCGCAACAACCGGGCAGGCGGCCCGCAACAGGATTTCGGACCATGATGATGGAAAGATTGCCCACGAAGCTCTGGGTCGAAGCACTGGTCCGGCGGGCGCAGGTTGCGGGGGCAGCAGCATTTGTACTGCAAAAGGGCGACGCCGAACGTGGTGATGTTCTGATCAAGGTCGCGCGTCTGGATGGCACTGCGGCTGTCTATGTGCCCAGCATGAATATGGAGGGCGAACGCATCTTTATTGACCTGCGTGTGCAGGGGATCGGGCCTGAGGAAGCGACTGTGGACGCCCATGTGCGCAAGGCGCGGGATCGCGACCCCGATCTTTGGGCTATCGAGATCGAGGACCGGGACGGCAGGCACTTCCTGACCGAGCATGTGGACAGTCCCGAATAGGCGCCAACCAAGGCCGCAGATTCACAGATCTCTTTAACCGGCAGTAGGTCTTTATTAACCGTGAGAGGGCAGCTTCGGCCTGAATTCTAGTTGGGGCGCGCCAAGTCATGCTGTTTCTGATAAATGATCAGATCACCGAGATCGAAATACCCGAGATGCACCTTGCCAAACGGTGGCAGTCGCTTGGCTGCGGAGACCCTTACGGCATGCGGGCACGCGAAGCGCTGAATTTCGCCAGCCGGGTCGTTGGCGAGCATCTGAAAGAGCACATTCCCCTGGAAGACTCCCTCCTGCAGGATCTTGGGTCCCTGATCATCGCCAAGACCGGTGCCAATGCTGTGCTTTTCCCGATTTTCGGGGACGTTGTCGGCGAACCTCGCCTGACCATTTTGCCAGAAACCATCCTGGAATCCCTGCGGGACCGGCACCATCGCGAGGGAAAAGCCCCCGACGTGCGAGAGATCTGGCCGAACGCAGCCTGATACTGGTGCTTCATTCGGCGGTTCAAATGGGCTAGGGCCTCTGCCCAGCACGAAAGAGCCCAGATCACATGTCCCATGAACAGGAAGCCGCCCGCCGGCGCACCTTTGCCATCATCTCCCACCCGGACGCCGGTAAGACGACGCTGACGGAGAATCTGCTGCTTGCTGGCGGTGCCATCCGCGCAGCCGGTGAAGTTGCTGCGCGTGGGCAGGCTCGCCGCACGACGTCGGACTGGATGAAGATCGAGCGGGATCGCGGCATCTCGGTCTCTGCCTCGGTCATGACGTTCGAGTTCGACGGTCTGGTATTCAATCTGCTCGATACGCCAGGCCACGAAGACTTCTCCGAAGATACTTACCGCACGCTCACCGCGGCTGACTGTGCCGTGATGGTGCTGGATGCCGCAAAGGGCATCGAGCCACAGACGCTGAAACTGTTCGAAGTGTGCCGCCTGCGCGACATTCCCATCGTGACCTTCATCAACAAGATGGACCGCGAAGCACAGGATCCGATCGCCTTGCTGGACGAAATCCAGGACAAGCTGCAGCTGGATACCGCACCCCTCTATTGGCCCGCGGCCAGTGGCCAGCGTTTCTCAGGCATGATGGACCTCCAGAAGCAGGAATTCTGCGTCTTTGAACGCAAGCCCGGAGAAGCACCCCGCATTGGCGCAGCCGAGCGCATCCAGGGCGACGACGCCACCCTGAAGGGTGCGCTGGATGAAAGCGTTTTTGACGAGCTTAGCGAAGGCGCGGAAATGGCGACGACCCTGTTGCCGGAATTCGACATTGAAGCCTTTCTCGGCGGACATATGACGCCGGTCGTGTTCGGTTCGGCGCTGCGCCATTTTGGCGTTCTGGAATTGCTGCGTACACTGCATTCCTATGCGTCCGCGCCGCGCGATCAGAAGGCCGAGAAAAAAGGTGAGCCCGTGATGATCCATGCGGGCGACAAGCCAGTCTCCGGCTTCGTCTTCAAGATCCAGGCAAACATGGATCCGAACCATCGTGACCGGGTGGCTTTCTTGCGGCTGTGCTCCGGCGAGTTCAAGCGCGGCATGCGCTTGAAGACGACAGCCGGCAAACAGCTGAACATCCACAATCCAATGATGTTCCTGGCCCAAGACCGCGAGATTGCGGAGACGGCTTATGCGGGCGATGTCATTGGCGTGCCGAACCATGGCCAGTTGCGTGTTGGTGATAGCCTCTCTGAGAGCGGAGATATCCAGTTTGGAGGCATTCCGAACTTTGCCCCCGAACTGCTGCGCCGCGCCCGGGTGAAAGATCCGATGAAAGCCAAGCATTTGCGCAAGGCACTCGAAAGCCTTGCCGAAGAAGGGGTAACCCAACTCTTCAAGCCGGCGATCGGCTCCGACATGATTGTCGGCGCGGTTGGTCAGCTTCAGTTTGAAGTGATGACGGAGCGGGTAGCCGCGGAATACAATCTCGAAGTCGTCTTCGAGCCTGCACCCTACAATGTCGCGCGCTGGATGAGTTCAGATGACGACAAGAAGCTGGAAGACTTCCTGGACAGGAACAAGTCCGCCAGCGGAACAGATTTGGATGGCGCCCCGGTCTATCTGGCGAAGAATGCCTGGGATGTGGGCTATGCTCAGGAAAAGAACCCGGACATTCGCTTCACGGCTACCAAGGAACGTCTAGTCTAGTTCTGCTGGCGCACGCCGAAAGATATTCTGAAATCTCGTTTCGGTAGTGCATCGAATGTCACGATCCTGGTGTATCTTTCCGTCATTACGGAAGGAGATCAGCATGCCGTATATCAAGACGCGAGATGAGACTGAGATCTTCTACAGGGATTGGGGCCCGGTCGAGGCGCCACCCATCATGTTCCATCATGGCTGGCCTTTGACGGCTGACGACTGGGACAATCAGATGCTGTTCTTTCTCTCCGAGGGCTATCGGGTGATCGCAGCGGACCGCCGCGGTCATGGTCGGTCGCAGGAAACCTGGACTGGCAACGACATGGATACCTATGCCGCGGACACGGACGACCTCGTTACAGCGCTAAACCTGACAAATGTGGTTCATGTCGGACATTCGACAGGCGGCGGGGTGGTGGCGCGTTATGTGTCCCAACATGGCGGGGACCGGGCTGCCAAAGCCGTGCTGATTGGCGCGGTCCCACCCTTGATGCTGAAAACGGCGGACAATCCGGATGGCATACCCATGGACGTCTTCGATGATTTCCGGAGGCAATTGTCAGACAAGCGCGCCAGCTTTTTTCTCGATGTCCCAAGCGGTCCGTTTTTCGGATTCAACCGGGATCATGTCGAGACGGTGGAGGCAATGGTCCACAATTGGTGGCGTCAGGGCATGATGGGTAGCGCAAAGGCGCACTATGACTGTATCGCCGCCTTCTCCGAGACGGACTTCACTGAAGACCTGAAGGCTCTCAAGGTGCCCACACTGATCATGCATGGGGACGATGACCAGATTGTTCCGCTCGACCTTACTGCCCGCAAGGCCGCAGACCTTGTTGAGGGTTCGGTGCTGAAGATCTATGAGGGCTTGCCGCACGGAATGTGCACAACGCATTCTGAGCTCATCAATCCAGACCTGCTAGATTTCATTCGCGCCTAGAGGAGGGTTACCCGTTCAGGATGGGTCTGGTGCCGTCAGCGGCTCCGGCTTGTCGCTTGGCGGGGAGGCGAAGTCCGATCCACCCTGTAATTCTTCCTGAACTTCAAGCACAGGCTGATGGCGATCTTCGTGCCGGGAAGACAGGCCGGAGGTCGCGAGCGGATTGCGCTCTACCTTACCTACGCCGCGTTTAAGCTCACAGCGCGAAGCGCCTTCATCGAGTGCAGCTATGTAGCTCCAGGCTAGACAGGCAGACCGCGTATTGCAGAGCTGTTGGCAGTCATCGACGTTTGCGGTGTTTGTAAATTCATAGGTCGCGCCAAAGCGGTAGATGCCAGGCTGCTGGCCCGGAGTGGCTTGTATCGCTTCAGACGATGCCGGCTCAGCCTCCAGGCTGTCGGCCATGACAGGCAGGCTGAAGCAGGCGGCGAGCAAAAGGGCTGGAAAAAGGCGCATTTCGAAAGACTCCCTCAATCGTCGGCGAATCCTAGGCAGCCTGTCTTAAGGAAAGGTTGTTCAGGCGCCGGACAGGCTTTCGCGCTTTTCCTCGATTTCCAGCCATTCCATTTCGATCATGTCGAGTTCATCCCGCGCAGCGCCTATCCGGGCCGATGCCTTCGCAAACGCATCCGGGTCGCGCGTATACAGCTCCGGGTCGCCCATCTTGGCTTCGAGGGTCTTGATCTCCGCCTGCAGTTTCGGGATCAGCGCGTTGATCTCTTTCTGGCGATGCTCGTCCTTGTAGGAGAGCTTCTTCTGCGGCTTCGGACGCGCGGTTTCAGTTTTGGCCTTCTCGGATTTCTGGGTGGTCTCGTCCTGCTGGCGGAAATGCTTCAGCTGATCCTGCGCATCGGTCCAACCGCCTGCGGTGACCACCCACTTACCGTCGCCTACGGGGCAGAGGCAACTCGTCACCGTGGCATCCAGAAAGGCCCTGTCGTGGCTGACCAGGATCAGCGTGCCGTCATAGGAGAGCAGCATGTCCTCCAGCAATTCCAGCGTTTGCATGTCGAGATCATTGGTCGGTTCATCCATCACCATCAAGTTGGATGATTTGGCGAGGCCAATGGCGAGCGCGAGCCGATTGCGCTCACCGCCTGAGAGAGCACCGACGGGCTGACGCAACTGTTCCGGTTTGAACAGGAAGTCCTTGGCATAGGCGGCGACATGGCGCTGGTTGCCCTGCACCATGATGGAGTCACCGCCCGCCGGTGCGAGCGCTTCCCAGACAGTGTCTTTCGGGTTCAGCGTGTCGCGCGTCTGGTCCTGATAGGTAACTTCCAGCGTCTTGGACTGGCGTACACTGCCCGCATCCGGTTCGATTTCACCCAACAGCAGGCGTACCAGTGTTGTCTTGCCTGCGCCGTTCGGGCCGATGATGCCGATCCGGTCGCCCCGCAGGATGCGCAGGGAAAGGTCTTCGGCAATCATGAGCGGGCCGTTTGGCGTGTCAAAGGTCTTCGACAGACCCTTGGCCTCGATCACCTTCTTGCTCATTGAATCACCGCTGGAGACTGACAGGTCGGCCGTATTCTTGCGGTCCTGTAGCGCGCCACGCATTTCGGCATGCTGCACGCGCATCTGTTTCAGCCGGGCGAGGCGGCCCTGGTTGCGCTTGCGACGCCCGGTCACGCCGCGCGCCAGCCAATGATGCTCATCTTTCAGCTGTGTCGTCATGCGGCGAAGCTGGCGTTCCTCTTCCTGTTCGACCTGTTCGGCCCATTCATCGAACTTGGAATAGCCTTCCGGGCTTTTCAGTACCTTGCCCTGTCGCAGCCAGAGTGTGTTGGTCGAGACATTCTCCAGGAAGCGTCGGTCGTGGCTGACCAACAAGACGACGCCATTGAAACCTTTAAGGCGACGCTCCAGTGTTTCGATCATGGGCACATCGAGATGGTTGGTCGGTTCGTCCAGCAACAGGACATCAGGCTCGCGCGCGAATGCTTTGGCAAGGGCCGCGCGGCGCTGTTGTCCTCCCGACAGGGTGGTTGGGTCTGCCGCGCCATCGACGCCGAATTCCATCAGCTCCGCTTCGGCCATGTAGCTGGCCTCTAGGCCTTCCGATACATAGTCCAGAACCGTCTCGTATCCGGCCAGACTCGGTTCCTGGGAAACGATGGCATAGGTGATGCCAGGCTGACGCCAGACGTCTCCGCTGTCGGATTCGACACTTTCGGAGATGATTTTCATCAATGTCGACTTGCCGGCGCCATTTCGCCCGACCAACGCGACTCGTTCACCCTTGGATAGGGAGAAGCTAACCCCCGTAAACAGGGGCTTGCCGCCAAAGGTGAGGCGAAGGTCGTTCAGGGTGATCAATGGGGGCTGTGCCATAGGCGCGATGTAGCGTGTGCTACAGGTTCGCGCTAGGGGGCGCATGCGGTGTCTGGGTGCACGGGCCCGCAGGATTTTGGACCAGAACCGACGCCCGAAAACTTCACTGGTGAAGTTTGACCAAAGGCCCCGTTCATTCCGGAATGCGCGTTCTGCGCATGCAAAATTCTACCTTCCGTATGCGATGCGGAATAAGAAATGCAGTCGATTGCAGTAAATCCGGTCGGCGTTCAGGTAGCGTTCATTGCGAAACTTTCATCTGTGTCCGCGTTGCCTCAGCACCGGCGTCTTAATCGCCAGGCTGACGGGTGACAAAGTGTTGGGGGGACACATGACAAGACAATCGTTCCCCCGGCTTATCTTGGTGCGCGTTAATTCGAGAACGAATTATGCGTGTGAATAGGGGACAAATCATGTCAAAGAAAACTCTCATCGCCTCCGTTGCTGTTGCCACGCTTGTGGGCGCCGCATCTGCGGCTGAATCCAGCGATTATCCGCCGGCATCCGATCCGGGTACATGCTATGCGCGGGTTTTGATTCCTGAGCAGATCAATGTTCAGACGGAACAAGTTGTTGACCGGCCGGAAAGCACCGAAATCAAGCTGGTTCCTGCAACTTATGAGACCGTGACCGAGCAGGTTCTGGTCAAGGAAGAAACAAAGAACATCCGCGTTATCCCGGCGACATACGAGACTGTCACCGAGCAGGTGCTCGTGGCACCTGAGCGCATCGAAACCACCGTCGTTCCGGCAGAATATGAGACCTATACAGAGCAGGTTCTCATCCGCGAAGCCTACACGACCTGGAAGCCTGGCAATGGCTTGTACGGTCGCGCGACGGACGCATCGGCGTCATCCAATGGGGTTTCCACGGGCGAATTGCTGTGCCGTGTCGAAGTGCCAGCCGAGTACGAAACCGTGACGCGCACACGTCTCCTTTCGCCAGAGCGCACGGAAACCCGCACCATTCCGGCCACCTACGAAACCGTGACCAAGGAAGTCGTGGTTGAAGAAGCACAAGTGGTCGAAGAGATCGTGCCGGCTGTCTACAATACTGTGACTGTCGAGAAACTGGTCACGCCAGCCAGCGAGGAAACCCTCGTTGTTCCAGCCACATACAAGACGATCGACAAGCGCGTCGTCAGCGGCGGTGGCGCTCTGGAGTGGCGTGAAGTCCTCTGTGATACCAACGCGACCTCGTCCAAGATCCGCAGCGTTCAGCAGGCGCTCTCCGATGCGGGCTATTCGAACCCGGTCGATGGCGAATTCGGCCCGGCCACGCTTACCGCAATGGAATCCTACCAGCGGTCCAACAATTTGCCGGTTGGCTACCTGACCATCTCTACGGTCGAGTCGCTGGGTCTGACCAAGAACTAGGCCCCTGACCCTGGCGACTTGCCCCGCGCGTCTTCGGACGTGCGGGGTTTTTCATGCACCAAGCCGTGCAAGGTCGTCTTCATCCAGCACGCGCCACTCGCCTTCCGGAAGACCGCCAAGCTCCAGCGCGCCAAAGCTGGCGCGGTGTAGTGCCTCTACGTGATTGCCTGCGGCAGCAAACATGCGGCGGACCTGATGGTATCGGCCTTCCGTAATGGTCAGGCGCGCCGAGCGCTCGCCGGTGACTTCGAGACGCGCTGGCAATAGAGGTTTTTCTTCACCTCGCAACATTAGCGTGCCGCTGGCAAACAGCTCTGCCTCATGACCCTCCAGCGGGCGCGCCAGAGCTGCCTCATAGGTTTTCTCGGTTGCTGATTTTGGTGAGATCAGTTTGTGAAGCAGTTTACCATCATCCGTGAACAGCAAAAGTCCTGTCGTGTCTGCATCCAGTCGCCCGATCGTTGAGAGGGGCGGGCTGCGTTGGAGGAAGCGTGATGGAAGCAATTCATAGACCAGTCGGCCCTGGTCGGCCCGCGAGCAGGTAAAGCCCGCTGGCTTGTTCATGATCAACACCATGCCGGGCGCCGGGTCGAGCGGTTCGTCGTCGAAGCGAAGATCATAGCCTGCGCCGGTTAGGCGGCCTGCGCGGATCGCGGCCTCCATTTCCTTGCGGCTGCCATAGCCAAGGTTCGCCAAATACTTTGCAAGCTGACGATCAGGTTTCATCGCTTCCGCTTTGGTTTTTCCGCACGAAGAATCTTGTAGCCGCCTGAGTCTTCCAGCATTTCGAACGTCTTGAAGCATTCGCCAAGAACTTCTTCATAGGGCAGGTGACGATTGGCAACCAGCCAGAGTTGCCCGCTGCCACGGAGCGCCTTTGCGGCAGAACGTATGAAATCCTGACCCAGCGATGCGGCATCGGCGCGACCAACATGGAAAGGTGGGTTCATCACGACGAAATCGTACAGCGTGCTGCCACCTTCTTTTGTCGCATCTGCCCATTTCATGTCCCAGTTTTCAAAGCCGGATAGAGTTTGCGCAATACAGGGCAGGGCGCGATGTTCAGCTTCCAGCAGGGTCATGTGTTCGACATGGCGGCAATGCTGGAGGATCTCGCGGGACAAGAATCCCTGGCCTGCGCCAAAATCTGCGCCGCGCCCGCGAATGTTTTCCGGTAAGCTGTCTGCAAGCAGTTCAGACCCTGCATCGATCCGGTTCCAGGAGAACAGGCCAGGGCGGCTCCACACACCAGCTTCCATTTCCTGTGGTGCATCGCGCACGATCCACTCTTCCATCAGGTTGGTATTTATCTGTGAGCTGTTCTTGACGGTCCAGAAGGCGCGGCACTTGTTCTTTGAAAGCGCCTCTGTCTCGCCGGCGATCTCGCGCAGCAGTTTCTCGATCGTCTTGGAGCCGAGCGTGTTGGGCAGGCAGGCGAGGATCACGCCGCCCTCCGGCGCGTCGCGCAGGGCGCGGGCGAATAGGGCGCGCGTTTCATCCTTCTGGCGAGGTGGCAGGAGCAGGGTCAGCTGTGTGGCCGGGAAGGTCTCGGTCTCGGGCGGCAGGACATCAAACCCGGCAGCCTTCAGTGCCTCATGATCCGGCTTGAAACTGTTCTGGCAGACAAGGCGCTCTTTCGGGAGGCGTGCAAGATGCGGCGACAGCTCTGCGCGCAGGAACAGGATCGGCCCCTCATCGGGCAAGGTTACGGCCCCGTCATCAAGGGCCAGCATCAGGGTTTCATAGACAGCAGTATCAAACATGCGCGGTCTTTAATGGGTTTGTCCGGCGCGGGAAAGTCCCGGCCATCATACCGCATCTATTGGCGGATGATCCGCACGCCGTTGCTGGTTCCGCTGCGCGAGCTTGACGCTGTACCAAACGCCTGCGCCATGCCGCGATAGAAGGTCACGCGTTCTTCGGCGGCTTCGCTCATTTCAATGCCCGCTTCTGCGCCAAGCAGGGGCTCTGGCGGCATACCCGCATGGGCGATTTCCATGATGTCCGACCAGAGATCGGCTGGCAGGCCGCCCCCGGAAACCTTTGCCATGGGACTGTCATCATCATTGCCGACCCAAACGCCCCCGACATATGCGTTGGTGAATCCGATGAACCAGGCATCGCGCCAGTCCTGGCTGGTGCCGGTCTTGCCGGCGACCATCCAGTTGCCAAACCGCGCACGGCGGCCGGTTCCGAACCTGGCATTGACGACGCGGGCGAGCATGCCGTTCATTTCCTTGGCAAGCTCATGATCATAGACCCGGTCCCGATTATAATCGGGACGCGTGTAGAGCACATCGCCGCGCGAATTTTCGATCTTCTCGATCAGCCACGGATCCATGCGCAGCCCGCCCGACTGGAACGTGCCAAATGCGCGGGTGATTTCCCACAATGAAACTTCCTGGCTGCCCAGCGCAATGGAGGGGAACGGCTGCAGCGGCGTCGTGATGCCAAAGCGACGTGCAATATTGATGACGCTTTCTTCGCTGGCTTCCTGCGTCAGTTCAGCGGCAATCGTATTGGTTGAGCGCGCCATGGCCTCGCTCAATGTCATGGGCCCCAGGAAGCCGCCGCCATAGTTTTCGGGTTGCCATTTGCCAATGGCGAGCGGGGCATCCTCGAATACGTCATAGGGTGAATAACCATTCTCCAGCGCCGCGGCATAGACAAAGGGCTTGAAACTGGAGCCCGGCTGACGCTTGGCCTGCGTCACACGGTTGAATTCTGACTCGGTGAAGTCGCGCCCTCCGACCAGCGCCACAACGCGACCATCGCGGTCGATGACGAGGGCAGAGGCCTGGCTCGCTTTTGCGTCCTTGCCATCTTTCTCCATGCGCGCGTCCAGCTTTGCGCGTATCTTGTCCTGCATCTCGATATCGAGCGACAGGGTCACCACCATATCACCCGGCGGCCGCGGCAGCATAAGCTTCACCCGGTCGGCAACCGTGTCCATCACATAGCCAAGTTGGGGATCATAGGCGGGCGCGTCGATGATGGTGATGTCTGTCTCAATGGCGTCGGTCACTTCATCGGCCGTGATGAAGCCAAGATCGGCCATTTGTTCCAGAACATAGAGCTGGCGTGACTTGGCGCCTTCCAGGTTCTCCCGCAAATTCAGTTTTGACGGCGCCTTGGGCAGCGCAGCCAGAATGGCAGCTTCCGGTATGGACAAGTCTTCCGGCGGCTTGCCGAAATAATAGCGTGAGGCCGCGTCGATCCCATAAAGGCCGGCGCCGAAATAGACCCGGTTCAGATAGAGCGTGAGAATTTCGTCCTTGCCGAGCTTCTTTTCGAGTTCGCGCGCCAGTTTCATTTCCTGCGCCTTGCGGGACATGGTCTGACGGCTGTCCAGAACAAGGTTCTTGATGAGCTGTTGGGTGATCGTGGACGCACCGGACACGGTCTCCCCGGCGCGCATGTTCGACCAGGCTGCACGTGCGATGGCGGCGTCGTCTGCCCCATCATGCTCGTAGAAGCGCTTGTCTTCGGCGGCGATGAAGGCTTGCGGCACGTGCGGGGGCAGGCGGTTAATATCAGTCGCGCGGCCATAGCGCGGCCCACGCACGTCCAGTGTGTTGCCATCGCGGTCAACGAATTCGATCGCGGCTTCACGCTTGGCGTCCCACAGCTCAGCGACCGGCGGCAGGCTCGGCATGTCAAAATAAAGCGAACGCCATTTCCAGAAGGCCCACCCAGCGCCAATCAGCATCACGACAAGGATGAACAGCATCAGGTAACGGCCAGCACGTGTGCCGAGAAAGCCAAAGCGTGACCGCGGCACCTTAATCGCCTGCGATCCGCCCGTCTTGGCCGCCTTTTTGGGCGTTTTGCGTGGTGTCTTCGCCATGTTTTCCAGATACCTGAATTCGGGTTTCCAGCAAGCTAAATGCCGAAGGAATTGGGCGAGGTGAAGGCACCGCCTGCAGCACGCGCCCTGCCGCGAGGTCACGCCTTACAATAGGGGCTATTCCTGAGTGATATGAGATCAACAAGCTGGTTCAATGAAGTCAGCAAGATCAGGGCTAGACAAAAAGGCCCGGCACTCCGGAGGAAATCATGCCCACATCGCCCGCCACGCCCGCAGAACATTTTGACGTGCTGATCATTGGCGCAGGGATTTCGGGCGTCGGCGCAGCATGGCACATGCAACACCAGAGCCCGGACAAGAGTTTCTGCGTGCTTGAAGCCCAGGGCGGCTTCGGTGGTACATGGCGCACGCATACCTATCCCGGTATCCGCTCAGACAGTGACCTCTATACGTTCGGCTACCGTTTCAAGCCGTGGACCGGTGCGCCCATCGCGGCGGCGCAAGAGATCATGACGTATATGGGCGAAGTGATCGAGGAGAACGGTCTGGATCGCCACATCCGGTATAATCACCGGATCATCGGTGCCGACTGGTCATCCCGTGACAAGCTCTGGACGGTAACCGCCAAGCGCGAAGATACGGGCGACACGCAGACTTTCACCGCAAACTTTCTCTGGATGTGCCAAGGCTACTACAATCATCAGAAGGGCTACACGCCCGAATGGGACGGCATGGAGGACTTCCGGGGGCAGATCATCCACCCCCAGACCTGGCCAGAAGATGTCGATCTCAAAGGCAAGAAAGTTATCTGCATCGGTTCCGGCGCCACGGCAGCGACAATCGTGCCTGCCATCGCCGAGGATTGCGAACATGTCACGCTATTGCAGCGCTCGCCGACCTATTTCACGCCCGGCCGCAATGTGAATGAGCTGGCGGATGCCCTGCGCGAGCAAAATGTTGATCCGGCATGGATCCACCAGATCATCCGCCGCCGGGTCCTGTTTGATCAGACGAAGTTCATGAACCTGGCAGAGGAACAGCCGGATCTTGTGCGAGCCGAGTTGCTCAAGGGTGTGCGCGAATTCCTTGGGCCTCACTACCCGATCGATCCGCACTTCACGCCACACTATCGCCCGTGGCAACAGCGCATCGCCTTTGTGCCCGATGGGGACCTGTTCCAGGGCATCGCAAGTGGCAAGGCCAGCGTCGTCACCGATCATATCGATCACTTCACTGAAAAGGGCATCCTGCTGAAATCGGGCGAAGAGCTTGAGGCTGACATCATCATCACGGCGACGGGCTTCAACCTGTCGGTCTTGGGAGACATCCCGTTTTCCAAAGATGGAGCGCCCATCGACTTCAGCCAGACGGTTACCTATCGCGGAATGATGTTCACCGGCGTGCCCAACATGGCATGGGTGTTTGGCTATTTCCGCGCCAGCTGGACGTTGCGTGTGGATCTTATGGGGGATTTTATCAGCCGCATGCTGAAGCATATGGATGATATCGGTGCAAAGGAAGTGCGTGTCGAATTGCGCGAGGAAGACAAGAGGATGGATATCCTGCCCTGGATGGATACGGACAATTTCAATCCTGGCTACATGATGCGATCACTTCACTTGATGCCCAAACGTGGCGCGCATGACATCTGGCAACACTCGCAGGATTACTGGCGCGAGAAAGACGAGATGCCGCTCATAGATCTGGACGGCGAGGAGTTTGTCTATGATGGGATTGCGGCGCGCGCCAAATCGAAAGATGACGCGCTCGTTTGAATTCCATCTGGCCAAGCCGGTCGTCCCCGTCTAGCGTTGCCTTCCACACAAAGGGAGGGACGCATCATGCGCCGAACACTGATTACGGCCACACTGTTTGCCGCCGCCGGACTGGTCGCGCAGGCTCAGGACGCCAAGCCCACAATGGGGCTCGAAACCGCTGGCACGATTGTTACGGCCTGTATCGATCATGCCGAAGCCAATGCGCAGGCGGTGGCGATCGCGGTCTATGACCAACACGGCAATTTGCGGGCCTTTGCGCGCATGGATGATGCATCCGCAGGCGTGTCCGACATTGCCATGTGGAAAGGTAAGTCAGCTGGCAAATACGGCTATGCCACGGCCATGACCGCAGAGTGGGGCATTGGCCCGGGAGACGTGGCCAATTGGCGTGGCGGACTGCCGATCCACCTGGAAGGCGGCGAGTTGATCGGTGGCGTCGGCGTTTCCGGTGCGCCGTCCGTGTTCGATGAAGAATGTGGCAATGTCGGCATAGCTGCGGCCGGCCTCCCAATGGCAGACATCATGGAAGTGGACGCCGAGGACTAGGGACAGCCAATGGCATGGGCCAGAATGTTTCGGTGCACTTCGCTCGTTCCGGAATAGATCGTCGCGGCGCGCGTGGAGAGATATTTCGCCTGCGCGAACTGGCTGTTCGGTGACAGGTCAAGCCCGACTTTGGTGATGGCCTGATGCAATTCCGTCGCGAGCAGTTTCAGGACCGACGATGTCGCCGCGGCGCTGATGGGTATCTCGCCGTCGGCGGCGCGCGCCTCAAGGGCTTCGAAGGCATCAACTCTCATGGCGAGTTCCAGCAACTGCTGTGATGACGCGTTTCCAGCCACCCCGCGCGCTGCTGCTCGCAAGGCCCGTCTCAGCAGGCCGGTCGTTGTGTTGTTGGAGCGGGCAATCGCCATCAAGGCTTTTGCTGCCGGCCAGCCCTCATCGATCTCGCCCACCCGATCAGCGACTGGAGTGCGGACATCGTCGAAGAAAACTTCATTTGTCTCTTGTTCTCCGCTAATGAACTCGATCGGACGTATACGGATTCCGGGTCGATGCATTTCTACCAGCAGGAAGACAAGTCCGCCACGGCCCGTGCTGCCCGGCCTGGATCGTGCCAGCAGGAACATGTGGGTGGCGTATTGGGCAAAGCTCGTCCAGACCTTGGTGCCGTTCAACACAAATTCGTCACCGTCACGGGTCGCACGCAGGGCAAGCGCGCTCAAGTCTGACCCGGCTTGGGGTTCAGAAAAGCCTTGGCACCATTCGTGCTCGCCATTCAGGATGGCGGGCAGGTAGTGCGCTTTCTGTTCGTCCGAGCCTTCGGCAATGATCAGCGGACCAATCGTGCGTACACCGGAATTCATAACAATGGGCGCATCGCGGGCCGCTGAGGCATTTTCGAAATAGAGCCGTTGTTCGGCGCTCCAGCCTGCGCCGCCATATTCAACAGGCCATGAGGGAGCAAACCAGCCCCGCGCGTTTAGCCGCTTGCGCCAAGCCTCGCAGACCCAGCGCGGCGATTTCAGCCCGGTGGTTTCCCGACCGGCTGCGCGCAGTTCCTCGGTCAGTTCAGCGTCGAGAAATGCATCCACCTCGGCGCAGAAGGCGGCGTCGGCCTGACCTTCCACAAGGTCGGGAGCTGGAAAATTTCCGTCCATGTCGCTCTCCTGTGTTTCGAGCGGATGGCCAGTGTCTGGGGCAGCGGCGCAGGCCGCAATCAGGGGAAATACGGGGTGCGGCACGTGCGCCGCCATTGAATGAACCTTGTAGGGCCCGGTGTTCCCCGGCTAGGACTGGACAAAAGGGAGCGCGACATGGGTATCAGGACAACACTATTGGCATCATCAATTCTCGGCCTGCTGGCGGTCGGCTGTGCGAAGCCGGTGGCTGAGACGGCGCCCGTCGTCGCGGCCACGCCAGAAGTTGTGTCCACCGCCGCGCCGTTACCAGCCTTGACCGGGACAGAAGCGTTCAAAGTGTTCGTTTCGGGAACCGAGATCGGCCACCTGAATGTCGACCATTCCGGCGGTGTGACCAAGGTGGACTTTGAGTACCGCAACAATGGTCGCGGCCCGACTCTTCTCGAGACGGTAACGCTGGACTCGTCCGGACTGCCGGTGGACTGGGATATCACCGGCGCGACGACGTTTGGGAACAAGGTAGAGGAGTCCTTCTCACAGGATGGCCTTCAGGCGAGGTGGACAGATGCGACCGGCAGCGATTCCCGCACGCTTGATTCGGCGACGCTCTACGTGGCCCAGAATGCCAGCCCTTACGCCCTTTGGCTTTATGCCCGGATCCTGATGGCGGATGCCGATCAAGCCGTTGGTGTTTTGCCTGGCGGTACACTTCAGCTTGAAAAGATGGAGGACCTGACCGTCGCCGGGCCAGAAGGAGATGTGGCGATCAGCGCTTACGCACTGTCCGGGATCGAGTTGAACCCGACTTACATTCTGATGGATTCGAGTGATGCGTTTGTGGGCGTTATTTCGCCGCGCTTTGCCATCTTGCGGGACGGTCTGGAAGCGCATGATGAAATGCTGCGCGCCCGGTCGGTCGAGTATTCCGCCAAGCGGTTTGAGAATATCCAGGTTGAAACGGCGCACAATTACGACGCGCCCGTCCGCATCGCGGATGTCCGCGTGTTCGACCCGGAGACGCTGGCCCTGACGGATCCGGTCTCGGTCATGTTCGAAGGCAATCGGATCCGGTCGATCGACGCCCCGGATACGCGCTTAGAAGGCGAAGTGCTGATTGATGGAGATGGCGGCACGCTGGTGGCGGGCCTTTATGAAATGCACGGGCATCTCGGTCAGAATAGCGCGCTGCTCAACATCGCTGCGGGGGTGACGTCCGTCCGGGACATGGGCAACAACAACGACGTGCTCAGTGAGCTGAATGAAAATATTCAGTCCGGGCGTCTCGCCGGTCCGCGTATCATCCGCAGCGGGTTCATCGAAGGAAAGAGCCCGTTCAGCTCCAACAATGGCACACTCGTATCGAGTGAGGAGGAGGCGCTCGAAGCCGTTCGCGAGTATGGCGGTGGAGAATTCCATCAGATCAAGATCTACAATTCCATGAAAGGCGAATGGGTGCCGGCCATGGTCGCAGAAGCGCGCCGCCTCGGCTTGAAAGTGGCCGGGCATGTGCCGGCCTTCTCCAATGCCGACCAGATGATTGCTGCAGGCTATGACGAGATGACCCATATCAATCAGGTCATGCTGGGCTGGGTGCTGGACGAGGGTGAAGACACGCGCACCTTGCTGCGCCTGACCGCGTTGAAGCGTCTCCCATCCCTGGAGATCAGTGATCCAAAGGTACAGGCAACGATCAATGCCATGGCGGAGCATGAAACCGCGATTGATCCGACCCTCGCCATCCATGAAGCTCTGCTCAGGTCTCGCAATGGCCAGCTCCGGGCGGGTGTGGTCGACTATATCGATCACATGCCGGTTGGCGTGCAGCGTTCGGCCAAGACAGCATGGGCCGATATTTCCTCTCCCGAGGATGACGCGGCCTACTGGCAGGCCTTCGACAAGATCATCGAAACGGTCACCGCGATGCATGAGGCGGGCATCCTGCTCGTTCCGGGAACGGATATGGGCGGATCCTTCGTCTATCACCGCGAACTTGAGCTTTATCAGCAGGTCGGCATGACAGCGCCTGAAATCCTCGCCTGGGCCAGCCAAGGTATGGCCGAATATGTGGGACAGTCGGACGAGCTTGGGTCTATCGCGCCCGGCAAGCTGGCCGATTTCTTTCTTGTTCCAGGTGACCCAACAGCGGACCTGAAAGCGATCAAGACCATCTCCATGGTTGTGAAGGATGGCACGGTCTATTTCCCGAGCGAAATATATCCTTCATTCGGAATCGAGCCCTTCGCAGCGGCGCCGACTTTGACCGAATAGGCGGGGGATTCCGCCTTGCGCAGATGCGCGGCTCAGGCTTGGTTGACAGTAGCAGTGGAGGTTTCTACAGGCGCGATCGGAACACACTTTTCTGCATCGGGTTAGCCTGAAGACGGCTCGCCCTCCCTGAAATCCCAGCACGCCCTGGAGGCTGGAATGTTCAAGTCTATCTCCGCCATCGCTGCCCTGCTGTTTGCTGCTGCCATCCTCTATGCCGGCAATGGCTTGCAGAGCACGCTCCTGTCTGTGCGCGGCGACCTGGAAGGCTTCCCGACCGCAATCATCGGTCTTCTGGCCTCAGCCTATTATGCCGGCTTCATCCTCGGTTGCCGCTTCGTGCCTGGCATGATCAAAGGCGTAGGGCATATCCGGGCCTTTGTGGCACTCGCCTCGATCGCGTCGTCCAGTGCGCTGGCGCATATCCTGTTCGTCGATGCCACGCCATGGGCCGTTTTGCGCTTCATTACAGGCTTCAGCTTTGCGGGGCTGACCATGGTGCTGGAAAGCTGGATCAATGAGCGCGCGACGAACGAGAACCGCGGCAAGGTGCTGTCAGTCTATCGCATTGTCGATCTTGGCGCCGTGACCATCGGCAACGGCCTGCTCGCGATTGCCCCGCCTTCGGGCTTCCAGCTGTTCGTTCTGGTTTCCATCCTGATCTCCATCGCGCTCGTCCCGGTGGCGCTGACGCGCTCGGATTCGCCTGCACCGCTGGAGACGGCGAAGCTCGACATTGTTCAGCTTTATCGCGTCTCGCCCGTCGGCGCCGTCGGTGCAGCTGCCGCCGGACTCGCCAATGCCGCTTTCTGGGGCATGGCACCGGTCTATGTGCAGGAAATTGGGTATGGCTCGGCCATGATCGCAGCCTTCATGAGTGCCGCGATCATCGGAGCAGGCTTGTTCCAGTTCCCCATGGGCTCGCTCTCTGACAAGGTAGACCGGCGTTTCGTGATCGTGGGCAGCTCGCTGCTCGGCGCAGGGGCTTCGGCATTGTTGGCAAGCTTTGCTGGCCTGTCCCAAAACGCCTTGCTTGGCTTCAGCTTCCTGTTTGGCGCTTTCATCATACCCGTCTTCGGCATTTGCGCTGCGCATGCCAATGACCATTCCGCGCTCGGCAAGGCCGTCGCCACGAGTGGCGGCCTGCTCCTGCTCTATGGGGTTGGATCGGTGATCGGCGCTCTGGTCGGCGCTCTCGTGATGAGCGCATTTCATCCGGCCGCACTGTTCTGGTATATCTCGGGTGTCTATCTCGTTTTGGCCGTGTTCAGTCTTCTGCGCATAGGCATCAACCGCCCAAGCATCGTCGGCAAGAAAACTCGCTTCATTCCGATGGCAAAAAGCCCGCTAACGCGCGTCTATCGTAAGCGTGCGAAGCCCCAGCCCAAAGCCTAGGCCAGCCCCGGCCGCCACGCATCGCGCAGATGAACGGGCAGGCGACTCGGCGCGATGGCAATGATGTCGTATCGCCAGCCATGGTCTGAATAGCGGGGATGCTTGGCCATCCAATGGTCGGCCGCGCGGGAAATTCGATTCCAGGCATGAAGTGTCACGGCGCCGAGCGCTGCGTTTGCTCGCCGACGTGCCTTTACTTCGACAAAAGCAACTATGCCGGATTTCTCCGCAATCAGATCAATCTCGCCAACCGGCGTGCGCACGCGTTGCGCGAGGATGCGATAGCCCTTGAGGCGGAGGTACAAGGCGGCAAGTGTCTCGCCCGCGCGGCCACGTTTTTCGGCAGCCGTGCGCTTGGCGCTGGGGGCGCGCCCTTCAGCCATCGGCTTTCAGCTGCAGCGCCCGCTGGTAAACGTCGCGCTTCGGCAGACCCAGCGCTTCGGCCACGGCATTGGCTGCGGCCTTGGTCGGCTGGCCATCCAGTGCGTCGCGCAGGGCCGCATCGAGGCGTTGGGGCGTGACTTCATGTTCGCCCGGCGGGCCGACCAGCAATACAATTTCGCCACGTGGCGGGCCGGACTCGGCATAATGCGTGGCCAAATCAGCAAGCGTGCCTCGGCGGGTTTCCTCGAACATCTTGGTCAATTCCCGCGTCACCGCCGCGTCACGGTCCCCCAGCACAGAGGCAAGGTCTGCAAGCGCATCGGCAAGGCGCGGCCCACTCTCATAGAAGATCAGCGTTCCCGGCACGGCTTTCAGCGCTTCGGCGGCTGATTTGCGCGCACCGGATTTTGGCGGCAGGAAGCCTGCGAAAAGGAATTTGTCACTTGGCAGGCCGCTGGCGACCAATCCCGCCAGCATGGCCGAGGCGCCCGGAATGGGGATGACCTTTACGCCAGCCTCCAGCGCCTCGTGCGCCAGTTTCCAGCCCGGATCGGAAACAAGCGGCGTGCCAGCGTCGGAAATCAGCGCGATCTTCGCGCCGCCTTGAAGTGCCCGTATCAGGCCCGGTCTCCGTTCCGCCCCATTGTGGTCATGATAGGGGCTGAGGCGAGCCTTAAGGCCATAGGCAGACATCAGCTTTCCAGCGACGCGTGTGTCCTCTGCCAGCACTTCATCGGCAGCGGTCAGCACGTCCAGCGCGCGCAGGGTGATGTCGCGTAGATTACCGATCGGGGTGGAAACCACATACAGGCCCGGATCCAGAGATACAGCCGGTTGCCCCTTGGGGAGACCGCGCCTAGAGTCGCCAGCGGCGGGAATCGCCCCGGAGTCAGAAGGATCAGGAGATGACATTGCTTCAACCATTGCTCAGGAAGCTTCCCGCGCCAAGTCTTCTGTTGGCATCGCTGCTTCTGGCCACCGCCTGTGCCACAGCGCCTGCTCGCCAGCCAGTGCCCATTGGCACCGGACAGCCCCGCGAGGAGCCTGTTACGGGCGTGCCGCGCGACTTGGGCGACATACCGGGCGAAGAAATCGAAATTGGCGACATGGAAGATTTGGGCGACGCAACGCGCGGCCGAGGCGACCGTGGCTTGACCCCACCCTTCATGCAGGGACGTGAGATCAAGCGGGCCGCCGTGCTGCTGCCCTTTTCTCATCCGAACGCCAATGTCCGCGCCGAGGCGGAAAGCATGTTGGCAGGGATCGAACTTGCCCTGTTTGAATATGCCGACAAGGATTTCCTGATTATCCCGAAGGATACCGCCGGCAAGACCTCCGTGGCCGAGGCCCGCACGGACGAAGCCTTTGAAGACAAGGTAGATGTAATCCTTGGCCCGCTCTTTGGCGCAAACGTGAAAACCGTGCGGGAAATGGCGCGCGAGGAAGATATTCCCGTCATTGCCTTCTCCAATGACCGGTCTGCGGCTGGTGGCGGAGCCTATCTCGCTTCCATTTCGCCGGACGAGGAAGTCCGCCGCGTCATGGAATACGTGGCCGCGCGCGGCGTGGACACGTTTGTTTTCCTTGGCCCACGTTCGGATTACGGGCGTCAGGTTGAGGCCGCGATGCGGTTTGAAGCCTCCCGGCTTGGCGCCGTCATGGCCGCCTCAGCCTTCTATGGCGAGGATAGTGGAGCAGGCGCCGAAGCGCGCCAGATCGCCAGCGTTCTCAAATCCGAACTGGCCGGCCGTCCCGGCCGCGTGGCTGTGATGATCCCTGAACGAGGCGTCAAATTGCTCTCGGTAGCACCGTTGCTGCCTTACAACGGCGTCGATATGCGCCAAGTGAAGCTGATCGGCACCTCTTATTGGGACGATTCCAGCATCTGGCGCGAACCGACCCTGCGCGGCGGCTATTATGCTGCCACAGACCCCGGCAACAAGAGCGCCTTCACCGAAGCCTATCGTCGGATCTATGGCCGCGCGCCAACCGATCTGGCTGCACTGGCCTATGATGCAGCCGCATTGACCGTTCGCCTCGCCGCAGATGACAGTCTGACCTATGGCGGCGTGACCGATCCGGACGGCTTTTTCGGAGTAAATGGCCTGTTCCGCTTCCGCATTGACGGCACGTCCGAGCGCGGCTTGGCGGTCATGCAGATCCAGCCCGGTGGCCCTGAACTCGTCGAAGGGGGCGTTCAGTCCTTCCCCACTGGCCAGACCGGCCCAAGCTGAGCCTGATCATTACGTGGCGCGACCTGTGACATTCCCTTGCACCGGCCGGTCACGTCCCCCACATGTGCGGCTGATCTGAGACAATTCTGGAAGACGATAGCCATTCCATGAGCAAGCGCGACTATTACGAGATTTTGGGCGTATCCAAGGATGCGGACGAGAAGCAACTCAAGTCCGCCTACCGCAAGCTGGCGATGAAGTATCATCCGGACCAGAATGCCGGGAATCCTGAAGCCGAAGAGAAATTCAAGGAAGTGGGCGAAGCCTATGCGGTCCTGAGCGATGCTCAGAAGCGTGGTGCCTATGACCGGTTTGGCCATGCCGCCTTTGAAAATGGCGGTGGGGGCGGGGGCAACCCGTTCGGCCAGGGCGGCAATCCGGACGATATCTTCTCTGACCTGTTCAGCCAGGTTTTCGGCGCAGGTGGCTTTGGCGGTGGACGTCGCCGTGGCGGGCCACAGCGCGGTGCAGATTTGCGCTATGATCTGGAAATCACTCTGGCTGAAGCGTGGGCCGGCAAGGAAGAAACCATTCACGTGCCCCAGGCCGTGCCATGTACAGGCTGTGACGGCTCCGGCGCAGCGCCCGGCACCAAGCCGGAAACCTGCGAGACCTGTGACGGCCATGGCCGCGTGCGCGCCCAGCAAGGCTTCTTCACGATGGAGCGCACCTGTGTGCGGTGTTCCGGCAAGGGAAAGATCATCAAGAAGCCCTGTAAGGAATGTGGCGGCGCAGGGCAGGTTCGCGAGGAGCGCAAGCTCCAGGTGAAAATCCCGGCTGGCGTCGAAAGCGGTATGCGCATCCGCCTGTCCGGCGAAGGTGAGCCTGGCGATCAGGGCGGGCCGAGCGGCGACCTCTACATCTTCGTCGATGTCGTCGAGCATGACATCTTCGAACGCGACGGCCCGAACCTCTATTGCCGCGCGCCCGTGCCGATGGCGACGGCTGCACTTGTCGGCGAAATCGAAATCCCGACCATTGATGGCGGCCGTGCCCGCGTCGTGGTGCCGGAAGGCGCCCAGACCGGCCGCAAACTGCGTCTGCGTGGCAAGGGCATGCCCTCGGTGCGCCAGTCAGGCCATACCGGCGACCTGTTCGTGGAAATGTTCGTGGAAACCCCGCGCAACATGACCGCCCGCCAGAAAGAACTGCTGCGCGAATTCTGCGACTGCACCGGCGCCGATTGCCACCCGGAAAGCGAAGGCTTCCTCGGCCGCATCAAACGCTTCTGGAGCGGCGACGCCGACGAGCACCGCCCGAATTAGCGGCAGCCTTCCGCCCAGTTCAGCACCGTGTCGATCAGCGCATCTCGTGACCACGAGAACGAATGATCGCCCGACAGGATTGCACTGGTTGCATCGACACCCGGCTCTGCTTCGTAGGCCGCGATCAGCGGCTTGATGATGGCGTCCAACGGCACGGCTTCATCCTTGTCTGCTCCAACAATCAGCACCGACCGGCCGGCATAATTTGGCGCATAAGTGAGAGCATCAAAAGCCTCGCGATTGTCGATCAGTTCGCTGACCATGCTCGTGCCATCTGTTCCCGCCAGCATCTGCAGGGAATCGCCATAGGCGATAAAGCCCGCTTTCCTGTCCGGATCTGCCGCGAGAACATTCGCCACGACACCGAAATTCGCAGGAGCCAGCCCAGCGGTGCAGGCAATGGTTTCATCCTTCGCGCCCGCGGCGAGGGCTGCGAAGCCGCCCATGGAGTGCCCGATCAGGATCAGCTTGTCCGGATGGGTGCGATAGGTCTCCGCATTGGCTCGCAGGAAGGCCGTCGCGGCGGCCACATCTTCGATCACATGCGTGAATGAGAATGTTCCCTCGCTGCCCCATGCGCCGCGATAGTGAAAGAACAAGACGTTGAAGCCGTCCGCGCGCAGGTCCTGCGCCAAGTCGAGATTTTTCTCGTTGCCGGGAAACCCATGCAGCAACAGAACGGTGGGATGGGGGCCGGAGCCTTCAGCGACATAAATCAACCCGTTGAGCCGCCTCCCATGGCTCTGAAAATTCAGCTCGTTCAGTGCTGGCGGAAACTCGGTATCGTATGTCGGCGAAGTTTCAGTTGCCTCTTTCAGATTGGTGCAGCCAGACATGAGCGCGAGCGCTGCGGCGATCAGAAACAAATTTCTCATAGTGTTCTCCCCTCCAACTACCCTATCTGAAATCTGCCTCAGCCCAAACATGCTGGCGCGGGAACCGTCTCGACAGATGGATCGTTGATCCGGGTATTCACCTGAGAGACACGCCATGCCCTTCAGTTCAGACCCGGAGACACTCTCCCGCGAAGGCGTGACGGCAGAGGCCATTGGCCTTGTCCGGTCAGACCCATCCAAGCCCGGCTGGACGCGGCGGCGGTGCGGCACAGGCTTTACCTACAAGGACGACAGGGGCCAGACCCTGAAGGGTACGCGGGCCGAACGATGCCGCGCGCTGGTCCTGCCGCCGGCCTGGGACGAGATATGGATCTGTCCCCATCCACGCGGTCACATCCAGGCCACCGGACGCGACGAAGCGGGGCGACTGCAGTATCGCTATCACCCCACATGGTCGGCCGCGCGCAACTCGGCCAAGTTTGACGACCTGATCGCCTTTGGACATGCCTTGCCTGAACTGCGCCGCCGCGTGCGTCATGATCTCACTTATTCGGATTGTCCGCGCGCGTTGCGCCTCGCCGCCATTGTCCGCCTGCTGGACCGGGGCGCGCTGCGCATCGGCCGGTCGGGCCGCAAGACTTATGGTGCGGTCAGCCTGCGCAAGTCGCATGTCCAGATCGATGGCCACAAGATCATTTGCGCCTACAAGGGCAAGGGCGGCACGCCTCGCCGCGTCATTGTGAAAGATAAATTGTTGGCGAAGACCCTGGATGGTCTGATGGCCGAGCGCGGCGCATTCCTCTTCCGATCGCGCAAGGTCCGGCCCGCGGCGCAAGATGTAAACGCATACATCCAGGAAACACTGGGCCTGTCCTTTACCGCCAAGGATTTCAGGACATGGAAGGGCAGCGTTGCCGCGGTCGATGCCCTGACCAAGGCAGAGGACATCACCATCAAGGCGATCACCCAGGCCGCGGCCAACGTACTCGGCAATACACCTGCAATCGCCAAATCGTCCTATATCCATCCCGTTCTGCTTGATCTGGCCCGCGATAAATGCCGCCCGGATCAGGTTTGCGACGAGGCAGAGTCTCTTGCCGGGGAAGACCTGTTGCTCGCCGTGTTGGAGGCCGTGCAGCCCTTGGCCTGACAAAGGCTGCGCGCTGCAATTGCCCTGATGGGACAAGCCTCTATGGTGACGGCGAAGGCGGCTGGAGCAGGGGGCAGATTTGGATATCTCACATCTGGATTGGGACAGGCGGCGCTGGGTACGCGAGGCGGTGCAGCGCATCAATGCGGATTTCAATCGCTCGGCTGACACTCATTTGATCAAGGTGGATCTGCCCGGATTTCCGGAACAGACGCTCTATCTGAAGGATGAGTCCACGCATCCGACCGGCAGTCTGAAACACAGGCTTGCGCGCTCGCTCTACCTGTTCGCCCTCTGCAATGGTTGGATCGGGCCAGACACGGTTATCGTGGAAAGCTCGTCCGGCTCTACCGCCGTCTCGGAGGCCTATTTTGCGCGCTTGCTGGGCCGGCGTTTCATCGCGGTGGTTCAAGAAGGCGTCTCGCGCAGCAAGATCGACCAGATCGCCTTCTATGGCGGCGAGACCCGCGCCGTGCCGCCTGCGGACATCTATGCCGAGGCGCAGCGCATCACGACTGAACTTGGCGGCCACTATATGGACCAGTTCACGTATGCCGAGCGGGTTACTGACTGGCGCGGCAACAACAACATTGCCGAAAGCCTGTTCTCGCAATTGTCGATGGAGGCCCATGCCCTGCCGGACTGGGTGGTGATGAGCGCTGGTACGGGCGGCACATCGGCCACGATCGGCCGGTTTATCCGCTATCGCTGTGACATCGCCGCGAAGACGTCGCTCTGCGTCGCGGACCCGGAAAACTCGGTCTTTTATGATCACTATGAAACGGGCGACCCAGATATCCGTATCGGGACGAAGTCTCGTATTGAAGGTATTGGTCGCCCGCGCGTGGAAGCTTCATTCCAGCCAGACGTGATAGACCGGATGATGCGCGTGCCGGATGCGGCGTCCATCGCCACGATCCACTGGCTGCAGGATATTCTTGGCCGGCGCTGTGGCGGATCGACCGGCACCAATGTATGGGCAGCACTAACCTTGTTGCGCGAAATGCGCGCCGCCGGACAAGCGGGCAGCGTCGCGACCCTCATTTGCGATGGGGGCGAGCGCTATCTTGACACCTATTATGATGATGCCTGGATCGCCTCTCAGGGGTTGGACCTCATGCCATACCTCGTCAGCCTGCAAGAATTCACGCGAGACTGATCGCTCCATCGCATGAGCAACATGACGCCGCTTCGCATTTCCAACCGAGACGCTCGCCGGCTTTGGTTATGGACCAATGGGCTCGCCGAAACGCCGACCGGAAAGCTCGATGTGATGGGCATGCTCCACGCCCTTGGCTTCGTGCAGATTGATACAATTCGCAATGTGACCCGTGCCCATCACCACATTCTGTGGAGCCGAAACCAGAACTATCGCGAAGAGATGCTTTGGCCGCTTTTGGGTAGAGATCGTCAGATCTTTGAACATTTCACCCATGATGCCTCGCTCATTCCCATGGCGTATCTGCCATACTGGCAGCGGCAATTTCGTCGCCTCGGTGCCAAAGTGGCCCGGCATGAATGGTTCCAGTCCGGCCTTGCGCAAGAACAGATTGCCCAGATCCGCGCCCGGATCGAAGCTGAAGGCGCTTTGTCGACGCACGCCTTCGACACCAAGGCCACCAGTCGCGAAATGTGGGCCCGGCCACCGCACAAGAGAGCACTCGACCAGATGTGGTATGCGGGAGACCTCGCCACCTGTTACCGACAGAATTTCGTCAAATACTACAATCTTCCAGATCGTGTTTTTCCTGCCCATCTTCGCGATGGGCCGCCGGATCACGAGCAGATAGACTGGCTCTGCCAGAACGCGATCGATCGGCTCAGCTTTGGCACAACCGGCGAAATCCAGCGCTTCTGGGAAGCGATGAGTTCGGCAGAGGCAAAGTCATGGGTGATGAGCGCCAAGCATCTGGTTCCGGTCGAGATCGAGTGCTCGAACCGGCGAACGGTTCTAGCCTATGCAACTCCCGACATCGAAACCCGCTTGGCGACGGCTCCGGCGCCGACAAGCCGCCTGCGTATCCTCAATCCATTTGATCCGGCGGTGCGAGATCGAAACCGCCTCGAACGGCTCTTTGGATTTGATTATCGCAATGAAATGTTTGTTCCCGCCGCCAAGCGGCGCTGGGGGTACTATGTCTACCCGCTTCTCGAAGGGGACCGTTTCACGGGGCGTATCGAAATCAAGGCAGATCGTGCGAAGGGGTGGATGAGCGTGACCGGCTTTTGGCCCGAGCCGAACGTCAAATGGACCCCGGCTCGCCACGATAAACTGAACGCCGAGCTTACCCGATTTGCCCGCCTCGCCGGGATCGGGGACGTCAGATGGGCCATCTGAAGAAACCTGAATCCCACATCCCGCCAAGTGGTCACATCCGGCCGAACGGTAAACGGCCTGTGATCGTGATCTGCTCTCTTTGAAATGTTGTCACACTTTGTCAGCATAGTCTAAAGAAGCAGCGACCAACCGCCCGAATAGCGAGTTCATCATGAGCATTACGATCTATCACAATGCAGACTGCGGCACGTCTCGCAACGTGCTTGAAATTATCCGCCAAAGCGGCGTTGAGCCGGATGTCGTCCAATACCTTCAGCGCGGTTGGACGCGGGAATTGCTGGCGGGTTTGCTGGCCGCAGCGGGCCTGACACCGCGTGAAGCTTTGCGCACGTCCAAGAGCCCGGCCGAGGAGCTTGGTCTGACGGATCCGACGGTGGATGATTCCATACTTTTCGAAGCCATGCTGAAACATCCCATTCTCGTGAACCGACCAATTGTTGTTACCAAAAAAGGGACGGCGCTGTGCCGTCCCTCTGAGAAAGTATTCGATCTGTTGGACAACCCGCCTGCCAGCTTCACAAAGGAAGACGGCGAGACGATCCAGTCCGGTCAGGTTTGAACCTAGGCCATTTCGGTTTCGGCCTTTGCCTGTTCCAGCCAGACACGTGCGTCGGCTTCATCGGCCAGCTCATAGACTTTCAACTCGGTGTCGGGCAGGGCCACCGCCTGCATCTTCGCCGACTGGCGTACCCATGCCTGGTCGGTGAGAACAGCGACCTTGCCAAAGCGTTTCTGCAGGGCAAAGAACTCAGCCTTGCGTGACCAGTCGCTGGCGACATTGTGGAGCGTGCCCAGATCCATATGCTGCAATCGCACCAGCAGGCTGCCGGGATCCTCCGCGTCAGTCTGCTCCATGATTTCATCAACAGCTTCCGGCATGGTGTCGGGGTTCAGTTCGCCCTGCGCGTCGATGGTGGTGAGGTGATTGGTTTCAGCTTGGATTGTATAAGGCATGAGTCTCCTGATGGGGTTGCTTCTTCATAAGCAACGCCTTGAGGAGGGGAGCGTTCCCGACCAATTACATATCGGTGGAAGCGCGAAAAAAAGCCCGGCCCAGGCAAGCCTGGACCGGGAGAGGATTGAACAGATTGTGAGTAAGTTTCTGGGAGGAAGTTTAAATCCGTTCAATGATGATTGCCGGAGCCATGCCACCAGCCGCGCACATGGTGACCAGGCCATAGCGACCGCCAGAACGTTCGAGCTCGTCCAGCGCGGTGCCGATCAGGATGGAGCCAGTGGCACCAATCGGGTGGCCGAGCGCCATAGCGCCGCCATTGATGTTCACTTTTTCCCGGTCCAGCTTGAGATCGCGGATGAACTTTTCGGCCACGACCGAGAAGGCTTCGTTGATTTCGTAAACGTCGATATCGTCTGTGGTCAGGCCGGCTTTTTCCAGCACTTTCTTGGCTGCCGGAACCGGCGCGTTCAGCATCAGGGTTGGATCGTCGCCCATGTTTGCCGTGGCTACGATGCGGGCACGTGGCTTCAGGCCGTTCTTGTCGGCATATTCTTTCGAAGTGACGAGGATTGCGGCTGCGCCGTCCACAACACCGGAAGAGTTACCGGCATGATGGACATGGTTCATCTTGCCTTCGAGTTGTGGGTATTTCTTGGTGACCATCGCGCCATAGGTGTTTCCCTGGTCATCGACCGGGATTTCCATGAACATGTTGAAGACGGTTTTCAGGCCGGAGAGGCTTTCCATCGTCGTGCTGGGGCGCGGGAACTCGTCCTTGTCGAGCGCCAGTGTGCCGTCGCGATTGTAGACAGGGATCAGGGACTTGTCGAAACGGCCTTCATCCATGGCGCGTTTGGCGCGCTGCTGGGAGGTCACGGCCAGCTGGTCAACGGCTTCGCGGTCTATGCCTTCCAACGTGGCGATCGCATCTGCGCAGACGCCTTGCTGTGACTGCGGGTGCATCTCGCGCAAGTGAAGGTTGCCGGCGTCCATCATTGGTGGATTTTTTGGATCTGCCGTCGATGCGGTGTAGCTCATCATCTCACAGCCGCCCGCGATAACGCAGTCTTCCATACCGGACATGATCTGCGCAGCAGCGAGGGAAACGGTGGTAATGCCAGAGCCGCAGAAGCGGTCCAGCGTAACGCCGGAGGCTTTCACGTCGAAGCCGGCATCGAGGGCCGCCATACGACCCATATCGGCGCCTTGCGCGCCGCGCTGGCTGGATGTGCCCCAGATGACATCATCTACGGTGGCCGTATCAAGATTGTTGCGGTCGCGGATCGCGCTCAGCACGGTTGCGCCCAGATGCTGCGGATGCAGGTGCGCGAGCGACCCTTTTCCAACCTTGCCAATGCCTCGCGGCGTGCGCACGGCGTCAATAATATAGGCCTCAGCCATCTGGTCTCTCCCTTGGGTTTATTATTTTCCCAAGTTTACGCGCACGTAAGCGTAAATCCAGCCGTGACGTCGGGTTATGCAGGTCAACTGTTTTTGGGGCTGTTCGGAACGGTCCAGTTTGTATTTCATTAACTATCGGGTAATCGGGAACAAACGGGGAGATCTGCATGGCCGACGACGCGAACGACCTGTCACAGGATGACATCGCCTATTTCGCGAACCGCCCGTCACCCGAATACGACGAAGTGGTATTGCAGGCCGACTATGCCGCGCGCGCCGCAATCAGCTTCTATCGGTTTCGCCAGCTTGGCGGCGGTCGCAATGGCACGACGCCCGAAACCAAAATGAAATTCGGCAAATCGACAGGGCGGGGCATTCATTATGTCTCCGACCATCCGCAGGTCCGCATTTTGAACTTGTCGGTTATCGCATTGCTCATCCTGTTTGAAAGCGCGGCCAATGCGTACTTCTTTGCGCAGCAGAGCGAGTTCGGCATCTCCGGCGGCATCTTCCAGGCTGCGGCGGTCTCGCTCGCCAATGTCGCCACCAGCTATTTCATCATCGGTTTCTGGGGCCTGCGCCATGCCTCGATCGGACTGGATCCAAACAAGTCCTTGCTAGGCTTTGACAGTCGGAATGTGACCAAGGCATTTGGCATCGTTGCCGTGATCATGGGGATCATCATTGTCCTGTTGGTGAATTTGTCGGCAGCGCACTATCGCAATCTGCTCGATCTCAAGGCGACGCTGGGAGATACGCCTGGCGCTCTCGAGGCATTCAATGAGCATACGTCCACAATTCCCCGATTCTTGATCGATTCAGATATTTGCCAATCCATCCTGCAATCGCCCATGGGCGAGTCCATTGGCAGCGCCGCGACGAATGCCATGTGTCGGCCGTTTGCTTTGCATTCCCTGGATGCGATGGTCCTGTTTGCCCTTGGCCTTGCCATATCGGCCATCGCTGCCTTTGAGGGGCGCAAGGCGGATGCATCCTTCCCCGGTTTCAGCGACGCTGCCCGTGGCATCGAGCGCTCTCGCAGAGACCTTCAGGATGCGCTGGACGACTACTATGACAGCTATGAAGACGCGCTCGAGGATGCCGAGAAGGATTTTGGCAAGCTGAGCCCGAAGCAGAAGGTGGGGCTCCGTAGAGCGATGGATGCGCGGGTGTCGCCCTTCCGCCGCCTGCTTGAGACAGACCCTGACATCATGCGTGATGAATTCGACGTGCCGGAAGAGGTTGTCGAGCATATTTCCGGCAAGAAACCAAAAATCATGCCGCGCGCGGAGAATGACGCATGAGCCGCAGGCGCAGACAACGCCAGCGCCGGATGGCCTATATCAATTTCGCGATAATCGCCCTGCTGATCGCCGGCGGCGTGGCGGCGTTCCAGTTCCTCAAGCCCGTCCCCTATGACGAGCAAACGCTCTGTCTGCTGAGCGACGAGTTGCCGCCGCACACCGCCATTATTCTCGACAAGACGGATGAGTATGACGAAAGCCAGGCCGATCTCATTGCCGACCTGATCCGCCGCTCGCGCGACCGGCTCGAAGTGGGCGAGCGCCTGTCCATGTTCGAACTTGACGCCGAAGGCCAGTTCGATCCACGCGGCGAATTCTCGCTGTGCAATCCGGGCCGGGGCGGGCAGGTGAACCCGCTCTTCCGCAATCCCCGGATGATCGAGGAGCGCTACGCGACCCTTTTCGAAACACCGATGGATGCGGTGATCGATGATCTCGTCGTACCAAAGGAAGCCCCCTCCAGCCCGATCCTCGAAGCAATGGCACGGCTCGGCCAGACGGAGAACTTCTCACCCGACGCGCCCGCCCGCCGGATCGTCATCGTGTCCGATATGCTCCAGAATTCCGATCTGTTCTCAGCCTATGGCGGCGGAGGCACGCTTCCCGCCAACATGCCGCGCGCGCGTGATGTGGCTGAGGCGGTCGAGCGCCGCTATGGGCGGTCCCTATCCGGCGTAGACCTGGAGATTCGCTTGATTCCGCGCGGACGCTATACCGACATGCAACGCGGCGCGTTGAAGGAATACTGGAACGAGGTCTTTTCCGAATTGGGCCTGCAGGCCGACTGGCGAGACCTGTAGCGCCCACGGCCATTCTTCCCTGCATTTTGTCCGCACGCCCGCTTGTGGCATAATGCGGGAAAAGGATGCATCCATGGGAGGATTGCCAACAACCCGGACCGACGAGCCTCGTCTCGTTCAGCACGCTGTTTTGCTCAGCCTGTTGCTCGGCCTCTTGTTGTTTCTTGCACCGCCAGCCTGGTCGAATACCAATGATCAGCAAATCATCCCGTTCGAGATGGATTCCCAAGACCGGTTGATGGCCGAAATCTCATTTGAAAACGGGTCAACCGCTACGGCGCTTATCGATACGGCCGCCACTTTGCCGATGATTGGCGGGGCCACAGCGCGCTCGGCCGATGTCGGGGTGATCGAGGGACAGGAGCAATTTGTCGAGATACTTGGCCTTGGCGGCAAGGAAACGTTCCCCTTGATCGATTTGCCAAGTCTAAGGACAGGCTCGATTGCCCTGAGCCAGGTGCCTGCCGCCCTTGATAGCAAGATCGCCGTCAGCGGCGTGCGCAATGTACTGCCCATCAGTGCGCTGACGGGCAACGTCGTGGATTTCGATTTCGACCAGGGACATGTGACGGCCTATGATCGGCGCCCGGCCGGGCGAATGCGAGAAGTCCTCTGCAAACGGCCCCTCGTTGTTCGCAACGGACTCTATTTCGTGCAGGTTACGATCAATGGCCGGCGGGGGCTCGCCCTCATAGATACAGGTTCGACCATTACTTACATGAATTCGAAATTTGCGAGCCATGCCGGTACCAAAGTCAATGAGGATGAAACCAAGCGCCTGCTTGGGATAACCGGCGACGACTACAATATGCACGTTGCCCACGTTTCCCGTTTTGAACTGGATGACGTCGACATGACGGGGTTCAACATGATCGTATCAGACCCCGCCCTGTTCGAACATCTGGGCATGGCTGACGAACCGGTCATGATCCTTGGTATGGACTTTCTGTCACAATTCCGTGTACAGATAGATCGCGAGAATAATCTGCTCTATTTGCGAATTCGTCATAGCACAGCCAAGAAATGCCTGGTCTGCATGGAAGTGCAGTCCTATCGCAGGCGGTAATGTACCCCTAGCCGAACGCACCATAGGCATGCGTCACCGACAGGCTGATCCCGTGCAGAATCCGGTCGATGTCATCCAGCGGCGCAATGATATCCTTGTGAATGCGATCATACCCGTAGCCAGCTTGGCTCTTGGTATCATTTCCGGCCTCGGTCAGGGCTTTCAGCGGCGTATCCTGATCGCGGGAGTGCGGGAAGATCTCACGCAGCAATTCCACCGCTTCCTTGATCCGCAATTCCGCAACCATTTCGACCAGGTCGCGGCTGCTCGCATCATGACGCTCCGACAGGCGGGGCAGGCCGCCGACAATGGAGAAGGCTTTCATGATCAGCGCTTGGCGCACGGCATGCAGAACGTGCAGGTCCAATCTGCCCTCATGGCGTTCTTCCAGTGAAGGAGAGGTCTTGAGTTGGGCCAGAAGACGGTCAAACTTTCCAAGGTCCACGGACAAATAGTTCGCGATCTGGTTCATCGAAACGGACGTCTCATTGTTGCGCAGCGCGTAATAAACCCCGCGATAGGCATTCGCCTTGTCAGGGTCGGCCAGTTTCGAGTGTGCCACCCAGACGCCCGGATCATAAACGCGGGCATAGGCGCGTAGCGCGGGCAGGCTGGTCAAAAGCCGCGCGCGGGTCGCCAGCAGGATCAGGCCCTTCATGCGTGGGCTGTCATCAATCAGGTCAACCAGCCGCTCCATTTCGCGCTGCAGGGATGAGCCGATGCCAGCGGCCACATTCACTGGCATGCTGAGCTGTTGCAGCGTCGCATTGTGAGAGATCGCCCGCAGGGAGCGCGGGCCGACTGGTCCAGCGGCGCGGCGTTTCGGTCGCGAGCCCGCCTTTACCGTCAAGCCGCTGGAAAAGGCGCCCAGCAATCGACCATAGTCTGCATTGTCGAACAGGCGTTCCTGCCAGGCTCGCAGCGACCGGTAGAAGTCCCAGACAAGGTCCGTGCGCGTATAGAATGGATCCTTGGTGCGGTCGGCCGGGTCAGACAGCGTGTGGCTGCACCAGGCGGCCATCGTCGTTTCGGCCAGCGCCGGGTTGGCGAAGTGAAGGAAGCCATCACCGCCCTGAAAACTGACCTCATGACGGAGCTGCAGGCCCCGTGCGCGGGCACCGCCACGGGTCCATGGTGTCAGCAGATGATCAAAGCGCTGCTCGAACGTACCCGGCCATGCGCCGCGGCCCATGCTTTCGCCATGCGTGTTGAAAATCAGGAGGTCGACATTTACGCCCTTGGCGGCCAGCGCCCGGGCGATCAGGTTGTGGATGCGCTCGATGGCCATGTCGGCGGCGACTTGTCCGATGAACCGTCCGGCATCGGAGAAACCCAGCTGGATCGAAAGATACCCGCGCTGTTGCACATAGGCGAGGAATTCCGGCTCTTCCAGCAAGCGTTCAATGAATCGCCCGCCCGTCTCCAATGCTTCAGGCGTTTCGAATAGCGGAGAGATATCGAGCTTGTCATCGACACCATATTGCCGCGCAAGGTACAGCGCGCCCATCACGGTGGCCGGATTCTCACTCTCGGCGATCAGGAAGCGGATGACCGAGCCGGAATCGATATGTTTCAGGATCTGTGCGCACATCATGAACTGACGTCGCGCCGTGGATTGTTCCAGGAACAGGTCGGCAAAGTTCACCTGAACCGGTTTGGACTTGCGGGCCTTTTGTGCCAGTTCAGCCAGGGCAAGACGACCAAGTTCCCGGTCTTCAGTCTGCAGGCCCAGATCGCGGTTGATCACCGTGCGCACCTGCGCTGCGTTCACCCGCAAGTGAATGCGCGCCGTGCCCAACTGCAGCGCTTCGACCTGCGCCCTGACCGCCATCAGGTCTGCAGCAAGGCTGTCTTCGGCTTCGGGAATGACGCTGTCCAGCACGTCGAGGATTTCAGACGCGTCCAGCACGTTTCGCTTGGAATGCTCGGTCAGCGCATTTGCTGCCGGCACCAGATTGTCCGGATCGGTCAGATCCGCCGCGAACAAGGCCGCATGGCGTGCGGTGTCTTCCGACGCGGTCTTCAGGCGCTGGGTCAGCTTGGCAATGGGGCCGATCTTCTGGCTGCCGCTGATGGATTCCAGCTGCGTTGCATAGCGATCGAGCTGGACCGCCTTTTCCGTCAGACGGAAGGTCAGCGATTGGGACCAGTGGATATCGGCGCGGCCATCAAGGTCATACCCGACCCAGCAGGCGAGCGTCGGAACGAAGATTTTCAGTGACCGCCATTCATCCGGGAAGGCCTTGCGTGAAAACGAAATCAGCACGGTTGCATAGGCCAGCTGCGCATTCGCCGCGTGAGCAATCGCGCCCTGCACTTCGTCATGCTCGCCCTGAAGGCTGATCTGCTGGTTCCATGCACGGGAATCGGCGCGGATCTGGCGCATCAGCATGTTGCGGCTGGTCTTTGTTGCGCTCACCACATGGTCGGCCAGCGCCGTGCGCAGATCTTTCGACAGGGCAAAGGTCGGGTGGCCAGTGAACACGATGCCGCCGGTCGCCTGTTCGACGCGCGCCTTGAATACGTCAAATCCTTGGGCGGCCAGTGTCTCCAATTCTTCGGTGAGGCTCGCCCAGGCATTCTTCGCCTTGCCGCCCGCATGCTGGGTGCGAAAGCGGTCCGCGCGCTCTTCAATCAGGTCCAGATGCACCTCGTCGGCCAGCTTCGACAGATCGGCCAGCTTGGCCTTTCCGGTTTCGAGGTCGCGGAACAGGGTCTGCGCCAGCGCGAAGACCGAATTGGTCAGAGGATCGATTTCAATCCGGGCGGCCTGTGTCCGCAGGAAGGATTGGGCGGTTTCGAGAGTCGTGGGGGATGTTGTCGTTGTCATGCCGCCAAAAAGACGGAAATTGACGTAAAGTCAAAGCCCTGCTGACGGCGACTGGAAATAAATCTGCGGATCGCCTCGCCGGACGCCTATCTGCGCCCGAAAAAGCGGATGACGCCGATCAGTCCCGCAATTGCCGAGCCAAGCCCGCCGAGCAACACAAACAGGGGATTGGCCTGGTCCGCGAAGGCGATGGCGCGATTGATTCCGGAGACCTGTACGGTCACCGTGTCCCGAAAAGTGCGCAGCGGCACGACGGCGTCCTCGTCAATGGCATATATCTCGAAGACGAGGTCATGGCTGCCGGCCGTTAACGGCAGCACCGACCAGCGCCAGACATTTTCGGTCAGCGGGGACAATGCCTGAACTTCCGGCGACATGGACACGATCTCGAAATTCGCGCCGCTGAGACGCGCTTCAACACGATCCGACACCAGCGCTTCGCCTTCGATCACATTGCCGCGGCCGGGCAGTGCGTCGACCGCGGTGTCATCGCCAGTGGAGTCGATGGCCAGCGTCACATCAAAAGCGCGCTTGTATTCGGCAGAACTGGGTGTTTCGTGCGCCACCGGTACGCTTTTCAGCGTTTCGACAAAGGATTCATTGGCCTGAGGCATCACATTCGCCGACCGGCTGGTCATTGGGGGCGCATCAAAGCCCGGCGAGGAGCCGACAGATTCCGGGAACACATCGCCACCCGGCAGATCCGCACCCAGACTGCGCGTGGGTCCTGCGGCAGGGGCGTCTCCCGGCGCTTCCATCATCATCTCTTCGCTTCGGAGGGGCTCCAGCTCAGCCAGTTCCTCTTCCAGCGCGGGCGGCATGGCCGTCTCTGCATAAGCCTCTTCGAAGGCCTCCTCGGTCGCCATCTCCTGAGGTGTGGCCGCTTCGACCATCTCGTCGCGTGGCGCATAGGTGTCCATCAGGACAGACCCGGCATAGCCCGCAGCCACGAGGCCACAGAGCAGAAGGATAATGGACAGCAGTCTCAGCATGGCGGTTCGCGCTCCGTCAGTTTTCCCCACAGCGTGGTTAATCCCTAGCAGAGCTTTATGACAGGGGGAAACGTTTACGGCTGCTTTCATAAAAGGCGACCGCGGCTGCGTTGGAGACGTTCAGGCTCTCCATTGCCGGGGCAATCGGGATGCGTGCGAGTTCGGCGCAGGCCTTGGCCACGGCGGGTCGAATGCCCGGGCCCTCGGCGCCAAGGACAATGGCGAGTTTCTGTGCCCCTTCGACCGCATCCGCGATCAGGCGTTTGCCTTCGCCAGCAAGGCCCACCGTATGGTATCCGGCCTCTCCCAGCTGCTCCAGTGCGCGGGCAATGTTCACAACGCGCGCCTCGCGAACGGTTTCGATCGCCCCCACAGCGGCCTTTGCCGCGACACCGGTCACATTCGGTGCATTGCGCGTTTGCAAGACCAGCCCGCCAAAGCCAAAGGCGGCCGCCGAGCGATAGACTGCGCCCAGATTGTGAGGGTCGGATACCTGATCCAGCACGGCAATATGGCTGATCCCGGCATCGATCAGGTCTTCAAGGGCGCCCGCTTCCAGCGGATCAACCTTCACGGCGATGCCCTGATGGACAGCGCCGTCGGGCAGGCGGGCATCAATGTCGCGCGCCGTCACCAGAACTGGCGCAATGGGCCCGGTGGCAGGCAGGCGCTGGGCGGCGTTTTCGGTGGCCAGCAATTCGTGACATTTGCGCGCGGGATTGGCCAGGGCAGCGACCACCGCATGCGTACCCCAGATCCAGAGCGGACCGCCATCTGCGCCGCTGCCATCGCGCCCGGCGCCGGCGCGACGCGGCGGTCGGGCAGGGCCGCGGCGTGGATTATCTGCGCCAGCGTGTGCTTTTCGCGGTTTAGAATGGTTGCGCGCCATTTCGGGTTTCCTTATAAGGCCGCTTCCGGTGTGGATCGGCGGTGCTTCGGCGCCTATGTGAAGCGCTGCTGCGACGGCGTCAAACGGCGTGTGGTCGCGGGTCCCGTGGAGGGGTGGCCGAGTGGTTAAAGGCAGCAGACTGTAAATCTGCCCGCATAGCGTACACAGGTTCGAATCCTGTCCCCTCCACCACCCGCACCAGATGGTGTAAGGTGTCTTCGCGAGGCCCTGACTGGGCGGGTATAGCATAATGGTAATGCACCAGCCTTCCAAGCTGTGTATGTCGGTTCGATTCCGTCTACCCGCTCCAGACAATGTTCCCATAGTATACAGCGCACTAGCGCATTTTCAGGCAAGCGATTTAGCGCGTCAGGCCACGCTGCCCGGGTGCTGGCAAAAGGGCTGCGCCAAGCGCCGCTTTTCCTGGGTTTTCCTATCCCGTTGACCGGGCGCGCCAAGGCGCAGTTGCGCGTTCAAATACGACAGTTTTACCGTTGACGGCTCGCGGATCAGCCTATACATCGGCGCCTTCCTACCCCGTGCCCAGATGGCGGAATTGGTAGACGCGCTACGTTCAGGTCGTAGTTCTCGCAAGGGAGTGGAGGTTCGAGTCCTCTTCTGGGCACCAGGAAGCTTTTTGAGTGCATCCTTCAGCGTCCGAGAAAGTCTCCAAAATTCCATATAATCAGGGACTTACAGGGATTATTCGTCCGCTGGCGTCCGTCGTGATCCGCTGAGATCCAAACTTCGATATGGTACGCTTACTGGTAGTATGGTATCAATTAGCAGTCGAAAAGCTGCCGGTACCATACCATGCCTCTTACCGATCTGAAGATCCGCAGTCTCAAACCTGAGGAAAAACCCCGCCGCTATACAGATGGCGGAAACCTGTTCGTTGAAGTGCGTCCAACGGGGTCGAAACTCTGGCGCTTCGCTTACAAGTTTGACGGCAAACAGAAGCTGATGGCTTTGGGGGCATATCCCGAGATCTCGCTCGCCAAAGCGCGCGAGAAGCGCGCCGAAGCCCGCGCTCTGCTGATCGAAGGGATTGATCCCATGCAGCAGGCCAAAATCGATAAGCTGGAACGGCAGGCCCTCACAGAGCATACTTTCTCGGCCATCGCTGAGGAGCTTCTGGAGAAGAACCGCAAGGAAGGTCTAGCTGAAACGACGCTCTCCAAGAAAGCGTGGCTGATCGGAATTGCAAATGCCGATTTGGCCAACATGCCGGTCACTCAGGTGAAGCCAGCGCACGTTCTCGTGCCGCTTCGCAAAGTCGAAGCAGACGGCAATTATGAAACAGCCCGGCGTCTACGCGCAGTCATAAGCCAGGTCTTCAGGTATGCCGTCGCCACTGCACGCTGCGAACATGATCCGACTGCCGGGCTTCGCGGGGCGCTGATCGTACCAAAAGTTCGCCACCGCCCGGCTATCGTTGACCGTGATGGCTTTGCTGGCCTCGTGCGGGCCATCTGGGACTATGATGGGGCAATAGAAACTCAAGCCGGCCTTCAGCTCATGGCATTACTTTATCCACGTCCTGGCGAACTCCGCCTGTCGAAATGGAATGAATTCAATCTTCAGAAGCGCGTGTGGATTATTCCTGCAGAGCGCACGAAGATGCGCCGGGAGCATCGCAAGCCGCTGTCAGAACCTGCGGTGAAAATCCTGAAGCGGCTTGCATCAGTCACTGGTCATGAGCCGTGGGTTTTTGTCTCCCAACTCTCGCGCGGCAAACCGATCAGCGAGAACACGTTGAACGGTGCACTCCGGCGCCTCGGTTTCAGCGCCAATGAGATGACCTCCCACGGCTTCCGCGCAAGCGCCTCAAGCCTTCTCAATGAAAGCGGCAAATGGCACCCTGATGCCATCGAAGCAGAGTTGGCACATATGGGAGCAGATCAGGTTCGCAAGGCCTACCACCGTGCCATATATTGGGATCAGCGCGTTGAGATGGCGGAGTGGTGGGCTGCGGAAGTAGTGAATTTTGTCGCAAGCTGACTGTGGATAGTGTGCGAGTGCGGAAGGCGTGCGGAAAATGGGAGCAGCTGCCTGCTACATTGGTGTCGTACAGGACCGTCAAACAGTATCGTTGAGTTTGATAATACAACCGCTCTAGAATTTCGGCTGAATAATATTGCGCCGTATACTAACTGCAAGATCGTGGGTGGTCTGATTCTCATCCGGGCTGATCACTTTAGCGAGAACATCTAACTTCAATTCAATGCCGCGAGCGGTTGTTGCGGGTATCCTAGGCAGGAGGAGAAGAAGCTGTTGCTTCTTTTTCTCCAACATATGCAACCGACGATCAATGTCTTGCAATTCTCTAGGCTCAGGAATGTTCGTGCTCGTGTGATCAGGCTGATCGCGCCAGTAACACGCTCGGATCAAATGAGTTTCAGTCATTTGCCAAGCATCAACCAAAGTAACGTATTGTGCTTCTAGTCCAAGCCAGGCTTTGCAAGCCCCGACCGCTGGATCCGGCAGGGAAGGAAGTTCTGATATCATTGAACCGAGGGCTGCGCCCATCACGAGTTGGCGGCGAGAAACGCTAGATGAAGTGCGTGGGAGGGTGTCCTCCACACCAATACGGCGTCGAGACATAGGTTTGCCTTTATGGTACACATGAGTCGTTTAATATCATGCAATATACCAACGTGATCGTTTTAAGTAAATATGATCAGAAAAAGAAAATTATGAATCTCACTGCTGCGCAACTCCGAGCCGCTCGCGCCCTCCTTGATTGGACTCAGCCAAAACTTGCAGAAGCAGCGAAATTATCTGTTCCCACAATAAGGCGGATGGAAAGTGATCGCGGTCCGTCGGCCAGTACTGAGGCCAATGTCGATGCTGTGCGCAGAGCGCTTGAAAAAGGGGGTGTCCTATTTCTCGGACCCCGAGAGAGTGCCGATGGCGGCGCAGGCGTTAGGCTGAAAGAGTAGTCAAATTAATGTACTCGAAGCGACAATCGATATGGCGGCTCCATCCCAAAAGCAGATGAAGCGCACCATCATCTGTTGGTTCGGGGGAGTTTGCGCAAGGCGCCATTTACTCGCCTGAACTTAGAGCGCTGTGATTTTTTAGTCAAAACATGCCTGCGTTGCTTAATTTGCGATTGTAAATTGCACTGATCTGATCGTAGGTCGTTTTGACTTATACACTCCAATCGTCAGAATATTGTGTACGAAGGAGAACGTCTCGAATTCGAAGATATGGTCTTCCCCATTATCATCAGTTAGCACCACTTCCGATGACCCGAGAGGTCCCCCTTTCCTCGCCGAGCAATATTCGACCAGAAGGTCGAAAGCGCGTGTTTCTGGTACACCGCTGAAAGCCTTTGCAAACTTGCTTGACTGAATGAAGTATCGGCACGGATTCTCAGGATCGAAATTCCCCTTACGTAGGGCTGGATTGGGATGATCCGTGATTAAGCCAACTATAGGAATTTCGTCGCCCCAGGATTCAACGCACCGGAATAAGGTCGACGTTTTCGTATTTCCAAATCTCTTTGAGAGGGCAATCATGGACTTTATTGTCGGGGGCGTTGCCTTCGCCTCGGCAATAAACCGTTCACGCATAAAAAGCAGTCTCGCAGCAGCGAAGTTGGCTTCATTCTCGAGAGCCGCATGACAAGAGGGAACGAGGGTCAAATCGTCGTCTCCCAGCATAGCGCCTTCATGCCAGGGTATGAGGCTGTGGCCAATTTCGTGAGCCTCGTTCCAGCGGTGCTTGAGAACGGGCTGATCTTTGTCGATGAGAATTCGTTTCTGATCAGGAAGATACAAAGCGCGAAGATCGAATTTTTTGACGGCTTCTAGGATAAGTGTTGGTCTGGCCAACACCTGCTTTCCGGCAATACGGAGCTTGGAAGCCGCTTCTTGGAGCAGGCCAGTATCAGTCGTTGAATAGTAGCCATGATCAAGGCGTTGGAGTTCACGAACAAGTTTAAGGTCCAATGGGGGCTCAGGATTTCCGAGCCCCTTAAGGACTTTTTCGACGAGCTGGTCGATATCGCCCGCGACTCTGGCGTTTAGTTCAACTGTTTTGGCCAAAGTCTATGTCCTCTGCCTCGGTTAGATCACTTGCTTCCCAAAACGGCGATAAGGCCATCAAGCGCAGCTTGCTCTTCTTCGGACAGATCTTCGAGTGATTCCGAACGCGCAGCATATTTGACCGCGTCTTCAACAAAAGACATATCTTTGCTTCGTGTCAGACCAGATAAGCCCATAAGCTTCTTATGATCGACACCGAAAACCGTTGCGATCTTATAAAGCGTGCGAACTTCAGGTTTGAGTAACCGACCATGCTCAATCTGAAGAAGCTCTGATATTTCAACATCAGCTTTCATTGCTAAAGCTTCTATTGTTAGCCTCTCTTGTCGTCTCTTGAGTTCAACGAAGCGACCAAGCGCTAGACGGCTTTCATCGAGAATTTCGACGCGGCCTTCATCGGAATCAATAATCGGATCAATACCAAGCAGACCAGCACCGATATTTTCATCAACTTCGGCCCTTCCTTTCTCGAGACACCAGTCTTTAGAAATGTCGAGTCTCATTTTCAACCTCCTTCCTTTATGAACGCTTCGGCTTGGGCGGGAGTCATCTCGAAATACCGAAGGTTTTGATAATCGGGGTCGGGCCCCAAATCTGTCATGCCAATCTTGTTGGCGTAAAAACTATTCGACTGTGGAAGTGAGTGTAGGCCTATGCGACCTTTGTACCCTTCCAATTTGCTGAATTCGATTGCGGCTCGGATTAGAATCGAACCGCACCCGGAAAATCTCGGGGGTTGCCTAATGATATCGCTGCGATTCCAAGGTGCCGCTTCGACAAATTCAACATAAACCAGATGATCTAATTTCTGATCAGGTAAGCGCGCGCGATGGGTAAGCTCCGTAATCATCATGGCTTGTGTGACGCCATCACAGACGATGGAGAAACACTGATTGTCGAGACGACCTTCTATAGCTTTGGTTTTCTCACCCCAATTCCAATGACGGCTTTGCGGGCATAGGCGACGTTCAACACCTTCCGCTTTCAGCGTTCGAAGAATGCTAAATAGCTGAGGCATCCATTCAGCTTCCCAGTCTGCCAAATGCTGATCGTTGATCGAATCGTGAAGCTCTGCAGGTATGGCGGCTTGGGTGGCGGTGTCGAAAAGGAAAATGGGTGAGATGTCAGGACCAGTAGTCATAACATCATGATCTCGGACTTCTCAGCTGTCGCTTCATTTTCAAAGAACAGCTTTCCACCATTTTCAAGGCGCTCTTCAACACGCTGATACAGGCGGAGCGCTTGGCGCATAAGCACCGTTTTGCTCAAATCTTTTTTTGCACACATCTCCTCCAAGACGGCCATCTCGGCGTCTGTGAGGTTCAGTGTCATTGTCTTACGGCCCATGATGCGTCTCCATTGAGCTGCATTTATAGCAAATATAGCTCATTTTGCAAATCCTTATTTGATGCAAAAGAAGCTATTGACTAGCTAAAAATTAGCCAATATATGAATCGGGAGCGCTGGCGATGGGTCGGTTGCCCAATAGAAAGGTCACACAATGACTAGTGAAATTGATATTGAAGACTGGGCGCAGCGAGCGGGTCGACCGCCTTTACCTACTGCCAAAGGATATCGTATCCGCCTTTGGGATGGGGACGACTTTGACGAAAAACGCCGCATAAAAGACGCGACGCCAACACCCGAACAGATTTTGGAAACGTTCGATTTGAGGCCAGCTCGCGACTATGTCTTGTTGGTTCGCGACCGCCACGGCGTTTCAGAATTACCGCTTGGTGAAGCCATCAATATTGGTGATCGCCGCGCTGAGCAGTTTTTCGCCTTCAAGACGGATCGCACCTATAAAGCCGAGCTCAATGGAGATCGCTTTACTTGGGGTGCCCCAAGCATTTCCGCGAAGTTGCTACGACTACTTGGGCGCATCCCTGACGATCATCAGTTGATCCTTTCACGTACTATCGAGCCCGACTTGGTTTTGAGTGAAGACGCGGTTGTGGACCTCATGGCCTCCGGCCTCGAAATAATTGTGTCGCGAAAACAAACTTGGCAACTGAAAGTGCAAGGCGTGTTGCTAACGCTGACAGCCGCAAGCATCAGTGTACGTGATGCGCTCGTCAAAGCGGGCATCGACCCTAACAAGGGCTGGACGGCCGCGTTGAAGATTAAGGGTGCACCGCGAGAAACGATTGGCCTAGACGGCATAATTGATCTCAGCCGACCTGGTATCGAAAAACTTTGGCTGCGCCCTAATCACATCAATAATGGTGAGGCCCCATGTGGGCCTTGCCGCGACTTTGCTATTCCACAAGCCGATGCTCAATTCTTAGAGAAGCGAGAACTAGTCTGGGACAGCGTAATGGAAGGCGCATCGCGCTGGATCATCTTCCGCAAGTATCCAATGCCTGAAGGTTACACCATGTCGGAAGCTGATATTGCGGTACAAATCCCGGCCACCTATCCGCAGGCGGCTTTGGATATGTTCTACTGCTACCCCCCTTTGCAACTTACCAGCCGCCGTCAAATCCCTGCGACAGAGGTCCGGCAAGCGATACAAGGAAGATCCTACCAGCGCTGGTCCCGCCATCGCAGCGGAGACACAGCTTGGAATCCCAACTGCGATAGTCTCATCACGCACGTCGCCATCATTGACGAAGCCATTATTCGCGAGGTCGAGTAGGGATGACCGACCTGACTCTTGCTATGGGCGCAGCTGATCATGCTGCCTTAAAAGCACACCTCTTTCCAGGCGATGGACTGGAAGCGGCAGCCATCCTAATTTGCGGGCGGGCTGGCGACAAAGCCCAGCGCTTATGTGTCAGTTCGGTCATTCCAATTTCTCACAACGACTGCAAACGACGCACGCCTACGCGCATTGACTGGCCGGGTGAGTATCTGGACCAAGCAATTGAGGCCGCAGATGCAATGAACGGAAGCATACTTCTCACCCACTCGCATCCGGGCGGATTCTTGGGGTTCTCACATTTTGATGATGACAGCGACGCCCTAACAATCCCGAGTCTTGTTCATGGAAGCGCTGACGAAGCAGTCCGGCATGGGTCTGCTGTTATGGTGCCTGATGGATCAATGATTGCCCGCATATATAATGAGCACATGGCACCGCAGGCTATTTCGCGTGTTTGGCGACTGGGCCATAATATGAAGGATATTGCACGCCAAAATACTGCGCCGGTTTTACCATTCAGTTCATCGATGATGAAAGTCGTGAATACGATGACAGCCTGCGTCGTTGGGGCGTCCGGTACAGGTAGCCCTACAATCGAAATGCTGGCGCGCATGGGCTTTGGCCGCATGGTGATTATCGAATTCGATAGAATGGAATTGCGCAATCTAAATCGTATACTGAACAGTACAGTTGACGACGCCAAAGCAGGCGCCCTCAAGGTGGACGTCATGGAGCGCGGCGCGCAATCACATCGGCCAGATATTCAGATTATCAAAGTGCCAACTTCGATAGACCAAGAGGGTGCAATTATCGCAGCAAGTGGCGCAGATGTTCTCTTTTGCTGCGTCGATACGATGGAGGGACGGCTCTATTGCGATCTGATTGCCGAATCCTGCCTCATTCCGCTTATAGACATAGGCGTAATGATCCCGACTCGAACTGCCGAAGATGGATCTGAAATTGCTGATGTCGTTGCACGGATTGATTACATCCAACCTGGTGGCGCAACCTTGAGGGACAGAGGTGAAATTACTGGCGAAGGCTTGGCAGCTGAGGATTTGCGCCGCACTGATCCGGAAACATATGCGCGTCAACTCGATGAGGGCTATATTCGAGGCGTGGTAGAAGAGGCTCCGTCTGTTATCGCGCTTAACATGCATGCTGCCAGCCTGGGTGTTATGGAATTAATCGCGCGATTGTTCCCTTACCGGCACGATAGCAATGGGTCTCACGATCGCATTTTTCTGTCATTGGCTGCCATGGAGACCGATTTCGAACAAAGCGAGCAGCCTCGAAACAACCCACTCTCCATATTTGGACAGGGTCTGAAGTATCCTTTGCTCGGCATGCCGTCGTTGACCGATAAACGCAGGGGTACCGCATGAACTGGCTAACACAGAGCTGGCACTGGGTTCAATCAAAGCTATTTGAAGTTTGGCGAGTATGGAATCACAGTAAGCCCAAGCGTCATGTTGTTCGAATAATTGAAGCTGACACGCCGCCAGAGATCCTCACGGGGAACGAATTTGTTCTCGCTCGAGAGGATGGAGAGGACTGGGCCATCGCGTTTCTATGCCCTTGCGGATGCAAAGATCGGTTGGAGCTCGCACTCATACCTGAAGTGCGTCCCCGTTGGACATTAAACTTGGATGAAAAACAGCACCCTACACTTCATCCTTCGGTTTGGCGCAAGGACGGCTGTCGCGCGCATTTCTGGGTGAGAGACGGCGAGATCATCTGGTGTGAGTAGTAGCGCCTCGTGATAGTTAAATATTATAGCTCAGGCTGCGTAAGGGGGGCGTTAGCCTCGAGGATGGCAGGAGTGAGTTAGCTGAATTGCAGAAAGTGGCCTTGGCGTTGACTTTTCGCCCAATACCCAATCCTGTTATGTCAGCTCTGCGTCCGTAGCAGACCTCATAAATTCCGTTCAGATTGGATTAGTGAGGTCATAAAAGCTTCTACTTCGCTTTCTACCCAGACACTTCTTCGTCCGATATGAACTGGGGCAGGAAAGGGGCGTGCGGAATCCTTGATCTGTGAATACAATGTTGATCGTCCGACGCTAAGGCGGTCGAGCACTTGGTTGAGGCTCAGGAAGCGTATCGGCTGGCTCGCATCCACAAGTGCCTGGGCAACATCAAAATCTAACGGAAAATCAGAGTTGGAGAGCCGGCGTATCGTCATGCCGAAAGTTTTACGTATATTTTGCTGCTCGGCCATTTTGTTTGGCGGGAGAATGAGGGATGTGGACTTCAGCGTGCATGTACTGCCAACCCGAAATGTTGGGTGACAGGGTTCCGGCGGTGTGTCACACAAAAAATGATGTGCAGACAATGGGTTAAGTGTCGCTGGGTGACACTCCCTTAATCTTGCCCTCCGGGACACTAGTAAACCTTTCGGGCCTGATTCCCCCCTTTGCTTACTCGATTAGTGCGTGTCGCCAGATTTCCTTTCCGTCAAGGGCGCGCTGCAAGCGCGCCGCAAAGCGGCCGGAAGCCCTTGACGGACAGGAAATCTGGCAAGGAAAGTTGCTGTTGCCCAAGGCATTAATGCCATTGGGCATGATGGAAAAAATAACTCGATAAAGAACTTCTGGTTACCTATTGAAGGTATGGTTCACCATCGCAAAAGGCTATTGGGTAGTTCATGACTCCAGCAGATTTCATACGGAAATGGGAACGTTCTGAACTCAAGGAAAGCGCATCCGCGCAATCCCATTTTGTTGACCTTTGCCACCTTTTGGATGTTGAAACTCCCACCGATGTTGATGCCGTCGGGGATACCTATTGCTTTGAGAAAGGCGCTACTAAATCGACAGGCGGGCAAGGTTTCGCCGACGTCTGGAAGAAGGCATGTTTTGGTTGGGAGTACAAAGGGCCACGCGCCAACCTGGACGCTGCATATGCGCAACTTCAACGCTATGCAGTCGCTCTTGAAAACCCGCCACTTCTGATCGTTTCAGACACCAAAACCATTGTTGTCCGAACAAATTGGACCAACACAGTCAGCGAAGTTCACACAATCGCTTTGACTGACCTCGTACACGCTGAAAAGCGCGAGGTTCTGCGCAATTGCTTCCTGAATCCAGACGCCTTGAAGCCTCGCCGCACGCGCGATGATCTGACTAAAGAAGCGGCGGATGAATTCTCGGCACTCGCGCAGCGTTTGCGTGATCGAGGACACGATCCAGAAGCCGTCGCACACTTCGTAAATCGCCTCGTCTTCTGCATGTTCGCAGAGGACGTTGACTTGCTTCCGAACAAGCTTTTTCAGAAGGCGATGGAGCGTTCTCACCGCGAGCCAGAGCGCGCCCAGAAGTACCTTTCTGACCTATTTGGAGCGATGCAAAGTGGCGGCGAATTCGGACTCGATGATATTCCCTGGTTTAATGGCGGCCTGTTCGATTCAGGGGACGCTTTGCCCCTGGATCGCGATGATGTCGAGCTGGCAATCGAGGCCGCAAAACTAGACTGGTCGGATATTGATCCGTCAATTCTCGGCACTTTGTTTGAGCGTGGCCTTGACCCTTCGAAACGCT